>Ga0207873_1000479_pt1 | contig 43724 bp, 35 predicted proteins | sample BGWIniCompost_FD_187373 | JGI IMG/M metagenome (GOLD analysis project Ga0207873, IMG submission 187373) | Cellulose adapted compost microbial communities from Newby Island Compost Facility, Milpitas, CA, USA - BGW Initial Compost (SPAdes)... ... | reverse complement strand
CGTCGCCAGAGGGCGCGGGGGCAGAGGGCGCGGGGGCAGAGGGCGCGGGGGCAGAGGGCGCGGGGGCAGAGGCGGGGCGCCCGTGCAGGGTGCGCACGTGACAGGGGGCGTCCTCCACCTCGAGGTAGGTCCAGTCGTAGCCGTTGTTGAGGATGAAGCGGCCGTCCACCGGATGGCGATCCATCCACGCCGCGAAGGAGCGCGCCATGCCCGGGTGCTCCACCCGCCGCCCGTCGTGCCAGAAGCGCCCCTCCCGATCGAGGCGCAGGGTGCTCTCGCGGCTCCGCCCCGGAGGCGGCGGACGCAGAAAGAACTCGGGATGATCCGCCGGCTTCACGCGTGGGTCTCCTGATCGTGGGTCCCAGAGATACGGTGACCCGCGCGCCGCGTCGACACAAGGCGGGGCGCGCCGCGTGCGACGCTCCGCCCCCCTCGGTGTGTCGGATCCCTCGGGATCACGTCACCGGGGGCGGCGCGCCGACGGGAGCCAGGCCCGGGGGGCACGAGAAGGTCCGGCTCGGGTCCACCAGGAACCACCCCTCGAGCGCGGAGCGGCCCAGCAGCATGCGCTGCTGCATGCGGCTCCGATCCACCAGGCCGAGCTCCACCACGCGGGTCTTTCCCCCGAGCGAGAGGGCGGTCCGCACGAAGACGCGCTCCTCTTCCTCTCCGCTCGAACACCGTACCCAGCCCCGGCGCGCGATCCGCGCCTGGACCTCGCGGGTCGCGCCATCGTCTCCTCCCACGCGAAAGGCGACCCGGGTGCTGCCGACGGCTCGCAGGTCGTCGACGTGGAGGGCCGAGGTGTCGGCGCCCGTGTCCACCTTGGCGGTCAGCGCGGTGACCCCCCAGCCGGGGAGCGCCACCCGCTCCAGGTACCCGATCACCACCAGGGCACCCGCCCGCTCGGGAACGCCGGAGACGCGCCGGGGAGACAGGGACGAGCTCACGGCGGGAGCCTATCCCGAAGCCGCGGGGCGGGCACCCGGCGAAGCGCGCTGGTGCGATGACGAGTGCGATGACGAGTGCGACTGCGCGCGAGATGTGCTCGAGTGTGGCCGGAGGTTCACTTGGGCGAAGACGCGATTCCCAGCATCGAGATCGTCCTTGGGCTCGCCGTGGTGGTGCTCGGCGCACGCACGGTCGCCCTGTTTCAGGCAGCCATCCACGTCCCCGAGGTGCACGCCCGCCTCTTGGCGGCCCTGGAGAGCCAGGATCCGAGGCTCCCGCGGCTCGTGCGGAGCCTCGGCTTCCAGTCCCCCTACGCGGAGATCGCCGGCTCCCTCATCCGCGTCGCCTCGTCCGGGGCGGACGCGGAGACACTGCGGAGCCGGACCCAGATCGCCCGCTCCGCGGCTCGGCGCCGCATGCAACGGGGGCAGGCGCTCGATCTCGTCGCCCTGGCGCTGGCGGTGGGGATCGCCGCCTTCGCCAGCGAGGGGCTCCCCACCGGCACCGTGTTCTGGGCGCTGGGGGGTGCCCTCGTGACGGTGCTCGTGCTCACGTTGCTCGCCCGGGCGCGCCTCTACTCGTCGATGGATGCCTCCCTCGCCCGCCTGGCGGAGAGCCTCTCCCAGCGGCCGAGCGCCCCCCCGCCACCGCCCCCTTCCCAGCCGGCGCTGTGCCCCACCTGCGGGCAGCAGCTCCCGCCCGAGCGCCGCTGAGCACCCGGCGGGCCCCCAGCGGGGCCCCCGAGGGCCGGCGCTCGAGGGCGATTTTCCGTCCTCCGCCCACGCCGAGATGTGGCCTCGCCCCTCAGATTCGCTACAAGGCGACCACCATGGACGGCGGACACGAGACCAACCGAGCCTATTACGACGAGTTCTCGAAGCAGTACGAAGCGCACCGCGGAGACAACGCGCCGCGGGGTTATCACAACCTGCTCGACTCGTTGGAGAGCGAGTACGTCCGCCGGTTCGGCGAAGGACGTGAGGTGCTCGAGGTGGGCTGCGGGACGGGCCTCGTGCTCGAGCGCATCGCCCGGTTCGCGTCGAAGGCCAAGGGCATCGATCTCTCGCCGGGCATGCTGGAGAAGGCCCGCGCGCGGGGCCTGGACGTGGTCGAGGGCTCGGCGACGGACCTGCCCTTCGCCGACGAGAGCTTCGACGTGACGTGCTCCTTCAAGGTCCTCGCCCACGTGCGCGACATCGAGCGGGCGCTCTCCGAGATGGCGCGGGTCACGCGCGTCGGCGGCGTCGTTCTCGCGGAGCTCTACAACCCCTGGAGCCTGCGTGGCCTCCTGCGTCGGCTGGGCCCGGCACAGAAGGTGGGCGAGGGCACCCGCGAGAGCGACGTCTACACCCGCTTCGACTCTCCTCGCCGCGCCCGGGAGCTCACCCCCGCGGGCTGCGAGTTCTTCGACGCTCGCGGCGTCCGTATCGTCACCCCCACGGCGCCCCTCGTCAGCACCCCCGTCGTCGGCGACCTGCTCTGGCGCGCCGAGCACGCCCTGTGCGACACGCCTCTCCGCAACCTCGCGGGCTTCTACGTGGCGGCGTACCGCAAGACACGCTAAGCCGAGCGCGCGTCGGCGGCCCGCTGACGCCCACCGGTTCGGCGGCCTCCGCGCCCCGCTCGCTCCGTCTCCGATGACCATCGCCCCGATGAACGCCGGCCCGACCACCGCTCCCGCGCGCCCCACTCGATGGTGGCTCGGCATCCTCGAGCGCCGCGCCGAGAAGATGCGCGAGGAGTACCTGGACCTCTCCCAGCCGATCGCCTGGTCGAGCGAAGAGGAGCGCAGGGCCGCGATCAAGTTCTTCAACGCCGCGTTCCGCGCCGAGGAGTCGGGCCTCCGCCAGGCCCACGAGCTCGCGGGCGAGGTGGCGGCTTGGGATCCGGACCTGGCCCGCACCCTCGAGCTCTACGGCAACGAGGAGGGCTGGCACCGAGAGCTGCTCACGGAGTTCCTCGAGCACATCGGCGGCGAGGTGCTGCCGATGGGGCGCGTGACCCGCACGTTCTATCGGCTGTACGCGCGGGCCGAGCGCATGGAGACCATCGTCCTGACGAACCTGATGTTCGAGACGATCGGGGCGACCACCTACCGGCTCGCGCTCCGCAACGTGCGTCACCCCGCCGCCCGCTCGATGCTCACCATCCTGACGCGGGACGAGTCCTTCCACGTACCGCTCAACGTGCACTTCCTCCGCCACATCCTCGAGCGGGACCCGGACGCGCGGCGCCGCCTCCGTTGGATCTTCCTGCTGCTCTTCACGAGCCTGCTGGCCCTCCCGCTGGCGAGTCGCCCCAAGGCGCGGGCCTTCGACGGCATCGGGACCCGGCAGCTGGCCCGCGCCTACGCCGAGTACCTCGGGCGCCTCTTCGAGAACGAGCCGGACCTCGGCCTCCGCCCACCGCGCCTCCTGCTCCGTTTGTTGGGGCTCACTCCCCAGGAGCTCCGGCGCACGGACGAGCTGAGCGTCGCCAGCGCCGAGGCCGCCGAGCGGGCCGCCGATCGCTCCGCCACGGTCGTCACCGCGCTGTGACGCGCGGCGCAGATCGTCGGCACCGGTAGCTCTCCAAGCGCCATCGCACGCACGGAGTCGATGCCCGCGCCGTGAACGTCGACGCGTCGGCGAAGCGCGCGCGAAGACGGCGCCGCGCGAAGACGGCGCGCGCGAAGACCGCCTGCGCCGGGCCGGCGGACGTCGCCCTCAGAACGTGCCCTGGATCGTCATCCCGAAGTTCCCCGCCTCCGGATCCACCAGCGGAGCCAGGCGCGGCGACGAGGCGCTCTCCCGGGTCGCGTCCTGGAGATGACGGGGCAGGACCCGCTCCCGCGTCTCACGGCGCTCGGGCACGTAGCTGAGGTGCGCCTCGACGATGCCCGCCGCCGCGACGACCAGCAGGCCCCAGGAGGACGCCACCAGGGTCCCGTAGGCGGCCCGCGTGTTGCGGTTCAGGACGTCGTGGCGCAGGGGGCGATCGAGATCCTGGCGCGCCACGCGCCCGTACTGATCGAGCAACACCAACCCCGAGCCGAGCGCCGTGGCCGCCAGCAAGGTCTCACTGACCAGGAAGGTCCAGCCGAGGGTGGGGTTCCCGTTCTGGAACTGGCCCACGCCGAAGGGCACGTTCATGAGCCAGCGCGGGTTCTGGATGACGACGGTCTCCTCCGCCGCGAGCCGCTCGAGCTCTTCCAGCCGCTTGCGCCGCTCCTCCGCGCGCCGGCGCGCCTCGGCCGCCTCCGCGCGGAGCTGGTTCAGCTGGTTGTCTTCCTCGCGCTTGATGAGCTGCTGCATGTCGTCGCGCACTTCGAGGAACAAGCTCACCAGCGGCGGCGGGAACGTGAGGCTGTCGGGCGGGCTCATCAGCGGGTTCTCCCGCAGCGCGTCGGAGAGCGGCTCCCGAGCGCGCTCCCGCTGATCGGAGAAGAGCAAGCACGTCGCGTAGTACAGGCGGGCGCGCTCACGAACGAAGGCGTCCTCGAAGGGGCGCTCCGCCGACTCTCCGAGCAGCCCTCCGAGGTGCTCCGCGCAGGACGCGTAGTCTCCGGCCAAATACATCGCGGCGGCCCGGTCGAGCTCTGCCTGATCACTCAAGCGCCGCAGCGGCGGCCGCTCTTGCGCAGGGACGTCCTTTCTTCCGTCCCGCCCGCCGTCGGGCGTATCCAGATCTCCGACGCCCCAGTCCTGCGCCCGAGCGATCCCCGTCAGGCACAGACACGCGCCGAACAGCAGCGCCGGGACGGCTCGCACGGGGAAGCCTCGGAGCGGCATACTGGAGGGAGGGAGTCGGGGATGGGGGCGGATGGCGAACCACTCCGTGTTGGACGCCGGCGCGCCAGCGCTCGTCGGCCCCGGTGCCCGCTGGGGGGTCAGGACCCGGTCAGCACGAAGGTTCGGCCGGGCTGGAGGGTGACGTCAATGCGTTTGGGTTCTTCCGCGCTCTCCGCCGAGGGGAAGATGGTGCAGGTCAGGTAGTGGGCGGGACGATTCAGGGGGATCTCCTTCGTCTCGCCGACCGCGAGCTGCCCCGCCATGCCGCAGCTGGCGCGCGAGCCCGGCGGGCCGCTGTAGCGAAGCACGGCTGGCTTGAACGGGATGGTCCCCTGCACGACCTGCGCCCCCTCGCCGGGCACGATCTCGATGGTGCGCGGCGCCGTCGGCTCACAGCACTCGTTGTTCGGCGGCACGAACTCGAAGGTGTGGGGGCCGAGGGTGAGCTGCCGTGTCCGGAACCAGGGCTCGAGCTTGCCGTCGATGCGCACCTTGGCGTTCTGCGGCCCGATCACGAGGGTGCGCACGTCGCGCATCTCGCTCGTCTCGGGGGGAGCGGGACGGTTCTGGGCCTTGCGCCGGGAGATCTCGGGTTTGCGGGGCGGTGGGGCCGCGGGGGCCTCGGCAGACGGCGCGGAGGGCTCCGGCAGCGCGCTCGCCGTGGAGGGCACTGGCGGCGGCTCGCCGGAGGACGCGGCCGGCGACACGCGTGCCTCCGTGACGGTCGTCGTGGCGACGTCCCGAGGAGCGCCGTCGCCCGCCCGCTCTGCTTCTGCGGCCGCGGTCTCGGCGCTGTCCATCAACTTGCTCCCGACCCAGAGCGCAGCACCAGCCAGGCCAGCGGCGAGCAACGCGCCGCTCCCGAGGCGCACGATCCGCCGCCGCCTGCGCGCGCGGCGCGCCAGCCCGGCGACCTCCGCCAGCAGCTGGGTGTCGTCGGGCTTGAAGGCGAGCGCGCGGTTGAAGAACCCCGCGGCCCGGAGCACGTCCCCCTCTTCCCGCGCCGCGTGGCCTGCCCCGGACAGGCTCTCGAGGATGCGCTCGCCGTAGCTCTCCAGGTAACGCTCCGGATCCGCGAGGTACCTCGCGAGCTCGCTGCGGGGCTCGTCGAAGCCGAGGGTGGCGAGCTCCTGCTTCAGGGCAGCCGCCAGCTCGGTGGTGTCGGCGAAGCGCTCGGAGGGTTGCTGCGCCAGGGCCTTGGAGACGATCGCGCTCCACTGGCTGCCCACGATCGGGCGCGCCCGATCCGGCGCCGTGAACGTCCCCTCGAGCACGCGCCGCAGCACCTGCGCCGGGTTCTTCCCGTCGAAGGGCAGCTGCCCCACCATGCACTCATACAGCAGCACGCCCACACCGAAGACGTCGGCCCGGCAGTCGACGTCGCCGCCCTCGATCTGCTCCGGGGCCATGTGGGCGGGCGAACCGAGCACCTGCCCCGTGGACGTGACACCCTGGGCGTCGAGCAGCTTCGCGATGCCGAAATCCGCGAGCTTGATGCGCGCGCGCTCCTCGTCCTCGTCGCCGTCGGCGCCCTCCGGCTTCGTGGGATCGAGCTCGATCAGCACGTTCTCGGGCTTGATGTCCCGGTGGATGACGCCCTGGCGATGGGCGTGGGCCAAACCGGCGCACACCTCCAGGCCGATGGCCGCGGCGATCTCCGCCGGAAGCTGACGACGATCCGTGAGCAGGCGACGGAGCGTGATGCCCCGCACCAGCTCCACCACCAGGTAGCGCTCCTCGTCATCCTCGTCGGAGACGTCGTAGACCTCGACGATGTTGGGGTGCTTGAGCTTCGCGACCGCGAGCGCCTCGCTCGCGAAGCGTGACGCCACCTCGTGGTTCTCGCGGAGGTGACGGTGGATCACCTTGAGCGCGACCTCGCGCCCGAGACGCAGGTCCCGGGCCCGGTAGACCGTCGCCATGCCACCGTGCCCGATCTCTTCGCAGAGCTCGTACTTCTCGAAGGCGCGCTGGAGAGAGGCGGGGGCACTCATGATCGAAGACGACTCGACCCAGCAGGATACCCCGACGTCCAGCCCTTGGGCAGCCTCTCCCCTGGACCTCGATGTGGGGAGGAGCAGCACCCGCCGCGTCTCCTGAGACCTGCGTGAACCGCGAACCACATGACCCTACAGCCCAAGCCGGGTGCCCGAGCGCGAGGAGCTCGTCCGGCGACGGTCACCCTATCTCAGCCCGCTCCGAAGTCGACTGACGGGGACCTGCTCCCCCACCGGCGCCGGGCAGCCGGGCGGCCATCCCCCTCGCTCCCGACGGCCACCCCGAACCCCGGTTCGAGGCCCACGACGCCTGACTCACGAAGCCGTACGTCACGAAGCAGCCCTTACGAAGCAGCCCTCACGAAGCAGCAGAGCGCCGTCCGCCCCGCCGCGACGCCGGGCGCCGCCCCACGGACGGGGGCTCTCCGCGGACGCTCGGAGGCACCTCCGAGCTGCGTCGCCCGCGGCTCGGCGGCGTCACGGTGCGCGTGTAGTAGACGCCCCCCTCGACGACGATCTCGACGCCCAGGCCGCGGCAGCGCCGGGCGAGCTTGTCGAGGTCGACGCCCGCGGCGACGAGGAGCCCCGCGGGCGGCGACGGATCGACGAAGAGGTCGGCCGTCTGCCGTCGGGTGCCGAGCATCTGACGGATCTCGGGATCTTCCACCCAGAGGAATCCCGCGGCCTCCACGAACTCCCCCCGGCCGAGCACGGCGCTCGCCTGGGCCAGCTGCCGCGCGATCGGATCGGGCACCTGGACGACGGCCTCGAGGCACTCCCGGATCGCGTCCGGCTCGAGCCCCGTCCCGATGGCTGCGGAGAGGGTCCGCGGGGACAGCACGATGTCGAAGGCCCCGTCGATGCTCCCCACTTCCATGAAGGTGGAGAGCGCCAGCACGTTGGCGACCACCGCCGCCGAACCGACCCGGAGCAGCTGATTGTCGAGGAACTGGCTCGAGTCGAACTCCGCGCTCGTGGGCATCTCGCTCAGCCAGCTCCGGCCCCGCGGGGTGATCCGCAGCATGGGCCCCTCCGCCATGGCCTGCTCGTCGGGGACCGCCAGGTCCACGACCCCGAGCACGTGCAGGGTCTCGGTGGCCATGCGCTTGGCGATCTGCAGGGGATGACGGACCTCCAGGCCGGCGCGCTGGGCCCAGCGCTCGATCAGCCGGGCCACGCCGGGCGTGCGGGTGTCCGCCTCCAGGTACTCCGCGACCGCGCCCCAGGGCGCCCAGCGGCCGTCGCCGAGCTCCTGGAGGGCCTCGAGCACGATGGCGCGCACGACCCCGACGGCCCCCGCTTCACGGGCTTCGCCGCTCGCTCGCATGAGCTCCCCGTCTTCCCGGGACTCGTCCCAGGCGCCGCCCCGCCGCCACGCCTCGAACAGCACCCGACCGAGCTCGCAGACGCGGTAGGCGCCGGGCGGGCTGTTCGCGCTGAGGCTGGACGGATCCCAGAGCCCGACGACCCTGCTCAACGACGCCACCAGGGCGACGTCCTCCGCGGACCGCCCGAGGCGCGTGGACAACTTGGAGAGGAGGGACTTCGGCGTGCCGACGCCGTCCCGCACGTCCGCGCCCGACTCCCGCACGGCGAAGGCCATGGCGAGCGCCAGGGGCACCGGATCCTGGGCGAAGCGCGCGCGCCGCGGGACGTAGTCCTCCCGCTCGATGCGCTCGCGGATCCGCTTGCGCTGCTGCTCGCGGTCCTTCCGACGCTCCGCGCCCACCAGCCGCGCGATCTCCGTGGGGATCACGTGGCGGTTGGGGTGGACGGGGATCAAGAAGCCGCGGCGCTCCAGGGCGAAGCCGACACCGCGCCGGGAGGGCGTCGCGCCCGTGGCGCCGCGCAGCCGCATGGGCTCCCGCTCGAGCTCGAGGAGCTCCTCCGTCTCCACCTCTCCCCCCACCTCCTCGATGGCGTGCAGCAGCTTGCGCTCCAAGGGGGCGAGCTGCTCGAGCTCCGCCGAGAGGCGGGCCGAGTCGCTGAGGACCTCCCAGGCAGGCTCGAGGGCGAGGGCCAGCGGCGGGGTCGCCGTGCGCCCCAGGTAGTGGCCCGCGATGGCGGCGGCCACGTCCGGGTGCACCTGGGCGAGCAACGCCCGCACGCCGCGGGGATCTTCTCCGGGCCAGGCGCGTAGTTGGAGCAGGAACGCGATGGGCAGGATCAACTCCACGCCGTGCTCGCTCGTCTGTTCGAACACGATGCCACGCTGCACCAGGGGCTCCGCGGCGGGAGGCACGGCGTCGACCATCAAAATGCCCTTCTCCTCGGCGATCCGATGGAGGAGCTCGAAGGTGGGACGCGGCAACAAGGACGGATCCCGTACCTCCGGGAGCACGAGCAGCGTCCGGGCGAGCTGGGACGGCACGTCGATGCGCTTGGCGGGGTCGATTTTCGCGTAGACACGCTGGATCAGCGTCTTCAGCTCCTTTTCGGAGAGTCCACGCAGCACGTCCACCAGGCGGCGGGGCTGAGGCAGGGGGGGCGTACTGATCGGCAGGTCGTCGGTAGCCATAGATGAATCGGAAGGGTGAATCTCCTGCCCGTCGCGTAAAACCGCGGACGGGAACTCTCCGGGTCTCACCACGAAAGCGCGAAATGCCCGAGGTGTCTAGGAGGCCACCTAAGTGGTCGACTTCGCGAACTCGCTCCGGACGTGGCGCGTAACCTTTCATTCTTGCACGACTGACGGTCCCGCGCTCGAGGCGCGGTGCGAACGAGATTTCCGGGTGGGGGCACCGGGGCGCCGGGCGTTTTCCGGGTGGTGAGACTCGAGGTGGCGGGTGTTCGGGGGCTGGAGGAGCGCCGCCCGGCCGCAGAGCCGCAGAGCCGCGGAGCTGCAGAGCCGCGGAGCTGCAGGACTGCAGGGCCGCGCAGCCGCAGCGCCGTGTGATCCATCGCGCGGGGACTCGGAGCGCCTGCGGGAGGCACGCCACCTGCGGGAGGCTCATGTTATGAGGGCGCCCCATGATCCTGCGCGACCCGGTGCACGGCTTGGTCTCCTTCGAGACGGACGAACAGCGCATCGTCGTCGAGCTCCTCTCCGCCCGCGAGGTGCAGCGGCTCCGCCGCATCCGCCAACTCGGCCTGGCCTCCCTGGCCTACCCGGGCGCGGATCACACGCGCTTCTCCCACGCGGTCGGCGCGACCCACGTGATGGTCCGCTTCATCGAGCGGCTGCGGGCCATCCACGGCGAGTTACCGTTTTGGCAGCGGCTGACGACCGAGCGCGCCCGCGATGGCCTGGCCGCCGCTCTGCTCCACGATCTCGGCCACGGCCCCTACTCTCACCTCTTCGAGGAGGCCCTCCCCGGCAGCCCGCGCCACGAGACGTGGACGGAGCGCATCGTGCTCGACCCGGGCACGGACGTGCACCGCATCCTCCACGGCTTCGATCCGACCCTGCCCGACCGCGTCGTCGCCCTGGTGCACGGTCGCCACGAGCTCCCCTATCTGGCCCGGGCGGTGAGCGGGACCTTCGACGTGGATCGCTGTGACTACCTGCTCCGCGACGCCCACTTCACGGGGGTGAGCTACGGCAGCTTCGACCTCGATTGGCTGCTCCGCTCCCTGCGACTCGGGTCTCCGCGGGGGGACGCCTCCGGGAGGGAGCTCGCGCCGAGCCTCGCCATCGACGGCGCCAAGGGGCTCCCGGCCATCGAGTCCTTCGTGCTCGCGCGGCTCTTCATGTTCCAACAGGTCTACTTCCACAAGGCGAGCCGGGCGAGCGAGAGGCTCGTCGGCAAGATCCTCGAGCGCGTGTCGACGCTCCTCCGCGACGGGACGTCCGTCCCCGCGGTGCCCTCCGCGCTCGTCCTGCAGGCCCTCGGCGCGGAGGTCCCCCTCGGTGAGTACCTCGACCTCGACGACGCGGTGATGTCGAGCGCCCTGAGCACCTGGCGCAGCGCGCGGGATCCCATCTTGTCGGACCTGGCGCAGCGCCTGCATACGCGCCGCCTGTTCAAGGGCTTCGAGCTCTACGGGGAGCACGCCACCCCGGAGGGACGGGCGCGCTGCCTCGCCGTGGCCCGAGACATCGCCCGGAACGCTGGCTTCGAGCCAGACGTCTACGTGGGCATCGACGCTCCCTCCCTCGTGGCCTTCGACGACGAGCACGATCCCCTGACCGTCATTTTCCCTGATGGGACCGAGCGGAAGCCGGGCGACGTGTCCTTCCTCCTCGGGCGTCTGCGGGGGCAGACCCTGCTGCGACCCCGTCTCCTCTTCCCCGAGGAGCTCCGGGAGGCGATCGTAGCCGCCGTGACCGGAAACGCCGGAACCTCGAGGGAGGAGAGAGGCTCGGAGTGAGCACCAGAGCCTCCCTCCCGACGCTGCTCTCGCGGAGCTGCACCAGGACGTCGCCCTGCGGCGCGGCTCAGCCTCCCGGCGGGTCCCCGAGCCATCGCCGGTGTCCTGACGGACCAGGGCGCCCGCCGAGTGAGCGGCGCCCGCCCCTGAGCCATCGAGGCCATCGAGGCCATCGAGAATTGCCCCCAAGCACCCAGACCGCGCCGAGGGCTCGTCGCTTCGCGTGCGCCCCCCTGCTCGGCGCGGCGCTCCTCCTCGTGGCCCCGTCGGTCATCGCCGACGTCTCCGGATCCGCCACCCCGGAGGACCCCTTCGGAGGACGCCCCCGCCCCGCCGAACCCCCGCCCCGTGGGGATCGCGCCGGCGCGTTCGATCAGGCGACCGTCGACGGCGTCTACGGTCGGTTCGACGGAGACCTCTCTCTCGCCGTCGGCCTGGGAGGAGAGCTCGGCTTCGATCCCGCGAGCCCGCGCCTCCTGGGCACCCTCGCCCTCCGCTACTACTCCCTCGTGGGCCTCTACGCCGGCTACCGCGAGAGCCTGCGGGATGTAGATCCACAAGCGCGAGGCCTCTCCGTGGGCCTCCTGCTCGAGCCGCTCTTCCTGCTGCGCTGGACCCGGGCGGCCACCACCGGCTCGCCCTTCTGGGATCTCACCATCGACTCCCTCGGCTTGTCCTTCGGGGCCCACCTCGATCAACCCGAGGGCGGCAGCTTCGCCTCCTCGCGCGGCTTCGAGCTCGGCCTCGGCGCGGGCGTCCCGCTGCTGGCCCGGGCAGGGGGTCCCTGGTTGCGGGCCCAAGGTCAGCTCCGCTGGGTCGAGGACGGCGCCGTCGACCCGGTGCTCTGGCTGACCCTGGAGTGGCGCACGTTCTTCGAGAGCGGGTTACCTGCCGCCCTGGGTGGGCGGCCCTGAGCCCCGTGGGACTGAGCCCCGTGGCCCTGAGCCCCGTGGCCCTGAGCCCCGTGGCCCTGAGCCCGGCGCCCCTGAATCAGCCAGCTCCGAGCGCGCCGGCCGCAGCGCGGACTCCGCTCGCGCCCGCGCCACCGCCGCGAGGACCCCCGCGCGCTCCCGGCTCAAGAACTCGCGGACGGCCCCGTCGAGCTGGGGATCGACGATCCGATGCGCGCTGTGGGTGACGGTGGCCTCGAAGCCCCGGGAGAGTTTGTGTTCTCCCCCCGCGCCCGGCTCGAAGCGGCGCAGACCGCGAGTGATGCAGTCCCGGATCCCCGCGTAGAAGCAGACGTTGAAGTGCAGGAACGGCCGCTCCTCGATCGCTCCCCAGTAGCGCCCGTAGAGCGCGTCGTGGCCCAGCAAGTTGAAGGCCCCGCCGAGACATCGCCCGGTGGCCCGGTCCCGCGCCATCACCAGGTGCAGGCGGTCGGGCATGGTCTGGCCGACGGTCATGAAAAACTCACGGTTCAGGTAGCGCCGTCCCCAGACATGTTTGTCCACCGTCGACAGGTAGAACCGGTACGCGGCGTCGAGCAGCTCCTCGTCGAGGTCCGCGCCCGTGTGGATCTCGAGGCAGACCCCCTGGGCCGTGAGCTCTCGCTCCTCGCGACGCAGGGCCGCGCGGCGCTTGGCGGAGAAGCGGGCGAGGAAGTCGTCGTAGCTCGCGTACCCCGCGTTCTCCCAGTGGAACTGCACCCCAAAGCGGCGCGCCCACCCGAGCGCGCCCCAGAGCTCCGCGTCCTCGTCCGGCGGGAACAGGACGTGCGCCGACGACAGGGGGATCTGACTCAGCAGACGCTCGATGCCGTCGCTCAGGGCGGCATGCACCCGCGCCACGTCCTCGCCCGCGCGCACGAGCACCTTCGGCCCCGTCGCGGGCGTGAACGGGCAAGCCAGCACGAGCTTGGGGTAGTAGTCGATGCCCAGGCGCTGCTCGGCGAACTGCGCCCAGGAGTGATCGAACACGAACTCCCCGTCGCTGTGCCACTTCACGTAGGCGGGGGCCACCGCGACGAGGCGACGTCGACCGGCTTTCAGCGAGTGCAGGGCGAGGAACAGCGGCATCCAGCCCCTGTCGGGCGCCACGCAGCCGCTCTGCTCCAGGGCGTCGAGCCACTCGAAGTGCAGGAAGGGAGGCGTCGTGTCGGACACCAGGTCCCGATAGGCGGCTTCGCCGATCTCACGCACCGACCCATGGGTCACGAGCTCGTAGGAGACGGCAGGGTCGGCCATCGGCCTCACTTTGACGCGGTCGGCTCCGCGAGCAAGAGATCCTTCTCGCCCTCCCAGCGCGCCACCAGGAGCGCCGCGCAGGAGTCACTGAAAACGTTCACCGCCGTGCGGCACATGTCGAGCACGCGATCGACCGCCAGGATGAGCCCGATCCCCTCGATCGGCAGGCCGATCGCCGTCAGGATCAAGGTGATCGCCACCAGGCTCGCCGCGGGGATGCCCGCGACGCCGATGGAGGTCAACAGCGCCACGGTCACGATGAGCAGCTGCTGAGCGACGCTGAGCTCGACGCCGTAGGCCTGGGCGATGAAGACGGCGGCGACGCACTCGTAGAGCGCGGTACCGTCCATGTTCACGGTCGCCCCCAAGGGCAACGTGAAGCTGCTCACGCGGCGCGACACCCCCGCCGCCTGCACGCGCTCGAGGGTGAGCGGGAGGGTGCCGGACGAGGACGCCGTCGAGAACGCCATGAGCAGGGCCGGGGTCATCACCCGGAAGAACGCCCACGGACTTACTCGACCGAAGACGCGCAGGACGAGCGGCAGCACCAGCAAGAGGTGACACCCGAGCGCGATCAACACGCAGGCGGCGAACGTGAGGAGGGGCAGCAGGGCGCCGACCCCCGTCGTGAGCGCCACCTTCCCGACGAGCGCCAACACTCCCAGCGGCGCGAAGGCGAGCACCAGATCCGTGATGCGGATCATCACCTCGTAGACCCCCTGCCAGAAATCCGTGAGGACCTGCCGCGGTCCATCGGAGATCCGGGTCATCATGAAGCCGAACAGGAGCGAAAAGGTGATCACCCCGAGCATCTGGTCCTCCACGGCGTCCTGGAGCACGTTGGCGGGGATCATGCGGAGGAACACGTCCACCACGTCACCCACGTCGCGGGAGCCCACCTGAGCGGCGACCTCCGCCGTGTCCGCCGCGAGGCCGATCCGATCCCGCGCGGGAGCCCCGTCCACGATGCCCGGGCGCATCACCCGCACCCAGAACAACCCGCTCAGGATCGCCACCAGGGAGCTGAACAGGTAGTACCCGGCGGTGCGCGCGCCGAGGCGCCCCAGATCCCGGGTGTCACCGATCGAAGAGATCCCCGTGATGATGGAAGAGGCGATCAGCGGGATGACGAGCATGCGCAACGCGCGCAGGAAGAGGTCGCCGACGAAGGTCAGCAGCGCCAGCACCGGGACACCCAGCACCTCGCTGTCTGCGTCCAGGACCCACCCCAGGACCAGCGCCCCCGCCAGCGCCACCGTGATCTGCCAGTGCAGCGGCATCCCCCGCAGGAAGAGCTTCGCCAAAATCCTCCTGTGCAAAGGTCGGGGGCGGTGCTCGTTCGAATCGGCCATCCGCGCCCATGATAGGCAGGAGATTCGCGACGACGCACCCGCTCGACGGGCTTGTGGTCGTCGAGGAGCTCTGAAACGCTCCTCCGCCTCGATGACGATGACTCCCTGGACGTCTGCAGGTGCGTTGCTCTTGGGCGCCCTCTTCCTCTATCTCGGCGCCGAGGGGCTCGTCCGGGGCGCGGCGGGGTTGGCGCTGCGCCTCGGTGTGCGCCCCCTGCTCATCGGGCTCACCGTCGTCGCCTACGCGACGTCCGCACCCGAGCTGGTCGTGAGCACCGCGGCCGCCTGGCGCGGCAGCTCAGACATCGCCCTGGGGAACGTCGTCGGCTCCAACATCGCCAATCTCGGCCTCATCCTCGGCCTGACCGCGCTCATCGCGCCGCCGAAGAGCGACGGCACCATGGCGGGGCGTGAGCTGTGGGTGCTCGCCCTCGCCACCGCCATGGTCCCGTTGCTCCTCCTCGATGGCTCCATCGGGCGCATCGAGGGGGCGGCCCTCGCGCTCGGCGCCGTCGCCTTCACCTGGCTCACCGTGCGCTGGTCACTGCGCGACCCGACGAACCACGACCCGATGAGCGACGCCCTGGCGGAGGCCGCACGGGGCCGCCCGTCCGCGCGCCTGGTGGGGCTCTGTGTCGTCGGCCTGCTGCTGCTCGTCGGTGGCGGCGAGCTCTTCGTCCGCGGCTCGGTGAGCATGGCGCAGCTCTTCGGGGTGAGCGAGCGCGTCATCGGGTTGACGCTGGTCGCCCTCGGCACCTCCCTCCCGGAGCTGGCCGCCTCCGCGGTGGCCGCCCTGCGCGGACACGCGGAGCTGGCGATCGGGAACGTGGTGGGCTCGAACATCTTCAACGTGCTGTTGATCCTCGGCGCCGCGGCCCTCGTGAAGCCGATGGCCGGCGACCTCGCCGTGATGGGCGTCGACCTCCTGACCCTCGCGTGGGTCACGGTCCTGGCCTTCCTCATGCTGCGCAAGCCGCGGGTGGTGACCCGCGCCGAAGGCTTCCTCTTACTGGCGTCCTACGGCGCGTTTCTCGTCGCGCTCGTCCTGGCTCCCTCCTGAGGGCCAGCGGGAGGGCAGCCTTCCCGGGGTCTCGCCCAGATCGCCTGCCCTCGTCCGACGACGCAGCGGGCCGTTCTTGGAGGCAGGAAAGCCGACCGCGGCGAGCGAAATGGGCCATCCGTCATCGGCGCCGTGGATCTGGGAGACGATCGACTAAACTGGGCCGCCATGCAGGGCACGCTCCTCAAGTGCTGTCACGTCGCCGTGGCGGTCCTCGCCTTGGCCGGTTGCAGCTCCGGCAGCTCCTCGGGTCAGGCCCAACCCCAGTATGGGCAGGCTCCGTACGGGCAGCAGCCCCCCTACGGCCACCCCCAGTACGGGCAGCCCCCCTACGGGCAACCCCCGTATGGGCAACCCCAATACGGACCGCAGGCACCGCAGGGCTACCCAGGCCAGCAGCCAGCGGCGCAACAACCCGGCGTCCATCCGGCTCAGCCCGGACAACCCTGGCCGCAGCAGCCCCCTACACCCCAGGCGCCTCCCGCAGCCCAGACACCGCCGGCCCAAGCGCCCACTCCGGCCGCACCGGCTCCCGCAGCGCCGGCCCAAGATCCCCTGAACCGCCTCGACTTCGCCTTCATGCGGAGCAGCGCGCAAGGGATCCTGCAGGAGCTCGTCGGTGCGTTGGTCCCCCAACAGAAGGCCCGCGTTCAGGGGATCCCGCTCGTGTTCGATCCGGAGCCCGGCGAGGTGAACGCCTTCGCCGCGTGCACCCGCGACGGCAAGTCGTTGATGGCGATCAGCGACGGCCTGCTCGAGGTCGCGGCGTTCCTGGCGAAAGCCCAGGCGAACGACGAGCTCTTCCGAACCACCAAGGTCGACGAATACATCCGCCTGGTCGCGCAGCAGCAGCGCCCGGGGCAACCCCTGGTGCGCCCCTCTGCGGGGTTCTTCGACAACGCCCATCAGAGCGACACGCGCCGCTGGACCCGCCAGCGGGCGCTCTTCGAAGAACAGATCGCCTTCGTCCTCGGCCATGAGCTCGGGCACCACTACCTGGGTCACCTCCCGTGCACGGCCGGCGGCCCCGTGGGCGCGAACGCCGCCGAGCTGAACCACGCCCTGAGCAGCGCGCTGCCGCTCCTGAACCAGCCCAACGAGCTCGCCTCCGACGTGTCCGGCACCCAGAACGTGCTCACGGCGGGCTCACGCCGCACGAACGGGGCCCGCTGGACCGAGGCGGGCGGGCTCCTCACGATGCGATTCTTCGGCGGCCTGCAACAGCTGACGCCCGCAGATCTCCTGTTCGCCTTCGAGCGCTCCCACCCTCCGGCCCTCGTCCGCAAACCGGTCATCGAGCAGACGGCGGCCGCGTGGCGCGCGACGGGAGGCGCCTCCCTCACCCTGCCGTTCTGAGGGAGCGCGGAGGGGGGTTCGGTGGGGGACGGACGGCGCATCTGGTCGCGTGCGCGGCGACGGGGCGACCTCCCCGTCAGCCTGCCGCTGCTGCGCGCCCTGGGCTCCTTCGCGCTCCTCGCTTGCCTGCCGGCGCTCGGGGCGCAGACGTGGACCCGAGCGGCGACCGCCCTCACGACGACCCTCGAACGGCTCGGCACGCCCGCCGCACCCGGCGACGTGGCGCACCTGATCGCGGGAGTGAGCCCCTGGTCCCTGGCGGGAGAGGTGGTGGTGGGCGTGTTGCCCGTGGCGGGCCTCCTCGGCGCCACCGCCCTCCTCTGCGGAGTGCTCCAGACCCGCGGTGGGGTGCTCCCGACGACCGCGCCGCGGGCTGGAGCGAACGCGGGGACCATGATCGCCTCCGCTGCGGTCGCACTCGCCCTGCTGGGGGTGGTCGTCTGGTACCTGGCTTCACGGCTCGAGGCTTTCCGCGCTCCACCGCAGGCATCGGTGGCCGCGCTCGGTGACTGGCTCGACGGGCAGCTGCGGGGCCTCCTGTGGGCCTGCGGAGGGCTCCTGCTCCTCGGGGGCGTTCTGGACCTGTGGTGGGTGCGCCGGAGCTGGCGACGACGCCACGAGCTCGACCCCCGAGCGGAGCGCCGCGAACGTCGTCGGACGGAGCTGTCTCCCGAGGCGAAGGCGGCCCTGCGGCGCGCTCACCAGGTACTCCTCGACTGAGGGCACCGAGCGCGCGCCTGTTCACCCGCGTTCGTTCACGGCGCGCAGAGGGACTCCCACTGGGCCGCCTCCTCCTCGTCCCCGAAGCCGCGTGCCAGCTGCGCGAGGAACCGGGCGCAGGCGCGCTCCCCCTTCTCGTCCCGGGCCTCGCGGGCGCGGGCGAGGGCCTGTAAGGCACCGAGGAGCGCCTCCTGCGCGCGCCCCGCGGCGGCCAGGCCGATGGCCAGGACGAGCTCCGCGCGACAGCGCTCGGACGGGTGCGCGTCGTTCACCCGCTCCCGCGCCCGTCGCAGACGCCCGAGGGCGTCCCCCGTGTCCCCTTGCACGAGGCGCGCGAGGGCCTCGAGGCGCTCGGCGAACAGGGGCTGCTGGCGCCCCCGCGCTTGGCGCGCCAGCTGCTGGAGGGGCGCCGGATCGCGGCGCGCGAGCGCCGCCGCGATGTGGACCGGGAACCAGCTGTCGGACTCCGTGGGTGTCGGCTCCGCGCGCTCGGTGTCGAGACTCGCCGGAGGCGTCTGAGAGGGCCCCTGCCCAGGCGCCGCCGCTCCATCGAGAGACGGCGCCAGGGGTGGCGGCAGGGGCGACTTGGAGCTCACGGTGGTCCACTCCGCGGAGTCGCTCACGGACTCGGCCCCCGCGAAGAACAGGAGCCGGCGCCCCCGCACGTCCCGCAGATCCCCCTCCCGGGCCAGCTGCAAGAGCACGTCGGCGCTCCGCGCGCAGCCGAGCTCGTGCACCAGGGGTGCGGCGCTCTTCGCGAGATCCCGCGCCTGAGCGAGCCGTCCGATGCGAGCCGAGTGCATCGCCGCGGCCGCGCGCCCCGCGCCCCCTCCCTGGATGCCGAGGCGAGCCGCCCCGGCGTGCAGCGCCCGCAGGCGCTCGAAGGGCATGTGCGTGAGGACAACCCGGCGCGCGGTCGCGCTGGCGAGACGGCAAGGCGCCTCCCGCAACCAACGTCTCGCCACCAACTCCGCCAGACGCCGCTCCACCTCGTCGGCCACGAGTGGGCCCTCGGGGAGCTCCACGCCGGCAGCGAGGCTCCCCGCCAGCGCCGCATCCAGCAGCTGCGTGACGTCTCTCGCGCGCACCTCACCCCCCAGGACCACCGCGGCCTCGAGCACGAGGCGCACCCGCGGCGCGAGCAGCTGAAGGCGCGTCGCGAGGGAGTGCTCCGCCGAGGTGTCGACCGGCTCCACGACGAAGCGGCGCCGCACGCCGCGCTCCAGCCAGACCCAATCGCCCCGGTCGAGGGCCGTGGTCAGGCGCTCCATCACCTGGAGCGGCGCCTGGGTTCCCGTCGCCTCGATGGCACCCAACTCCCCCGCCTCGAGGTCCCCTCCCGTCGCGTCCTGCGCCAGCGCCGCCGCCTCCGCGCCGCTCAGGGGCTCGAGGTCGTGGACGACCAGAGGAGGTCCCTGCTGCAAGATCCACGACAGCCCCTCGCTCGGCACGCCGTGCTCCGTGTCCTCCGTCTGCGCGACGCGGAGGACCAGCCCGAACCGTCCCTGGCTGCCGAGATTGCCGAGGAGCTCCAGGGAGTCGGCGTCGACCTCGTCCGCGTCGTCGACGAGCACGAGATCGGGCGCACGCTCCAGGAGCAGCGCCTCGAGCTCCTCGGCTCGCGCCGCGCCACGGATCCCGAGAGCCTGGGCGAGGGCGTCGTGGGGCCAGCCGGCGCGCCCGGGGCGCACCCAGAGTCCCTCGCCGTGCCCGCGTCGGATCTCCTCCAGGCAGCGCGTGCCCCCCGCTCCCGCGGCGCCTCGCACCAACGTGACGTGCCCTGGCTCCGGGACGAGATCCGCCGGAGCGGTCGCCGCTCCCCGCCACGCGGGCTCTTCGATCCTCGCCACCGCCTCCACCAGGAGGGATCGCAACGGGTGCACCAGGTCCAGGGTGAGCGCCTCGATCGGCTCGCGCCCCTCCCGTTGTTTCGGGGGGCCCGTCGTCAGGAGCTCGCCCCCCGTCGCGGCCACGAGATCTGGCGTCACCAACGCCTCGCCGGGGCGGGCGTACTCCGCGAGCACGCTGGCCCGGCGCAGCACCTCCCCCGTGCACAGGGCGATCCGGTGGCTCTCCACACAGGCCTCGAGCTCACCGTGAGCGAGCCCACGAGACAGGTTGGAGCCGCTCGGCTCCTCCACGAGGAAGTCCACCGCGTCCTGCAGACCGTCCAGCGCGAAATCGACGCTCAGCGCCCCGTCCTGCCAGCCCACGATCCGCCCGCCGAGGGCGGTCGCGCGCTCCGCCAGGGTGCGCACGACCTCGCTCCAAGTCCCCGCAGGACCGGGTTCGGCGACGGAGTCCGTCGTGGGCGGCGGTCGCCAGCGGACACAAACGACCAAGCGCAGCGCCATCAGCCGTCGACGCGAAACTTCCGTTTGATGGCCTGGAGCTCCTCCTCGACGTCGCCCGGAGGTCCGCCAGCGTCGGGGCTCCCCTGCCCCGCCTCGAGGCGCCGAAACCGCGCCTCCACCTCGTCGGGCGCGAGGCCCCCGGGACCCGCCGGGCGCAGCGCCTCCTCGACCTCTCGCTGAGCCTGCACCGCCAGCTCGACGCCCTCGATCTCCGCCTCGAGACGGCGCAGCTCCGAGAAGGCGCTCCCCTGCGCCGGCGCGCCGAGGTTCTCCGCGCCGCCACCCTGACGCGCCTGCTGCACCTGCGCCGCGAGCGTGCCCTTGCGGGCTTCGATCTCCTCGATCCGCCGCTCCATGCGCTCGAGCTCCCGCTTCATCTCGAGCCCGTGGGCGAGCTGATCGGCACGGAGCTTCTCCGCGTGGTCCCGCTCGGCCTCCACCCGCCGGCGCTGCTGCAGAGCCGCCCGCGCCAGCTCGTCATCGCCGCTCCGCACCGCGAGCTCCGCGCGCTCCGCCCATCGGGTGACCTGACGATCGAGCTCGTCGACCTTCGCCCGCAGCTGCTTCTCCGCCGCGACGCTGCCGACGACCTCCCGACGCGCGGCGCGGAGCTGCTGACGCATCTCGGCGAGGGTCTGCTCGATCGATCGACGTGGATCGTCCAGCCCGTCGAGCAAGGCATCGAAACTCCGCGAGATGGATCGTCCCATACGCCCGAGGATGGTCATGGCGACAGGATGCCACGACACCAGCGGCCCGGGCTCGAAAAAAGCGAGCTGCGCACCAGCCCGGGCGAGGCAGTCGGCCGACAGGAGGCGTCGTCAGCGGTTCGCGATGTGGATCGCGTGGCCCAAGGACGCGGCGCTGGCCTCCATCAGGGCCTCCCCGAGGGTGGGGTGCGGGTGGATGGTCGCCGCCATGTCCTCCGCGGTCGCCACCATTTCCATGGCGAGGGCCGCCTCGCTGATCAGATCGCTGGCGGAGGGCCCGACGATGTGGATCCCCACGATCCGCCCGGAGCTCGTGTCGGTGACGACCTTCACGAAGCCGTCCGTCTCCGCGATGCTCATGGCGCGCCCGAGCGCGGAGAACGGGAAGCGCCCCGTCTTGACGGTGAGGCCTTCCTGCTTCGCCTGCTCCTCCGTGAGACCGACCGTGGCGATCTCCGGGTGGGTGAAGACGATGCCGGGCACCGTGATCCAGTCCTTGGCGGCGCGCTTGCCGGCGATCACCTCCGCCGCCACCTCGCCCTCCTTCGAGGCCTTGTGAGCGAGCATGGGCGGGCCGCTCACGTCGCCGATGGCGTAGATCCCCTCGACGTTCGTCTGGCACAGATCGTTCGTCATCACGAACCCGCGCTGGTCGATCTGCACGCCGAGCTCTTCGAGGCCGATGTCACGGGAGCGCGGCTTCATGCCGACGGCCACGAGCACCTGATCGCACTCCAGGCTGTCCGTCTTGCCGTCCTGGACGATCTTCACGAGGACGGTGCCGTCCGCGCGCTTCTCATAGCTCTCGGCACGGGTGTTCTTGAGGACCTTGCCCCCGTGCTTGACGATGTTGCGCTCCACGACCTTGACGCAGTCGGGATCGATGCCGGGCAGCAGGTTCGGCGTCAGCTCGACGACCGTGAGCTGGGCCCCGAAGGCCTGGTACACCATGCCGAGCTCGAGGCCGATCACGCCTCCGCCGATGACCACGAGGCGCTTGGGGATCTGCCGCAGGCTCACGGCCTCCCGCGCCCCGATGATCTGCTTGCCGTCGAACTCGAACCCAGGCACCTGGATCGTCGCCGAGCCGGTCGCGACGACGATCCCCTTGGAGGCCGTCAGACGCCGCGTCCCGCCGTCCTTCGTGCGGACCTCGACGGCGTTCCGCGCCACGACGCGCCCGCGCCCCTCGACGATCTCGGCCCCGTTCGCCTTCAGCAGGCCGCGCACGCCGCCCGTCAGCTTCTTGACGATGCCGTCCTTCCAGTTCTGCATCTTCTCGGCGTCGACGGACAGGCCGTCCACCTGGATGCCGTGCGCGCCGATGGACTGAGCCTTCGAGTAGAAGTGCGCGTTGGCGATCAGCGCCTTCGAGGGGATGCAGCCCCAGTTGAGGCACACTCCGCCGTACTCTTCTTCTTCGACACAGGCGGTCTTCACGCCGAGCTGCGCCAGCCGGATGGCACAGACATAACCGCCGGGACCCCCGCCAAGGACAATCGCGTCAAACTGGTCGGCCATGGCGGGTGCGCATAGCGGACCCACGAGCAGGCCACAAGCGCGAGCATCAGGGTCGGAGCGACGGCTTCATTTCAGCGCTGACTCGACGTTATCCCCGTGAGCCCTCCCGGAGCGCGGCTCCGGGGCGCCCGTCAACGCGCCGAGGGCCCGCTCGACCAGCTCCGGATCGATCTTCGGGTCCGCGCGCAGCGCCTCGATCTTCGGCAGCGCCTCATGGAGGCGCGCGCGCCCCGCGGAGTCCACCGCGATGGCGCGCAGCTGCCACGAGCGCGCCGAGAGCCCGGCGAGGATCGAGGCGCGCGCTCGTTCGTCGCCGAGGAGCGCCAGGGCCACCTTCGCCTGCACGCCGAAGGGATCCCGTGAGCGCCCCCACAGCCCGAAGGCGCGCCGCCGGAGCACGGGGATCGCGTCCTGGAGCCCCAGCGCACCGCACAGCTCGATCGCGTCCTGCTCGTCGATCGGCTCCGTCACCCCGCGTCGCCGGGCCACGGCGTCGATCAACACCTCCACGGAGGTGTCGAGGCCCGCGCGGCCGAGCAAGATCGCGGCGACCAGGCGCACCGAGGGCTCGTCGTCGTCCAGGCGCTCGGTGGCGACCTGCGCGAGGCGCGGGGGGAGCGCGCGCTCCCGATCGACCCAGTGCTCCTGGATGAGCCGGAGGGAGAGCGTGCGCACCTTCCCGTCGGCGTCGAGCGCTCGCTCCGCGAGCACCTCCTCCGTACCCGCAGTGGCGATGCGCACCCACGCCCCGAGCGCCTGGAAGCGCAGCGCGGGCTCCGGCACGGTGAGGAACGCCCCCACCCGCCCGAGCACCGCTTCGTCTCCCGGCGACGCGAGCTCCCCGAGGCTGACCAGCGCCATTTGCCGTACGCGCAGGTGGGCATCCCCCACCAGCCGCAAGACCTCCGGGACGTACGCACGGGCGCCCAGGTCGGCCAGGATCAACGCGGCCTGTGCCCGCACCTCGGCGTCCGCGTCTTGCAGTTTTTCCGCGGCGAGCTCCCCGGCCCGCGCCTCCTCCGGGAAGCGTGCTAGATCCCTCAAGGCCGACAGGCGCACCTTCGAGTCGGCGCTGTCGAGGTCCCGTTCCGCAGCGGACAACGTGCGAGGCAGAGGGTGGAGCTTGAACACCCGCGGAAGCCTAGCCAACCCCGCGCCGAACGCACCCGGTCGTCACCCGCCGCGGCCCTCTCCTCCCATGCCCTTGCCCGAGCTTGCTCCCCCGTCCGAGGATCGAACGTCGACCGCCCCCATGAACGGCCCCGCCGTCGATCCGTTCGTTCGCCGTAAGATCCTGGGCGCGCTGCTCAGCCTCGTCACGATGCTGGGCATGGTCGCGGTGGCGTCGATCTACTTCCGTGAGGAGCTGCAAGCCTTCACGCAGTGGACGTTCGCCGAGATCGGGCTCGGGGCTCTGGCGGTGCTGCTCTTCATTTCGGACGCGGTTTTCAGCCCCATCCCGCCCGACGCCATCCTGTTCCTCGTCGCCAAGAGCCACTACCACGAGCACTGGGTGGTCATCGTGCCCGCCCTGGGAGCCCTCTCGTCGGTCGCCGGCTGTGTCGGCTACTTCGCGGGTCGTCGGCTCGCCCACACGCGGCTGTCCCAGGTCCTGTTCAGCCGGTTCAAGCGCAAGGGGACCGCGATCATCCATCGCTACGGCGCCTGGGGCATCGCGCTGGGCGCGCTCACGCCGGTGCCCTTCTCGCTCACCTGCTGGACCGCAGGCATGCTCGAAATGCCCGCTCGGCGCGTGGTGTGGCCCTCTCTCCTCAGGATACCACGCTTCATCGTGTACTACCTGGCCATGGCCTACGCCGAGGACATCGTCCGCGGCGTGTTCTGAGTTGCGCCCTCAGTGCTCGACGCGAGCTGGTCGGCGCCTGCTCCTCAGCACCCTTGGTCCTCGGTGCGCTTGCTCCTCGGTGCGCTTGCTCCTCGGTGGGCGGGGGCTCATCCCCGATCCCTCAGGCTCGGGCGCCGCCCGTCAAGCTCGGCCGCTCCCCTGATGGCCAGCGGCGAGGCTTTCGCGAGCACCGGAGCGGAGCCCCCATGGAACCTCTCCGCGACGCAGGTCCGCGCGCGGGTCACCCGGGACTAGAGGGAGCCGCCTTGTCCCCCAGCGGAGGGGTCGTCGGCAGCGGCGCCGCCGAAGGAAGGCCAGTCCGCCGGGTTCGGCTGTCCACCGCAGACGCCGTTCGCGCGATCCTCGGGGATCGGTCCGCCGCTCATGGGCGCGATGCAGATCTTGGTGCTCTTCGGGTCGCTCTGGACGACCGTGGCCCCCCAAGGGTTGTCCTGAGCCATGTCGACGCAGACGTAATCGTCGCGGCAGTCCCCGGAGTCGCTGCACGTCTTCATGCAGGCGTTGCGAGCGTAGGGAGACGTCCGGTTCGGGTTGTCACACCCGGGCACCGTAGACAGCACGCTACCGAACGAGACACACACGGACTCGCTCGACGGACAGCTCGTGGGGCTGCAGCCGAAGATGGTGCAGTAGCCGCCCGGCTGGCTGGTGTCGCAGATGCGCTCCCCCGTCCTGGAGCACTCGGAGTCCACGGAGCAGGAATCGCCGATGTCCGGCTGGCAGGCGACGAGCCACAAGGACCCCAGACCGACGAGGAGGCGCGACCCTCGTCGGGCGATCTTCGTGGCGACGGCGAGCCGTGACGGGAGCGGGAGCCGGGGGCGCATCGGGGCGGGACCATAACCCTGGGGCGGTGGGTCCGCCAGGGACGCCGGAGCGCGCGTTGACAGCGTCCGTCAGACTCCCATACAGGAGGAGACGTGCCCGCTTTCCCCCGAGGGCGGGATCTCCGCCGACCCTGCACCGAGCGCAGCGCCGTCATCGAGCGCGGCACCGTCACCGAGCGCGGCGCCGTCGTCGAGCGCGGCGCCGTCGTCGAGCGCGGCGCCGGGTCGCTCGCGATGCGTCCGTCGCTGGGCCGATCTGTGCTCGGAGCCGGAGCGAGGGGGAGGACCCTTCGTGTCGCGGTCCTCGTGACCGGAGCGGTCTGGGCTGGCGTGCTCGGTGTCGGGTGCGGCGCGGGCACACCGCTGATGCACCCCGCGCAGGTCCTGGACGCCCATCGGGTCCGCGCGGGCGCTGGCGCCAGCCACCACCTCACCTTCGGACCGACCGAGGACGCCATCGAGCGGGCTCGAGCGGTCGGGGCAGAGCCGGGCGGAGTTTCGGACTCCGACGTGGAGGCGTTCGTGGACGGCTCCGTCGCCCACGCCGTCGCCACCCCTCAGCTGTCCCCTTGGGTCGGCGCGCGCGCGGGGCTCGGCGGGGGCAACGAGATGGGCTTGTCGTGGACGGGGAGACGCGTGCGCGGGGACCTCCGCCACGTCTTCGAGCTGGACGACGTCCTCCTCAGCGTCGGGGGCGGTCTGGGCGCGGTGCTCCCCGACCTCGGCTCGAACACGCCCGGGACGGGCGGCGCGGCGACGGACGCGAGCGGCGGGGCCATCCCGCGCTTCGACGGAGGCAGCATCTCCGGCTGGACCGTCGACGTGCCCCTGCTCCTGGGCACCGAGGCCCAGGAGGACGTGGCGTCCGCGTGGATCGGCGTGCACGCCCTCTACGAGCGCTTCAGCGCCGACCTCGTCTACGACCTGGGCCCCGACGTCGCCACGGTGGCCCCCGCCCAAGGCTCGCGCGTCTTCGCGGGCGCGGTCGCCGGCGTGATGCTCGGGCTCCGCCCCCTCTGGGCGGTGCTCGAACTCAGCGGCGGCTACCAGCGGGTGAGCTCGGAGGTCACCCTCGATGGGACGACGTACTACCCAAGCCTCGAAGGGTTCACCCTGACCCCCTCCTTTGCGCTCGTGGCGGACCTCGACTGAAGGCCGACGCGCCGGCCGCGGGCGCCCCGGCCGGCCGGATGCTTGCTCCATCCCGGGGCGCCTCCTACGATCCGAGCACGTGTCCCCCCCCGCCCCCCAGCTCGCTCCCCTCGCGGGTCCTGGTCTCCCGGCGCACGCCGCGCCGCGGAGAGCCCTGGAGCGCGCGGTCGGCCTGGGGGCCCTCGCCGCCTCCGCGATCGCCTGCTCCGTGGCTCCCGAGAGCTACTCCAGCGACGAGGAGCGCGGCTCGACCCACGCCGTGGTCACGATCTCCCGCCAGGAGCTCACCGGGGGCGCGACGCGCGCCGACGCCCTCGCGGGCTTCATCCGGTTCCCCGCGGCCACGGACCGAGCGGTCGCCCTCGAGCTCGCCGGGCTCGGGATGCACCTCCCGGAGCCGGGGCATTGCTGGCAGGGGGAGCAGGGACGCCCGGGGCCTGAGCTGAGCGACGTCGCGGCCATCGAGTTCTTGGAGGCGGGCCGCGTGCGCGTGATCGCGGACGGGGGACCTCCCCACGAGCTGGCGCCCCATGTCTTCCCGAGCGTGGGCGATTTCATCTCGGGTGTGCTCTACGCCAGCCGTGAGCGCTCGGGACAAGGGCTCCCCGCGGGGGAGCGTTACCGCTTCGCGGCGGACGGCGGCGCCGTCGGTACGCTGGACATCGAGAACGCCGCCCCGCACCCCCTCACGGACGTCACCCTCAACGGGACGCCCTTCGACGCGCTCGAATCCGTGTCCACGGACGAACCCTTGGACGTCATTTGGAGCGGCTCGACCCACCCGGCAGACCGCGTGTACGTGGAGCTGACGTCCACCCGTAGCTCCAAGAGCCTCGTGTGCGCCTTCGAGGACGCCGCTGGCGCAGGCACCCTCGTCCCCACGGGCTTCGAGGAGCACGAGTCGGCGCAGCTCCTGCTCCACCGCCTGCGCATCCTCCGCACCCCGTGGCAAGGATCCCCCGTCGACGAGGTGGAGCTGCGCCTCGACTTCTCTCAAGGGCACCTGGTGACCTTCGGGGCGCCCTGAGGCTCCCGACGTAGCGCTCGCGACGCCCCCTCACGACGCAGGGTGCGAGCGCGACGCTCCTGCGATGACCGAGTTTCGACGACACAGCGTTCGATGACAGGGCGTGGATGACGGAACGCCACACGATCTACTTCATCCCCGGGCTCTTCGGGTTCGGCACCCTCGCTGGCTACGACTACTTTCAGCACCTGCGCCGCGGCATCGAGGAGCGATACGCCGCCGCGGGTGTGCCGGTGAGCTTCGAGGACGTACCCTCGCCGCCCACCTCGTCCCTGCGCGAGCGCGCCCGAGTCCTCGCCACCACCGTGGGGCACACGGCCCCGCGCAGCGGGCCCATCCACCTGATCGGACATTCGACGGGCGGCCTCGACGCGCGCCTCGTGCTGGCGCCCACCGTGAACCTGCGTCTGCCCGCCGAGCTGATGAGCTGGACGCAGCGGGTGCGGACCCTCATCACCATCAACACACCCCACTACGGCACCCCCGTTGCCGGCTACTTCGCCACCGTGTCCGGCGCGCGCGTGCTCTACGCCCTGAGCCTGCTCACGGTGGTGTCCCTCAAGCTGGGTGAGCCGTCCCTCGCGATCTTCTCGCGGGTCCTCGCAGGCCTCGGCGGCATCGACGCGCTGATCGGGAAGGACATGAAGCTGTTCAGCGGAGTCACCAACGCTCTGCTCCGCTTCATCGATCGAGACGGGCGCGGCGAGATCACGGATTTCCTCAGTCGGGTGCGGGTGGACCAAGGAGCGATCCTCCAGATCAGCCCGGAGGCGATGGACCTGTTCAACGCCGCCGTCGAGGGCGCCGAGCACGTGCGCTATGGGTGCATGGTGTGCGCCTCCCCGCGGCCCGCGACCATGCGCGCGGCGCGACGCATCCGTTCCCCGTACGGCGCGCTCACCGCCGCCCTGTACACGACGCTCTATCAGTTCGCCGGCCAGCGGCACGCTCAGTACGCCTACGCGCGCCCGAGCCGGGAGGTCGAGCTCACGCTGGCGCGCGCCATCGGACGCACGGTCGCCGACGGCGACAGCGATGGCATCGTTCCCACCCTCAGCATGTTGTGGGGCGACCTCCTGTGGGCGGGAGAGGCGGATCACCTCGACAGCATCGGCCACTTCCTGGACGACGAGCGCCCCGCGATCCACACGGACTGGCTCACCAGCGGCGCTCACTTCACGCGCAAGGACTTCGCCAAGTTGGTGGAGGCCGCGGTGGCGTACCAGCTGAAGAGCTGAGGGGCCGCGACCTAAGGCCGCGACCTCAGAGATCGCGGGCGTCGGATGGTGGCGGAGCGGGCGGACGCTCCTCCGCGGGGAGGATCGGGATCACCAGCTCGGCGGGCTGCCCATCCCGCACGTAGGACACGACGACGCGATCGGCCTCCTTCAGCCCCATGAAGACCGCGTGCGCCTGCTCCGGGCGCTCGATGGGCTTGCCGTTGATCCGGGTGACGATGTCCCCCGCCCGCAGATCGACGCCTTCCCAGGCCGCTCGGGGACGCAGCTCGAGGATGCGGAACCCCTGAAACTGCCCCGCCACGAGGCTCGGCTCCACGAAGACGTGCTGCAGGAAATGACCGAGGCCCGCCTCCAGGGCCTGGTCGACCTCCGCGCGCCGTAGCTGGCGCGGTCCGCGCGGCCGCGCTGCCTTGGCGCGCTCTTCGTCCACCGAGATCAACGGTGCCTCGGCTTGCTTGGGTTCCCCGGCGCAGGCGACGCAGCCCACCGCCACCAGGAACCCGAGCGCTCGAAGGCGCGATCCGCGCTGGCCTCGATGAACACGTCGCGTGACGGCAGGGCAGAGCGTGGCGACAGGGGAGAGCATGCGGGCGACTATGAAGTTTTCTCGGGCCGCGGGGCAAGTCGAGGGCGGTCGCGGGCCGTCAGCTCGGCGAGCACCACCTCGAGGACCTCCGCCGAGACGAGCTCCTCGGACTGGTCCCCGCGGACGTGCACCACCCGATCCCCCGGCACCAGAGTCTCGGCCCTGCGATAGGACTCCGCGAGGCGCTCCTGCAGCGCCCGCTGCTCGAACAGCTCCGCTTCTCCCCCCCGGCGTTGCCGTCGCTCCTCCGCCACCGCGGCGGGCACATCCACGACGATGGTGAGATCGGGTCGGCGCGCCCGCCCGTTGATCGAGCGCAACCACTCCAACGCCTTGACCCCCTCGGGGTCCGTCGCCGACTGGTACACGAGGCTCGACAGATCGAAGCGATCGCTGATCACGATGGCGCCGCGGTCCAGCGCCGGCTCGACCACGTGGGCGAGGTGGTCCAGGCGGTCCGCCGCGAAGAGCAGCGCCAGGCTCGTCGGAGGCAGCGTCGCCGGCTCCCCCGAGGGCAGCGTCAGTCGGTGCTGGAGGGCCGCCCGGAGCAGGCTGCCGATGGCGCGCGACGTCGGCTCCCGCGTGAGCACCACCTCGTGCCCCCGCGCGCGCAGGGCCTCCGCGAGCAACGCGGCTTGGGTCGTCGTCCCGGAACCGTCGATCCCCTCCAGGACGAGGAACGCCCCCTCGCTCACGCGGCGCCCCCGGAGGTGAGGAGCGCTCCCCTCAGACTCCCGATGGGTGCCGGCTCTTCGCCGAGCACCAGGTTGTCGATCAGGCGTGTGCCCCCGGCCAAGGCTGCCAGAGCGAGGAGGACCCGCGCCGGCACCTGCGCCGCGTCCTCGAAGACCTCGAGCTCGTTCGGATCGGCCAGCTCCACGTAGTCGATCTCGAGCCCCTGCTCCTCGAGCTCCGCCCGCACCAGCGCCCGCAGGTTCCCCGCGAGGCGCTCCCCCGAGGAGAAGGTCGCGTGGGCCAGGGACAGAGCGCGGGGGATCGCCGCCGCCCGCGCGCGCCAGCTCGAGTCCAGGTAGCGATTCCGCGAGCTCGCCGCGAGGCCGTCTTCTTCCCGCACCGTGCTGCAGGGCACGATCCGCACGGGCAAGAACAGGTCCCGAACCAGGCGCTGGATCACCGCGAGCTGCTGGTAGTCCTTGCGGCCGAAGCACGCGACGCAGGGCCCGACCACCGAGAACAGCTTCGTGACGATCGTCGCCACGCCCGTGAAATGCTCGGGCCCGCGGGACGCTCCACACAGCGGGCGCGTCAGATCCGCCACCGAGACGCGGGTCTTCTCACCGGGGGGGTACATCGTCTCCACCGCCGGCGCGAAGACGACGTGCGCCCCGGCCTCGGCGGCGAGTCCTCGATCTTGCTCCAGGCTCCGCGGGTAGCGCTCGAAGTCTTCGTTGGGACCGAACTGCGTCGGGTTCACGAAGATCGTCACGACCACCTCGTCGGCGAGCTCCCTCGCCCGGCGGATGAGGGAGAGGTGTCCTTCGTGGAGGGCGCCCATCGTGGGGACGAGTCCCACGCTGCGCCCCGAGGCGCGCACGAGCTCACAGTGGGTGCGCAGCTCGTGGACGGTCGTCAGAGTCGGCACGCTCATGGGGAGTCTCCGCTCATCCTTCGTCGCCGGTCGGCCCGTAGCCGCCCGACGCTCCAGGGCGCGCGGCGGTCGACCCCGGCGCCGCAGCCCCTGCCGCCTTGAACTCGTGCTCGGGACCCGGGAACGTCCCTGCGCGCACCTCGCTGACGAAGGCCTCCGTCGCCTGCACCACCGTCTCCCCGACCTCCGCGAAGCGCTTCACGAACTTCGGCGTGAACTCCCGGAACATGCCGAGGAAATCGTAACAGACGAGGACCTGACCGTCCGTGTGGGGGCCCGCGCCGATCCCGATGGTCGGCACCGCCACCGCCTCGGTGATGCGCGCCCCCAGATCACTCGGGATCCCCTCGAGCACGATCGCGTAGACTCCCGCGTCCTCCAGCGCTCGCGCGTCGTCGAAGATGCGCTGCGCGGCGTCCACGGTCTTTCCCTGGACGCGAAAGCCCCCCATCTGGTGCACGGATTGCGGTGTGAGCCCGACGTGCCCCATCACGGGGATCCCCGCGTCGACGATGCTCCGCACCGCCGCGGCGCGGACCACGCCCCCCTCGAGCTTCACGGACTCGGCGTCTCCCTCTTGCACGAGCCGCCCTGCGGAGCGGAGCGCTTGCTCGGGGGACACCTGATAGGAGAGGAAGGGCAAATCCGCGACCACGTGAGCCCGTGGACGGACCCGCGTGACGGCTCGACAGTGATAGACGATCTCGTCGAGCGTCACCGCCAGGGTGTGCTCCCGCCCCTGGACGACCATCCCGAGGGAGTCGCCCACCATCAACGCGTCCACACCGCCCGCGTCGAGGAGACGGGCCATGGTGGCGTCGTACGCGGTCGCGACCGCGATGGGGGGGCCTTTGCCTTTGCGTGCGGACAGGGAGACCGCCGTGACTTTTTCCTTTGCCAACCGCCCAAGCCTCCGCTCGTGGTTCTTCGTCGCGCGCGCCGCGGGACACGCCCGGGGTCCACGCGCGGCTCAGGGTAGTGCGTCGTCGGGGGGTCCACAACGCGCGCCGCACCCGAATGGAGGAGGCGTCGGCGCGCTCTGCGGGGAAGCGTTCGGCCTCTGCGGAGAAGCCTTCAGCTCGGGGGCCGAGCGAACCGCGGGGCGAGCCCCCCGGACCGCGTCTCTCAGGGGGCCAACAGGGGGCCCAACACAGGGCTTCGCGACGGGAGGAAGAGGTCCTCGTCCGTTGACGCCCCCCACAACGACGACGAGCGCCCCGACAGGGAGGCGCTCGTCTCAGGCGGACCACGTCACGCGGTCCGTTCGAAGGGTCCGTTCAGGGAACCCGCTCAAGCCACCCAGCGCAGGCGGTCCCCCTCATGTGGGTCCCACCCGCGCGGAGTGCGCATCACATGCCCAGGGGGGCCGGCATGGCGGGGGCCTTCCGGACCGTGCGCTTCTTGCTCTTCTTGGCGCGCGCCGGGGCCTTCTTCGTGGAGGCCTTCTTGGCGCCCGTCGCGGGAGCCTTCTTGGCCTTCTTCGTCGTCTTCTTCGCGGCGGGCGCCTTCTTCGTCGCCTTCTTGGTGGTGACCGCGGAGCCCGTCTTCTTGGCCTTCTTCGTGGTCTTCTTCTTCGCGACCGTCTTCTTGGTCGCCGTCTTCTTCGCCGCGGGCGCGCTGGCCTTCTTCGTCGTCTTCTTGGTGGCGCTCGTGGAGCCGGTCTTCTTGGCCTTCTTCGTGGCCGTACCAGCGGCCTTCTTCGCCTTCTTTGCGACCTTCTTCGCCGCCTTCTTGGTCTTCCTCACCGCTTTGCGCACGCCCCCACGGGACGCGCTCCCGGACGACGCAGCGCCATCCGTCTTCTTCTTGGACTTCCTTGCAGCCATACTTTGGTCCTTGTTCGAGTGTCCCCTCTCACCATCTGAAAAGCGACTTGACGATTACTTTGCCGCGCTGTCGCGTCGGACGTCAAGAACTCCTCGCATGCGAGACCTCTCAGGGTCGCACCCATCGTCCACTCACGAAGACAGCTCACTGCGATGTGCTTGCGGATCTCGTCGAGTCAGGAGCTGGTGTCGACCGATCGACCCAGCCAGTTCCGAACAACGGCCGCGCGACCCTTCAGTTGAGCTGAGCCGGACCATTCGAGTCGAGATGATCCACTCTTTCGTCATGCACCCGGTGCCGCGCCCCCTCGCGCCGCGCCGTCTCTTCCGGAGCGCTGCCTTCTGGAGCGCTGCCTCCTGGCGCGCCGTCCTCCCCGCCTGCCCTCGCGCCGTCTCGCCTCGCCTCCGTCCGCGGCCTGCGCTGCGGAGCCTCCGTGCCGCGGCCGTCTCCGCGCTCCTCCCTCGAGAGGCGGCCGCGCTGCCCACGCGCCGTCAGCGTCGCTCGCGCTCTCTTCCCGAACCATCGCGGAGGGCACCCGTCCTTCGAGCTCGCCGCCCGAGACGCGAGCGACGGACCAACCGCGCGCTCGTGATCCCGCGGCGCGCGACCGCACGCGGACGGAACGTCAGCGGAGGGCGAGCGTGACCGCCCCCCCGATCCCGGACGACGCCACCCTGGAGCGCGAAGCGGTCCGGCTCTGCCGGCGCTACATCGACGAGGTGGTCCTGCCCTTCGATTTCTGTCCCTGGGCCGCTCCTGCGCTCCGACAACAACGGGTGGAGATAATTGCCCTTTCCCAGCCCGTCGCGACGTTGGGCCCCCCCCTGGTGCAGGCAGCGCGCCAGGGTGCTCGGGCCCTGGACAGATGCTGGCAACGCCCCGAGCTCGAGCTCGTGCTCCTCGTCTATCCTCGCTTCCGTCTGGCTCGCGCGGACTTCGATGCCCTGGTGCGAGCGGTCCGCGACGAGGCTGGCGCGCGCTTCGTGATGGCCGCGTTCCATCCGGACGCGACCGCGGACACCTCGCACCCCGAGCGACTGGTCCCCTTCCTCCGACGCAGCCCCGACCCGATGGTCCAAGCCCTCCGCAAGGACGTGCTCGACCGCATCGAGCCGGGCCGCGGCACCGGGACGGCGTTCGTGTCCCTGGATCGCTTCCTCGCTGGCGACGTGTCTGCGCCGCCGGGCCCATCGCCTCGGGAGCGGGTGGCGCGGGCGAACCTCGAGACCGTCCAGCGGGTGGGCCTCCGCGACGTCGAGCGCGCCCTGCTCGCCATTCACGACGATCGACGCGACACCTACGCGGCCCTGGGCCTCGAACCATGAGCGGCGGAGGAGCGCGCCGACGAGGTGCCGCGCGCTTGTGGCGCATCGCGGATGGGCGACACTAGCTCATGTCGGCCCGACTGCTCGCGTCCCTTCCGCTGCTGTTCCTCGCCGCGGCCTGCGCCCGCAGTCCGGTCCCCTGCACCTCGGCCGGCGTCTGCACGGAGGGGCGCGAATGCCTCGCTCATCGCTGTGTGCCCGAGGGCTCCACGGTGGCGACGACGGACGCGCGACGCCTGGTGTGCGAGGCCGATGGTGTCTCTCTCCTGGACGGTACGCTCCAGCTGCCCAGCGCGGGCGCGCCCCTGCGCCTCGATCCGAGAGCCGGGGAAGCGACGGTCCTGCACTTCACGCCCCGCTGGCAGACGCTCCGGGAGATCGAGGCGGCCTTCCTCGTCGTCTTCCCCGCGAGCGCCGCGCCCGCGCGCCTCGAGCTCTCTGCAGTAGAGAAGCACCCCTTGGGCGGGCGACGTCTGGCGTCGACCCGACGCTCGGGCACCGTTCGGGGAGGGGGCCCCCTGCGCGTCGACGTGACCGACATCGTCCGCTCCTGGCGTGGAGGAGCGCCGGCGCTCGGCCTGGCGCTCCAGAGCGCGAACGACGAGCCCCTGGACGTGCACGTCGCCTCCACGGAGCGCCTCGCGCCGCGGCTCGAGCTCTACGGCCGCTGAGGTCTGCCCCGGCAGCGCGCCAAACCCAGCACGCCAAACCCAGCGCGCCACTCGGCGCCGCGCCGAACCGGTCCGAGCCGCGGGAGCTCCGAGCCGGTCCGGTGACGCGACGTCTCAGCAGACCCGGTGCATCCAGCCGTAGGCGTCAGCGGCGCGCCCATGCTGGATGTCGAGCAAAGCGCTCCGGAGCTCGGCTGCGACCGGCCCGGTCTCACCGTCTCCGATCTGCCAGTTGCCCGCCTTCGACTTCACGAAGCCAACGGGGGTGATGACGGCGGCCGTCCCACAGGCGAACACCTCCGTCATGGCGCCGCTCTCGACGTCCGCGCGCCACTGATCCACGGAGAGCGTGCCTTCCTCGACCTCGTAGCCGAGATCCTGCGCCAGCCTGAGGAGGCTGTCCCGAGTGATACCGGGGAGCAGCGTCCCCGTGAGGCGCGGCGTCACGAGCTTGGCCTTCCCCGGGCGGGAGTACACGAAGAACAGGTTCATGCCTCCCATCTCCTCGACATAGCGCCGCTCCAGGGCGTCGAGCCAGACGACCTGCTCGCAGCCCTGGCGATTGGCCTCTTGCTGAGCCGCCAGGCTCGCGGCGTAGTTCCCCGAGCACTTCGCCTCACCGGTCCCCCCGGGCGTGGCGCGCGTGTAGTCGGTCGAGATCCAGACGGAGACGGGACGCACCCCCTTCGGGAAGTAGGCGCCGGAGGGAGAGCCGAACAGCAGGAACAGGTAACGCTTCGCGGGGCGCACGCCGAGCGCCGCCTCCGTCGCGATCATGAGCGGTCGCAGGTACAGGCTCTCACCCACGGCGGGGGGAACCCAAGCTTGCTCCTGGCGGATGAGGACGTCCGCAGCTTCCACGAACAAGTCCGGCGGCAGCTCCGGCATGGCGAGCCGTCGCGCGGACGCGGCGAAGCGGCGCGCGTTCGCTTCGGGACGAAACGTCGCGACACCGCCGTCGGCCTGCCGGTACGCCTTGAAGCCCTCGAAGATCGCCTGGCCGTAGTGGAGCACGGAGGCCGCGGGATCGAGCTCGATGGTCTGATAAGGGATGAGGGAACCCCGGCCCCAGCCATCGGGTTCGGTGTGCTCGATCGTCACCATGTGCTCGGTGAACACTCGCCCGAAGCCGAGATGGCTCATGCGCTGCGCTCGCTGCTCAGCGCTCAGGGGTTCTGCCAGTGGGCGAAGGTCGAATCGCGACTGGGACATGCTTCGGCCTAGGCAATACCATACGCACCGCCAGCTCCAACCAGAGACTCACTTTCCGGCGGTTCAACCACTTCTCGCCTGGCCGTGTCCGCACCCGCTCAGGGCACCTCGGAGGAGCAAACGGCCGTTTCCAGGAGCAGATCGACACCCCGGGGTTGGCCCACCAAGATGCGGCCGTGCCCCGCCGCGAGCGCCTGCTTCGCGAGCAGCGCGGGCTCCGCGCGCAGCTCACGGACCCCGGTGTCCGTGACGACGCCCAGCAACGTCGCCCCTTGCGTTCCGTAGGCGGCCAGCCAATGGCCGGCGTTCTCCCCCAACGACTCGTCCTGCAGCAACGCCGGGAACCCCGCGTCGAGCCCCGCCGCCTCCACGACGTGCTCCTGGATCGTGCCATCCGGAGCGACGAGCGCCACGGACAGGGGTCCCCCCGCGGCACCCGGCGCCCTCGACTCGTCCCGCCACGACAGGCGCGCTCCACCTCCCGGCGCGCTCGCCAAGTCGAACACGACGACCTGCGAGCGCGCAGGCGTGACGAAGCGCGGCTCGCCGACGACGTTGCCACGCTCGTCGAGGGGAGCGATGCGGAGCCGCCCCGAGGCGCCGTCGAGCACCCGCGCGCCCTCCTCGGCCGCCTCCTCCCCGGAGGGCGCCGCAGACTCACCCTCCGCACCTGCAGCGGCCCGCGCGATCCAGGCGAGCCAGTACCCGCCCGGTCGCGGTGCGAGCAAAGGCGCCTCGGCGTCGTCCCGATCGGGCGTCACGATCTTCGGGGAGCTCGCCTCACCCCACGCCTCGGTCCGGAACGAGAGCATGCGCACGACGGAGTGCCCCTTGCTCGCCTCGTGATCGTCCCAGACCAACAGGCCCCGGTCGCCGGAGCCCACGGCCACCGAAAACCCGCTCGACTCGTCCCGCCCCTGCTGCACCTCGGGTCCCCACACGGGCTTCGTCTCGGAGCCGTCCGCGTCGAGGCGGGCGAGGCGGAGGGTCGGACCGCTGGCGTCACTGTCGACCACCGCGAGGAACAAACGATCCCCACGAGCCACCAGACGCGGCGGCTCGGCGCCACCATGAACGCGGCCGAGGGGGGCGATCCGACCACGCTCCGCGCGGGGGTCCACCAGAGCGACGAGCGCCTCGGTGCGGCCCGCGTCGTGGCGCAGGGCCCCGACGGCGAACCCCGACGTCAGCGACACGGCTCCCCCCACCTCCACCGCGAAGGGTTGATCCACACCGCTCTCCGTTGCGTCGAGGTCCCCGTCACGCCCGCGCAGGCGGAACGACTTCGTTCCGGGCGGCTGGCAGCGCGGCGGCGGGCCTGGCTCTTCGGGCGCCGGCGGCGCGGAGCCGTCCTCGAGGAGGCCGGCTCCGTCGCTCGTCTCCACCGCGCGCTCCTCCTCGGAGACCTTCGCCTCGCGTTTGCACCCGAGCGCCAGGAGCAGCGGACACAACACCGCGCACACCGGGCCGACGGCCCGGCGGCGCACACGCAGGCGAGCGCCCTTCGTCACGGCGCCGGGCTATCACAGGGCGGACGCCTTGCGAAGGCGGCTTCGGGGGGCCTACCCTGATACCGGTCAAACCAGTTCAGAACTCGCCGCAACGCGCACGTCTCCGCGCCCTCGTCGACCCATGCCCGAACGCGAGCTCACTCGGCCCTACACACCACCGGCCGTCCTGAAGATCCTCTATCGTCGGTTCTTCGACCACATCCAGGTGGACGAAGGCTGGGCAGACCAGGTGCGTCGGCTCAGCGAGCGCGGGACGGTGCTGTACGTGCTGCGCAACCTCAACTGGCTCGACTTCCTCGCCCTCGACTACTTGACGAAGCGCCAGGACCTCCCGCCGATCCGCTACGTCAACGATCTCGGCCTCTGGATCCTCAACCCGGCGATGGGCGGACCGGGGCGCGATTTCTTCGGTCGCCTGCTGCCCAGCCGTCGTGCGCCCGTCGAGGAGGAGCTGGTCGACGCCATCGAGCACGGGGGGAGCGCAGCCCTCTTTCTGAAGCGTCCGCCGAGCGTCATCGACGTCGCGGCGGGGGCGACCGGTGGGCGCGGGATGAAGGAGGGGGACGAGCTGGTGGAGGCGCTCTTCCGCATCCAACGCCGGAGTGAGCGCCCGCTGATCCTGCTGCCGATCGTGTTCGTCTGGAGCAAGTCCCCCGACCAGCTCGGGAGCCGTCCCATGGACCTCTTGCTCGGTCCACGCCACTGGCCCACGCCGACCCGCGCGCTCGGACAGTTCGCTTACAACTTCAAGCACGTGACCCTGCGTGTGGCAGAGCCCTTGGAGCTCTCGGACCTGCTCGCGGCGAACCCCGGCCTGAGCGACGAGGTGCTCGTGCGCCGCATGACCTACGCGGTCCTGCGTCGGCTGGAGCGGGAGCGGCGGGCGGTCGTGGGCCCTGCTTTGAAGGCTCCAGCGCGGGTTCGGGAGGAAATCCTCCGCAGCCCGCGGCTCCGCAGCGTGGTGGATGATCTCGCCGGCAACGATCCGGAGGCGCGCAAGTCCCACACCACCAAGGCGCTCACCATGCTCAAGGAGCTCCAGGCGCGCCCGGACCTGACGGTGATCAAGGGGCTCGAGGTCGCCCTCGATTGGGGCTTCCACAAGATGTACCGGGGCATCGAGTTCGACCCGGCGGACCTGGAGGAGCTCCGCAGGATCTCCAAGAGCGGGACGCTCATCCTGCTGCCGAGTCACAAGAGCCACATCGACTACCTGATCCTCAGCTACTTCTTCTACGTGCGGAACCTGCCCCTGCCGCTCATCGCCGCCGGGGACAACCTGAACTTCATGCCGATGGGGCCGATCTTCCGACGAGGAGGCGCCTTCTTCATCCGCAGGAGCTTCAAGGGTGACCGCCTCTACGCCGCCGTCGTCGACGCCTACATCCGACGCCTCATCCGTGACGGATTCCCCATCGAGCTGTTCCTGGAGGGCGGGCGCAGCCGCACGGGCAAACTCCTGGCCCCCAAGTTCGGCCTGCTCAACATGATCGTCGACGCCGCCCTCTCGGTGCCCCAGCAGCAAGTCTACTTCGTCCCCGTGAGCATCGGTTACGAGCGCGTCATCGAGGCCGACAGCTACCAGCGCGAGGTCAGCGGGGGCGAGAAGAAGAAGGAGGAGGCCGCGGATCTCCTCAACGCCACCGAGGCGCTGCGTCACCGCTACGGGCGCATCAACGTGCAGGTCTCCCCGGCTCTCACCCTGGACGACATCTGCCAGGAGCTGGGCATCAACCGCGACCAGCTGCACCGCCCCGCCAAGCGGCGGGCCGTCGTCACCCGGCTCGGCAACAGGGTGATGGACGAGATCAACCGCGTGACCGCCGTGACGCCCGGAGCCCTCGTCGCCATGGCCCTCCTCAGCCACTCGCGGCGTGGGATGGCGGAGCCGGAGGTGCTGGCCCGCACCGAGCGCTTGCTCGGCTTGCTGCAGCGCATGGGCGCCCGGGTCACCACGGCGACGATCCTCCCTGGCGGCGACTTGAGGCACGCGTCGATCCGCGAGGCGCTGCAGATGTTCGCCGACGCGGAGATGCTCGACGTGGCCAAGGGAACGTTCACGGAGAACGGGCACACCCGCGAGACGCTGATCTACTCAGTGGTCGAGAGCCGGCGCATCCAGCTCGACACGTCGAAGAACATCATCGTCCACTTCTTCGTCGAGCGCGGCCTGGTGGCGTGCGCCCTCGATCACGGCACGGCTGGCACGCCCATCGACGTGGTTCGGGAGCGCGTCCTCTGGATTTCGCGCCTCTTCAAGCACGAGTTCCGCTTCCGCGCGGACGCGCCCTTCTCCGACATCTTCGACGACACCCTCGCCACCCTGGTGCAGGATGGCCACCTCACGCGGGTCGAGGATCGGGTGGAGGCGGGACCGGGCTCCGCGGGGTGGGATGGAGCCACCTGGCTGGCCACCTACGCGTCCATCCTGCGCAACTTCGTCGAAGGTTACGCGGTGGCGGCACGCAGCCTGCATGCCCTGCTGAACGAGCCCATCGGCGAGAGGGATCTCGTCAAGCAGGCCCTTTCGGTGGGGCATCAAATGTACTTGGATGGAGCCATCGAACGCCGAGAATCGATCAGCAAGCCCATCCTCTCCAACGCGTACCATGCCTTCCTCGAGCTCGGGTACCTCAAGAGCCGCGAAGGAAAGTGGGAGATCACCGAGACCTTCGCCTCTCGCGAGTCCCTCCTCGAGATCGAACGCGCCATCCTCGGCTACGTGACAGGCAAGCACGACGCCAAACCCTGATCCCGCTCTCCGATGCTCCCGCGCTGCGCCTCCCCCCGACCCACGCTGCGCCGACTGCTCTTCGCAGGCTTGGCCGCGGCTTCGTCCCTCGGCTGCCTCGGCATGCCTTCGCCCCTCGCGCCCAACCTCGCGGGATCCATCGGCATGCCCCACAACGGCGTCCTCACGGGCGGCGTCGAGCTTCCCCGCCGCGGCCCCGGATACGAGCGCTTCCGACCGACCAGCCCCGTCTATTGGGGCCACCCGCGGTTGGTGGCGGCGATCGAGCGGGCGGCCCGAGCGGTGGAGGAGAAGCGACCGGGTGGAGCTCCCCTGGTCGTGGGGGATCTGTCGGGGCCGAACGGCGGCAAGATCCCGCGCCACAACTCCCACCGCACCGGCCGCGACGTGGACTTCCTCTACTACGTGACGACGCCGAGCGGCGCCCCGATCCGCAATCCGGGGTTCATCCCGCTGGGCGCAGACGGCCTCGCTCAGCTCGCGGATGGCCGGTTTCTGCGCCTCGACGTGGAGCGGCAGTGGCTCTTCTTCCGGGAGCTCCTGACGGATCCCGAAATCGACGTGCAGTTTCTGTTCATGAGCCGTGAGCTCGAGGCCCTCGTGATCGAGTACGCGCTCGCCAAGGAGACGGATCTCGCGCTGGTGTGGCGCGCGCAGACCGTGATGATCCAGCCGGTGGACAGCTTGCCCCACGGCGATCACGTGCACATGCGCATCGCCTGTCGCCCGGAGGATGCCGTGAATGGCTGCCTGGGCGGCGGGCCCCACTGGGAGTGGCTCGAGCCCTTGCCGACCCTGGAGGGCCCCCTCGACGAGCTGCTCGCCCTGGTCGCCCAGGATGATCCCTTCGAGCCCGAACCCGCTCTGGAGCGGGTCGCGGAGGTGGACGACGAGCGCCCGGACACGGAGCCCCTGAGCGACGCTCGCCATGGAGGGTGAGGCGACGAGCGCGCCTTCGTCCGACGCGAAGAGCGCGGGCTTCTTGGCGATGGGCGACTGCCTGTCTCTGATCCCCGCAGCGCGCGCCGGGGGGAACTTCCAGCTGATCTACGTGGATCCTCCCTACAACGCGGGCGTGAGCCGCGGCGCTCGGCGAGGAACCGGCGCGCGCGCCAGCGGTGAAATCGCCTACCGGGACAGCTGGGGCGGGATCGACGCATTCCTCGCCATGCTCGAGCCGCGCCTCGAGGCGATGCGCGACGCCCTCGACGAGCGGGGCACCCTGTGGCTGCATCTGGATCATCGCACGGTCCACGAAGCCAAGGTATTGGCCGACCGGGTCTTCGGGCGACGCAACTTCGTCGGAGAAGTCATCTGGGTGCCCGGCAATGGCGGGCGGCGCCGTCGCGGGCCGAGCCAGACTCACCAGACGCTGCTGATCTACGGCCGGCGGGAGGACTTCATCTACAACGAGGACGATCCTGCCCTCCGCGAACCTTACGCGGAGACGAGCCTCCGGATGCACTTCACCCAGGTGGACGAGGCCGGGCGCCGGTATCGCGAGCGGGTGATCGGCGGCAAGGCTTACCGTTACTACGCCGACCAGGGACGTCGCCTCGGCAGCGTGTGGACCGATCTCCCGGCGATGCGCGCCAACACGCCCCTGATCAAGGAGGCGACGGGCTACCCCACCCAGAAACCAGAGGCGCTCCTGGAGCGCATCGTGCGGGCCGCCTCTCTGCCCGGCGGGCGCGTGCTCGACCCGATGTGCGGCTCGGGGACGACCCTCGTGGCGGCCCAGCGACTCGGCCGTCGCTGGGCGGGCATCGACGCGAGCCCGCTCGCCTACGACGTCGCGAGCCGGCGCCTCGCCCAGGTCATGGGCCAGCGCAGGGGGGACGGGCTCGCCGTGGACCGCGCCGAGAACGTCGCGAAGGAGGAGGCCACGGGAGGGCGTCGCGGCAACCAGCGCCGCGCCGCGGACGACTATCGACCCGCAGGGCCCAACCCGCCGACAGAGCCCTGCGCATCGGCAGAGCCCAGCGCATCGGCAGAGCCCGGCTCGCCCGCAGAGCCCAGCGCATCGGCAGAGCCCTGCGCATCGGCAGAGCCCAGCGCATCGGCAGAGCCCGGCTCGCTGGGGGAGCTTCCCTCGATCCCCTGAACCCGCGCTCCCTCGGACGACGCCCCTTCGGAGAGCACGTCCCGGGCCCGCGCCTCGCGGCGCCCGACCTCGCGGGGCCCCGCCCCATGGTGGGCCGGGACGCGCGCGGCCATCGACTCGAACACGATCTGCAGGAGCTCTCCGGGAGAGAACGGCTTCTGGAGATAGTGGTAAGGCAGCTCCACACGCCAACGCCCCGTGTTCAGCTCGTCGGCGTAACCGGACATGAACAATACCTGGAGCCCCGACCAGCGCTTGCGCAAACGCTCGACGAGCTCGGGGCCGGACTCTCCAGGCATGACGACGTCGGTCACGAGCAGGTCGAGGGTCGTCGCGCCCTCGAGGACGACGTCGACGGAGCCTGGGCCGTCCGCGGCGAGGACCCGGAACCCGGCCAGCTCGAGCACGTTCGCGACGGTCTGGCGCACCAAGGACTCGTCGTCCACGACCAGCACGGTCCCCGACGAGGGCGGCGCGACCGCCTCTGGCTCTCGGGCGTCCTTCCAGGCGGAGGGGCTCGCGTCGTCCTCCCTGGACGACGACGGCTGCGGAGGCGCGATCCGCGGGAGATACACCCGGAAGGTCGCCCCCTGCCCCTCGCCGGTGCGGACCGACACATGGCCGCCGCTCTGCCGCACGATGCCATGGACGGTGGCGAGCCCGAGCCCGGTCCCCTGGCTCGGCGCCTTGGTCGTGAAGAACGGCTCGAAGATGCGCTCCACGGTCGCGGCGTCCATGCCCTCCCCCGTGTCCTCGACGCGCAGCACCACGTGCGGGCCAGGTCCGAGCACCGGGTGCTGACCGACGGTCTCCACGTCGAGGCCGATGACCACGCGCCCTCCCAGGGGCATCGCATCCCGTGCGTTGACCACGAGGTTGGTGAGGACCTGCTCGAAGCGCGTGCGATCCGCCTCCACCCACAGGTCCTGAGCGCCGAGCTGGAGCTCCAGGACGATCGCCGTGCCCAGCAGCTGCTGCAGGAGGGGCGCCATCCCCTCCACCGTCCCGCGCAACTCCACGGGCCGCGGCTCGAGCACCTGACGGCGCGCGAAGGCGAGCAGCTGCTGCGTGAGGGCCGCGGCGCGCTCGCCGGCCTGGCGCACGATGTCGATCTGCCTCCGGGCGATCGGGGACAAGCTGGAATCGCGCACGAGCAGGTGCACGTTCGCGTTGACGGCCGTGAGCAGATTGTTGAAGTCGTGAGCGACACCCCCCGCGAGGCGCCCGATGTCCTCGAGGCGCCGCGCTGCCTGGAGCTCCAGCTCCAGACGCTCGCGCGCCTCCCGGGCCATCTCCCGCTCGGTCACGTCCCGCGCGATCCACTGGAAGGCCTCTTGCCCTCCGGCGAGCACGACGCGCTTGGCCCGCACCTCCACGATGCACGCGGGGAGCCCCTCCGATCGCAACGTGAAGCGCTGTTCCCCGGCGCCCGCGCCGAGCAGCTCCATCGCCCGCACGGCTTCCATCCGGCTGGCAGCGGCGAACCGACCGAGCTGCCCGATGGGCTTGCCGATCAAACGCGCCGGTGAGCTGTTACACAACCTGCTGAACTCCGGGTTGCACTCCATCAAGCGCGGCGTGGAGTCGAACCAGGCGAGCCCGTCGGGGGACTCCGCGATGAGCTGCTCCAGGCGCCGTTGGTTCGTCTTGGCGATCTTCGCCACGCGCTCCGCCTCGTCCTGTGCGCCCCGACGCTGACGGTTCGCCATCGAGATGACCACGCTG
>Ga0207873_1000478_pt1 | contig 43760 bp, 33 predicted proteins | sample BGWIniCompost_FD_187373 | JGI IMG/M metagenome (GOLD analysis project Ga0207873, IMG submission 187373) | Cellulose adapted compost microbial communities from Newby Island Compost Facility, Milpitas, CA, USA - BGW Initial Compost (SPAdes)... ... | reverse complement strand
CTTCTACGGTCAGGAGCACGTCAAATTCGCGCCGCTGTTCGGTCACCAGTACTCGCACGTGTGGATCGACTTCCGCGGGATCCAGGACGCGTACATGCGGGAGCGCGGGATCGACTACTTCGAGAACTCGCGGCGCGCGACGCTGGCGCAGCGCGCGTACGCGATCGACAACCCCATGGGCTGGAAGGGGTACGGCGAGGACGGCTGGGGGCTGACGGCGAGCGACGGGCCGCTGGGCGGGACGCTCGAGGTGAACGGCGAGGAACGCACCTTCCGCAGGTACTGGGCGCGGGGCGCTGCCGCCGGCGACATTCGCGACGACGGCACGCTGGCCCCCACGGCGGTGGGCGGCTCGATCCCGTTCGCGCCTGAAGTCACGATCCCGACGCTCCGGGCGATGCGCGACCGCTACGGCGAGCACCTCTACCAGCGCTACGGCTTCCTGGACTCGTTCAATCCGACACTGGGCGATGTCGAGTTCACCCCGGAGCGGGGGACGCACGTGCCGGGCGTCGGCTGGTTCAACGCGGACTACCTCGGCATCGACCAGGGGCCGATCGTGCTGATGATCGAGAACTACCGCAACGGATTCGTATGGGAGCTGATGAAACGGAGTCCGTACATCGTGCGCGGGCTGTGCCGCGCCGGGTTCTCGGGCGGCTGGCTGGAGGGGAGGTGCGGGTGAGCACAGCAGGACCGATGCCGGCTGGCCGGCGCCCGTCCGCCCTCGCACCGGCCCTGCGCGCATGGCGCCGGGCGGTCGTGGCCGCGCTGGCGCTTTCGCTGCCGGCCATGCTGCCCGTTCGGGCGGCCGCTCAGCCGCGCAACGTCATCCTGATCCTGAGCGACGACCACCGCTACGATTTCATGGGCTTCATGCCGGGCGCTCCGGAGTGGCTGGAGACGCCGGCGCTGGATCGGATGGCGGCGGAGGGCGCGCACATTCGCAACGCGTTCGTGACGACGTCGCTTTGCTCGCCGAGCCGCGCGTCGATCCTGACGGGGCAGTACGCGCACCGGCATGGCGTCGTGGACAACACGTCGCCCATCCCGCCGGGCACCACATTCTTTCCGGAGCATCTCCAGCGGGCGGGCTGGCGGACCGCGTTCATCGGCAAGTGGCACATGGGCGAGGACGCGGACGACCCGCGGCCGGGCTTCGACCACTGGGTCAGTTTCCGCGGCCAGGGCGTCTACGTGGACCCGGTGCTCAACGTGAACGGCGAGCGCCGGCAGGTGAAGGGCTACACGACGGACATCCTCACGGACTTCGCGCTCGAGTGGCTGGGTCGGCAGGCCACGAACGGGCGGCAGCAGCCGTTCCTGCTGATCCTTTCGCACAAGGCGGTGCACGCGGAGTTCGTCCCCGCGGAGCGGCACGCGGGCCGCTACCGGGACGCGCCGATCCCCTACCCGGCGACGATGGCGAACACGGAGTCCAACTACCGTGACAGGCCGCGCTGGGTCTACGAGCAGCGCTTCAGCTGGCACGGCGTCGAGTACGCGTATCATGGCGCGCTGGATTTCGACACGTTCTACCGCCGCTACGCGGAGACGCTGCTCGCGCTGGACGAGAGCGTCGGCCGGGTGCTGGATTACCTGAAGCAGTCCGGCCTGGCCTCCAGCACGCTCGTGATCTACATGGGCGACAACGGCTTCTCGCTGGGCGAGCACGGCCTGATCGACAAGCGGCACGCGTACGAGGAATCCATCCGCATCCCCATGCTCGCGTGGGCGCCGGGGTACATCCCGGCGGGCTCCGCGCCGTCGCAGCTCGTGCGCAACATCGACATCGCCCCCACCGTGCTGGAGCTGGCGGGCGTGAAGCCGCGGGGCGTGGTGATGGATGGCCGTTCGATCCTGCCCGTGCTGAGGGGAGATGCGGGCGAGTGGGACAGCGAGCTGCTGTACGAGTACTACTGGGAGTACGCGTTCCCCCACACGCCCACGACGTTCGCGCTGCGCAACGACCGCTACAAGTACATCACGTATCACGGGATCTGGGACATCAGCGAGCTGTACGACCTCGAGACGGATCCAGAGGAGCGGTTCAACCTGATCCACGTGCCGGCGCATCGCGAGCGCATCGAGGCGATGCGGGACCGGCTCTGGGACCTGCTGGAGGCGACGGACGGCATGCGCGTACCGGTACGGCGTGGCAACTGGCAAGCCGCGGAGCGGAAGCGGCCGTGATGCGGAGCCTGGCCGCGGTGGTGGGGGGCGCGCTGCTCGGCGCGGCCGCCGTGCTGCTCGCGCTGCGGGCAGTCGGAACGGTGGAACGCGCCGGGACCCATGCCGCCGCGCCGGTGGGCGGGCAGGCGTCGTCGGCGCTGCTGGCGCCGCAGGCCACGCAGCGGGCGCCCGGGCCCACGCGCGGCGGGGTACAGCCACCGCCGGGCGTCGAGGTCCCCGAGGGCATGGTCTACGTGCCCGGCGGCGTGGCGCGCATCGGGTCTGAGGACGGCCCGCCGCACGAGCGGCCGGTGTTCGAGGTGTGGGTCGAGCCGTTCTTCATGGACGTGCATCCGGTGACGGTCGCGCAGTTCCGCGCGTTCGTCGAGGCGACCGGCTACGTCACGCAGGCCGAGCGTTTCGGCGATGCCGGTGTCTACGACAGCCGCACGGGCGAATGGCGGCTGGTCCGGGGGGCGAACTGGCGCCGGCCGCTCGGGCCTGACGGGCCGCCCGCGCCGGACGACCATCCCGTCACGCAGGTCTCGTGGTACGATGCCGTCGCGTACGCGCGCTGGGTGGGGAAGCGCCTGCCCACCGAGGTCGAGTGGGAGCACGCGGCGCGCGGCGCGCGCAACGCGCCGGGGCCGTACCCCTGGGGCACGTCGCCGCTCGTCACCGACGACGGCCATCACCGGGCAAACACGTGGCAGGGCGCGTTCCCGGGCCCGAACACGCTCGAGGACGGCTTTCTCTACACCTCGCCTGTAGGCGCATTCGGCACGACCGAGCTAGGCCTCATGGACATGGCCGGCAACGTGTGGGAGTGGACGGCGGACTGGTTCCGGCCGTACGCGGAGCGTGACCGGCCGTTCGTTCCCGACGCGCATAGCCAGAAGGTGCAGCGCGGCGGCTCGTTCCTGTGCCACGAGTCCTTCTGCCATGGTTACCGGGTCTCCGCGCGCAGCTATTCGACGCCGGAGACGGCGCTGTTCCACGTGGGGTTCCGGCTGGTGAAGGACCTGCCGCCTTCCTGACCGCGAGGACGCAGGGTCCGCAGGCGCCGGCCCCACATCCGGCGCGCCGATTGCGCGCTGGCTCGCTCCGCCGCCTATTGCATTCTCGCGTCCGCGCGACGGAGGCGCCGGGGCGCCGAAGGCATTCAGAACCGGAGGAGCGAACGTGTTGAAGCCGATGCGACGCGCGTGGGTGTGCATAGGGCATGGCTGCTTTGCAGTGCTGGCCACGCTCGGGGCAGTGCTGACGCTGGCGGCCTGCGCAGCCGGACCGGACGCACGGGCAGACGAGCGGATGCCGCAAGCGCGCTGGTGGAAGGGCAACCTGCACACGCACTCGCTGTGGAGCGACGGCGACGACTACCCCGAGATGATCGTCGACTGGTACCGCCGCGCCGGCTACGACTTCCTCGCCATCTCGGACCACAACACGCTGGCCGAGGGTGAGCGCTGGATCACCGTGCCGCCCGGAGGCGTCCGCGCACGCGCGTACGAGCGCTACCTCGAGCGCTTCGGCGACGATTGGGTCGAGAGCGAGCCCCTGGCAGGCGACACGCTGCGCGTACGGCTCAAGACGCTCGCCGAGTACCGCACGCTGTTCGAGGAGCCGGGCCGGTTCCTGCTGTTGCAGAGCGAGGAGATCACGGACCGGTTCGAGAACAAGCCGCTGCACGTCAACGCGACCAACATCGTGGAGCTCATCGAGCCGCAGGGCGGCAACAGCGTGCGCGAGGTGCTCCAGAACAACATCGATGCGGTGCTGGAGCAGCGCGAGCGAACCCAGCAGCCCATGTTCCCGCACGTGAACCACCCGAACTTCGGGTGGGCCGTCACGGTCGAGGACCTGATGGCGCTGGAGGGCGAGCGGTTCTTCGAGGTCTACAACGGGCATCCGCTCGTGCACAACGACGGCGATCACGTGCATCCCAGCACCGAGCGCATGTGGGACATCCTGCTGGCGCACCGGCTGGCCGAAGGCCGCGAGGTCATGTTCGGCCTCGCGACCGACGACGCGCACAACTACCACGAGATGGACGTGAAGAGGGCAAACCCGGGGCGCGGCTGGGTCATGGTGCGCGCGGCGGAGCTGACGGCAGACGCGCTGATCGCCGCGCTCGAGCAGGGCGACTTCTACGCGACGTCCGGCGTGCTGCTGCGCGACGTGCGCCGCGAGGGCGACCGGATCACGATCGAGATCGAGCCCCAGGAGGGCGTGACGTACCGCACGTTCTTCATTGGCACGCGCCGCGGGTACGACACGTCCAGCGAGCCGCGCGTCGACGACAGCGGGCGCGTCGTCAGCCGCGGCTACAGCGAGGAGATCGGCGAAGTGCTGGCGGAGGTGGAGGGGACGAAGGCGGAGTACGTGATCCAGGGCGACGAGCTTTACGTCCGCGCACGGGTCGTCTCGAGCCGGCTCAAGGAGAACGGCTACCGGGAAGGGGAGTACGAGCGGGCGTGGACGCAGCCGTTCGTGGTGCGGTAAGGAGCTTCCTCCGCGTCCTCCGCGGCTCCTGGCTCACGCGGAGACGCGGAGTCATTGGCTCACACAGAGACGCGGAGAACGCGGAGGTTGGGACGGCGACGAGGGTGGGTCTGGGTCTGTGGCGCTGCGGAGACTTCGCAGGGTATTCAGAGATCCTTTGATGTGGTGGTTTGGTCCGGCTTGGTCAGCGTTCGCGGCGTGAAGCGCAGACCGGACTTCCGCGCCCTCACTTCCCCCGCAGGCGTTCCTCGAGCAGGTCGCGCATCGCCCGGAGCTCCTCCTCGGAGATGTCGCGGTCCGAGACCAGGTGCGTCATGAGCTTGAGCGGCGAATCCTGGTAGATGCGGCGTAGGATGCGGTCCAGCGCGCCCTTGCCCGCGGCCTCGGGCGCGACCGTTGCGCGGTAGAAGTGCTGCCGCCCTTCCTTTCGGTGCGTGACCGCCCCCTTCAGCTCGAGCAGGCGGAGCTGCGTTTGCACCGTGGTGTAGGCGACGTCATCGCCGAGCGCCTCCCGCACGTCCGCCACGGTCGCCTCGCCCAGCTCCCACAGCACGCTCATGACGTCGAGCTCGCGGTTGGTGAATCGGGGCTTCGCCATCTCGTTCCTTTCCCAGGGGCGTCGTTCGACGGTTGTCGGCTCGCGATTGCCGTGCACGGCCGTCAGTGGTGCGGCGTCTGGCGCATCGGGGTCGGGTCCGCGCGCAGTGGATTCACCCTAACGTGCTTGCCTTCCACTCTGAGAGTGCGGTCCGTGGGGGTGATGAACCGGACGCGGCCACCGCTCAGCACCCAGTGCGGCTGCGGGTCTGCGATGTAACGCATGCTGCCCTGCTCGATGATCATGTGCGGGGTCACTTCAGCCGGTTCCTCGCGCCAGAACTTCTGCGGCCCTGGAACGAGGGGGAGCCCCCGCTTCACCGGCACGATGTCCTCGGCGTGCACCCGCACGATGTCCTCGACGTGCACCGTCACGGTGGGGCTGAACGCGACGACGCGGAGTTGCTCCGGGTAATACACCATCGAGTCCGCCTCCACCACAGTGACTTCGAACTGCCGCTCGTCCGTGGCGTCCACGGCGCGTACGGCGTCCGCCTCCGGCTCCGCCGGCGAGTCCGCGCATACCGCAGCGATCAGCGCAATGCCTGCGACGCCTGCGCTCGCAAGGGCGCGCACGGTCATCCGATGTTCTGCGAAACGTCCCATCATCTCGATCCTCCTTCGCAGGAACGAACGCGGCCGGAGCAGGGCCGCGTGCAGAAGGGGGCCGCGCGAGCGGCGGCGTGCCGTCTCCAGCAAGGCCAGGCCGTACGCGCGCGGGTCCCGCAGCGCCGCCAGCACGCGCGCGTCGCAGTCCAGCTCCACCGCGAGCGCCAGGCGGCGGTACTGCCACCACAGCATGGGATTCCACGGCAGCGCGCAGACGGCGAGGAGGCCGGCGAGCAGCGTGCGCGGGTCGCCCGCCCGGAGGTGCTCGGCCTCGTGGGCGATGATCGCGCGCACCACCGGCGCATCCAGCCGCAGCGCCCAGGTCGGCAGCACGATGCGGCCGCGCACCAGCCCCGCCACGGCTGGCCCGACGTCGCGCGAGACCAGCACCGGCACGCCATCCACCACCGACTCGAGCCAGCCTCGCCCCTCGCGGCGCAGACGCAGCTCGAGGAGCAGGAGCAGACCGAGCAGCGCACCGGACGCGAGCGCCCAGGCGAGCGGGAACCAGGGTACCGAGGGGGCCGGGGCCGGCACGGGCGCGATCGTGCCGGGGCTCGCCGCTGCGAGGGCGAGCGCGGCGGGGTCGGCGGACGCCGGGAGCGGGACGGGGAAGGGGAGCAGGCCGGGCAGCGGCCCGCCGGCCGCGGCGTACGCGGGCAGCAGAACCGACCCGGCGAGCGCCGCGAGCCAGACGCCGCGCGCGGGCCGGCCCAGCGAGCGCAGCGCCGCTTCCGCCGCCCACGCGGCGGCGCCGAGGAGCAGGGCCACGCCGATGCTGTAAGCGATCCACTGCATCACGGGACATGCCTCCAGGGGTGAAGCGGTCGTTACCGCCAACGCCGATCGAGCATCCCGCGGGGGCCGGGGCGCCGCGGGGGCGGTCCGCTGCGCCGGGGCACGCGGCGCGGTTGCGGCATCCCGTCGTCGCTGCTACGAACTCCTACGTATTTAGGAGTTCGGGGACGGGCTGTCAAGAGGGTTGTGTTGGGGTGGGGGAGAAAGGCGAGGGCCGGCCGCAATCAACGCGGCCGGCCCGTGTCGCGCAGCGTCCGGGGCGCCGGCTCTCCCGCCGGGCTCACCGCCGCAGTGCCGGCGGTCGAGCGCTAGCCCCGAACGCCCTTCCCGTCAGCTCTCGACCAGGATCAGGTACTTCTGGTGTGCCCAGAAGCGGTCCGGGTCGGCGATGCGCAGCGCGCCGCGGATCTTGCCGTCCTCGTCCGCCGGCTCGGCCAGGGCGGAGAGGTCCTGGCGGGTGATGATGCGGTACTCCTTGTCGGGCAGCGGGAGCGGGAAATCCGTCCACACGCGCTTGTCCACTGCGGTGAACTGCGTGAGGTCGAGGACGCGCGAGGGGACGAGCGTCTTGCCGCGCTTGCCGAAGATGAAGAGCACGCGGCTGCCGCCCTCTTCGGTGACCAGGCCGCGCTGGATCAGCTCGTCCTTGGTGCCGACGACGTAGTAAACCGTGTTCTCGCGCTCCTCGAGCTCGCTGAGCGTCTGCTCGAGCGACGACTTTTCCGCCGCGAGCTGCGTGTTCTCCGCGGCGAGTCGGACGTTTTCTTCCTGGAGCGCGTTGACCTGCTCGGTGAGCGCGGCAATGGTCTGCTTCTGGTTCTCGATGGTGGCCTGGAGCCCCTGGATCGTTTTGCGGAACTCGGCGATGCGGGCCTCGGCCCCCGTGAGCGTCCGGATGCGCTGTTCGCTCTCGGCGAGGCGCTTCTCGCTTTCCTCGAGCCGGGCGGTGAGCTGCTGGATGTTCTCGAGCAGGTTTTCGCGCGTGATGGCGACGGGCGTGGGCTCCTGGCCGCCGACGGTCGCGGTGCGGGGCGCCTGGACCCGTGCGATCTCGGCGGCAATATCGCTCATGAGGCGTGCGTTCTCCGCCACCTGGAGCAGGAGGCTGTCCTTCTCGGCCGACACGGCCTCGAGCTGCGCGAGCTGCTCCCGCACCTCGGACGAGGGGCCGCAGGCCGCGAGGAAGAAGGACAGGACCGCGAGCCCACCAATGCGGGCGAACCCAACCGTGCGCTCCATGGACTTCGTCCTTTCGTCAACGGGTCCGAACGGAAGCCGCGAAACGGGCGCGGCAGCCCAATCTGATTTGTGGGGCGTGCCGGCCCGGTATGCAAGGCGTGTGCCTCAGCGGCCGCGCAGGAAGAGGAGGCCGCCGCCGAGCGTTCCGGCGATGAGGTCAGGGCGGCCGTCGGCGTCCAGGTCCGCGAAAACGGGGGCGCCGTGCGGGTGCAGCGGGAGCGGCACGGGCGGCTCCGCGGGCTGGAACCGCGGCTCGCGGGCGGTGCCGACGTTGAGGTAGAAGGCGACGCCGCCCTCCTCCCGCCCGAGGAACAGATCCAGGTCGCCGTCGCCGTCCACGTCCAGGAACGCGGGGTGGCTGCGGCGGCCCGCGTCGATGTCCTGAAACCGGTCGGAGACGAGGACGAAGCGGGGCTCCGTGCGCGTGCCGTCGTTGCGGTAGAAGTTCAGCTCGCCGGAGGCCTCGCCCACGAACAGGTCGAGGTCGCCGTCGGCGTCGATGTCCACGAGGACGGGCGTGCTGTTGCTGCCGCGCGTGAGCCGGATGGTGCGCGTGGAGTCCTGGACCCAGCGCGGCTCGCGCGCGTTTCCCACGTTGAAGTAGAAGAGGACGCCGTCGTTCCAGGTGCCGAGCACGAGGTCGAGGTCGCCATCGCCGTCGAGGTCCGCGAGCGCGGGCGCGTAGTGGAAGGCGGGCGCGAGGTCGAGGGTGTCGGCGAGGCGGAACGCTGGGGCGGATGCGGTGCCCTCGTTCATGAAGACGTAGAGCCGGGCCGTGGACGGGTTGGCCGGGTCGAGCTTGTTGCCGACGAGCAGGTCGAGGTCGCCGTCGCCGTCGATGTCGCCGAGCGCCGGCACGCTCTCGCTGCCGACGTCGATCTGCGAGAGGAAGCGGCGCGTGCGCAGGGCGTACTCGCCCCCGGCCGTGCGCTCGAGGAAGTAGAAGTTGTCCGACGCGGTGAGGTTGGGGTTGAACGCGCCGCCCAGCACGCCCACGAAGAGGTCGAGGTCTCCGTCGGCGTCGATGTCCGCGAGGTAGGTGACGTTGTAGCCGCTGGTCCTGAGCAGCTCGCCATCCGCGGTGCGGAGCGGGACGGGCTCGCCGCGCAGGTCGGGCTCCGCGCAGGAGCCGGTGTTGCGGATGAAGAGGACGCCGGGCTCGAAGAAGTCGCCCCAGAAGAAGTCGAGGTCGCCGTCGCCGTCCACGTCGGCGAAGAACATGCTGTTGGCGCCGTGGAGCGAGCCGATCTGGCCGATGATCTCGATGCCCTGGAAGCGGTCCGTGACGTGGCGGAAGGCGGGCACGGCGCCGTCTGAGGCGGTGCCGGTGGCCTCCAGCCGGGTCACGGTGCCCTCCACGCGGCCCAGGAAGAGGTCGGGCAAGCCATCGCAGTCGATGTCCGCGACGTTGGGGATGTTCTGCCGGTCGGAGAAGATGGCCTGCCCCTGGTCATCGCGGAGCGAGTCGGCGGCGAGGGTGAAGCGCGGCTCGCCAGGCGGGCCGTCGTTGCGGTAGACGCGGATGTAGCTGTACGGCTCCTCGGCGAGCAGGTCGAGGTCGCCGTCGCCGTCAATGTCGGCGAAGCGGGCCCACTCGCCGATGGCCAGATCGCGGAAGCGGTCGGTGCGCCAGGCGAAGCGCGGCGCGCTCGCGGTGCCGACGTTCTCGAGGAACATCAGCTCGTCGGACCGCTCCTGGACGAACAGGTCCAGGTCGCCGTCCGCGTCGATGTCCACGAACTGCGGCCGCGGCACATCGAGGCCGCCGAGGAACGGTTGGTCGTAAGCGCTGCCGTGCTCGTCCTTCACCGTGAAGGGGGCGACGTCGCGGACGAACGTCAGCGGGCGGTGACCGGCTTCCGCGGCGGTGCAGGCCGACAGGGAGAGCGCGGAGAAAGCGGCGCACACAGAGACGCGGAGAACGCGGAGAACGACAACCACCCCGCGAACGCCCCCGCCCGCAGTTCTCCCGCTTTTCCCCCGCCCGGGTGGCGAGGGGATGTGGAGCGGCCGCCCGGGCGGCAGGGCGGGGCGGAAGGGCCGCTCCCGCCCCCGCCCGCCTTTATTGAAGTCCCCCAACCGCGACCTCACTGGCCCTCGTGCGCCCCCACCGCCAGCCTCCCCACCGCGATGCCGCTCGCGTTGCGGCCGACCTCGATCACGCGCGCGATCGTGTCGGTCGCGGTGTCGATGACCACGATGGTGCCGGGGCCGGCGGACTTGGCGGGCGGGCCGCCGTGGCCGATGTGCGAGCCGGCGGGCGCGCTGAGGTTGTTGTTGGAGATGTAGACGTGGCGTCCGTCGGGCGAGACGGCGGCGCCGTGAGGCTGGACGATGCCCTCGCCGCGGATGACGGCGGCCACCTTGCGCTTCTCGAGGTCCAGGACGGTGATGGTGTTCGCCGCCTTGTTTCCCAGGTAGGCCTTGCGGCCGTCCGGCGTGATGATGGGGTCGAACGGCTGCGGCCCGACGTCGATCGAGGCGACGACGCGCGGCTGCATCGGGCTCGTGATGTCGAGCACGAGCACCTGGTGGCTGAGCTCGCCGGAGACGACCATCGTCTTCCCGTCCGGCGTGATGGCGAACTGCATGAGCGCGTGCGCGGGGCCCTCCACGTCGAGGAGCTGCACGCGTTCAGTGGCCGGGTCGACGGCCGCGATCTGGTTGACCGCCAGACTCGCCGTGTAGACCGTCCCGCCGGGCGTGACGGCCATGGCGTGCGGCCGCGGGAAGAAGATGTCCACCTCCTCGATGGACATGTCGGAGCGGCGAATGACGCCGATGCGCCGCGGCGGGTTGACCGCGGTCATCGAGCGGCCGACGAAGAGGATGTCCTCCGTGGGATGCAGCGCGAGCATGCCGGGCGTCTCGAACTCCGCCTGGCCAAGCACGCGCCCCTCGGGGTCCAGCTTCACGATCCGGTTCTCGCCGATCAGCGTGACGTACCACGCGGAGCCGTCCGGCTCGACCGCGACGTGGTGCGGCTTGGCGTTGGCCGAGAAGCCGAGCGCCTTGAGGTCCACGGTGCGGACGACGCGGTGCGTTTCCAGGTCGATGAAGCTGACCGTCGCGTCATCCTGGTTGCAGACCAGGAGGAAGTCCCGCGCGGGCTGCGGCGGGCCGGCGCCCAGCAGGACGGCGGCCGCCGCAATCGCGCAGAGCGTGCGGAACGTACGGGAGACTGCTGCTGCCCTCATGGCGTTTACCGTTGCGATGCGCGCGCCCGCGGCCTCAGTGGAGGCCGGGGGCGTTGTTGTCGTCATCGTTCGATACCGGCGGCCTCTCGCGCCGCTTCAGGATGAAAAGCCCCTCGTTGCCGCTGGTGACGATGATGACGCCGCTCTTGAAGAACGGGTAGTTGCTCCACGAGCCGCCGAAGCCGGGTGTGTTGGTGCCGTAGGGCACGGTGTCGAAGTAGCCGATCTCGACGGGCTGGAGCGGGTTGCTGATGTCGACGATGCGCAGCCCGGCCTGGTAGTGCGACTGGTACATCAGGTTGTCCCGGATGTACAGGTTGTGGTCGCTCGCCTCGGTGGTGCCGAGGAACTCGCCGGCGAGCTGCGGGTCGTCCAGGTCCTCGATGTCCCAGATGATCGTGCGGGTGCGCGGGACGGAGCCCTGGATCTCGTCGAGCTCGTCATTCATGAAGAAGTAGCGGTGGTCGGGCGTGAGCCAGCCCTGGTGCGAATAGCCGACGTTGGGGTAGCTCGCGCGCGCGATGGCCTTCGGGTTCGCGCGGTCCGTGACGTCCGCGATGCTGAGCGCGGTCTCGTTGGCGCCGAAGCAGATCTCGCGGCCCTGGTAGTCGGCATCGGGGCCGCGGTAGACGACGCACTGCGCGTCGTGCGTGTAGCCCGTGGAGGCGCGGCCGGTCTGCGGGTCCGAGAAGCAGCCTGCGAACTTGGGGTTCTTCGGGTCGCGGATGTCGATCATGTGCAGCCCGCCGCCGCACACCTCGCCGCCGGAGCTGTTGCCCACCGTGTAGGCGAAGCCGGTCTCCTCGTTGATCACGATGTTATGGGCGCTGTTGATGCGCGTGTAGTGCGCATCCGGCTCGAAGGTCACGGGCGGCTGGCGCACGTTGCGCAGGCGGCGCAGGTCGAAGACCTGCATTCCGTGGGGACCAGCGCCGTCGGCGACGATGAAGGCGTGGTCCTTGTAGACCTTGATGTCGCGCCACGTCGAGGCGGGCGACGCAGCGGTCTTGGGCAGGTCGCCGATGAAGATGGGGTTCGCGGGGTCGCTGATGTCCACGAACGAGGTGCCGTCGATGCGGCCGACGAGCGCGTACTCCTTGCCCGTCTCCGGGTCGGTCCAGCCCCAGACATCATTGAGCTCGACGCCGCGGCCGCCGCCCATGTCCTGGACGGAGAGGAAGGCGACGAGGTCGACATCCTTGCAATCGAAGAGCGCGGCCTTGCCATCATCGCCGCAGCGCGTCTCGCGGCCCACGATCGAGGCCAGCCGCTCGGGCGGGCTCTTCACGACGGAGGCTTCGCGCCACTCGCCGTTCGTGGCGCGCTCGAAGATCACGACGGTGCCGGCGCCGTAATCGTCGCCCAGCATGGAGACGGCGGCGATGCTGCCGCGCACCGCGACGGCGGAACCGAAGGCGTCGCCGCGGTCGAGCTGCTGCGGCCGGAGCCGGCGGACGGCCGTGATGCCAGAGTCGGTGTCGTCGCCGTAGAAGCGATAGACGGCGCCGTGGAAGCCGCCGGCGCGCGGCGCGCCGACCCAGACCTCGCCGCCGTCCACAGCGATCGCGGAGCCGAAGCCGTCCCGCCGCCCGCCATCGAACGCGGCGAGGCGGCCGATCTCCTGCCATTCGCCGGACGCATCGTCCTGCCGGAAGGTGAAGATGCCGCCGCGCATGGCATCGATTCCGGGCGCGCCCACGAGCAGCAGCCCGCCCGAGACGGCGATGCTGGAGCCGAAGAGGTCGTTGTTCTGGAGGTCCCGCGCGGTGATCCGGCCGCTCTGTTCCCAGGCACCGGCGGTGCTCCGCTGCCAGACCTCGACGGCGCCCGCCCGCTCAGCGTGGCCGGGGACGCCGATGAAGGCACGGCCATCCTTGAGCGCGATGGCGGCGCCGAAGAGGCGGCGCGCGGCGGTATCGGCGCCGGTGAGCCGGGCCTCGTGCGTCCACGCGCCGTTTGCGCCGCGGCGGAAGACGTGGACCGCGCCGGCGCGGTCGTTGGCGCCGGGCGCGGCGACGAGCGCGACGTCGCCCTCGATCGCGACGGCGCTGCCGAGCGCGTCGCCTTCCTGGCCGTCCTCGACGCTGAGCCGCGCGACCTGGCGCCACGATGCGCCGTCCCGGCGGAAGACGTAGGCGGCGCCGCGGCCGTCCCCTTCGCGGGCCGCGCCGACGACCAGGAAGTCGCCGTCGACGGCGAGCGCGGAGCCGAAGCCGTCGCCGGGGACGGCGTTCTGTGCGGCCAGCGTTCCGGCCTCGACCCAGTTCGCGCCCGAGCGGCGGTAGATGTAGACCAGGCCGGAGCGCATCTGGTTGTACGGCTCGCCGACCAGCACGGCGTCGGCGGTGACGACGAGGGCGCCGCCGAAGCCGGCGAGCGCGGCCTCCTCAGGCGCGCCGGGCGTGGTCGGGGGCTGCGGCGCTCCGGCGTACGTCTGGGCGGCGGCCCCTGCCGCCAGGGGAAGCAGCGCGAGAATCGACAGAACCGTACCCCACCTCATGCGAGGACCTCCGGCTGTGCAGGTTGGCGCGAGCAACGGCGGCGATCGGCCGCCGTCGTGCGATACTCTCGGCGTGCGAGTCAGGGTCCCTTATGGTGGCGGCGCGGGGGACGCTCGGCAAGTCTCGGCCCCGCGGCCGATGCGAGATCAGCCGCCGTCGGCGCCCGTGATCTGCAACGGCACCACCGGCGTCCGTAGCGGCTCGGGCTCATCCGTGGGAACGATGCCCTGCACGGCGTAGCGGCCCGGCGGCACGGGCGAGCCGCCCCTGCCACGCTGGTCCCAGCGGTCGGAGAGCTCGAGCGTCTCGCCCGGCGCGAGCGTGCGGAGCTGGAGGATGGACTGCACGGCCTGCCCTTCGAGTCGCCGCCAGACCGGCGTGCCGTCTTCGGCGGTCACCACGATGTCGAACGCGATGGTGCGCCCGACCAGGTGCAGGTCCACCGGCCGGTCCGTTCGGTTCCGTACGCGCACCATGATCGGCACGGCCTCGCCCGGCTGCACGCGCTCCGGAACAGCGATCGAGAGCTCGAGCGAGTCGCCCGGCGCGGGAGCCGGCGATCCGGATGGCTGGGGCATGGCTGCGTCCTCACGGCTGGAGGTGCCCGGAACATCAGCACGGCACGCCGCCAGCGCAACGAAGGCGGCTGCGAGGGCCAGGGCGATGGGAGCCGTGAGCAATCGATGCATGAGAAGACTGTGTCACCAGGTTCAAGCGCTTCATCGCGGAGCGATCGCGAGCCAGGTCGGCCTGAGCGGATCGGGGTCGATTCCGATGCGCGGCGGAGGCGCGGCGCCTCGCCTCCGCCGCACGGCCTCGGTGGCCGACGATCAGAACGTGGTCAGCGAGCCGAGCTCACGCTCGATCCCGGACATGGGGCTGAACACGAACTGCGTGCCCGAGGTGCTGCCGCCCCACAGGATGCCGACCAGCGTGACGTTGCTGCCACCGTTCCACTCGAACACGGGCGAGCCGCTGTCGCCGCCGCCGACGCCCGCGTTCACCAGGCTCTGGCAGAGCTGCGTGATGTTCGTCCCGCTGACCGAGACGTTCACGCAGGTGTTGGTGACGGTGCCGTACGTCCAGCCGGTGGTACGGCCCACCTTGTTCACCGTGCTGCCCGCGATCGGGTTCGCCCGCTCAGCCGTGATGTTGAAGAAGCCCACCACCTCGAGCGAGCCCGAGAACCGGCCGCGCGATGCCGTGCGCGCGATCCCGCCCAGATCGAAGCTGATGCCGCTGTTGTACCGCGCGCGAGAGCTGTCGCTGTACCGGCAGCGGCGGCCGCTCGGACACGGGCTGCCCGTGAAGTAGGTGGGATCCGCCACTTCGACGCCGATCGGCGTCGGATCCACACTCGACGTCGGCTGGAAGTACTGCGTGTTCTCTACACCGCCCTGGGTCGCGGTGCAGTGCGAATTCGTGATGAACGAGTTCTGCCCGCTGCGCACGGCGTTGAAGCCCAGCGTGCACAGGAAGCTGCTGAAGTGGATCTGGAGACCGCCGCGCACCGGCCGATGCCGCTCCCGCAGCGTCGCCGCGGGGACGAAGGGCTCCGTCTGCACGACCTCGACCGCCGCGTGGGGCACGCCGAGCCGCGCCGCGGCGGCGCGGGCGAGGCCCGCCGCGCCCGGATGTTCGACGCCGATCAGGATCCGGTTGTTGGCTTCGTCGTTGTCGATGAAGACGACGCCCGGAAGGTTGAGCACTTCGGGCGTCGCATCGGTGAACCAGCGCTGGAGCTCCTCGTGGCGGAACGCCCCGACCCGGATCTGGAGCTGCGCGACGTCGAGGCCGTGCTCGCGGAGCACGGGCGCGAGGGCGCGCTCCAGTCTTGCACGCTGGCTGGCGTCGGTCAGGTACGCCGTGGGCGTGCCGTTCGCGTCGAGGAAGAAGCCGCCGAACGCGGGCACCTCGCGGGCCACGACATCCATGGGCGAGGGGATCGCGCTGGGCAGGGTTTCGGGGAGCGGCGCGGCGGGCGCCGCAGGGCCGGGCACATCCGTACAGGCGGCGGTCCACAGGGCGAGGAGGGCTACCGCCAGCGCTGCACTGCGAGTGGTGCGGAGCATGGTGATCCTCCCGTTCCAAGTGTGGGACGACGAGACGAAGGGCCGCGACGCGCGGCGCCGTGCGTCGCGTCGCAGCCCTTCGCCGGGGTTGTCGCTTGGGAGAATCCGGGTACGGAATGCGGGGCGGCAGGAGACCTCGGAGGGAGCGTGGCCTCGCATGGCGCCTCGCGAACGCGAATGTGCAGCGATCGGATTCGGCGCACAAGGGACTTGTTTCACGCACGAGCCGCGAAGAGGCTGTAGACAAGTTGATAACAGACCGATGAAACGGACCTGTTGGTGAGGCGCCCCGTCGCCGGCGCGGAAGCCGGAAATTCCTAACGAATGCGCGCAACGAAGCCGTGGCGGACGCCGTGAGACACGCCGGAAGGGGTCGGTGCGGAGGGGCGCGGCGGCGGGGCGCCGGGGTGGGTCAGTGCTTGGAGAATTCCGCGTCTGGCGCGGGCGTGCGGGTAGCCGGTGCTTGCGGCACCGTCGGCACCGGCGCTGGAACCGGGTCCGGGTTCGCCGGTTCGGCTCCGGCGCCCGTGCCGTGGCGCTGCCGGTGCGATGCTGGAGCCGCCCGCCCGGGCGTATTACGTTGCGAGATGGTTCCCACCCTGGCCGGACGGGCGCAATGTCTGGAGCTCCGACTCGTTCGTTTCAATCTGCGGTGCTGGAGCGGTTCCCGATCGCGCCGCTCGCACTGCTGGCGGTGGCCGTCGTTGCGGCGTGCGACGGGCGGCGCGCGGACGGCGCGGTGCCGGCGCGCGCTGGCAGCGCGGCCGTTGCCGCCGCGCCTGCGCAGGCGCCTCTGGCGGACAGCACGTTCGCGCGCCTGATCGCGGAGCTCTCGGAGCCGGGCGGCTACTTCGACACGGACAACCTGATCTCGAACGAGGCGTCGTACCTGCATGTCGCGCAGGACTTGCGGGCGCTGCGTGGAGGGGGCGGGGCGTACATCGGGGTCGGTCCGGACCAGAACTTCTCGTACATCGCGGCGCTGCGTCCGACGATCGCGTTCATCCTGGACATCCGTCGCGACAACCTGCTCCAGCACCTGTTCTTCAAGGCGCTGTTCGAGCTCTCGCCGGACCGACTGACGTATCTCCGGCTGTTGTTCGGGCGGGAGCTGGACCGCGCGGGTCACGACGAGGCGAATGCCGGGATCGATGCGCTGGTCGAGCGGCTGGATGCGGCTCCGGTGACCGTGGAGAGCAGGGAGCACGCGCTGCGCAGCGTGCGCGAGCACGTGCAGACGCTGGGCGTGCCGCTCTCCGCGGAGGATCTCGAGCGCATCGACTTCATCCACCGCAGCTTCATCGATGCGGGGCCGGATCTCCGCTTCACGAGCCACGGCCGGCGGCCGCAGTTCTACTACCCGACGTACCGGCAGCTCCTGCTGGAGCGGGACCGAACGGGCCAGCAGGCGAACTACCTCGCGAGCGCCGACGATTTCCGGTTCCTGAAGCGGATGCAGGAGCGGAACCTGGTGATCCCGGTGGTCGGCGACTTCGCGGGCCCGCACGCGCTCGCCGCGATCGGCCGCGAGGTCGCGCGGCGGGGCGAGCGCGTCGTCGCGTTCTACACGTCGAACGTCGAGTTCTATCTGATGATGGACGGCGTCTTCGACCGCTTCGCCGGGACCGTCGCCGAGCTGCCGCGCGCGGACAACGCCGTCGTCGTGCGCAGCTATTTCAACCGCGGGCGCCGCGGGCATCCGGCCACCGTGCCCGGCTACTACAGCACTCAGCTCGTGCAGGACATGGGGGAGTTCGTGGAAGGGTGGAGACGGGGCGAGTACCGGAGCTATTTCGCGCTGGTGATGGCGCCGGCTTCAGATCCGGCGGTCCGCTAGCCACTCGACAGTGAGTGGCTCGGAGGCGTTCATGGCGACCGCGATGACGGGTTCGCGAGCGAAGCGCCCGATGACCCGTCGGGCGGGCTACAACCCGTCCGGCGCCGCTCACTACTCGATCATCGTCCAGATGGCCGAGCAGCGCGGCCCGCCGGGAATGAGGCGGGTCGCGAACGCGACCGCGCGGTCGAGAGTCCCACGAGCCCTGCCTTCCCCGCGCGCGGGCGTCTCCAGCATCAGGTCGAACAGCGCCTCTTCACCGGGCGAGCGGACCAGCGCCGCGCGGGCCTTCTCCTTCCACTCGCGGTACGCAGCCGATTCGCCGAACAAACACGCCGCCCGCCAGCGCGGCCCATGAAATTCGCCAGGCCACGCCGAGGATCGGCTCGAGCAGCGGCGGCGGCCACGCCAGCGCGTCAGCGGCATCAGCGGCGGCATGCGCTGCGGCGTACGACGGCGCGGCGTCCCGTTCGAAGGCGTCCATGCCCATGGCTCACCTCACGATGGGATCGGTGTTGCGGGATGAGGCGGGGAGAGATCGGGAGAGAATGACGCAAATCTCGGCAAGGCAGGGCTGGGGGTCAAGTCGAGGGCGCTCTGGAGGGGGCGGTGCGTCTGGCGGCATCGGGCGGCCGGCGGCGCGGCCGCCCGGGCTAGCCAGCCGTCACGCCGGCGCGCTCACCTCCACCACGCCACCCTGCATCACCGCCCGGTGCGCCGCGATGCCGACGAGCGTCGCGCGCAGGCCGTCCTCGGCCGTGGCGGTCGGCGCTTCGCCCTCGACGATGCTGCGCACGAAGTCCGCGAGCGCGTAGTAGAGCGGCGGGTGCTCGAGCCCGGCACCTTCCTGGAGCCGCCCCTGTGCGGCGAGGCGTGTGGCGTCGGCGACGAGGACGATGCCTTCTTCGCCGTGGAACTGCTGGCGGGTGGCGTAGACCTCCCAGCCCTGCGTGGGCGCATCCGTCTCCTTGAAGAACCAGCCATGCGTGCCCGCGAGTCGGACGGCCCCGTGCGTGCCGCAGAGCACCTCGTACTCGCCGCCGTACGAGTTCGCGAGCGTCGCCTGGTATGTGAGGATGACGCCGTCGTCCCAGTGCACGCGGAGGTGGATCGTGTCCGGGATGGTGCGGCCGTCACGATGCAGGCGGACCGAGCCCGTGCCCTCGACGCGGACGGGCGGGCGCCCGCGCAGGAAGGTGAAGACGTCGATCTGGTGCGTGGCGAGCTCGCCCGCTAGGCCGATCGAGACGTCCGGGTCCAGCCGCCAGTTGAAGGCGCGTTCCAGCGCGCGGTCCGGCGCGGGCACGCGCCAGCTCGTCTTGCGGTGGTGCTGCGCGTAGAGGGAGACGACGTCGCGTATCGAATCGCTCCGGACGAGGAGCAACGTGCGCCGGTAGATCGGGTTCGAGCGCGCGAGCAGGCCGGGCCGGAAGACGCGGCCGGATGCGGCTGCGGCCGCGGCGATCGCGCGCGCGTCCTCTTCCGTCGCGGCGAGCGGCGCCTCGCAGTACACGTGGCGGCCGGCGGCGAGCGCATCCTCCACGATCTGGCGGTGCAGGTGCGTCGGCGTGGCGACGATGATGCCCTCGATGTCGGGACGCTCGTCCAGCAGCTTGCGGTGGTCGTCGAACGCGGCCGCGCCGGCGGCGCGCTCGAGGCCGGCACGCACGCGGGTGGGAACGACATCGCACACGGCCGCGACTTCGACCGCGTCGAGCTTGCGCAGCTCATCGAGGATCGCGCGGCCCTGCCGCCCGATACCGATGACGGCGAGCTTCTTCGCCTGGCCGCGCCTGCGCGGCGCCGTGAACGCGATCTCGGGGGCAATGGCGACGGCGGCGAGGGCGCCGGCGGTCTGGGCAATGAAGGTGCGTCGGTCAGTCATGACTACACGGGGTTTTCTTGTGATCTGGGGTGCGACGGCTCGCGCTCACGCGGAGACGCGGAGAAAGGGGCTCACACAGAGACGCGGAGAGCGCGGAGTCTTTGAGAGCGCCGAGGGTTGCTTCTGGTTCTTCGGCGCTGCGGAGACCGCGCGGGGTAATCAAGGCTCCTGTGATGTGATGGTTTGACCCGGGCGAATCAAGGTTCGCGGCGTAAAGCAGGCCTCGCCCGGCCGCATCCGCGGCGGGATGAGCGAAGATCCCACCGGAAGAAACCGCGACAATCATGAACGTTGATCCGGGCGAGGAACGCTCGACTCCGCGAAGAACGCAGCCCGGCGAGGCAACTCACTCCGCGCTCTCCGCGTCTCTGTGTGAGCTGGTGGCTCCGCGTCCCTTTGTGGGCCTCCAGTGCCCTCCGTGTGACCCCCGAAGCGGAGGTCATCGATGAAGGTAACCCACTCGGGCCCGAGCGCCGGTGGCCGCTCACCGAGCACGACGAGCGCGGTGGCCCACGCATCCGCGAGCCGAGCCGTCGGCCCGATCACGGCGGCGCGGCGGTTGGGCGGTGCGGCTGCGCCGGTGCGCGGGTCGACGATGTGCGGGCGCTCGGTCGTCGCGGAGACGCCGAGCGCGGCGTCGCGCAGCGTGATGGTCGGCGCGTCCGGCTCCGGTCCCAGCGCGATGCGCCAGCCCTCCTCGCCTGGCGGCGCGCCGATGGCGACGACGCTGCTCGTGCCGCCGTGCAACAGCGCGCACGTCACGCCGTGCTCTCGCAGCAATGCGGCGGCGATGTCGAGCGCGTGACCCTTGGCGATGGCGCCGAGGTCGATCCTGGCCTCGTCGTGGAGCAGCGTTACCGAGCGGTCGGCTGCGTTCAGGGCGAAGCCGGGCCGGGGCAGGGGCGAGGGCGAGGGCAAGGGAGCTTGGGTGGTGATGCTGAATGCGCCGCCGGACCCGAGCTCGACACGCAGAGCATCCTCCAGCATCGCGAAGGTGTCCACGTCGAGGCGGACGGGCGTGTGCGCGGCCGTGCGGTTGATGTGCGAGACCAGGCTGTCCGGCGCGAAGCGGGTGTAGCGGCGGTGGGCCGCCTCGATCTCCTCGATGGCGGCCTCGGCCGCGGCGCGATGCTGCGCGGGCTCCGCGGAGAAGAGCACGAGCTCGAAGCGCGTGCCCATGGCGGCGGTGGCGAAACGGGCCTGGTGCATGGGGCGGAAATGTAGGGGGCTACGCGGGCGCGGGCGAGGGCAAGGGCAAGGGCAAGGGAGTGCGCAGCTACCGCAGCGGCGCGACGAGGCTGCGAGGTCGGGCCGCGCAACCCCTTGATTCTAGCAGAACCGGTGGCGGGAGTGCACGGGGCGCGCGGAGCGTGGGCATGACTGCTCGCCGGCGCAGTCTGCGCATTACCCGGGTGAGAAGCGCCTCGAGCGGCCGGGGGTGGTTTGCTCCCGGACGCGGCAGTACGCGAGCGGAGCGGAAGCACGCCCGCTGCGGCCCGGACCGGCCGCGGCGGGCGCCGTTCGCAGGACATGCCGCGTCCTCGCCCGATGGCCGCTCTTCCCGTTCCACAACCCGATGGAGTGCGCGCATGCCGCTCCTCTACATAGATCGCAGCACGCTCATGCCCCTCCTCGCCGCCCTCGTGCTCGCGGGCGGAGCGCCGGTGCCCATCCCTGCGCAGACCGGCTCGATCGAGGGCCAGGTCGAGGCGGCAAAGCCGCGCGCGCGGCGCGTAGCGGACCGCTACGCGTCGGGCGGCGGGGCGGTCGCGAAGATCCAGCCGCTGCCCGCGGTCGTCGTGCTCGAAGGCGCCGAAGGGGCAGGAGCCAGCACTCGCCGACACCGGCTCGCGCAGCGAGACACGGCGTTCGTGCCGGCCGTGCTCGTCGTGCCGCCGGGCGCGACGGTCGACTTCCCGAACGAGGACCCGTTCTTCCACAACGTCTTCTCGTACAGCGCCGTCAAGCGGTTCGACCTCGGCCGGTACCCGCGGGGCGAATCCAGGTCCGTGCGCTTCGATCGTCCGGGCGTCGTGCGCATTTACTGCGAGGTGCACGAGTCGATGCGCGCGGCGGTCATCGTGACGGCGAGCACGCACCACACGGTGGTGGGGGAGGATGGTCGGTTCCGCATCGACGGCGTGCCGCCGGGCTCGTACACGCTGGTTCTGTGGGATCCGGAGCAGGGTGAGTCGAGGATGCGGGTGACGGTGCGCGCGGGCGAGGTGACGCGGCTGACGCTGGCCGCGGGCGGCGGCGCCCGGAACGCGGAGTGAGCCGATGGACGCGGGAACGACGTCGTCGTCCGTGATACGACGCGTGCTGCGCATCCGGGCGACGTTCGGCGCCAAGCTGCTGCTCGCGCTGCTGGGCACGAGCGGCCCCCTGCTGGCCGCGGCGCTGTGGGCCGTGCGTGGCGAGACGACGGCGCAGGTCGAGCGCACGATCGCGTTTGCGGCCGAGCGCTCGCGCAGCGCGTTCGCGGAGCTCGAGGGCTTGCAGCGCGCGCAGCTCGCGCGGCTGGCCAGCGCGTTCACGGAGTCGCGGCGCACGGCGGCCGCGCTCGAGGCGGCGAAGGAATCCGGCGACCTCGAGTGGTTGATCGAGATGGTGCGCTACGAGCTGGCCGTCACGCGCCTGCCGGCGGCGCTGGTCGCCTTCGCGGATGCGGGCGGCGAGCCGCTGCTCGTGCTGCGCGACGGCTGGCCGGTGACGGGTGCCAGTGCGGCGAGCATCCGCGCGGCGGCGGAGCGGCTGATCGAACGCGGTTCGGCCGAGGAGACCGGTTATCGCGTCGCAGGCGAAGCGCTCTACGCGATGCAGGCGAGCATGCTGCTGATGGGGGCGCTGCCCATCGGCGTTGTCGTGCTGGGTCTGCCGGTGGACGAGACAGCCGTGCGGCAGCTCGCGCAGGTGGTGGGCGGCGAGGTCTGCTTCGTCGCGGAAGGGGAGTGCGTGGTCGGCACGCCGGCGCCGGGGTCGGAGCTGGTTGCGCTGATGGAAGCGGCCGCCGCAGAGGGTCGCGAGATGCGCGCCCACGTGCAGGGTGAGGAGTGGGCCATCCTCGCCGATCCGCTGGAGGAGGGTGAGGCAAGCGGTGGATGGCGCGTGCTGGCCGTGCCGCTCGAGCCGGTGCTCTCGCCGTTCCGGCGCATCCTGCGCGCGCTCGTGGTCGCGGGTGCGGCAGCGCTCTGGCTCGCGCTCGGCGCGGGCTCGCTGCTGGCGCGCGGGCTCGGCCGGCCGGTGCGCGAGCTGGAGGCGGCAACCGAGCGCATCGCGCGTGGAGACTACACCGTGCGCGTGGAGCCGCGCTCGCGCGACGAGCTGGGCCGGCTCGCGCGCTCGTTCAACGAGATGGCGCACGGCCTCGAGCTGAAGGAGCGCTACCGCGGGCTGCTGGACAAGGTCGTCTCCCGCGACGTGGCGGCGGAGATGCTGCGCGGCGAGATCCGGCTGGGCGGCGAGACGCGCGAGGTGACGGTGCTCTTCGCGGACATCGTATCCTTCACTTCACTCACGGAAGGCATGGAGCCGCAGATGGTGATCGAGCTGCTGAACGGGTCGCTGGGCCGGCTCGGAGAGATCGTCGAGGAGCACGGCGGCTTCGTGGACAAGTACGTGGGCGACGGGCTCATGGCCGTGTTCGGCGCGCCTGCCGCCCAGCCCGACGCGCCCGCGCGCGCGGTGAGCGCCGCGCTGGACATGCAGGAGGCGATGGCGCGGCTGAACCGGCTGCGCGAGCCGCGCGGTGAGCCGGCGATCCGGCTCGCGATCGGCATCCACACCGGCCCTGCGGTCGCGGGCAACATGGGCTCGCCCCAGCGGCTCAACTACACCGTGCTCGGCGAGACCGTGAACCTGGCCTCCCGGTTGTGTGATGACGCGGGCGCGGATGAGATCCTGATCTCGGAGGTAACGGCGGCGGGTGTTGGCGACGACGTCGTGCTCGAGTCGCTCGGCGCGCGCAGCATCCGAGGCCTGTCACGGCCCGTGGGCGTGTTCGGCGTGCGGGCGTGTGCGGGCGATGGTCGTGGCGGGATGCGTGAGGCAGGCCGTCGGCGCATTCGTGCGAGAGTCGGCACGGCGCTGACGCTGGTCGCGTGCGCGGCGGTGGGGCTGTCTGCACCTACGCCCACCGCGGCGCAGGGCGGGCCGGATGCGCAGCGGCCGCTCGTGAGCTGGCTCTCGCCGTCCGGGCGTTACCAGCTCGACGTGAGCGGGCGGCTGGACGTGGAGGGTTACTTCCCGTCGAGCGAGCCCGCTTGGCTGATTCCCGAGACGGACCCGCTGGTTGCGTGGCGGTTGCGCGTGTTCGCGGACGTGTTTGCTGGCGACCGCGTGTACGGTCTCATCGAGCTGCGCGCGGATCGGGGCGAGGCGCCGCGGGACGGGAACGTCGAGGCGCGCATCGAGCAGGCCTTCGTGCGGCTGACGCCCTTGCCGCGGCATGCGCTGCACGTGCAGCTCGGCAAGTTCGCGCTGCCGTTCGGCGGCTACGCGGGCCGACACCACACGGCGGAGGACCCACTGATCCGTCCGCCCATCATGTACGACTACCGCACGGCGATGGTGCGCACCGTCGCGCCCGCGGCGCAGAACGGGTTCCTGGACTGGAAGGACGACCCGGCGAAGCGGCCCGTGGGCGCGCCCGTGGTTTGGGGCGTGCCGTACCCGTGGGGCGCGCTCGTGCGTGGCGGGTTCGGGCCGGTCTCGGTGCAGGCGGGCGTGGTGAGCGCCGTCGCGTCGAGCGAGCCGGAGGCGTGGGGGCTGGACCTGGACCGCTTCGAGGCACCCGGCCTCGTCGCCGGCGTGGAGTACCGCGTGACCCCGGAGCTGCGGCTGGGCGCGTCGTATCATCGCGGCCCGTTCATGGAGCCGTTGACGCAGGGCACGCTGCCCGACGGCGCCGAGCTGACGGACTTCACGCAGGAGCTGTGGGGCGCGGAGGCGGTGTACCAGCGCGGCCGCATCACGCTGCGGGGAGAAGCGATGTTGGACGAGTGGGAGCTGCCAAACCTCACCGAGCGGCCGCGGGATTTCTCGTACTACCTCGAGGGCAGCGCGAAGCTCTCGGCCGGCCTGTTCGCGGCGGCGCGCTGGGGCGAGCTGCGCTTCTCCCGGCTGGAGCACAGCGTACGCGGCGAGGAGGCGTGGGACCGCGACGTGCGCCGCGTGCAGCTCGGGCTCGGGTACCGGCTGCTGCGGTCGCTCGAGCTGCGCGGCGAGTACATGTCCACGCGGACGCTCGAGGGCGTGGACCCGCGGGATGATTTGCTGAGCGTGCAGGTGTGGTGGGGGTTCTAGCAGCAAGCTGCAGGTGGCGTCACGAACCGAAGGAGCCCCGGCGAGACGAGCCAGGGGGCTCCTTCGTGCTTATAGCCCTGCCGTCCGTAACACCTTCCGAAGACTCTGCCGATGCAGGCCGAGCGCCTCGGCGGCGCGGCTGGTGTTGCCGGGCGCCCGGCCCAAGCGTGCCGCAGCGACGGGAGTGGCGGAGCCGACCGAGGCCGTGGCACGCGGCACGCGGGTCGTCGCCTCGATTGGCGTTGGACATCGCGGCTCGTCTGTTCACGTTGCGGTGAGGGCTCGCGCCCGTGTCGGGAGGCGCGACACAGGGCTGAGGATTTCCCCCACAGCGTTTCCTCCGCGGCCCGACAGACGAGCCAGGGTGGCGCGCCTAGCTTGTGATCGTGGGGGCAGGGGACACGAACAAGCGAAAGGGGGGCACGATGAGAAAGTCGATCTTGATCCCGTTGGATGGCTCTCCGTTCGGCGAGCAGGCGCTTCCGATGGGGCTCGACCTGGCGCGGCGGATGGGTGCGGAAGTGCACCTGGTGCACGTGCACCAGCCGGTGCGGCCGGCGCCGTATGCTGAGGGGATCGCCGCCTACAACGGCGAGCTCGAAGAGGAGGCGCGGACGCGCGAGGAGCAGTACCTGGCGAACCTGGCCAATCGCAGCGCGGAGACGGCGGGTGTGGTGGTTCGTCGCGCGTTGCTGGACGGCCCGGTTGCGCCGGCGTTGTCGCGCTACGCCGACGAGGAGGAGATCGGCCTCGTCGTCATGACGACGCACGGGCGGGGCGGGATCTCTCGCGCGTGGCTCGGGAGCGTCGCGGACGCGCTGATCCGGCAGGTGAAGGTGCCGGTGCTGTTCCTGCGGCCCGGGAAGGAGGCCGGACCGGAGCAGCCGCGCGAGTTCCGGCGCATCCTGATTCCGCTGGACGGCTCGGAGCTGGCCGAATCGGTGCTGGCTACGGCAGAGGCGATCGGCCGGTTGAGCGACGCGGAGTACACGCTGCTGCACATCGTGGTGCCGCCGTTCGTGCTCGGGCCGCCGCGCTCGGCGGTGCTGGTGGAGCCGGGTGAGGGGCCGGAAATCCTGGAGCGCTGGTCGGACGACTACCTGGCTCGGGTGGCGGCCCGGATGAGCGCCGCGGGCCTGCGGGTGCGCGCGGTGGTGGAGACCTACCCGAACGCCGCGCAGGGCATCCTGGACTATGCGCGGGCGCACGACATCGACCTGATCGCGATGTCGACGCATGGCCGGGTGGGGTTCTCGCGCATCGCGCTCGGCAGCGTGTCCGACAAGGTGCTGCGCGGAGCCGATGTGCCGGTGCTGCTCCAGCGCGGCAAAGCGGCCGCCGCGGAAGAGGCGCAGCGGCAGGAAGGCGCTGAGCAGCTCGAGCTGGTCGAGCGGCCTGGCGCCGCGAGCTGACGCGAGGTCGGGCGCCGCGGCGGCCAGGGCGGGCGCCCGGCCGCCCGGCCGTGATGCCAGTTGCGGCGGTCAGGACGCGGGGACCTCGGGCGCGGTCAACGAGACGCGCTCGAGTTGCTCGGGCACCTTCGCCATCCAGCCGAAGCGCTCCTCGATGCTGCGGCGCAGCGCGTCCGCCGGCACGGGCTCGCCGTGCGTGATGAAAACGCGGCGCGGCGGCGTGCGCACGTCGGCGAGCCAGGCGAGGATCTCGTCGCGGTCGGCATGCGCGGAGAGGCCGTGGATCATTGCGACCTCTGCGCGCACGGGCACGTACTGCCCGTGGATCTTCACGGAGTCCGCGCCCGCGGCGATGCTCGCGCCGCGGGTCCCGGCGGCCTGGTAGCCCGTGAGCAGGATGGTGTTGCGCGGATCGGGCGCGAACGCCTTCAGGTGGTGCAGCACACGCCCGCCCGTCGCCATGCCGCTCGCCGAGATGATGACGGCAGGCTCCTTCCTGCGGCTCAACTCCTTCGACTCCTCGACGCTGTTGACGATCTTCGCCGTGCTGCACACCGCGACGCACTGCGGCGCGGTGAGCCGGTGCTCGCCCAGGTGCGCGTGCAGCAGCCGCGTCGCGTTCGCGGCCATGGGGCTGTCCAGGAACACCGGCACGTCCGGGATCCGCCCCGCGGCGCGGAGCCGGTTGATGTGGTACAGCACGGTCTGCGTCCGGCCCACGGCGAACGCGGGGATGATCACGACGCCGCCGCGCGCCGCCGTGCGCGTGATGACGTCGGCCAGCGCGTCCGCGGGATCGGTCCGGTCGTGCACGCGGTCGCCGTACGTGGATTCGACGACGAGGTATTCCGCCTCCGGGGGCGGAGTAGGTGCGGGCAGGATGGGGTCGTGCAGGCGGCCGATGTCGCCGGAAAAGAGGATGCCGGTGTCCGGCCCGCGCAGCTCGACCATGCTAGCGCCGAGGATGTGGCCCGCTGCGAGGTAGCGGAAGACGAGGCCGCCGCCGAGGTCGTGGACGACGTCGTCAGGTACGGGCACGAGGCGCTCGAGTGCGCGCTCGGCATCCTCCGCCGTGTACAGCGGCAGCGCGGGCCGATGCTTGGAGAAGCCCTTGCGGTTCGCGTAATCCGCATCCTCCTCCTCGATGCGGGCGCTGTCCGCCAGGAGCATGCGGCAGAGGTCGGCAGTCGCGGCGGTGCAGTAGATCGGTCCTTCGAAGCCGTCGCGCACGAGGACGGGGAGGTAGCCGCTGTGGTCGAGGTGCGCGTGCGTGAGCACCACGGCGTCGATCGTGCGTGGCGTGACCGGGAACCGCATCCAGTTTCGCAGGCGCAGTTGCTTGAGCCCCTGGAACAGGCCGCAGTCCACGAGCACGGTGCGCGTGGGCGTCGTGACGAGGTAGCGTGACCCGGTCACGGTGCCGGCTGCGCCGAAGAAGGAGAGCTCCATCGCCAGCATCTCATCGCGGTGGAAAAGCGCGTGAGAATGTAAGCCGCCGGGCGTGGGCGAGGAAAGCCGCGGATGGCGGGCCCGGTTTGCGCGCGCCTGCCCGTCCTCCTAGACTTCGCGCCGTTTCCGAGTCCCAACCCACGCGATCTCCGGAGGTCTTCATGTCCGGCGCACGGAACGCGCGTTTGGTGCCGCGGCCGGCCGCGCACCGGCAGCCGCGGCTCGCCTTCCAGGCAGCCGTTGTCGCGGCGGCACTCTCGCTCGCGCTCCCCGTCACCGCTTCGGCGCTCGCGGCCCAGGCAGGCCGCGGCGGAGCCCAGGCGCAGGGGGCCCTGCCGACGATCGAGCAGCGCACGGCCGGGATGCGCAAGCTGGACGGCTTCTTCCCGCTCTACTGGGAGGAGGCGGCGGGCAAGCTGTGGCTCGAGGTGCCGGCCGGCCGGCTGAACTCCGAGGTGCTGTACATCACGGGCCTGGGCTCCGGCCTCGGCTCGAACGACATCGGGCTGGATCGCGGCGCGCTCGAGGGCTCGCGCATCGTCGTGTTCGAGCGCGTGGGGCCCAGGGTGCTCCTGGTGCAGCCGAACTACCGGTTCCGCGCGAGCAGCGACAACCCGGCGGAGGTGCGCGCGGTGCGCGACGCGTTCGCGCGCTCCGTGCTGTGGGGCTTCACCGTCGCGGCGCAGACCGGCGAGCGCATCCTGGTCGATGCGACGGACTTCCTCCTCCGCGATGCGATCAACATCGCGCCGCGCCTGCGCCCTGGATCGTACCGCCTCGAGACGAGCCGCAGCGCCATCTACCTGCCCATGACGATGAACTTCCCGAAGAACACCGAGATGGAGGTCGAGCTGACCTTCGTCGCGCAGCCCGGTGGTCCGGGAGGCGGTGGGTTCGGCGGCGGGCAGTTCTTCGAGGGCGTGGGCGCGGTCGCGGCGACGGGCGAGGCAGCGAGCCTGCGGGTGCACCACTCGCTCGTCGAGCTGCCCGACGACGGCTACAAGCCGCGCCTCTACGACCCGCGCTCCGGCTACTTCCCGATCGCGTGGGAGGACTACTCGGCGCCGCTGGGCGAGCCGATGACCAAGCGCTTCATCCGCCGCCACCGGCTGAAGAAGCGGGACCCGACGGCGCCCGTGAGCGACCCCGTCGAGCCGATCGTCTACTACGTGGATCCCGGCATCCCCGAGCCGATCCGCACCGCGGTGCTCGAAGGCGCGCGCTGGTGGAACCAGGCGTTCGAGGCGGCGGGCTACCGGAACGCGTTCCGCGTCGAGCTCCTGCCCGACAGCGTCAGCCCCCACGACATCCGCTACAACGTGATCAACTGGGTGCACCGCTCGACGCGCGGGTGGAGCTACGGCTCCTCGGTGGTCGACCCGCGTACGGGCGAGATCATCAAGGGCGTGGTCACGCTCGGCTCGCTGCGCGTGCGCCAGGACTACCTGATCGCCGAGGGTCTGCTCGCGCCCTACCGTGAAGGCGATGAGACGCCGCCCGAGCTGGCCGAGTGGGCGCTCGCGCGCATCCGCCAGCTCGCCGCGCACGAGGTGGGGCACACCCTCGGGCTGGGGCACAACTACTACGACAGCGAGCTCGGCCGCATCTCGGTCATGGACTACCCGCACCCGCTGGTCACACTGCGGCCGGACGGTACGCTGGACTACTCGGAGGTCTACGAGAACGGGATCGGCGAGTGGGACAGCGTCGCGATCCTCTGGGGCTATCAGGACTTCCCCCCGGGCACGGACGAGCAAGCGGAGCTGCAGCGCATCCTCGACGAGGCCTGGGCGCGCGACCTCCGCTATATGACCAACCAGGACCTGGCCGCGCACCCCCGCGTGGACCAGTGGTCCAACGGCACGGACGCGGCGACCGAGCTGGAGCGCATGATGGAGATCCGCCGCGTGGCGCTCTCCCGGTTCGGCGAGACGGCGATCAAGCGGAACGCGCCGCTCGCCACGCTCGAGGAGGTCCTCGTCCCGCTGTACCTGCATCACCGTTACCAGGTCGAGGCGGCGGCCTCGGTGCTCGGCGGCGTGCACTACGTCTACGCGCTCCGCGGCGACGGCCGTACGCCGTTCGTCCGCGCCTCGGCGGACGAGCAGCGCCGGGCGCTCCGCGCGCTGCTGGCGACGCTCAGCCCGCAGGAGCTCACGCTGCCTGCGTCCATCATCGAGAAGCTGCCGCCGCGCCCGGCCGGCTACGGCATGCACCGCGAGCTGTTCCCGCGCTACACCGGTCCCGTGTTCGACGTGATCACCCCTGCCGTCGTCGCGGCGCAGCACACGGTCTCCAACCTGCTGGATCCGCAACGCGCGGCGCGGTTGGTCGAGCAGCACGCGCTGGAGCCGTCGCTGCCCGGGCTCGAGGAGGTGCTGGACGAGCTCCTGGCGAGCGTGCAGCGGGCGCGGGTGACGAACCCGTACGAGGCGGAACTGAGGCGCGCGGTCGAGCGCGTCGTCGTCGAGCAGCTCATGGAGCTGGCGGCGACGGCGCGGATGCCGCAGGTCCGCGCGATCGCCACGGACCGGCTCGAGCGTCTGGCGGAAGCGCGCACGCTCGCGTCCGGCCAGCGCCCGCGGGACGCGGAAGCGGCGCACCACGCGCTGCTGGTGCGGGACATCCGCCGCTTCCTCGACCGGCCGGCCAGCCCGTACACCGCGCCGCCGGCGCCGGTCATCCCGCCCGGCGCGCCGATCGGCGAGCCGGCGATGGACTGGCTGGGCAGGACGGAACGCTGGCAGCCGCACAGCGCACGGGAACTGGCGCGCGCGTGGTTCGAGCGGCTCGAGCCGCCGTGCACCATGTGGGAGTAGGGCACTGCTGCTCTGGGCTCCGGCGGCTTCGCCGAGGCCGGGCGCCGCGGAGCCCAGAGCCGAAGGCTCGGTGCCCGGCGAAGCGGTGCCCGGCGAAGCCGGAGCGGAGCCCGAGACCGGCACGGGTGTACGACCCGCAAACACGGTACGCAACGAAACGATCTCGAGGCAGCATTGGAAGAGATCCGTATCCCGAACCAGGCCACGTACTCGCCGGTCTCGCTCACCGACGTGATTGTCGCGGCGCCGCTCGTCTCGCGACTGCTGCTCGGCGCCACGCTGCCGGGCCGGGTGCTCCAGCTCGCCGCGCTCGGCGCATACGCAGGCAGCGCGCTCCAGGACTGGACCCGGCGCCAGGGCGTGCGGAAGATCGACTTCCTGCGTGAGTTCGGTGCCGACGTCCGCAACTTCGAGCCGATGCCGGAGGAGGCACGGCGGCAGGAGGTGCGCGTGCTCGTCGAGCGGGTGAACGACGGTTACGTACCCGGCCGGATGCGCCGCAACGAGCTGGCCCGGTTGGTGGACTGGCACCTGACCGAGTACATCGCCCGCATCACCGGGCAGCGCGTGCGGACCAGCACCGAGGTGCGCAGCTTCATGCTCATGCAGGTGCTGTTCCCGTTCGCCGTCGGCGCGTGCGACGTGCTGTCCGGCGACATCGCGCTGTTCCGGGACACGGGCGTGTTCGAGCCGCACGTCATCGCGCACGAGTTCTGTCACCGCAAGGGTTATCTCAAGGAACTCGAGGCGCAGGCGCTGGCGTATCTGGCGCTGACGTCATCGGGCGACCCGCTCCTGGTCCAGTCCGCGCTGTGCGAGCGGCTGCACCGCGACCTGCGGGTGCTGTCCGGCGGCGATCCGGAGCGGTTCCGCGTGCTGGTCGAGCGGTCCGGCCTCCGCGCCGAGCTCGCGCGCCAGTTCCTCGCCTTCCGGCCGGAGCCCGGGCCGCTGATGGGGCCGGTCGCGACGGTGATGCGCTCGGCGTACGATGCGCGGATGCGGCTCACCGGCCAGAACGGCATCTCCGACTACGACCTGGGCTTCACCAGCTTCCTCTACACGTTCGAGCGCAGCACCCGTGCACGGCAGGCGCCGCCGGTCGCCGGCACGGTGTGGGCCCGGAGCTGATCGTCGCGCGCACGCGGCTAGGGCGCATCCCGCCCCCGAGTGGTCCGGGACCACTAGGGATCATCCCGCGCGCACGCGGCTCCGGCGAGCAAGGGAGGAGCTTCGCCGCTGGAAGCGGAAGGGCTCAGCGTCGCCACCACCGCAACGAGTCCTTCACGCGCTGGGACAAGCTGCGCCGCGGCCGCGGCGCGCCGGCCGTGAGCCCTGCATCCGGCGCGAGGCAGCGGTCGCATGCGCCGCAGTAGCGCATCGCGGCGGGATCGCCGAAGTAGCGGAGCACGAACCCGCGCCTGCAGCCGCGGGTGTACGCGTAGCGCTGCATCCATTCGAGCTTGGTGTACTCTCGTTCGCGGCTGCGGCGGAGCATCCGCCAGTCCACGGAGGGGGGATGGTCGACGTCGCCGTCCACCACGACAACGCGCTGGTCCGGGTCGCCGGCGCGTTGCGCGTCTTCGATGCGCAGGGCGCCGGCGCGCTCGAGCATGCGGAGCGCGGACTCGGCGAGGACGGGCCCGCGGTCGACCTGCGCCGCGCGGGCGAGGTCCCGGAGCGACAGCGAGACCGGTTCCCCCGCCCGTGGGCTGCTCCTCTCCAGGACCACAGCCAGCACGCGGCGGACCACATCTTCCGGCGGCTGGCGCGTGTCGATGAGGAACTCGTGGGTGAAGCGGTCCCGGTAGGAGTGCAGGAGCACGCACTCTGCGGGCTTGCCGTCGCGCCCCGCTCGCCCCGCCTCCTGGTAGTACGACTCGAGGGTCGCCGGCATGGCGTGGTGGATCACGATGCGCACGTCGGGTTTGTCGATCCCCATGCCGAACGCGCTGGTCGCGACGATGATGGGCGTGCGGCCCTGCATGAATTCTTCCTGGAGCCGGTGCCGGTCCTCCGCCGACACGCCGCCGTGGTAGCCCGCCGCACGCAGCCCCGCGTGGTTCAGCATGTCCGCCAGCGCGTCCACCTTCTTGCGTGTCGGCGCGTAGACGACGGCCACGCCGTCGCGCGGCCGCCGCAGCAGCTCCAGCAGCCGCTGGTCCTTTTCCCGCTCGTCCTCGGCGGCCACGACGTGCCACGACAGGTTCTTGCGGTCGAAGCCGCCGGCCAGGATGAGGGGCCGGCGAAGGTTGAGGTAGGTGAGGATGTCATCGCGGACGGCGGGCGTGGCCGTTGCCGTCAGCGCGATGGCCGGGCACGCGAGCGCCTTGCGCACCTCGCCCAGCCGCAAGTAGGACGGTCTGAAGTCGTGGCCCCACTCGCTGATGCAGTGCGATTCGTCCACCGCGAACAGGCTGATGCGGAAGCCCTCCATGCGGCGCCGGAAATCCACGCTGCCGAAGCGCTCCGGCGCCACGTAGAGCAGCTTGGTCTCGCCGCGGGCGCAGCGCTCGAGCCGCTCTTCCACCTCGGCGGGTCCGAGCGTCGAGTTGATGTACGCGGCCGGCACGCCACGCCGCTGGAGCGCGTCGACCTGGTCCTTCATGAGCGAGATGAGAGGGCTCACCACGATCGTGAGCCCGGGCAGCACGAGCGCGGGGATCTGGTAGCAGAGACTCTTCCCGCCGCCGGTGGGCATGAGGACCAGCACGTCACGGCCCGAGAGCACCGCGCGGATCGCCTCCGGCTGCACGCCGCGGAAGTCCGGGTAGCCGAACAGGCGGCGCAGCTCGGCGCGGGCGCGCTCATAGAGCACGTCGGGCGACGGACGCTCGGCGACGCTCGCTTCGCTCATGCCCACCACGATCGGCGGGCGAGCGGGGCGTTGCGATAGCGGGAAGGGTCACCAGCAGGGCGGGGAACCGGGCTTTCCGAACGCCCATAATACTGTGGCGAGCTGCGGCGTATGGAGGGCTGATCTCGGGTGGATGGCGACGCCGGGGGACTCGGATCACCAACGCGGGAGGCGATCCCATGAGGCAGCAGATCACGAACGCGAGCGACCGGCATCCCTTCCTTTGCCAAGAGTCCAGGCCCGGGATGCGCGCCGCAGCGGGGGGCGCTGCGCGGCTCCTCGCCTGCTTGCTGGCCATGAGCGCTGGCTTCGCGGGCACCGCGAGCGCGGCGGCGCAGGCCCCGGACGACAGCGGTTCGACGCAGCGCGCAGCGCCGGGAGCGAACGCGTCGGCGCAAGCGCCTTCCGGCCCGCGTGGGCCGCGACTGGGCGTCGAGCTCACGTGGGGGCGGCCGTTCTTCGGCGGCGACGTCGCCCGCATCTGGGACAGGATCGGCTCCGTCGGCCTCATCGAGGGACTGGGCGTGCGGTTGGGGTACGACTTCGGCCGGCTCGGCGTCACGTTCACCGGCGAGCTCAGCGAATTCGATCCTGGCGATCAGACGGGCGGCGGGCTCGCTTTCGCGGCGCTGCTCCACTGGCGCACGCGGCTCACCGTCGGAGGGCGCTTCGCCTCGAGGATCACGGCGGGCTACGTGAGGCAGGCCTACGGCGGCATCGACTTCGAGCCGGGGCAGTTCCCGACCGAAGTCGTGGGGGGCTCCGGCCCCGACCCTGCCGGCAACGTCTCTGCACTCGGCGACGGCGTGCGACTCGGCTTCGGTCTCGAGCCACTCGGAACACGCTCGCTGCTGCACGTCGTTGCGGAGGCGAGCGTCGACGCCGTGACCTTCCGCGAAGCCGGCCTCGAAGGGTCGGCCTACTCGCTCCGCCACCCTGGCTGGAGCTTCTATCCTCGCCTCTCGGTGGCGCTCGAACTCCGACCCTTCTCGCGCTGAGATGCGAAGCGGGCTGCCGGGAACGAACCGGCAGCCCGCGAACCCGCATCGCCATGGCGCGTGCGGCGTCTTTACCCCCGCACCCCCAGCAGCTCGTCGATCGTGGCGCGCGAGACCGCGTGGTAGCCCGGCCGCGCGCGGCGGTAGATGTCCTCCGCGATCGGCCGACCCCAATCGGTCGCAATGAGGTCCGCGTAGAGCGGACGCAGGAACTTGCGCCGGCCCTGCGAGACGAGGAACCGGTCCAGCGCGGGGAGCGCGGGCTCGTAGCGGTTGCGGATCGCGATGCGCAGCCACTCGAACAGGATCTCGCTGTTGCCGGTCTGCGTGAGCCGGAACCGTGCGTCCAGGGCGCGCAGCCGCTCCGCGTCGTACGTCCCGTCCAGCCCGCGCAGGAAGTGCAGCCATTCGTGCGTGGACCAGCCGTCCGTCTGTAGGGACGAGATGGGCGCGCCATCGTGGAACGCCTGCACCTGCGCGTCCACCTTCGCGAACGCCTCGGACCTCTCCTCGGGCGCATTCGACGGCAGCCCCGTCCCGTAGACCCACTCCTCCGCCCGGATCGCCGCGGCCAGCGCCTCGTCGCCGCGGATCAGGTTCTGGTTCAGCTCGCGCAGGAACCCTTCCGTGGTCATGGGCTGGAAGGCGTGGCGGTCGAAGTAGTCGCGCAGGAACGCGTCGAACCGCTCGCGCCCGGCGGCCAGCTCGATCGTGCGCAGGAACGCCGCGCCCTTGTCGTACGGCACGGAGGTCATGCCATCGTCCGGGTCGCGGCCCGCGAGGTCGATGTGCAGGCGCGTGTCGGGCGCATCCGGGCCGCCCAACTCCTCGAACGCGGCGAGCAGGTCCTGCCGCGCGATCACGCGCAGCATCGCCGCGTACTCGGGGCCGCGCAGCTCCTCCATGATCCGGTTCTCGATGTACGACGTGAAGCCCTCGTTCAGCCAGAAGTCGCTCCACGTCGCGTTGGTGACGAGGTTGCCGGACCAGGAGTGCGCGAGCTCGTGGGCGACCAGCGAGATCAGCGACCGGTCGCCGGCGAGGACCGTGGGGGTGGCGAAGGTGAGGCGGGGGTTCTCCATCCCGCCGAACGGGAACGACGGAGGCAGGACGAGCACGTCGTACCGGCCCCAGCGGTACGGGCCGTACAGCCGCTCCGCCGCGGCCAGCATCTCTTCCAGCTCGGCGAACTCGGCCGCCGCCGCCTCGATCGCCGGCGGCTCGGCGTACACGCCCGTGCGCGGCCCGACCTCGCGGAACTCCAGCTCGCCGATGGCCAGCGCGATCAGGTACGGCGGGATCGGCTCGCTCATCCGGAACCGGTAGGCGCGCACGCCCCGCCGGCCCTCGACCGGCTCGCCGTCCGGCGTCAGCATCTCCGCGCTCATGACCGCGCGCAGCCCTTCAGGCACCACGATGCGCGCGGAGTAGGTCTGCCGGATGCCCGGGCTGTCCTGCGTCGGGATCCAGGTGCGCGTGAGGATCGCCTGACCCTGCGTGAACAGGAACGGCCGCCGCTTGCCCGCCGTCTGCGCCGGCTCGAGCCACTGCACGGCCGCCGCGTCCGGCGACGTCGCGTAGCGGATCACGATGCGGTCCACGCCGTCCGGCAACTTCACCGCCAGCGCGCGGCCGAGGATCGGGTCCTCCGGGCCGAACGCGTACGGCAAAGGGTGACCGTCCGGCGTCGTCACCGCCTCGATCTCCAACGTCTTCACATCGAGGACGACGCTGTCCGCGCCCGCCTCGCGGGCGATGTCCAGCGTCGCGGTGCCCGCGAGGCGCCGGGCCTCGAAGTCGGCGGTGAGGTCGAGCTCCACGTGCGTGACGCGCGCCTCCACGGGCCGCGCGTAGGAGTGGATGTCCACAGCGGTCGAGCCCGCGGCATCCGCCGCGGGCTCCCGCCGCCCGGCGCAGCCGGCGAGGATGGTCATGGCCAGGACGATGCTCGCGAATCGGTTCACGGGTGGGTGCCTCCTTCGACCCCGACAGGGGGCCGCCGGCTCCTGCTACCCGTTCCGCTTCGCCTGGTTTCGGGCGTCCAGGCTCACGGGACCCGCGCCAAAGTGCGCGATCAGCAGCGCGGCGCCCAGCATGCTCACGTTCTTGAAGAACATCACCTGCTGCATCTGCGCCATCATCGGGTCCGGCACCGCCCAGAACGCGTGCATCTTCAACGTCACGGGCACCAGGAACAGCACCAGGAGCCAAGCGCCCAGCCGCGCCCGGTAGCCCAATGCGATGCTGAGCCCGCCCGCGAACGCGAGCACACCGCTGAGCGGGACGAGCAGCGTCGCCAGGGGAACGCCCGCCTGCTCCGCGTAGGCGATGGACCCCGAGGAGAAATGCCCGATGATGGAGTTGACGAAGATGAGCGCGAAGAGCACGCGGCCCAGCGGCACCAGGTAGCGCGTGAAGCTCGCCACCTCCCCCGTCGCTGCCACGCCATGGTCCACCCCGCGCGCGTCACGGTCTCGGTTCTCGAGTGCTGCGGTGTTGGTGCTCATGCTCGACTCCCTGGGCTGAGAGTTTGGAGTTGCCGTGCTCCGGCCTTGCCGCCCGGCCAGACAGTACGGTGCCAGACAGTACAGCAATGAATGATTGATGCCGAAAAAAGAGGGCCTCGTGCCCGGGGCCCCGGCGCCGCGCAGTGCGTGCGCGGCCGTCACGCCTCGATCGCCGCCAGCAGCCGGCCGAGCGCGGCCCGGTCCGCCTCGGAGAGCGAGGCCTCGAACTCACGGCGTACCCGTTCGATCTCCCGCGTCCCGGCGACAGCGCGACGCCGGCCCTCCGGGGTGAGCGCAGCGCGGATGACGCGCCGGTCCGTCGGGTCGGCGACCCGCCTCACCAGCCCCTCGGCTTCGAGCCGGTCCACGAGCTGGGTCATGTTGGAGCGGACGCAGCTCTGGCGGGCGGCCAGGTCACCGAGGGGCAGCGGCTCACCGGCCTCCATGAGCAGGCGGAGCACGCCGTGCTTGGCGAAGGACAACCCGACCTCGGCAAGCGCCTTCTCGACCCGTGCCTCGAGGGCGCGGCCCACGTGGATGAGCGCGAACATGGTGCTGTCGGCGGTCGGATCCACCGTCGTCGCCTGCCGGCCGGTCGAATCGTTCATACATGAATCATATCGGCTGGCGGTCGTTGCGTCAAGAAGGTCGGCAGCGCGGCGTGCGCTCCAGCGCGCCGTCGGCGCCGTAGACGCGGTACTCCGGGCGCTCGGTGTCCGCGACGATGATGTGGCGATCCCCCGGCGCTGTGACCGCAGTGGGAGGGAACGGGATGGGCGTGTTCTGGATGAGGTACCCGTCGTGGTCGATGAAATCGAACGACTCCGAGCCGGGCACGGCGGCGCTGCTGTCCAGGATCGCGCCGTCCGTATCGTGGAGCCAAAGGGTGTTGCGGCGGCGTCTGACGCCCGGGTCGGCCCCGGGCTCGAGGTCGGTGGCCGCGATGGTGCGCACGACGATGCGCCCCTCGGCGAGGACGCCCTGGAGCCGCGGACCGAAATGGCCTTCCTTCGTCTCGAGGCGGAATGATCGGACGAACCGGCCCTCGCTGTCGAAGACGGAGACTCGGGACTGGTCCGGATCGCCCGCCAGGAGCGAGTCGCCGTGGACGTGGATCTCGCCGAGGAATTCGAACTCGCCCGGCCCGCTGCCGCTCCGGCCGATCGCAGTGACAGAGCGGCGTTGGTGGCGAGCAGGGCGGGGAGGAGAACGGCGAAGCAGCGTTTGCTGGAGTGGTGCGCCCTCTCTTCGGGTTCGGCCGTCATGCCCGCCTCCGCTGCCGCGCTCGCCCGCGCATCAGAGGTCCGGCCGTTCGCCCTCGATGCCCTGGAGCGGTGAGCGGATCCTACCGGCCGCGCCGGCGGTGAACGGCGGCGGCAGCGGGCAGCGCAGGACGCGGTGCTGGGAGGCGCCGATCGCTTTCGCGATGCGCTCGGCGGCGCGGTCCACCTCACGCCAGGTGCGCCTGTCTGCGGGGTCGAACAGGGCGACCTTGACGTCGAGTCGTCCTTGCCGTTCCTCCATGTCCCAGACGCCGCCGATGCGGCCGTCGCGCAGCACGGCGGAGGTGGGGTTGCCTGCGCGGTCGTAGACGCGCTCGTACCAACGTGGCTGGAGGAAGCGGCCGCGGACGCGGTAGGCGGTGAGGAAGGCGTCCCAGGGCGGCAGGAGGTGGATCCCGCGCGGGCCCTCGTCGGGCAGTGCGGCCAGCTCCTCGACCACGGTCGCGGGCACGAGCAGCTCGCCCGGCACGTCCCTCACGGTGATCGGCACGAGTTCGTCGCCGAGCGCGGCGACGGCGGCATCCGCAGCCTCGCGGGGCAGGCCGCTCCACCAGCGGAAGTCGTCGAGGGAAGCGGGGCCGAACGCGTGGAAATAGCGGCGGGCGAGGAGCATGCGGCCGCGCTCGGCGTCGCCAGCCGCGAGGTCCACGCCCGGCAGCCAGTCGCTCAGGCGCGCGTACTCGGCGATGTCGCTCGTCCAACCGCCGCGCACGCCGGCACGGACGAGCCGGCCCTCGCCGCACATGAGGCCGACGACGTAGTTGAGCGCCGCGAGGACGTCGGCGGGCAGGTCGCGCACGGCGTGCCGGATCTCGGCGATGGTGAGCGGCCTTTCCTCGAGCGCGGCCTCGATGCGCGCGGCGGCGTGGCGGTAGGCGTCGCCGCTGAGTCCCGAGTTGCGGATGAGGTCGGCGAACGCGTTGCGGGTGAGGTGCGACGTCGCCTGGAAGATGTCCGGCAGGTCGCGGACGGCCACGAGGGCGAGGTTTGCGCGCATGGCGCGGGTGCGCACGACGCTGCGCTCGGTGTAGAGCAGGTGGTCCAGCTCGGCGATGTCCGCGCTGGGGCTCCGCGCCAGCACCGAGAGATAGCAGGCCGGCGCGGCGCCGTAGATCCCCGGGACCGCCTCGATCACCTGCGCGGCGGGGCGCGGCGCCTCGGTCGCATCGAAGCCCTGACGCGCCCAGAGGTGCCGGTTGAGTTGCGCCAACGTGATCTCGAGCTTCGTCATCGGGCCGTCCGATCCGCCGTGCGTCAGAGCGCGCGCACCTTCATGGTTGCAGGGTCGAACTCGAACGCCTTGCCCTCCCAGAGCGAGCGCGTCGCCAGGTCCACCACGACCATCACGCGGGTGCCGAGCTCGACGTCGCTCACGGGTTTCTCGCGGGTCCGCATGCACTCGAGCCAGTGCAGCCGGAGCACGTCCTGGGGGTTGCCCACGTCCGGGCCCTCGAACGTGTACTCCTCGACCTCCTCGGCGTAGATGCGTTCGGGCCGCAGGGTCAGCCGGCGGCCGTCGATGTACAGGTTCGCGCGGTGGCCGCGGACCATGGTCTCCAGGCCGACTTCGTTCGAGGTCGAGCCCGCCACGATCATGGTGTGCTCTCCCTCGAACTCGACGTTGATGTTGACCTGGTCGTGGTTCTCCATGGCCTTGTCCACGTAGTGCCCGCCGGATGCGACGACGCGCGTGGGCCAGCCCACGTCCAGCGCCATGAGCAGAGGCGTGATGCGGTGCACCAGCAGGTCGCCGATGATACCGGTGGAGTAGCGGCGGTAGCGGCGCCAGCGCGCGTACACCTCCGGATCCCAGGGCGCCTCGCCCAGCGGCCCGCACCAGGCCCGCCAGTCGAGGTTGACGCCCGGCTTCCACTCCGGGTCGATCTCGTAGTACAGCCACTCGCCGTCCTTGGAGTTGCGGCAGTAGCTGGTCTGGCTCCAGACCGGCTTCCCGATGGTGCCCTCCGCGATCAGCCGCTGCGCTTCCTTGTAGCCCGGGTACATGGTGTACTGCGTGCCGACGACGACGATCGCGTCCGGGTTCGCGCGCACGACTTCCCGCAGCCGCAGGGCCTCTGGCAGCCGCAGCGTCATGGGCTTCTCGACGTAGACGTCCTTGCCCGCCGCCACCGCGTCCTCGACCATCTTCGCGTGCCAGTGCTCGGGCGTGGCGATCAGCACGCCGTGGATCGAGGGGTCGGTCAGGAGCTGGCGGTAGTCGCGGTACGCGTGGATGGTGTAGTCCGCGCCGGTCTTCATGCACGCCTCGAGCGCGCTGTGGAGCCGCGGCTCGCAGACGTCCGAGACCGCCACGACCTGCACGTCGGCGCGCCCGTCCTTGGCCATGCGGATGAACGCGCGGCAGTGCTCGGTACCCATGCCGCCGGTGCCGATCACGCCGATGCGCAGCGGCTCGTCGGGGCGGATGGTCGGGCGTGTGTGCGCGCGCGGAACGGGGGCTGCCTCTGCGGCCGGGGAGTCCACGTGGAGTGCCGCCAGCGCGCCGGCGGCCGCGGCCGTGCGCGCCAGGAACGCCCTGCGGGTCAACGGGTCGGTCATCGTGCTCGCGGTCTCCAGGGAAGCGACGGTTCCTGCGGTGAGGGTCCCTGCGGAAACTAGCCCGCCGGCAAGGGCCGAGACAAGGCGGACGGGCGCCCGCGCAGGCGGCTGCGCTCACACCGGCGCGAGCTCGTCCCGCACGCGCTCGAGCAACTGCTTGGTCAGCCGGATGCCCTCGCGCTCCGGCAGCCGGCGGCCCTCGTACTCGATGCCCACCCAGCCGCGGTAGCCCGCCTCCAGGACGATGCGCATGAGCCGCCGGTAGTCCTTGTCCGTCTCGTTGCCCTCTTCATCGAAGTCGTGGGACTTGGCGCTCACGGCCTTCGCGAACGGCATCAGCTCCTGGACGCCCCTGTACTTGTCGTACGTCTCCGTCTCGCTGATGCGGAAGTTGCCGAAATCGGGGAGGGTGCCGCAGCGGGGATGATCCACGAGCCGCATGACCTGGGCGAGCCACGCAGCGTTGGACGAGAGGCCGCCGTGGTTCTCGACGACGATGTCGATCCCGACCTGGTCGCCGTACTCGCACAGCCGGCGCAGCCCGTCCGCCGCGAGTTTGGCCTGCTCCTCCCACGTACCCTCGCTGGCGGCGTTCACGCGGATCATGGCGCAGTCCAGGGTCTTGGCGGCGTCCACCCACTTGTAGTGGTTCTCGACGGCCTTCTTCCGCTCCGCCTCGTCCGGCGCGCCGAGACGGCCTTCGCCGTCGCACATGATCAGGTGCTGGTAGACGCCTTCGCCGTCCGCGCGGCGGTTCATCTCCGCGAGGTACGCGGCGTCTTTCGCCTTGTCCTTGAAGAACGTGTTGACGTACTCGACGGCCTCGATGCCGAACTCCTGCCGCGCGACGCGCACGAAGTCCAGGTGGTCCAGCTCGCCTGCCCGGATCGTGCGGTGCAGCGACCACTGGGCCAGCGAGATCCGGAACCAGGGGGCCGGGGCCGGGCCGTGGGCGTGGGCGAGGGAGCCCGTGGCCCCGGGGAGGCCAGTCGCTCGGGTGGCGCCGAAGGAGCCGAGCTTCTCGAGGACGGCGTCGCCCGCGGCGAGCGCGGCGAGCGCGCGGCCGCCAGCGGCGAGGAAGTCGCGGCGAGTGGGGCGTGTCGTCATGGCGTCGGCCTCGATGCTGACGGTGACGCCCCGCCGCGGCGACGGATGCGGCCGCGGCGGGGGCGGGCAGTACTCCGCTACTCGACGAGGGTCGCGCGCTGGATGTAGTCGAGGTTGGGGAAGTTCTGGCGCAGGTAGGCGTTGCCCTGCGTCTGGATCTGCCCCTGGTTCGGCCCCTGCCCGTTGGGCGCGCCCTCGCCGTAGCCGCTGTAGAGCGCGTCCACGACCTCCATGCCCTCCACCACGCGGCCGATCGGCGCGAAGCCCATCCCGTCGAGCTGCCGGTTGTCCCGCAGGTTGATGAAGAGCTGCGTCGTGCGCGTGTTGGGGCCGGCCATGGCGAAGGTGACGTAGCCACGCCGGTTGCTCTCCACCACCGGGTCGTCCGGGATGCGGGCGGCGCGCCACACCGCGTTGACCGCGGGGTCGCCGTTGATCCCGAACTGCGCCACGAAGTTCTCCAGGACGCGGAAGAACGCCACGTCGTCGTAGTAGCCGTTGCGGACCAGGTTGTAGAACCGGTCCACGCCGTTCGGCGCCCAGGCACGCACCGCCTCGACGACGAACGCGCCCTTGGTCGTCTCGAAGCGCACCCGGAAGGTGTCCGGCGCCGTCGCCTGGTTGTCCGGGTGCCGGGGGTTGAGCAGCGGGTTGTCCATGGCGGGATCCGCGGCGGCCTCGCCCGCGGGCGTTTCGGCGGCGCCCTCGGCGGGCCGATCCGCGCCGCCCCCGCAGCCGACGGCGAGGATGGCCAGCGCTGCCGCGGCGATGCAGGAGCGCGAGCGGCGGGCGACCGCGGCTCCAGCGGGACGCGTCACGGTTCCAGGGGTCCGAAGACTCGTACGCTGCATCATGGCGTCTTCACCGGGTCGGGGTGAGCGGGTTGTTCGAATGCATAGGGCAACTTACGGCGGTTCCGGCGGGAGCGCCACCGTGGAGCGGCTGGCCCGTGCCGCTGTCCCCCGCCCTTGCCAAACCCGTCCCCTTCTGCCATTCATCCACGTGTTCACCCGAGTGTCGGCACGGCCGCCGCACCGGGCGCCGGTGTCACCCTCGCGGAAGGGGTGTCCGTGCAACCCACCGACGTCACCGACCCTCAGTACTACCACAAGGTCGTCGACTGCCAGTGGGCGTGTCCTGCCCACACCAACGTCCCCGAGTACATCCGGCTGATCGCGCAGGGTCGCTACGGCGACGCCTACATCCTGAACCGCCAGTCCAACGTGTTCCCGGGCATCCTGGGCCGCACGTGCGACCGGCCGTGCGAGCCCGCATGCCGCCGCGGACGCGTGGACGGCCAGCCGGTGGCGATCTGCCGGCTCAAGCGCGTGGCCGCGGACCTGCGCGAGGACATCCGGGACCGGCTGCCGCGGGCGCCCGCGCAGAAGAACGGCAAGCGCATCGCGCTGGTCGGCTGCGGGCCCGCCTCGCTCACGGTCTGCAACGACCTCATGCCGCTGGGCTACGACTGCACGATCTACGAGAAGCTGGACCGCCCCGGCGGCCTCATGCGCACCAACATCCCTGCATTCCGCCTGCCCGCCTCCGTGCTGGACGAGGAGATCGACATGATCCTCGGCATGGGCGTGAAGGTGCTCTACAACACGCCTGTCACCAGCATGAAGTGGCTGCTGGAGCAGGGCTACGACGCCATCTTCGTGGGTAGCGGCGCGCCCAAGGGGAAGGATCTGGAGCTGCCCGGCCGCTGGGATGCGAAGGGCAACATCCACATCGGCATCGAGTGGCTGGAGGCCGTGCACTTCGGCCACGTGGACTCGATCGGCGAGCGGGTGCTGGTCATCGGCGTGGGCAACACGGCCATGGACTGCTGCCGGACGGCCCGGCGGCTGGGCGGCAAGGACGTCAAGGTCATGGCCCGCCGCAGCCGGCCGTACTTCAAGGCCTCGCCCTGGGAGCTGGAGGACGCGGAGGAGGAGCAGGTCGAGATCGTCGAGAACCACGCGCCGAAGCGGTTCGTCGTCGAGAACGGAAAGCTCCTGGGCATGGAGTTCGACGTCGTCGAGTGGTACGACGCCGGCGACGGCAAGCAGAAGGCGCG
>Ga0207873_1000477_pt1 | contig 43857 bp, 46 predicted proteins | sample BGWIniCompost_FD_187373 | JGI IMG/M metagenome (GOLD analysis project Ga0207873, IMG submission 187373) | Cellulose adapted compost microbial communities from Newby Island Compost Facility, Milpitas, CA, USA - BGW Initial Compost (SPAdes)... ... | reverse complement strand
TTGTCCATGAACAACGCATGCACGTCATGGCCCTGTTCGACGAGCAGCAGCGCGGCAACGGCGGAATCCACGCCGCCGGACAGGCCGACGATCACGCGCTTGCCGCTCATTCCTCGAAGCCCTGGCCCATGTGCTTGAACACGTCCAGCGGATAGCGCTTGCCGCTGAGGTAATCGTCGATGCAGCCGAGCACCATCGGGCTGCGCAGCTGGGCCTTCTTCCGCAGCAGTTCCTCGCGCGTCAGCCACAGCTTGCGCAGGATGCCGTCGTCGAGCCTGGCGTCGTCGTCTTCCGCCGTGCATTCCCCGTGAAAGTTGACGCGCACGAAGGTGCGGTCGCCTTTGGGCGTGGTCCAGAGATAGATGCCGGTGATGCCCTGCGGCTGGAAGTCGCAGCCGGTTTCCTCGCGCACTTCGCGAATCACCGCCTCGATCAGCGTCTCGTCGTTCTCGAGGTGTCCCGCGGGATTGTTGATCACGATGTTGCCGCGGACTTCCTCCTCGACCAGCAGGAAGCGCCCGTCGCGTTCGGCGACGGCGGAAACGGTGATGTGCGGACGATCATGATTCATGCCAATCCCCCCTGGCGGCATCAGATGCGCAGCTGGCGCATTTCCGGATCCGGCTCGGAACGTTGCCAGATTTCCTCGAACAGTTTCAATTTTTCCCTGGCGCGCAAGGGATCGTGCAGGCTGGCCTGGCCTTCCCAGCGCGTCGCCAGCGGGCGATGGAGCAGGGCCTTTTCGTCAGCGATGATGAAGGTCTCGGGAATGCCTGCATCATCCGGATGCGGCTTGCGAATCTCGAAGAACGAGGACAGCCGCCGCGCCAGTTCGACGAGGCGATGGCCTTCGCGCACCGCGCGCGTGGAATCGACCAGCAGGATGCGGATACGCGCGCGCGAGGCGGACAGCGCCAGCGCCTTCGCCGCCTCGAGGAACTCGAGCGTGTCATACACCTGCGGTTCCAGTTCGTGGCTGAAGATCGCAAGCGCACGCCGCGCCTCGCCGGCCACTGCGGCCGCGGCCTCGCGGTTGTCGCTCACGCCTTGAAGCCGTCTCGCCTCAGGTCCGCTCATGCTCGTCCTCCTGCGTCTCCAGCGCGGCCTTCATCCAGCGATGCGGAATGCCCGCATCCATGAACTCCGCACCGAAAGCCTCGAAGCCGAACTGCTCGTAGAAGGGCAGCGCGTGCAGTTGCGCGGCCAGCTTCACTTCCCTGAAGCCTTGCGCGCGCGCTTCCTCCATCAGCATTCGCAGTATGGCGCCGCCTACGCCCTTGCCGCGCCATTCCTTCAGCACCGCCATGCGGCCGATCTTGCCATCCGGCAGCAGTCTTCCGGTGCCGATGGGGCGCTCTTCCGCATCGACCGCGAGCACGTGGATGCACTGGTCGTCGATGCCATCCCATTCTTCCTCGGGCGGCACGTTCTGTTCCTCGATGAACACCCGCGTGCGTACCTCGCGCAGCGGCGCCATGTCCTGCGGCCAGTTGGCGAAGCGCAGGCTGTATTCATTGCTCATCGTCATCATCCTCGACGTGCAGCACGCCGGCCGCGTGCAGATCAAGCAACAGCGCGATGCCGGGTTCATCCAGCGCGTTGGCAAGTGCGTCGCGGTCGAGGCGGCGCAGGGTGCAGAGTTTCTCCAGCGTGCCTGCCATGGAAACGGGCAGCTCGCGGCACTCGCCGTTCACGAACAGAAGGCAGCGACCGTTCATGCCCGTCCAGGCAAGCCGCGCGCGCGAGTCTCGCAACAACGCCTTGCCGTTTGCGAGCAGCGCGCGCAGATCATCGGCCGTCAGCGGTTCATCGGCGGGCTCGCATTCCAGCCAGGGCTTGGGCTCGGTCATGAAGCAGCCGAACCAGCGCTCGAGATCGCCGTCGCCACTCTGCAATGCCTGTTCAAGCAATGCACGCGCTCGCGCGAAGGCGCGCGCGTCGATCCTGCCGCCGGATGCCTCGTCGGGCGCGAGATCCGCGTCGGTGTACATCGCACTCTCGGCAAGCCGCTGGTAAAGCCATTCGCTGAAGTCCGTGAACATCTCGCGCACCGACGGCGCGCGAAAGCCGATCGACCACGTCTGGCAGCCATCATCGAGCGCAATGCCGTCGTGCGCGACGTTCGGCGGCAGGTAAAGCATGTCGCCGGGTTCCAGCACGAAGCTCTGCTCCGCTTCGAAATGGCGAAGCACGCGTACATCGAGGCCCTCGATGATGGCGGGATCGTAGTTCCCGGCAATGGACCATTGCCGGCGGCCGGCGGCCTGCAGCAGGAACACGTCGTAGGCATCGGTGTGCGGACCGACGCCGCCGCCTTCCGCCGCGACGGAAATCATCAGGTCGTCGACGCGCCAGGATGGAATGAAATCGAACAGGTCCAGGTATTCGGCGAAATCCGGCAGGTGCTTGTCGACATCCTGCACCAGCAGCGTCCAGTCGCGTGCGGGCAGCCTGCTGAAGTCACGTTCGCCGAACGGCCCCTGGCGCAGCGACCACCGGCCGCCGCGCCGCTCGATCAGCCGCGCCTCCACGCCTTCCTCGCAGGCAAGGCCGGCGAGCTCGTCACCGTCGAGGGGCGAGGCGAAACCCGGTATCGCCTGGCGGATCAGGAGGGGTTTTTTCTGCCAGTGGATCTGCAGGAAGGTGCCGGGGTCCATGCCGGCAAGCAGGTTGTCGCGCGGTGAGCTTGCCATCTCGTTCCCCATATCGTGAGACGTCAGACGGAAGACGTGAGACGACGGTCGAGGTGCATCACGGGTCGTCTCACGCCTCACCTCTCACGTCTTTCGTCAGATCTCCTTTGCCAGCTTCGCCGCGCAGCCAGTGTAGGTCGCGGGCGTGAGGCTCATCAGCCGCGCCTTGGCGTCGGCGGGAATGTCCAGGGTTTCGACGAAGGCCTTCATCGCGGCGGCATCGACCTTCTTGCCGCGGGTCAGTTCCTTGAGCTTCTCATACGGCTTCTCGATGCCGTAGCGGCGCATGACGGTCTGGATGGGCTCGGCGAGCACTTCCCAGTTGGCGTCGAGGTCCGCGGCCATGAGCTCCGGGTTGGCTTCCAGCTTGGAGATGCCCTTCTGCGCGGAGGCGTAGGCGATCAGCGAGTGCGCGAAACCGACGCCGAGGTTGCGCAGCACGGTGGAATCGGTGAGATCGCGCTGCCAGCGCGAGACCGGCAGCTTCTCGGCGAGATGACGGAACATCGCGTTGGCGATGCCGATGTTGCCCTCGGCGTTCTCGAAGTCGATGGGGTTGACCTTGTGCGGCATGGTCGAGGAGCCGATCTCGCCGGCGATCGTGCGCTGCCTGAAGAAGCCCAGCGAGATGTAGCCCCAGACGTCGCGGCAGAAGTCCATGAGGATGGTGTTGAAGCGCGCGGCGACGTCGAAGAACTCCGCCATGTAGTCGTGCGGCTCGATCTGGATGGTGTACGGGTTGAACACAAGCCCCAGGCTTTCCACGAAATGCCGCGCCACTTCCGGCCAGTTCTCGTCCGGGTAGGCGGCGTAGTGCGCGTTGTAGTTGCCAACCGCGCCGTTGATCTTGCCGAGGATTTCCACCTGTTTCAGCTGTTCGCGCTGGCGGCGCAGGCGATGCACGACGTTGGCCATTTCCTTGCCCAGCGTGGTCGGCGAGGCCGGCTGGCCGTGGGTGCGCGACAGCATCGGCAGGTGCGCGTAGTCGTGGGCCAGCTTCGCGATGTCGGTGATCACCGCGGTCCACGCCGGCAGCAACACCTCGTCGCGCAGCGCCTTCAGCATCAGCGCGTAGGACAGGTTGTTGATGTCCTCGGAGGTGCAGGCGAAGTGGAAGAACTCGGCAATCGCCGCGATCTCGGCATTGGCCGCGGCCTTTTCCTTGAGGAAGTACTCGACCGCCTTGACGTCGTGGTTGGTGGTCCTCTCGATTTCCTTGACCCGCTCGGCGTCCGCCACGGAGAAGTTGTCGATGATGCCGTCGAGGAAGGCGCTGGCCTCGGCCGACAGCGGCGGCACTTCGACGATGCCGGGCAGGGCGGCGAGATGCTGCAGCCAGCGGACTTCGACGATGACGCGGTGCCGGATCAGGCCGTATTCGCTGAACAGCGCGCGCAGCGGGTCGGCCTTGGCGGCATAACGTCCGTCGACGGGGGAAAGGGCGGTGAGCGAGGTCAGGTCCATGAAGACTCCGTCAGTCGGTGGGCGCCTCGAAAAAGCTGCGGGGAAACGATAGAATCCGCGGTTTCCCCGGTGGAAACCGGCGCTCGGAAAAGACGCGTATTTTGCATCAATTTCCCCGTTCCGGCCACGCCGGAGCCTTCACCCGCATTCAAGAGGAGCAATCGATGTCCACGAAGTCCGAGGGCTTTCGTATCGAGCGTGACAGCATGGGCGAACTGCAGGTTCCCGCCGACGCGCTGTGGGGCGCACAGACGCAGCGCGCCGTGCAGAACTTCCGGATTTCGGGACTGCCGATGCCGCGCGCCTTCATCCGCGCGCTGGGCCTCATCAAGGCGGCCGCCGCCGAAGCCAACGCCGACCTCGGCCTGCTCGACGGCAAGCTCGCCAGGGCCATCCAGGAAGCCGCTCTGGAAGTTGCCGAGGGCAGGCATGACGCGCACTTCCCGATCGACGTCTTCCAGACCGGCTCCGGCACCAGCTCCAACATGAATGCCAACGAGGTGATCGCGCATCTCGCCAGCGAGAAGGCCGGCCAGAAGGTGCATCCCAACGATCACGTCAACATGGGCCAGTCCTCCAACGACGTCATCCCGACCGCCATCCACGTTTCCGCCGCGCTGGAAGCCACCGAGAAGCTGATCCCGGCGCTGGAGCACCTCGAAGGCATCATCCGCACCCGCGCCAGCGAGCTCGACGGCGTGGTCAAGACCGGCCGCACCCATCTCATGGATGCCATGCCGGTGCGCATGAGCCAGGAGCTGGGCGGCTGGGCGACGCAGATCGAGAACGGCCTGGAGCGCGTGCGTGCCTCGCTGCCGCGGCTGGTGCGCCTTGCCCAGGGCGGCACGGCGGTCGGCACTGGCATCAACGCGCACCCCGAGTTCGGCCGCAAGGTCGCGCAGAAGCTCACCGAGCGCACCCGCGTGCCGTTCGAGCCGAACAAGGACTATTTCGAATCGCTGTCCGCGCAGGACGCCGCAGTGGAATTCTCCGGCCAGCTGAAGACCATCGCCGTTTCCATCATGAAGATCGCCAACGACCTGCGCTGGATGAACTCCGGCCCGCTGGCCGGCCTCGGCGAGATCGAGCTGCCGGCGCTGCAGCCAGGCTCGTCCATCATGCCGGGCAAGGTGAACCCGGTGATCCCGGAGGCGGCCGCCATGGTGGCCGCGCAGGTGATCGGCAACGATGCCGCCATCACCGTCGGCGGGCAGGCGGGCAACTTCCAGCTCAACGTCATGCTGCCGATGATTGCGTACAACCTCCTGCAGTCCATCGAGCTGCTGACGAATATCGCTCACGCATTGGGTGATTCCTGTATCGCCGGGTTCAAGGTCAACGAGGACAATCTGAAGCGGGCACTGGACAGGAACCCGATTCTCGTGACCGCGATGAACGCGGTGATCGGTTACGACAAGGGCGCGGCCATCGCCAAGCAGGCGTACAAGGAAAAGCGTCCGGTCAAGGACGTGGCGCGCGAGAACACGGACCTGTCCGAGGAAGACCTCAACCGGCTGCTCGATCCCGTCAAGCTGACGGAAGGCGGCATCCAGAAATAGCCGGAAGCGGATCCTGCTTCCGGCACGTGAAGGAGACTGACATGTCCGGAAGCAAGATCCTGCTGGTCATCGGTATCATCCTGGTGGTCCTCGGCATCCTCGCGCTGGTGTTCGGCGGCATACCGCAGGAGCAGCACGCGCTGGAGATCGGCGATGCCGCCATCGGCGTCACCGAAACCGAGGGCGTGCCGACCTGGCTCGCCGGCGTCAGCATCGGCGTCGGCGCCATCCTTGCCGCGATAGGTTTCTTCGGCAAGAGATAGCACTTCAAGAGTTTTTGATAATTATTTGAATCTAAAAGAAATTATCGAAAGGGCCCTGGAAGGGACGCGGCCGGAAACGGACCTGTCCAGTGCGCCGCGCCCGTTCGGCGACCTGCCTGCGGAACTGCGGCCGAACCCGGAAACCCTGCGTTCGGCCGCGGTGCTGCTGCCCATCATCGAGCGGCCCGCGGGACTGACGCTGATGCTTACCCGCCGCACCGAGGACCTGCCCGAGCATCCGGGGCAGATCGCCTTGCCGGGCGGACGGGTCGAGCCCGTGGACAACGGCATCCTCGACGCCGCCCTGCGCGAGACCGAGGAAGAGACCGGCCTGCCGCGGCATTTCGTGCGGCCGGTCGGCTACCTCGCGCCTTACGTCACCATCACCCGCTATGTCATCGTCCCGGTGGTCGGCTTCGTGCGGCCGGGCTTCGAGTACCGTGCCGATCCCACCGAGGTGGCCGAGATCTTCGAGGTGCCGCTGGAGTTCGTGCTCGATGCCGCCAACCACCGGCGCGAGTCGCGCGACTTCAAGGGCCGCGAGGTCGGCTACTACGTGCTGCCGTGGCGGAACGAGGGGCGCGAGTACCGCATCTGGGGCGCGACGGCGGCGATACTGGTAGATTTCGCAAGGCAGGTCGCCGGCCTGCGTTCACGTCTGGCCTGTTTCTGAAGGAAATCTCATGTACGAGCTTTACCTTGCGCCGAGCACGGCCGGCTTCGCGCCGCACGCCCTGCTGCGGGAGATCGGCGCGGATTTCTCCCTGCGGTTTCTCGACGTGGAAGCCGCCGAGCACAAGCGGCCGGAATACCTGCGCCTCAATCCGCTGGGCAAGATTCCCGTGCTGCTGGTGGATGGCCGGCCGGTGGCCGAGACCGGCGCCATCCTCATGCTGCTCGCCGAGCGGCACCCGGACGCCGCATTGGCGCCTGCGGTCAACACGGCCGCGCGCCAGGACTACCTGCAATGGATGCTGTTCCTCGCCAACACCCTGCATGCCGGGCTCATTCCTTATTTCTATCCGGCGCGTTACACCGCCGACCCCGAGGGCGCGGATGGCGTGAAGCGCGGCGCCGAGCGGCTCGCGGGCCAGTGGTTCGCGCACGTCGAGGAAGCCTTTTCCGACGGCCGGCCCTACCTGCTGGGCGAGACATTGAGCGCCGCGGATTTCTATCTCTTCATGCTGGCGCGCTGGGGGCGGCACTTCGAGGCGAAGCCGTCGTCCCAGCCCAGGCTCGGCGAATTCATGCAGCGCATGTTCACGCGGCCATCCATTCGTGACGCGTTCGCGGCGGAAGGCACGACGGAGAATTTCTTCTGATGAAAAAGGACATCGAGCAGCTGCTGGAACTGATGCGCCGGCTGCGCGATCCCGAGCAGGGCTGCCCCTGGGATCGCAAACAGGATTTCTCGACCATCGCGCCGTACACCATCGAGGAAGCGTACGAGGTCGAGGATGCCATCCGCCGCAACGACCTCGAGGAACTGAAGCACGAGCTCGGCGACCTGCTGTTCCAGGTGGTGTTCCACGCGCGCATGGCGGAAGAGCAGGGCGCGTTCGACTTCGGCGACGTGGTGACCGCCATCGTCGACAAGATGACCCGCCGCCATCCGCATGTCTTCGCCGATGCATCCATCGATGACGCCGAGGCGCAGACCCGGGCCTGGGAAGAAATGAAGGCCGCGGAACGCGCCTCAGGCGGCGTGCTCGATGGCGTGCCGCTCAATCTTCCTGCGCTCACCCGCGCCGAGAAGCTGTCGAAGCGCGCCGGGCGCGTCGGCTTCGAATGGCCGGACCTCGACGGCGTGTTCGCGAAGATCGACGAGGAACTCGCCGAGCTGCGTGTCGAAGTCGAGAGCAATGCGGACCGCGGGCGCATCGAGGAAGAACTCGGCGATTTCCTTTTCACCATCGCCAACCTTGCGCGTTACCTGAAGATCGACCCCGAGAAGGCCCTGCGTGGCACCAACGCCAAGTTCGAACGCCGCTTCCGCGCAGTCGAAGCCGAACTTGCCCGCCGCGGCCGGAAGCCTTCCGAATCCACGCTGGAAGAGATGGATGCGATCTGGGACGAGGTGAGGAAGGCGGAGAAGAAGGACAATGGACAGGATTAACAGGATTTTTGAGGATTCCCGGGATTCTCCCTTGAACAGATGCGCGATGCTTTTCATTGCAGCGCACGTTGTTCGCGACGTAATGCCTCCCCTCATATTCACCTTTCGTGAGTCCTGTTAATCGTGTGAAATCCCGTTGATCCTGTCCATTCCATCCTGATGAGCAAACCCTTCGATATCGACAACGTCATGCAGGCCGACGTGCATCGGCTGCACGGGCTTGCGCGCGATGCCAGGCGCCGCGCGCAGTACGAGCGGCTGCTGGAGGAGTCGATGGCGCGGGTGGAGGCGCGGCGCGCGGCGCTGCCGAAGCCGACGTTCCCGGAAGAACTGCCTGTCTCGCAAAGGCTGGAGGAGATCGCGGCGGCGCTCGAGAAGCACCAGGTGATCGTGGTCTGCGGCGAGACCGGCTCCGGCAAATCCACTCAGCTGCCGAAGCTGATGCTTGCGCTCGGCCGCGGCACGCGCGGGCTGATCGCGCACACCCAGCCGCGACGCGTGGCGGCGCGCGCAATTGCGCGAAGGTTGTCGGAGGAACTCGGCACCGAGCCGGGCAGGGAGGTCGGCTTCAAGATCCGCTTCTCGGATCACGTGTCGAAGGATTCGTACATCAAGGTGCTGACCGACGGCATGCTGCTCGCCGAGGCGCAGGGCGATCGCTTCCTCGACCAGTACGACACCATCATCATCGACGAGGCGCACGAGCGCTCGCTGAACATCGATTTCCTGCTGGGTTATCTCAAGCGCCTGCTGCCGAGGCGGCCCGATCTCAAGGTGATCATCACCTCGGCGACCATCGACCCGGAAAGCTTCTCACGGCATTTCGATGACGCGCCCATCGTGCTGGTCTCCGGCCGCACCTATCCCGTCGAGGTGCGTTACCGTCCGCTTCGCGGCGAGGACGAGGACGCGCGCGATCGCAGCCAGGTCGAGGCGATTCTCGATGCGGTGGACGAGTGCTGGAAGGAAGGGCCGGGCGACGTGCTGGTGTTCCTGGCCGGCGAGCGCGAGATCCGCGAAACCGCCGAGGCCCTGCGCAAGCGCCATCCGCCCGGCGTGGAAATCCTGCCGCTGTTCTCGCGCCTGTCCGCGGCCGAGCAGGATCGCGTCTTCAATCCGGGTCATGCGCGGCGCATCGTGCTCGCTACCAACGTGGCGGAGACTTCCATCACCGTGCCGCGCATTCGCTACGTCGTCGATCCCGGCATGGCGCGGCTGTCGCGTTATTCCTGGCGCTCCAAGGTGCAGCGCCTGCCCATCGAGAAGATCAGCCAGGCCAGCGCCAACCAGCGCAAGGGCCGCTGCGGGCGCATTGCCGAAGGCATCTGCATCCGGCTCTATGCGGAAGACGATTTTCTTTCCCGCCCGGAATACACCGACCCGGAAATCCATCGCACCAATCTCGCCGCCGTCATCCTGCAGATGCAGTTGCTGAAGCTCGGCGACATCGAGAGCTTCCCGTTCCTGGATCCGCCGGACACGCGGTTCGTGAATGACGGCTACCGGCTGCTGCAGGAACTCCAGGCGCTGGATTCCGAGCGCCGCATCACCGAGCTCGGCCGGCGCATCGCGCGGCTGCCGATGGACCCGCGGCTCGCCCGCATGCTGCTTGCCGGCGCGGATGAACATTGCCTCGACGAGATGCTGGTCATTACCACGGCGCTCACCCTGCAGGATCCGCGCGAGCGGCCGCTGGACCAGCAGCAGGCCGCGGACGAGGCGCACGCGCAATTCGATGACGAAAACTCGCGCGGCAGGTCGGATTTCCTGGTGCTGCTCAACCTCTGGAAGCGCTTCCACGAGGAGCGGCGGCATCGCTCGGGCAGCCAGTTGCGCAAGTGGTGCAAGGAGAATTTCCTTTCGTATCTGCGCATGCGCGAGTGGCATGACACGTACAAGCAGGTGAAGGCGCTGCTCGCCGAGCAGGGCATGAAGTTCAGCGAGACGGAGATCGAGCCGCGCGAGCTTTATCCGCGCATTCATCGCGCCGTGCTCGCCGGCTGCCTCGGCCAGGTCGGCATGAAGGAGGAGGAACAGCTGTTCCGCGGCCCGCGCGGGCTGAAGTTCCAGGTCTGGCCGGGATCGACGCTCGCCAGGACGCCGCCGAAATGGCTGGTGGCTGCTGAGTTCGTGGAAACGCAGAAGGTCTGGGCGCGCACCGCAGCGCTGATCCAGCCGGGCTGGGTGGAGCAGGTTGCAGGTCATCTCGTCACGCGCGAGTACGGCGAGCCCGCCTGGCATCGTGACAGCGGCCGGGTGACGGCGGCGGAAACCGTTTCCTTGTTCGGCCTGCCGCTGGTTTCGGGACGGCGCGTGGATTACGGGCGCATCGATCCCGCCGCCGCGCGCGAGATATTCATTCGTGATGCGCTCGTGCCTGGCGAGATCGACGGCCAGTACGGCTTTCTCGAACACAATCTCGCGCTGGTGCAGGAAATCGAGGCGCTGGAAGCGCGCGTGCGCCGCCGCGACATTCTCGTCGACGAAAGCCTGCTGGCGCGCTTCTATGACGAACGCCTGCCGACGGAAATTCACGACGGAATCACGCTGCGCAACTGGTACCGGCGGCATCGCGCCGAGGCGGAACGGATGCTGCGCGCCGACAGGGAGTTCCTGCTGGCGCGCTCGCCGGACGAGGTCACCGGCGAACGCTATCCCGCGGCACTGGATGTCAATGGCATTCCGATGGCGCTGGATTACCGCTTCGCGCCGGGCGGCGAACTCGACGGCCTCATCCTGGAAGTGCCGGTCGAACTCATCGGCCAGGTCTGCGCGCAACGCACCGACTGGCTGGTGCCGGGTTACATCGAGGAAAAGGCGACGGCGATGATCCGTGCGCTGCCGAAGGCGCTGCGCCGGAACTTCGTGCCCGCGCCGGAGTTCGCGCGTGCCGCCGTGGAAGCCATGTCCTTCGGTGAAGGCGATCTTCGCGAGGCCCTGGCGCGACAGCTCACGCGCATGGCGGGCATGGTCGTGGAAGCGGAGGTCTTCAGCGGCATCGAGCTGCCGCCACACCTCGTCATGAAATACCGCGTCGTCGATGCCGAGGGCAGGGAGCTTGCTGTCGGTGGGAACCTGGCCGAGCTGCAGGAACGCTTCGCGGCCCAGGCGACGAAACAGGTGCGCGGCCTGGAAACCGCCGCCTGGCCGGAGATCGAAGCCACCGACTGGACCTTCGGCGCGATGCCTGAGCACGTGGAAATCAATCGCGGCGGGCGGAACATTCGCGCCTATCCCGCGCTCGCCGACCGCGAGTTCCGCGTGGCCGCGGTGCTTTCGGCCACTGCAGAGGAGGCGAGGCGCAGCACGCATCGCGCGCTCATCCGGCTGCTGGAGCTCACCTGCCGCGACGCCGTGAAGTTCGCGCGCAAGAACATTCCCGGGTTCCATGAAACCTGTCTCAGGTACAAGACGGTGCCGGGCAGCGGCGGCAACTGCGAGGACCTGCGCGAGGACATCGTGCGCGCCGCGCTGGAACGCGCCGCGGGCGAAGGGCTCGCCAGCGTTCGCTCTGAGCAGGGTTTCCGCGAGCTGCAGGAGACGGTGCGGCTCGGCCTGCAGGGCGAGGTGAATGCACTCGGCGAACTGATCGCCGAAGTGATGAATGCGCACCATGCCATTCGCAGGCAGCTCGGCGGCCGCCTGCCGCCGGCCATGCTGGTCGCGGTGAAGGACATCGATGCGCAGCTTCGCCTGCTGGTGCGTCCGGGCTTCGTGCGTGCGACGCCGGTGGAATGGCTGCGGCACCTGCCGCGCTACCTGCAGGCGGTGCTGCTGCGCATGGAGCGCGCGCCGAACAATCCCGGCAAGGATCGCAACGCCATGGCGCAGCTGCAGCCGTCGCTGGAAAGACTGCAGGAGCTGGCGAGCCGCGAGGACTTCGACGCGCTGTTGAAGGCCGTGCCGGAGCTTGCCCAGTGGCGCTGGATGATCGAGGAGTTCCGCGTTTCGCTGTTCGCGCAGGAGCTGAAGACCGCGCTGCCGGTGTCGGCGCAACGCCTCGAGGAACAGTGGAAACTGGCCCGCAAGGCGCTGCGCTCCGGCTGATCGAGGTCCCGCCGATCCGGAAGCCGGGACCGCTCAAGGTTTATTGGGTGCGCGACCCCCACAAGTCGCGATTCCCCTTCAATCTCCTGCCGCCTTTCCCTGAATGTCGCTATATTGCCCGCCAAAGGGGATGACAATTCGGGGGAGCCACCATGCGTGTAGGCATCTGCATAGATTCCGCCTGCGATCTGCCGCCGTCGTTCATCGAGGAACACCAGCTCGAGATCCTGCCCATCAACCTGCTGCTGGGGGAGCAGAAGGAAGTGCTGGCGGATACGCGGAATCCCGACGAGACCATCGCGTTCTACAAGCGCTACAGCGAGGAGCGCAATCTCGTCGGATCGACGCAACCGTTCTCGGTCGAGCAGATCACCCGGCTGTTCCTGGACAACCTGGTGAAGAAGTACGACCGCGTCATGGTCATCACCATCGCCAGCACGCGCAGCCTCATCTACGAGAACGCCACCAAGGCGTCGTTCGCGATCCTCTCCGGTTACAAGCAGCAGCGCACCCAGGCGGGCGTGGAAGGCTCGTTCGCCTTGCGCGTCGTCGACTCGAAGACGCTGTTCACCGGCGAGGCGGTGCTGGTGCAGGAAGCGGTGAGGTTGCTGAAGGAAGAAAACCTGCCGTTCGACCGCCTGCGCACCGAGGTCGAATCGCGCGCGAAGCATGTACACGCCTATCTCGTTCCCGAGGACCTGCATTTCGTGCGCCAGGGCGGGCGCGCGCATGGCGACCGCTCGGTGAGCTGGCTGAGTTACACGCTGGGCACCGCGCTCGACATCAAGCCCATCATCAAGGCGTATCGCGGCGAGACCTTCCCGGTGAGAAAGATCCAGGGCTTCGAGATCGCCGTGAACTCGCTGTTCGATCTCGCCCGCCAGCAGATCGACAAGGGCCTGCTGTCTAAGACCATCTGCATGAGCTATGCGGGCGATCCGAACGTCGTGCGCCGGCTTGCCGGCTACAAGCTGCTCGAACAGCACGCCGCCAAGCATGGCGTGCGACTGATGCTGTCCGTGATGAGCACCACCGCAGGCATCAACGTCGGCCCCGGCGCCTTCTCGCTCGCCTTCATGAGCGACAAGCTCGGTGAAAAGGACTGAATCAACTTGCTCCGCAAATGAATTGAATCCTGAGCATCCTGGAAAATCCTGTTGATCTGTCCAATTAACGACAGCCTATGACCGCAGCTTGTCGAGGATGGGGCCGATGACGTCCATGGGCATGGGGAAGACGATGGTGGAGTTCTTCTCGCCGGCGATGTCGGAGAGCGTCTGCAGGTAGCGCAGCTGCATGGCCCCCGGCGATTCGGCGAGCTTGGTCGCCGCCTGCACGAGCTTCTCCGAGGCTTCCTGTTCGCCCAGCGCGTTGATGACCTTGGCGCGGCGGATGCGCTCGGCTTCCGCCTGGCGGGCGATGGCGCGGATCATGCCTTCGTCGAGATCCACCTGCTTGATTTCCACGTTGCTGACCTTGATGCCCCAGGCATCGGTCTGCGCGTCGAGAATTTCCTGGATGGCTTCGTTGAGCTTGTCGCGCTCGGCGAGCATTTCATCGAGCTCGTGCTGGCCGAGCACCGAGCGCAGCGTGGTCTGCGCGAGCTGGCTGGTCGCCTCGAAGGGATTCGCGACCTGGATGACGGCAAGCTCAGGGTCGATGATGCGGAAGTAGATCACCGCGTTGACCTTCACCGAGACGTTGTCCTTGGAGATCACGTCCTGCGGCGGCACGTCGAGCACGATGACGCGCAGGTCGACCTTCACCGCTTCTTCCACCATCGGGATCACGAAGGTGAAGCCGGGGCCGCGCACGCCGACGAAGCGCCCGAAGCGAAACACCACCAGCCGCTCGTACTCCTTCGGGAACTTGATCGCCGAGATGAGCAGCAGGAGCAGGATGCCGACAACTATTCCAACCGGGATCATGTCTCGTTCTCCTTGAAGTTGTTGAGAGGTTCGACCTTGAGCACCAGGCCGTTCCTGGCGACGACGCGCAGCCGCTCGCCCCTGGCGACCGGACGGGACGTCTCGGCGCTCCAGCTTTCGCCTGCGACGTGCACCAGGCCGCGATGCTCGAAGTCGTTGAGCGCCACCGCGGTCTGGCCGACGAGGCCTTCGCCTCCGGAGATGATGGGGCGGCGCTTGGAGGAGATCGCGAACCAGATCAGCGCGAGCGTCATGAGTCCGCCCAGCGCGCTGACCGTGCCGATTACCATGAGCGGCAGTTCGAAGCCGATGGTATCGGTGTCCATGAGAATGATGGAGCCGACCACGAAGGCGGCGACACCGCCGAGTCCCAGCGCGCCGAAGCTGGGCGCGAACGCTTCCGCGACCATCAGCGCCACGCCAAGCGCGATCAGCGCCAGCCCCGCGTAGTTCACCGGCAGCACCTGGAAGGCGAACAGCGCGAGCAGCAGGCAGATCGCGCCGACCACGCCGGGCACCACCGCGCCCGGGCTGTAGCCCTCGAACAGCAGGCCGTAGATGCCGATCAGCATCAGCAGGTAGGCGACCGTGGGGTTGGTGATGACGGCAAGGAAGTCGGTGCGCCAGTCGGCGTCGCGGTATTCCACGGTGGCATTCGTGACATTCAGCGTGACGCTGCCGGAAGCCAGGCGGATTTCGCGGCCGTCGATCTGTTCCAGCAGATGGGCGATGTCACGCGCAACGATATCGATGACCTTCTTCTCCAGCGCCTCCGAGGAAGACAGGCTGACCGCCTCGCGCACCGCCTGTTCCGCCCACTCGGCGTTGCGCCCGCGCATCTCGGCCAGCCCGCGGATGTAGGCGACCGCATCGTTCACCGCCTTGCGCTCCATGGCGCTGCCGGACGTCGCATCCTTTTTCTCTTCGTCGGATTCGCCGCCGGCAGGACCGCCGGCAATGTTCACGGGGGTCGCCGCGCCCAGGTTGGTGGCCGGCGCCATGGCGGCGATGTGGGAGGCGTAAAGAAGATAAGTGCCGGCGCTCGCGGCGCGCGCGCCTTCCGGCCCGACCCATACCGCCACCGGCACGGGCGACGCCAGCATGGCCTTGATCATGTCGCGCATCGAGGTGTCGAGTCCGCCGGGCGTGTCCAGGCGCAGCACCACCAGCGGCAGGTTCTGTTCGGCCGCGGCTTCCAGGCCGCGCACGAAGTAGTCGGCGCTGGCCGGCCCGATGGCGCCTTCGATGGAAAGAACCGCGACAGGGCGGGAAGACGCTTCTCCCGCGAGCGTCCACGGACTGACCATGAGAATGAAAAGCACGATCAGGCTACGCATGCCAGTATTGTGCCCCTGCACGCGCGTGCGGTTCCACTGTGGCGGAATCGCATTTATCGTTCACTGCCTTTCAAACCTCCCGCGGGACTCGCGCGTCCCAAGGACATGGAGAACGTGCTAGCCGTGGAAACGCCCTCCGGAACCCTGGGCCAACACGCCGCCGATGACGATTCGGTGCTGGTGGCGCGCGCCCGCCAGGGCGACGTGCACGCCTTCGAGGCGCTGTACCGCCGCCATGGCGCGAGAGTGCACGCGGTGTGCCTGCGGCTTTCGGGCGATCGCTTCGTGGCGGAGGAGTGCACCCAGGAGGCCTTCGTCCTGGCCTGGCAGAAGCTCGGCGAGTTTCGCGGCGAAAGCGCCTTCGGTTCCTGGCTGTACCGCATCGCGGTCAATGCCGTGATGGGCTGGTTCCGCAAGCAGGGCACGCGGGATCGCTACATCCGGCCGGTGGAAGAGGGCGAATGGGATCGCATCGCGGACCGGCCGGACGACATCGCCGCCGGCATGGACCTGGAAGCGGCGATCGCCACCCTGCCGCAGGGCGCGCGCACGGTGTTCGTGCTGCACGACGTGGAAGGGCATGGCCACGAGGAGATCGCGACGATGACCGGCATCGCCGTCGGTACCAGCAAGGCTCAATTGCATCGCGCCCGCCGATTGTTGCGGGAGAGGTTGGACAGATGAACTGCGAAACGATCGACGCGAATCTCGATGACTGGCTGGACGGGCTGCTGGACGAGGCCCGCGCCCAGGCGTTCGAGGCGCACCTGCGCGAGTGTGCGGCCTGCACCGTGCGCGCCGAACGGGCGCGCACGCTGCTTGCGGCGGCGCACCGGTTGCCGCCGGAGATTCCGCCATCCAGGGACCTGTGGCCGGGCATTGCCGCAAGGCTTGAGGCACCCGCGGCACCGCGGCGGCGTCAGCCCGCCTGGTTTCGGGCGCTGGCGGCGAGCGTGGCGGCGGCAGGCATTTTCATGGCCGGGATGCTGGCCAACCAGGTGCTGGAGAACCGGCCCGCGCAGGACGCGCTGGTGACGGAACGGCCGGCGCCGCGACTGCCGGACGTCGAGCAGGCGAGAAACCTGCTGCCGGCAAGCTACGTGGAGCTCGTCGAGGGCGGCGGGCAGAGCGCGGAAAGCAACGATCTGCTGCGCAACCTGCTGGTGGTCAACCTTGCCATCCGCGATGTCGAGCGGGCGCTGGCGGAAGACCCGGACAACGCCCGCCTGGGCGAACTGCTGACGGCGTTGTATTCGCAGGAAGCCAGAATTCTTTCGCGGGCCGAACGCATGCGTTCCGGCCGCCAGGTGCAAACGAGGAACGACATATGAAACTTTCCAGGCTGCTTGTAGTGATTCTCGCGCTGGGTGCGATGGCAGCGCAGGCCGGCGAGCGCGTCGACCAGCGCGTCGCCGCGGAGCCGAACGGCAAGGTGCGGATCGAAAACCTGGCGGGGTCCGTCCAGGTGAGCGGCTGGGACCGGGCCGAGGTGCATGTCGAGGGCGAGCTCGGTGACGGGGTGGAGCGCCTCGAACTCGAATCCGAGGGCGATTACACGCGCATCAAGGTCATCTACCCGAACGGTTCGCGCAACGTTCGCGGCGACACGCATCTCAGCATCAAGATCCCGGAGAACAGCCAGCTCGAAACGAGCACGGTGAGCGCCGATGTCGACGTGCGGCGCGTGCGGGGCAGGCTGGACGTGAATACCGTGAGCGGCGACGTGAGCGCGGACGAGGCCAGCAGGGAGTATTCGCTGAAGACCGTGAGCGGCAGCATTCGCCTTGCCGGCAGCCAGGCGGATGCGCGCATCAATGCCGCCAGCGTGAGCGGCGACGTGATTCTCAACAAGGTGAATGGCGAAGTTGAAGGTGCCAGCGTCAGCGGCGACCTGCGCTTCGATGGCCGCTTCACCCGGCTGAACGTGGAGAACGTTTCCGGCGACATCGAGGTCGCGGGCGAGTTCGATGCGGCCGGTCGCTTCGCCTTCCAGGCGACCAGCGGTGACGTCATCCTGCGCTTTGCCGGCAAGCCGGCAGGACGTTTCGACCTCACCACCTTCAGCGGCGACATCAGCAACGATTTCGGGCCGGAGCCGCGGCGCACCAGCCGCTACGCGCCGGGCATGGAACTGCGTTTCGAGGAAGGCGGCAGCCACGCCGAGTTTCGCGTCAACACCCTGAGCGGCGACATCGAGCTCAACAGGCGTTGATTCCTATGCCGGGACAGGACGGCCGTGCCAGCGGCCGTCCTGCCAGGCGAACTCCGCGGCCGCGTTGCCCCGCTCATTCAGCAGCAACACATGAAAGCGCTCCGCGACGATCGCCCAGGCTGCAAAATTCGCTCGTCCTGCCTCTCCCTTGCCATAGTGTGAACGCTGCGCCGCCGCCAGCGTCTGCCAGAACTCATCCAGCGATTCCGCTTCACGAATCTCCAGCGGCTCGCCATACAGCCGCCATTGCATGCCTGCTGCGGCATCGAACACCAGCAGGCAGGCTTCCCGGCCCGTTGCAAGCTGTTCCTGCTTGCGTGAATCGCGGTTGGTGAAGAAGACGACGCGCCGCCGTGCAATATCGACCTCGCGCACGACGACGGTCCTGGCGTCGCCGCCATGATCGCTCGCAGTCGCGAGCACCGGCGTGCGCCACGGGCCGCGGCCTTCCTGCAATCGCTGCCAGAGCCTTTGCGGCAGGACGTCGAGTTCCAACTTCTGCATGCGCACCCCTTATAATGCCCGGCCCTGCACAACAGTCTTCGAGTCAGGCGAAATGAAGATCAGGATATTCACCACCGGCGGCACCATCGACAAGGTGTATTTCGACGCGAAGAGCGAATATGAAGTCGGCGAGCCGGTGGTAGGGCGCATTCTGCACGACGCCGGCGTGACCTTCGACTTCGAACTCACCGAGCTGCTCAAGAAGGACAGCCTCGATCTCGATGACGATGACCGCCGTCTGATCCGCGACGCGGTGGAGAAGGACCCCGCCACGCGCGTGCTGATCACGCACGGCACCGACACCATGCCGGAGACAGCGGCGTTCCTGCAGGGCATTCCCGGCAAGACCATCGTGCTCACCGGCTCGCTGAGCCCGGCCCGCTTCCAGAACTCGGACGCGGTCTTCAACGTCGGCTGCGCCGTTGGCGCGCTCGGCGTCCTGCCCGAGGGGGTCTACATCGTCATGAACGGGCAGGTGTTCGAGGCTGGCAAGGTGCGCAAGAACCGCGCCGCCAACCGCTTCGAACCCGCCTGAGCATTTCACGGTTTCCGGGGATAAAAGCGAAGGCCGTCCGCCTGCTTTAATGCGGGCGTGAACGACGGCAACGCAATGTCCCTGGATGACGCCCGGCGCGAGGCGCGCTGCATCTACGTCTGTGGCGCGCCCGGCCAGCTCATTTCCAGCCTGGTCTGGTTCCTTTCCGCGGCACTCGGCACCTGGGTATCCTGGTGTGCCGCGATGTGGGCGCTGGTCGCCGGCGGCATCTTCATTTTCGTGGCGCTGGAAGCGTTCATTCGTCTCATCGGTCGGCGTCCATCCCTGTCGCCGGGGAATCCGCTCAATCCGCTGGTCATGCAGATCGCCTTCACGCTGCCGTTCATGCTGCCGCTGATCGTCGCGGCGTTCCGCGGGCAGCCGGACTGGCTGTATCCCGCCTTCCTGGTCGCGCTGGGCGCGCATTTCCTGCCGTTCATGTTCTTTTTCGGCCTGTGGCATTTCGGCGTCATCGCCATGCTGCTGGCAGGCTGCGGCATCGTCTTCGGCGTCGTCACGACAGAGGCGTGGCAGGTCGCCGGATGGGTGGGGGCGGTGCTGCAGGCGGTCTTTGCTGCGCTGCTGTACAGTGTCTACCGCCAGGAACGGGGCGGGCGGAATACCGAGGAGAAGACATGAAAACGGATGAGTTGCGGATCGAGAACACCGCTGCCGTGCTGCAACCGGATCTTTCCGTGCGCACCGTGCCGCTGACCGGGGATTTCTACGCAGCGCTGGATCGCGACTTCGACGGCTTCAGGGGGCGCTGGCTGTTCGTGACGTATTCGTTCAGCGAGGCCTGGGGAAACTGGGAACGTCATCCGGCGGGAGATGAAATCGTCTACCTGCTGGAAGGTGACGTGGAGATGATCCTGGAGACGCCCGAAGGCGAACGGCGCGTGCACCTGGACAAGCCCGGAAGCTATGCGGTCGTGCCGCGCAATACCTGGCATACGGCTCGCCCGCGCGCGATGACAAGGATGCTGTTCATCACGCCGGGCGAGGGCACCGAGCATCGCCCGGCCTAGAGCCAGAGGAACGCGCCCAGCGGATGATGCGTGCGCGCCGCCGAGATGATGAACAGGAATACCGCGAGCGCCGCGATCCACAGCAGGAAGCGCCTCCGGCCGCGGCTGCGGAAGGCGAGGATGCCGAGCACGATGTAGATCACCAGCAGCAGCACCTTCGCCGTCAGCCAGTGATGGACGAAGGGGTACTGGCGGACGATGGTCATCAGCATCAATGCCGCGGTCAGCAGCACGGTGTCGATGGCATAGGAAAGAAAGCGGACGGGTGCGGCGCGCGCGATCCGGAAGCCGCCCATCAGCAGCAACCCGCGCAGGAAGAACAGGCTGCCGCTCGCGATCACCGCGGCGATATGCACCCAGCGGATGTCCATGTAGTACTCGACCATGCTTCGATTCCCTGTTTCATTGAAGACGCCGGCGTGAATGCGCCGGCGCCGCACATGGTAGCACCGCGTTCGCAGCAGTAATGAAGAAGCCGCCGCAGGCGGCTTCCGGGGTGGGCGAGTGGGTCGTGCTGTCAGCCAAACCAGCGGAAGCTGGAATCGACCGGTCTTTCACGCTCGCGGCGCAACCAGCGTTCGACGGCAGCATGCTTGTGAAGATGCGTGGCGCTGTCGTTCGGTCCCAGCGCGCGAGTCGGTGTGCTTGCTCGTGTGGTCTCGTGGTTCATGGCGGCATCCTCCTGTCCCCGCGGTGTCTCTGTATACGTTGATGCGCCGGGAGTGCGGAAAGGTTGCCGGTTCTCCGGAAAATTTTTCCGAGGATCACGCGCGCTTCGCCGCAATGAAAAAAGGCCGCCTCGCGGCGGCCTCTTGCTTCACGCAGCAATCACTCAGATGCTGATATCGAACTTGATGCCCTGCGCGAGCGGCAGTTCGGTCGACCAGTTGATGGTGTTGGTCTGGCGGCGCATGTACTGCTTCCATGCGTCGGAGCCGGATTCGCGGCCGCCGCCGGTTTCCTTCTCGCCGCCGAACGCGCCGCCGATTTCCGCGCCGCTGGTGCCGATGTTGACGTTGGCGATGCCGCAGTCGGAACCGGCATAGCTGAGGAACTTCTCGGCGTTGCGCAGGTTGAGCGTGAAGATCGCGGACGACAGGCCCTGCGGCACCGCGTTCTGCATCTCGATGGCCTCATCGAGATCGCTGAACGGCATGACGTACAGGATGGGCGCGAAGGTCTCGGTCTGCACGACCTCGGAATCGTTCGAGACGCCGGTGATGATGGTCGGCTCGACGAAGTTGCCCTTGATGTGCTTGCCGCCGGTGACCACCTTGCCGCCGAGCTGCTTCGCCTTCTCGACGGTGTCGAGATAGCGCTGCACCGCGGCCTGGTCGATCAGCGGGCCCATCAGCGTGCCGGCTTCGAGCGGGTCGCCGATCTTCACCTGGCCGTAGGCCCTGGCGAGGGAATCGACCACCTGGTCGAAGATGCTCTCGTGCACGAACAGGCGGCGCGTCGTGGTGCAGCGCTGGCCGGCGGTGCCGACGGCGCCGAACACGATGGCGGGAATGGCGAGCTTCAGGTCGGCGGTCTCGTCGACGATGATGGCGTTGTTGCCGCCGAGTTCCAGCAGCGAGCGGCCCATGCGCTTGGCGACGCAGTGGCCGACGTGCTTGCCGACGGCGGTGGAACCGGTGAAGGACACCAGCTTGACGCGATGATCATCGACGAAGCGCTGCGCCAGCTTGTTGTCGGCATCGTTGAACAGCGCGAAGATGCCCGGGAAGCCGCCGGCCTTCAGCGCTTCGTTGGCGATGTGCTGGCAGGCGATGGAGGTGAGCGGGGTCTTCGGCGACGGCTTCCACACGGTGACGTTGCCGCAGATGGCGGAAAGCATCGCGTTCCAGGCCCACACCGCGACCGGGAAGTTGAACGCGGTCAGTACGCCGACGACGCCGAACGGATGCCATTGCTCGTACATGCGGTGATCGGCGCGCTCGGAATGCATGGTCAGGCCATACAGCATGCGCGACTGGCCGACGGCGAAATCGGCGATGTCGATCATCTCCTGCACTTCGCCATCACCTTCCTGCTTGATCTTGCCCATCTCGAGGGAGACCAGGCTGCCGAGCGCATCCTTGTGCATGCGCAGCGCTTCGCCGACGAGACGAACCGCTTCGCCGCGCTTCGGCGCGGGCACCTTGCGCCATTCGCGGAACAGGCGCTCGGCTTCGGTGATGACCTTCTCGTAATCGTCGGCCGTGGCGCAGCGCACCCTGGCGATGACTTCGCCGCTGGTGGGGTTGACGGACTCGAGCAGCGCGCCTTCCTTCGATTCCAGCCAGCCCGACTCGCTTGCCCATACGCCCGGGTTTTCTTCCTTCAGTCCGAGCGAGGAAAGAATTTTCTTCACGTCCGCCATGCGATGCCTCTCGATTGATTCAGTTGTGCCGGCGCCGGATGGGCGCCACGGAAGCCGTGCATTTTGCCAGATTCGGCTACGGGATTCACCGGAAGACGGCGGGCTACGAAAACCCATCGCGGACGTGTAGCATTTGCGCCCTTATGCGCGATCGCAGAATAAAGGACTGGTACCCGACCAGCTGGCAGGGCAGGACTGCCGGGCAGCAGCCGCTGTACGACGACCCCGCGGAAGTCGAACGCGTGGTGGCGGCCCTCAATCGCATGCCGCCGCTGGTGACCTGGGGCGAAATCGAGACGCTGAAGGCGGAACTGGCCGCGGCCGCGCGCGGCGAGCGCTTCCTGCTGCAGGGAGGCGACTGCGCCGAATCCTTCGATGAATGCAGCGCCGATTTCATTGCCGGCAAGCTGAAGATCCTGCTGCAGATGTCATTGGTGATCACCTGGGGACGGCGCCAGAAGGTGATACGCGTGGGCCGGCTTGCGGGACAGTTCGCCAAGCCGCGCTCGGCGGATACCGAGACCCGTGACGGCGTCACCCTGCCGAGCTATCGCGGCGATCTCATCAATCGCGCCGAGTTCACCGCGGAAGCGCGCCGCGCCGATCCCGCACTCATGCTGCGCGGCTACGAGCGCGCGGCGCTTACGTTGAATTACGTGCGCGCGCTCATCGAGGGCGGCTTCGCCGACCTGCGCCATCCCGAGCATTGGGAACTCGACTTCGTACAGGACGCGGCGCTGGCCGCGGAGTACCGGCGCATCCTCGATGCCGTGCGCGACTCGATGAGTTTCGTGGAAACGGTGTCGGCGCGCGGCCCGGACCTCGCACGCGCGGATTTCTTCACCTCACACGAGGGACTGCACCTGCTCTACGAGCAGGCGCAGACGCATCTCGTGCCGGAAGCGGGGCGCTGGTACAACCTGTCGACGCATTTCCCGTGGATAGGCATGCGCACCGCCGATCCCGATGGCGCGCACGTTGAATACTTCCGCGGCATCGCCAATCCCATCGCCGTGAAGATCGGCCCGGAGATGCGCGCCGATGACGTCAGCCGCCTGGTCGAGATCCTCGACCCCGCCGGCGAACCCGGCCGTCTCACGCTCATTCATCGTTTCGGCGCCGATCACATCGAGCGCTGCCTGCCGCGGCTGATCGACGCGGTACGCGCCACTGGCCGCACGGTGCTGTTCGCCTGCGATCCCATGCACGGCAACACCGAAACGACCCGCGATGGCTTCAAGACGCGGCGGCTGGAAAGGATTCTCTTCGAACTCGAGGCGGCATTCCGCCTGCATGCCGAGCACGATTCACGACTCGGCGGCGTGCATGTGGAAGTGACCGGCGAGAACGTCACCGAATGCATGGGCGGCGCACGCGGTCTCGACGAACGCGACCTGCATCGCGCCTATCGTTCCAGCGTCGATCCCAGGCTGAACGGCGAGCAGGCGCTCGAGCTTGCCATGCGCCTGGTGCGCTTCAACTGACGTTCACTCAGTAACGCTCTTCCCGCCACTTCCCGGGCGCGAGCCCTTCGATGGTCCACTCGCCGATGGCGTAACGGACGAGACGCAGCGTCGGGTGACCGATGGCGGCGGTCATCCTGCGCACCTGGCGGTTGCGGCCCTCGGTGATGACGAGTTCCAGCCAGCAGTCCGGCACGTTCCTGCGAAAGCGCACCGGCGGGTCGCGCTGCCATAGCCATTCGGGTTCATCGATGCGCCGCACCTTCGCGGGCCGCGTCGGGCCGTCGTTCAGCATCACGCCCTTGCGCAGCTTCTCCAGCGCGTCTTCCTCCGGAATGCGTTCCACCTGCACGAGATAGGTTTTCGGCAGCTTGAACTTCGGCGAGGCGATTCTCGCCTGCAGGCGGCCGTCGTCGGTGAGCAGCAGCAGGCCTTCGCTGTCCTTGTCCAGGCGTCCGGCGGGATAGACGCGCGGAACGTCGATGTAATCCTTCAGCGTGCTGCCCTCGCCGGAAAACTGCGTGAGCACGCCAAAGGGCTTGTTGAAGGCGATGAGCATTATTCGGTGATCGGCGTGGCCAGTTCGTCCGGGCCTTCATCGTCGAAGCGCGTCAGCGCCTTCCTGAGCGCCGTGAGCTCGGGCGTCTCGCGCCTCACGGCCTGGTGTCCTTCGCTGATGGCGATGTCGGCGCGGTCGAAGTCCATGACGCCGATGTGCCGCAGCCGCGGCACGATGTGCACGTCCGGCGGCTCGCCGGCCATGCGCGCGCGGGTGATGCGGTCCTGCATGATGTCGATGGCGCCGATGATGATGGCGAGCAGGCCGGGAGAGTTTTCTTCACTGCGCAGGGCGGAGGAAAGCCAGGAGTCGAGGCGAAGCGCAATGCCGAGCTTGATGCGCTCGGTCCACTTGTCGAGAAGGCCCTCGTCCTCGTCGATGTCGAGTTCGAATTCCTCCGGTGTTCTTTCGCTGTCCGTTGCGGTCAGCGCCTGCGGCGCTTCCTCGAGGTCCATGGCGAAGAAGTCATGACCCACGAGGTCGCCGTTGAGATTCACCGCGATGACGATGTCCGCGCCCATCGCGCGCGTCAGCGACACCGGCACCGGGTTCACCAGCCCGCCGTCCAGCAGCAGGTGATCGTTCTGCTGGACGGGCGCGACCAGGCCGGGCAGGGCGATGGAAGCGCGCACCGCGTCCAGCAGCTTGCCCTTGCGCAGCCAGACTTCGCGGCCGGTGCCGAACTGCGTGGCCACGCAACCGAACGGCACGTCCAGGGTCTCGATGTCGGGATTGCCGATGATCTTCTCCAGCGCCTTCATCAGCATCACGCCCTGGATGAAGCCGCCCGTGCCGGAGAAGCGCGTGTCCATCAGCCGCAGCACCGTCGGTCGGTCCAGCGAGCGCACCCAGGCCTCGAACACGTCCAGCTTGCCGGCGGCGAAGGCGGCGGCGACCACCGCGCCGATGGAGGTGCCGGTGACGACGTCCGGGCGCAGGCCGATCTCCTCCAGCGCGCGAATCACGCCGATGTGCGACCAGCCGCGTGCAGCACCGCTGCCCAGCGCGAGCCCGATGGTCGGCCGGGTCTTCGCTTGATTCATGCCAGCACCTTTTCGCTGTCGGGAACGAGCAGGCGGATGAAGCGCTTGGCCTGCGGAGAGAGGAACTTGCCGCGCCGGGTAACCAGGCCGTACTGGCGCATCGGAAAGGTCTTGTGCAGATCAAAGCGGAACAGGCGGTCCCATGGCTTCAGGCAAATGCCCGAAACGATGGAGATGCCGAGGCCGAGCTCGACGTATTTCTTGATCACTTCCCAGCCGCCGGCCTCCAGCCGCACGTTCAGTTCCAGCCCGTTCTGCCGGAACACGGTTTCGATGACGCGCCAGGTGTTGAGCTGGCGCGGCGGCAGGATGAGGCCGTGCTCGCTGATCGCCCTGAGCGAGATGTTCTCGACGCGCGTGAGCGGATGATCGAGCGGCGTGATCAGGTAATTCGGGTAATCGAACACCGGCAGGAAGCGGATGTCGTCCGGCACGTCGAGCAGCGAACCGACCGCGAAATCGACTTCGTCGCTGCGAAGCATCTCCAGGCCTTCGCGGCCGGTAACGTTGTGAAAATGCAGTCTTATCTGCGGAAACTGCCGCACGAAGCGATCGACGAAATCCGGCAGCAGGTAGAGCAGCGTCGATTCGCCGGCGGCGATGTGCAGGTCGCCGCTCTCGAGGTTCTCGAACTGTGCTTCGAAGTCGGACTTGAGGTTTTCGATGCCGCGAACCAGCGGCTTTGCCAGTTCGAGTAAATGCTTTCCTGCAGGCGTCAACGAGATCCGCCGGCCCTTGCGCTCGAACAGCACCACGCCGAGTTCCTTCTCCAGCGCCTGTATCTGCAGGGAAACCGAAGGCTGCGTGAGCTCCATGTGTTCGGCCGCGCGGCTGATGCTTCCGAGTTCCGCAGTAAATACAAACCCTCGTAGTTGCTGCAGGCGGTTTTGACTGTAATAGGCGGGGCGACGAGCCATCGTGTCTTCATTAATCGAATCAATGGAACGAATTAAACGTAGTGCGTGGATAAAGCGCAAGCGGCACGTTTAACTCGAACCACGTCACGGGAGGAGGAATGCCATGCAAGAGCAAGGTCTGGTCACGTCATCCGATCCTCGAATGCAGGCTCTCGGACCCGGCGCGCTGGTCGAAATACGCGGTCCAGCCATCGATGGAATGGAAAGCGTGCTGACGCCCGAGGCGCTGGCATTCCTGCTGGAGCTGCACGAGCGCTTCACGCCACGCCTGCACGAGCTGCTCGCGGATCGCCGCGAACGCCAGGCGGAATATGATGCAGGCATCCTGCCGGATTTCGATCCGCTGACCGCGGAAGTGCGCGCCGAAGAGTGGGGCGTTGCGCCGATCCCGGCGGAAATTCTCGACCGGCGCGTGGAAATCACCGGGCCTGCCGAGCGCAAGATGATTATCAACGCGCTCAACTCGGGCGCGAAAGTGTTCATGGCGGATCTCGAGGATTCGCTCAGCCCCACCTTCGAGAACATCATCAACGCGCAGATCGACCTGCGCGACGCCGTCCGCGGCAGCATCAGCTACGTCTCGCCGGAAGGCCAGGAATACCGCCTCGATCCCGATCCGGCGATCCTGATGGTGAGGCCGCGCGGCCTGCATCTTCCCGAAAAGCATCTTTGCGTTGCCGGCGAGCCCCTTCCCGCTGCGCTGGTGGATTTCGCGCTGTACGCCTTCCACAACCTGGAAGCGCGGCTGGAGCATAACAAGCCGCTGTACGTCTACCTGCCCAAGCTCGAGCACTCGCAGGAAGCGGAATGGTGGGCGGACGTGTTTCAGCACGTCGAGGACCGGCTGGAGGCGCATCGCGGCGCGATCAAGGCAACGGTGCTGATCGAAACCCTGCCCGCGGTCTTCCAGATGGATGAAATCCTCTACGCGCTGCGCAGCCATGCGGTCGGACTCAACTGCGGCCGCTGGGATTACATCTTCAGCTACATCAAGACATTCCGCGCGCATCCCGAACGCGTCCTGCCGGATCGCCAGCAGGTGACCATGATGCAGCCGTTCCTGCGGGCGTATTCGCAGCTGCTCATACGTACATGCCATCGCCGCGGCGCCTTCGCGATGGGCGGCATGGCCGCGCAGATCCCGATCCGCGACGACGACGAAGCGAACGACAAGGCGCTCGCGGCGGTGCGCGCCGACAAGGAACGCGAGGCGGGCGACGGCCATGACGGCACCTGGGTCGCGCATCCGGCGCTGGTGCCGGTGGCCCTGGAAGTGTTCGAGCGCAAGCTGCATGGACCGAATCAGGTGGACGTCGACCGTTACGACGTGCGCGTCACTTCCAACGACCTGCGCGAAGCGCCTCGCGGCGACATCACCCTGGAAGGCGTCTGCGGCAATGTCTGCGTGGCGCTGGATTACATCGCCGCCTGGCTTTCGGGCAAGGGTTGCGTGCCGCTCAACCATCTCATGGAAGACGCGGCGACGGCGGAAATCGCCCGTGCCCAGCTGTGGCAATGGCTGCATCACCCGAAGGGCGTGACGCGCGATGGCCGGCGCATCACCGAGTCGCTGCTGGACGGCTTCATCGAGCACGTGCTGCGCGAGCGGCTGCGCACGCCCGCGGTCGCCGGCGTGGAAGCGAATCACTACATCGACGCCGCCGCCTTGCTGCGCGAACTGACCTTCGCGCCCGAGCTCGCCGATTTCCTCACGCTGTCCGCCTACGAACGGCTCTGAAACCAGGGAGACAATCACAATGAACCAGCATCGCTTGCCCGCGGCCGAGGAACTGGCCTACGAATGGAAGAATCATCCGCGCTGGAAGGGGATCACGCGGCCGTATTCGCCGGAGGAAGTGATCCGCCTGCGCGGCAGCCTGCCGATCGAGCATTCACTGGCGCGGCACGGCGCCGAGAAGCTGTGGCGGCTGATGCACGAGGAGGATTTCGTCAACGCGCTGGGCGCGATGACGGGCGGGCAGGCCGTGCAGCAGGTGAAGGCCGGGCTGAAGGCGATCTACTGCTCGGGCTGGCAGGTGGCCGCGGACGCGAATACCGCCGGCGCGATGTATCCCGACCAGTCGCTGTATCCCGTGGATTCGGTGCCGAACCTGGTGCGGCGGATCAACAACGCCTTCATGCGCCTCGACCAGATTCTCTGCCAGGAAGGCCGCGGCGACGTGGACGTGTACGCGCCCATCGTGGCGGATGCCGAGGCGGGTTTCGGAGGCGTGCTGAACGCGCATGAACTCATGAGGCACATGATCGAGGCGGGCGCGGCCGGCGTGCACTTCGAGGACCAGCTCGCCTCCGCGAAGAAATGCGGCCACATGGGCGGCAAGGTGCTGGTGCCGACGAAAGAGGCCGTGGCCAAGCTGGTTGCGGCGCGGCTCGCCGCCGACATCATGAACGTGCCGACCGTGATCGTGGCGCGCACCGATGCCAACGCCGCCAACCTGCTCACCTCGGACATCGACGATCACGACGCCGAGTTCCTCACCGGCGAGCGCACCAACGAGGGTTTCTTCCGCGTGCGCGCCGGCATCGAGCAGGCGATCTCGCGCGGCCTGGCGTACGCGCCGTATGCGGACGTGCTGTGGTGCGAGACCGCGAGGCCCGACATCAACGAGGCGCGGCAGTTCGCCGAGGCCATCCACGCGAAGTATCCCGGCAAGCTGCTGGCCTACAACTGCTCGCCGTCCTTCAACTGGCGCAAGCACCTCGACGACCGCACCATCGCCAGCTTCCAGCGCGAACTTGGGGCGATGGGTTACAAGTTCCAGTTCATCACCCTCGCAGGCTTCCACGCCCTCAATTACTCCATGTTCGAGCTTGCGCAGGGCTACCGCGAGCGGCAGATGGCGGCCTACGTGGAGCTGCAGCAGGCGGAATTCGAGGCGGAATCCCGCGGTTACACCGCCACCAAGCACCAGCGCGAAGTGGGAACGGGCTACTTCGACGAGCTCACCCAGGTGATCACCGGCGGCTCCGAACTTGCCGCGCTGCGGGGCTCCACCGAGGAAGCGCAGTTCCAGGCGAGTGCCGCCGCGAGCTGAGGCGTTTGACGCAGCGGACCGACCGGGGAAGGGGGCGCGCGTGTTATCATGCGCGCTCCCCCGGGCCGTTCCTCCGGCCTGAAGTTCCGCAAATCCGGAGCCCGCAAGCCGATGAAGTTCGACAAGATTGAGATGCCCGAAGGCGGGCAGCGCATTACCTGCAACACCGATTTCAGCCTCAACGTTCCCGACAATCCCATCATCCCGTTCATCGAGGGCGATGGCATCGGCGTCGACGTGACGCCGGTGATGCAGAAGGTCGTGGACGCTGCGGTGGAGAAGGCCTACGGCGGCAGGCGCCGCATCCACTGGATGGAGATCTACGCCGGCGAGAAGGCGGTCGCGAAGTACGGCAAGGACATCTACCTGCCGGACGAGACCCTCAACGCCATGCGCGACTTCGTGGTCTCCATCAAGGGTCCGCTGGGCACGCCGATCGGCGGCGGTATCCGCTCCCTGAACGTCGCGATCCGCCAGACCCTGGACCTGTACGCCTGCGTGCGGCCGATCCAGTACTTCCCCGGCGTGTCGACGCCGATGAAGGTTTCCGACCTCACCGACATGGTGATCTTCCGCGAGAACACCGAGGACATCTACGCCGGCATTGAGTGGCCGGCGGGCTCCGAGGACGTGCAGAAGGTCATCCATTTCCTGCAGAGCGAGATGGGCGTGACCGGCATCCGCTTCCCGTCGTCCTCGGGGATAGGCATCAAGCCTGTGTCGAAGGAAGGCTCGCAGCGCCTGATCCGCAAGGCGATCAACTACGCCATCGACAACGACCGTGTTTCCGTGACGCTTGTCCACAAGGGCAACATCATGAAGTTCACGGAAGGCGCCTTCCGCAACTGGGGCTACCAGCTTGCCAGGGAAGAATTCGGCGCGACCGAGATCAACGGCGGCCCGTGGCTGAAGTTCCGCAACCCGAAGACCGGCAATGACATCGTCATCAAGGACGTCATCGCCGACAACTTCCTGCAGCAGATCCTGCTGCGGCCCGAGGAATACGACGTCATCGCCACGCTCAACCTGAACGGCGACTACATCTCCGACGCGCTGGCCGCGCAGGTCGGCGGCATCGGCATCGCGCCCGGCGGCAATCTCGCCGATGCGGTCGCGGTGTTCGAGGCCACGCACGGCACCGCGCCGGGCTTCGCCGGCAAGGATCGCGTCAACCCGGGTTCGCTGATCCTCTCCGGCGAGATGATGCTGCGCTACCTCGGCTGGCACGAAGCCGCGGATCTCATCATCGAGGGCATGCGCGCGACCATCGCCGAGAAGACGATGACCTATGACCTTGCGCGCCTGCGCGAGGCGATCCGCGTGCCCAAGCGCGAGCTCGCCGCCGGCGCGAACGTCGAGGAGAAGATGGAAAAGCTGATCCCGGGCGCTACCCTTGTGGGCACGACCGGTTTCGGCGACGCCATCATCCGCAACATGCCGGGAGCTTGAGTCCACGGCCGGACGGAAAGGGGGGAGGCATGATCCGCGTACTTCTCGTGGACGACCACAAGCTGATTCGCGTCGGGCTCGGCAAGCTGCTGGAAGCCGAGGCGGGAATCGAGGTGGTGGGCGAGGCGGCAGACGGCGAGACCGCCCTGCAGCTCGCGCGCGAGCTTGCGCCCGATGTCGTCGTGCTGGACATCAACATGCCCGGCATGAACGGCGTCGAGGCGACCCGGCGGCTTACCCGCCTGGAGCCCGCGCCGCGCATTCTCATCGTCTCCATGCACTCCCAGGACCCGGTGCCGGCGCGCCTGCTCGAGGCGGGCGCGGCCGGTTACCTCACCAAGGACGCCGCCGCCGACGAGATTGTCGCCGCCGTGCGGCAGGTGCATGCAGGCAAGCGTTTCCTGTCCGCGGACATCGCCCGCGAGATCGCGCTCGGCAATGTCGGCGGCTCGCCGCTGGCGAAGCTCTCCGATCGCGAGCTCGAGGTCATGCTGCTGGTGGCGAACGGCTACGGCATCCCCGAGATCGCCGAGCGCCTGCATCTCAGCCCCAAGACCGTGGCGACCTATCGCTATCGCCTGTTCGACAAGCTGGACCTTCGCAACGACGTGGAGCTGGCGCGCTATGCGCTGCGCCATGGGCTGCTCGAAGACGTCCCGGTCTGAGCGTACATCCCATGACGGAAACCGTTGGCGGCTGGCCGCGCCGCATCTTTGACGTGAGCTGCCGTGACTGCCCGCGGCTTGCCTCCTTCCTGGACGAGGTCAAGGCCAGGCACCCGGACTACCACTGCCGTCCCGTGGCGCCGTTCGGCGATGCCAGGGCGCGGCTGCTGATCGTCGGGCTTGCACCCGGCATGCACGGCGCCAACCGCACCGGCCGGCCGTTCACCGGCGATTACGCCGGCATTCTTTTATATGAGACGCTGCACCGGCATGGACTGGCCACGCGGCCGGTGTCCGTGTCCGCGGACGACGGCCTGGAATTGATCGACTGCCGCATCAGCAACGCGGTCAAGTGCCTGCCGCCGCAGAACAAGCCGGATACCGGCGAGATCCGCCAGTGCAACCATTACCTCGCCACCGAGATCGCCGAGCTCCTGCCGCCCGGCGGGGTGGTGCTGGCGCTTGGCCGCATCGCCCATGACGCCGTGCTGCGCGCCCGCGGCCTCAAGGTCAGCGCCTGCAGGTTCGCCCACGGCGCCGTGCATGAACTCGACGGGCTCACGCTGGTCGACTCCTACCACGCCAGCCGTTACAACACGCAGACGAGGCGGTTGACGGAGCAGATGTTTGATGATGTGGTGGGTAAGGCTGCGAGCCTCGCAAGAGGTGAGAGGTAAGAGGTGAGAGGACTGCGCCGTCCCATCCTCTCACCTCTCACTTCTCACTTCTCTTGCCCATGAACGATTTCGACCTCAACGCCTTCCTGCGAAACCTCACCCAGCGTCCCGGGGTGTACCGGATGTATGACGCGAAGGGGGAGCTCCTGTACGTGGGCAAGGCGCGCAATCTCAGGCGCCGGGTGTCGAGCTATTTCCAGAAGACTGCGAAGGACGCCAAGACCATGGCGCTGGTGTCGCTGATCGATCACGTCGAAGTGACGGTCACCAACACCGAGACCGAGGCGCTGATCCTCGAGAACAATCTCATCAAGCAGCACCGGCCGCGTTACAACATCCTGCTGCGCGACGACAAGAGCTACCCGTACATCTATCTCTCCGAGCACGAGTTCCCGCGCATGACCTTCTACCGCGGCGCGCGGCCGAAGAAGGGCCGGGTGTTCGGGCCGTTCCCGAATGCGCAGGCGGTGCGCGAGACGCTGCACATTCTGCAGAAGCTGTTCCTCATCCGGCATTGCCGCGATTCCTTCTTCGCCAATCGCAGCCGGCCCTGCCTGCAGTACCAGATCAAGCGCTGCACCGCGCCCTGCGTGGGTTACATCGATCGCGAGGATTACGCGCGCGACATCGACAACGCCGTGAAGTTTCTCGAGGGCCGCAACCGCGAAGTGATCGACGACTTCGTGCGGCGCATGGAAGCGGCGGCGGAGAAGCTGGAGTTCGAGCGCGCCGCGCAGTATCGCGACCAGATCGCGGCGCTGAGGAAGGCGCAGGAGCGCCAGTACGTGAGCGGCGCCGACGGCGACGCCGACATCGTCGCGGTGGAGCAATCCAGCGGCCTGTTCTGCGTTGCGCTGCTCAGCATTCGCGCCGGCCGCTCGCTGGGCTCGCGCACTTGGTTTCCGCAACAGACCTCCGGCGCGGAGCCCGGCGAAGTGCTGGCGGCGTTTCTCTCGCAGTACTACGTCGAGCGCGAGGCGCCGCGCGAGATCGTGCTCAACACCGACATCCCGGAGGCGGACATGCTCGCCGCCGCGCTCAGCGAGGCGCAGGGCAGGAAGGTGATGATCAAGTCGCGGGTGCGTGGTGAACGCGCCCGCTGGCTGGAGATGGCCGCCGACAATGCCCGCCAGGCGCTCGCCGTGCGGCTTGCCTCGGACATGACCCTGCAGCAGCGCTACGAGGCGCTGGCGGATGCGCTCGGGCTCGCGCAGGTGCCGGCGCGCATGGAGTGCTTCGACATCAGTCACACCGGTGGCGAGGCCACGGTGGCGTCCTGCGTGGTGTTCGGTCGCGAGGGCGCGCTCAAGTCGGATTACAGGCGCTTCAACATCGAGGGCATCGAGGCCGGCGACGATTACGCCGCCATGCGCCAGGCGCTGGAGCGCCGCTACCTGCGCCTGAAGAAGGGCGAGGGCGTGATGCCGGACGTGCTGTTCATCGACGGCGGCAAGGGCCAGCTGCACGTCGCCGAGCAGGTGCTGGACGAGATCCAGGTGGAAGGCGTGCAGATCGTCGCCGTCGCCAAGGGGCCGACGCGCAAGCCGGGCATGGAACAGATTCTTTTGGCCGGGCAGGAGCAGCCGCTTATACTGCCGGCCGATTCGCCGGCGCTGCATCTCATTCAGCAGATACGCGACGAAGCGCATCGCTTCGCCGTCGCCGGCCACACTGCGCGGCGCGGCAAGGCGCGGCGGGAATCGACGCTGGAGAGCATTGAGGGCCTCGGGCCGCGGCGGCGCCAGCAGCTGCTCAAGGAGTTCGGCGGCCTGCAGGGTGTCGCGCGCGCCGGCATCGAGGATCTCATGCAAGTCAAAGGCATCAGCCGGGAGTTGGCCAGACGTGTCTACGAACACTTCCACGGCGAGTAATTCGGTCCTGCTCGAACGCCTCCCCATGGCGCTCACCTGGACGCGCATGGCGCTGATCCCGGTGTTCGTGGCGGTGTTCTACATGCCGCTGTACGTGCACTCGCCGCTGTTGCACTGGCTGGCGCCGCCGCTGTCGGCATTCCTGTTCGCGCTCGCCGGCATCACCGACTGGCTGGATGGCTGGCTGGCGCGGCGCTGGAGCGTCACTTCCAAGCTCGGCGCCTTCCTCGATCCGGTGGCCGACAAGATCCTGGTTGCCGTTGCGCTGGTGGTGCTGGTGCAGGCGGACGGGCGCATCCTGCTGGCGCTGCCGGCGGCGGTGATCATCGGTCGCGAGATCACCATTTCCGCGCTGCGCGAATGGATGGCGGAATCCGGCGCGCGTTCACGGGTGGCGGTCAGCTGGCTCGGGAAGCTCAAGACCGGCATGCAGATCGTCTCGATCACCATGCTGCTGTTCCGCCATGACCTCGGCCCGCTGCCGGTCTACACTCTGGGCGTGATCCTGCTGTTCGTTGCGGCGGTGCTCACGCTGTGGAGCATGTTCGGTTACCTGCGTGCGGCGCGCGCCTGGCTGCGGGACGAGGCCGGCAGGCAATGAGCAGGGCTTGACAGCCATTTTACTGTCACTAAAATACGCAGCCTCGAAGCGGGAATAGCTCAGTTGGTAGAGCACAACCTTGCCAAGGTTGGGGTCGCGAGTTCGAGTCTCGTTTCCCGCTCCATCTTCGAAAGACCCCGGCAACGCCGGGGTTTTTCATTTCAGGCAGATTCGAGAAGCGATTAGTAAGCGCTTCCACGATATGCTAAATTTCCCCGGCTTTCGTCGGGGCAGTCAGCAAAGGCTGGGTGGCAGAGTGGTCATGCAGCGGCCTGCAAAGCCGTGTACGCCGGTTCGATTCCGACCCCAGCCTCCATTTTTTCCCTCGAAAGCCTTTCGGAACTCGTAACCGCGCCCGGGTGGCGGAATGGTAGACGCAGCGGACTTAAAATCCGCTGGCCGCGAGGCCGTGCCGGTTCGAGTCCGGCCCTGGGCACCACCAGCGCCGCACGGCGGAGCTTCAATGCGAACCACGACGGAACCGCACAGCGACACGCTGCGCGTGCACAAGCTGGAAATCTGGCGGGGGGAGCGCTGCCTGATTCGCGATCTTTCCTTCCGCGCCTCGCTCGGCGAAATCATCCATCTCAAGGGCCCGAACGGCAGCGGCAAGACCACCTTGCTGCGCACGCTTGCGGGCCTCACGCTCGCCGATGATGGCGAGATTCACTGGTTCGGCAGGCGTTATCGCGGCCGGGTGGGGCCCGAGGCGCGGGCGAGGTTCCGTTTCGTCGGGCATCACGACGCACTCAAGGGCGGGCTCGACGTGCGCGAGAACCTGCGGGCGCTGAATGCGCTCGATGGCGGATCGATCGAAGGCATCGACGCGGCGCTCGCGGAAGCCGGTCTTGCGCATCGCTTCGGCGTGCCGGCGCAGCAGCTTTCCGCGGGGCAGCGGCGCCGTGCTGCGCTGGCCAGGCTGCGCACTTCCACGGCGGACGCCTGGCTGCTGGACGAGCCGTTCACCAGCCTGGACGTCGACGGCATCGCGCTGGCCGCGCGCTGGATCGCGGAACAGGCAACGAAGGGAATGGTCATCCTTAGCACGCACCAGCCGCTGCCACAGGGCCTGGATGCGCGCGTGATCGAACTTGGAGGCGCGGCATGACGGCAACGCGGGCACTGCTGCGCCGCGACCTGCTGCTGGCCTGGCGGCGCGTGGGCGATGCGCTCAACCCGCTGATGTTCTTCACGATGGTGGCGCTGGTGTTTCCGCTCGCCGTGACGCCGGAAGCGGCGTTCATGCAGAAGCTCGCGCCGGGCATCCTCTGGGTGGCCGCGCTGCTCGCCAGCCTCATCGGCCTCGGCGGGCTGTTCACGCCGGATTACCTCGACGGCACGCTGGAGCAGCAGGCCCTGAGCCCGGTGCCGTTGGGGTATATTGCGTTGCTTCGTGTCCTGTCCCACTGGATGGTGACGGGATTGCCGCTGGTTATCTTGACGCCGGTCATCGCGGTACCGCTCGGAATTCCGGGACAATCGCTGCCGGCAATACTGCTGCTGCTGCTGCCGGGCACGCTGGCCTTCAGCCTGCTCGGCGCGATCGGCGCGGCGCTGACCGTTTCCCTGCGATCGCACGGATTGCTGTTGCCGGTGCTGGTGCTGCCGCTGGCGGTGCCGGTGCTGATCTTTGGCGCGCGCGGCACGCTGCTCGCCATGGGTGGCGACTGGCCCACCGGGCCGCTGTACATGCTCGCCTTCCTCGCCGCGCTGGGCGCGAGCCTCGGCCCGCTGGCGATGGCAGGGGCGTTGAGGATCAGCCTGGATTAGAGAAGAGGTGAGAAGAAAGAAGGCAGAACAGGCCAGCGGTCTTCTTCCTTCTCCCTTCTTCCTTCTACCTCCTCGGAAGAAGCGCATCGCTTGTCAGCGCGCAAAACGACGGGTGTAACGAAACTGACATGTGGAAATGGTTCCATCAACTCGCTTCGCCGCCGCATTACTACCGCATGGCGGGCGCGATCATTCCCTGGACGGGCTGGCCGGCGCTGCTGCTGATCATCATCGGCGCGGTGGGCGGGCTGTATCTCGCGCCACCGGATTACCAGCAGGGTGATGCCTTCCGCATCATCTACGTGCACGTGCCGAGCGCGTGGCTGTCGATGTTCGGTTACGTGGTGATGGCCACTGCAGCGGCGATCGGGCTCATCTGGCGCATGAAACTCGCGCACGTGGCTGCGAATGCGGTGGCGCCGCTGGGCGCTTCCTTCACGGCGCTGGCGCTGGCCACCGGTTCCATCTGGGGCCGGCCGATGTGGGGCACGTGGTGGGTGTGGGACGCGCGACTGACCTCGGAGCTGATTCTTCTTTTTCTGTACTTCGGCTACATGGCGCTCAACCGCGCCTTCGAGGACCGCAAGCAGGGCGACCGCGCCAGCGCGGTGCTGGCGCTGGTGGGCGTCGTCAACGTGCCGATCATTCATTACTCGGTGGAGTGGTGGAACACGCTGCACCAGCCGGCGACCATCACCAAGTTCGGCAAGCCTTCGATCACCGTGGACATGCTCTGGCCGCTGCTGGTCATGTTCCTGGGCTTTACCCTGTTTTTCATCACCGTTGCCCTGCAGCGCGCGCGTGCCGAAACGCTGGAGCGCGAGCGTCGCAGTGCCTGGGTGAAGGAGCTCTGAATGCAGGAATTCCTGGCAATGGGCGGCTACGCGCCCTTCGTATGGTCATCGTTCGGGCTGACCTTGCTGGTGCTGGTCGCGAACCTCGTGTTCGCCTGGCGCAGGCACGCCCGGGTACTGCGTGAGATCCGCGTACGCAACGCGGCGGAGGTGAGCAAATGACCGCGCGTCAGCAGCGCATGTTCTTCGTGGTACTCGTGATCGCGGGCGTGGCGGTGGCCGCAGCCTTCGGCCTGCGCGCCTTCCAGGAGAACCTGCTGTACTTCTACAGCACCTCGCAGGTGCACGCCGGCGACGTGCCGCTGGACCGGAAATTCCGGCTCGGCGGCATCGTCGTTGACGGCAGCGTCGAACGCGAGGCGGGCTCGCTCACCGTGCGTTTCGTGCTGACCGATACCCAGACCACGGTGCCGGTCGAATACACCGGCATTCTTCCCGACCTGTTCCGCGAAGGGCAGGGCATCGTCGCGCATGGCCGCGTGAACGACGACGGCCTGTTCGTCGCGGATGAAGTGCTCGCCAAGCACGACGAGAACTACATGCCTCCGGAAGTGGCGGATTCCATCAAGCAGGCCCACTACGAAGGCGTCAGGCGCAGCAAGGAACAGCAGGCCGCCCAGGGCGGTGACCACTGATGCTGGCTGAACTCGGGCATTTTTCGCTGATTGCGGCGCTGTCGCTTTCCCTGCTGCAGACTTTCGCGGGGCTCGGCGGCGCGCATCGCAATGACGCGGCCTGGATGCAATGGTCGCGCGCGCTGGTGATCGGGCAGACCGGCTTCGTGCTGCTGGCGCTGCTTGCACTCGCCACGGCGTTTCTCGTCAACGACTTCTCGCTGCTGTACGTCGCGCAGAACTCCAACACGCAGCTGCCGTGGCCGTACCGGATCGCGGCGGTGTGGGGCGCGCACGAGGGCTCGTTGCTGTTCTGGATCATGGTGCTCTCGGGCTGGACGCTGGCGGTGACGCTGATCGCGAAGCTGCCCGAACAGTTCGCCTCACGGGTCATCGGCGTGCTCGGTCTGGTGAGCGTCGGTTTCCTGCTGTTCACGCTGTTCACTTCGAACCCGTTCGTGCGTCTCGATGCGCCGCCCGCGCAGGGCCGTGATCTCAATCCGATCCTGCAGGACCCGGCGCTCGCGCTGCATCCGCCGATGCTGTACTTCGGTTACGTCGGCTTCGTGGTGCCGTTCGCGTTCGCCATCGCCGCGATGCTGGATCGCGAGCCCGGCATCGCCTGGGCGCGCAGCGCACGGCCGTGGACGACGGTGGCGTGGATGTTCCTGACGCTGGGCATCGCGCTCGGCAGCTGGTGGGCGTACTACGAGCTCGGCTGGGGCGGGTGGTGGTTCTGGGACCCGGTGGAGAACGCCTCGTTCATGCCGTGGCTGGTCGGTACAGCGTTGATTCATTCGCTTGCGGTCACCGAAAAGCGTGGCGCCTTCCTGAGCTGGACGGTGCTGCTGGCCATCGCGGCGTTCTCGCTGTCGCTGCTCGGCACCTTCCTGGTGCGCTCCGGCGTGCTGGTGTCGGTGCATGCCTTTGCCTCCGATCCGGCGCGCGGCGTGTTCATTCTGGCGTTCCTGGCTTTCGTGGTCGGCGGCGCGTTGACGGTGTACGCGGTGCGCGCACCGAAGCTGCCGGTGGGCGGCGGCTTCCAGGTGTGGTCGCGCGAATCCTTCCTGTTGCTGAACAACGTGCTGCTGACGGTCGCGGCCGGCGCGGTGCTGCTCGGCACGCTGTATCCGCTGTTCCTGGATGTGCTCGAGCTGGGCAAGATTTCCGTCGGCCCGCCGTACTTCAACGCGGTGTTCGTGCCGTTGATGGTGCCGCTGCTGCTCACCGTGGCCTTCGGTCCCGTGGCGAACTGGAAGCGCGATGACTGGCGCGCCAGCCTGCGCGAACTGCGCGGGCCGCTGGTCGTGAGCGTGATCATCGCCATCATCGCCGCGGCCTTCACCTGGGGCCGAGGCGGCGTGCTTGCGGTGGTGGGCGTGTGGCTCGGGTTGTGGGCCATGGCGAGTGCATTCGCCGATCCGCTACGCCGCATGAAGCATTCCGGCTTCGATGGCCTGCGCAAGGCGCCGCTGTGGAGCTGGGGCATGTCGCTCGCGCACTTCGGCCTGGGTGTCACCGCGCTCGGTATTGCCGTGGTCTCGACCTACGGCTACGAGCGTGACGCCGCTCTGCACATCGGCCAGCCGGTGGAGTTCGCGGGTTACGAATGGCAGCTCGATGAGTTGCGCGAAGTGCGCGGCCCGAACTACATCGCCGACGAGGGCGTGATCCGCGTGTCGCGCGAAGGCGAGACGGTCACGACCATGCATTCGCAGAAGCGCGCCTACACCACGCAGCGCGCCGCCATGACCGAGGCGGGCATCGCCGCGCGCCTCGATCGCGACCTGTTCGCGGCGTTGGGCGAACCGCTAGGCGAGGACGCCTGGAGCGTGCGCCTGCAGGTCAAGCCGCTGGTGCGCTTCATCTGGCTGGGCGCGGTCTTCATGGCGATCGGCGGTCTGCTCGCCGCGTTTGATCGCCGCTACCGGCGCAACGGCAACGGAGGGAAGGGCTGATGTGGCGCTACATCCTGCCGCTGGCCATCGTCATCGCCCTGTTTTCCGCCCTGTGGGCGGGACTGTTCCGCAATCCCGGCGAGGTGCCGTCGCCGCATATCGGTCGCTCCGTGCCGGAGTTCGCGCTGCCCGAGCTGCATGATCCGGAAAGGACCTTCACGCACGAGGCGCTGCGCGGGCGGATCAGCCTGCTGAACGTGTTCGGCACCTGGTGCCCGGGCTGCCACGAGGAACATGGCGTGCTGATGGCCTGGGCCGCGCAGCCGCCGTACGGCGTGCCCATCTACGGACTCAACTGGAAGGATGATCGTGATGCCGCCATCGCCTGGCTGCGGCGCGACGGCAATCCGTACGAGCGGATCGGCTTCGACGCCGAGGGCGACGTCGCCATCGACTGGGGCGTGTATGGCGCGCCCGAGACCTTTCTCATCGATTCCAGCGGCCGCATCCGGCTCAAGCACATCGGCGTGATCACCGAGCAGGTGGTGATCGAGAAGCTGATCCCTGCCATCGAGGCGCTGCGCGCCGAGGAGGGGCTGCAATGAGAATGCTGCTGTTGCTGCTGGTCATGCTGCCGTTCGCCGCGCACGCCGCCGACCAGCAGTTCGATGATGCCGCCGAGCAGGCGCGTTACGAGGCGCTGATCAACGAGCTGCGCTGCCTGGTCTGCCAGAACCAGACCATCGCCGATTCCAATGCCGATCTCGCCCGCGACCTGCGCGGGAAGGTCGCCGAACAGATTGCCGCCGGACGCAGCGACGAGGAGATCATCGCGTTCCTTACCGAGCGTTACGGCGATTTCGTGCTTTACCGTCCGCCCATGCAGGCGAACACCTGGTTGTTGTGGGCGGGTCCGTTCCTGCTGCTCGGCGTCGGCCTCCTGGTCCTCGCCTTCACGGTGCGTAAGCGCGCGCGTCTTGCGGACCTGGACGAGGAGGACCAGCCATGATCTTCATCAGCGGCCTCGTGCTGCTCGCCGTGCTTGCCGCCATCGTTGCCGCCGCACCGCTATGGCGCCGCGGCTTGCGGCTGCCAGGCATGCTTGCCGCGATCATGGTCGTGGGAACGACCGTGGGCGTGTATCTCATCATCGGCCGGCCCGATCTCGGCATCTCGCCGCCGCGCGTGGCGGAGGCGCAGACGGCCGAAGACATCATCGCCATGGTCGATCGCCTTGCCGCGCGCCTGGAAGCCGCGCCCGACGATCCGACCGGCTGGACCATGCTCGGCCGCGCCTACGTGCTGATGGGCCGCTACGACGAGGCGGTGCGCGCCTTCGGCGAAGCCATGTCGCGCATTCCCGGCGAAGATCCCGACCTGATGGCGAGCTACGCGGAAGCGCGCGTCATGCAATCGCCCGAATCGCTGCCCGGCGAGACCGGCGCGCTGTTCGAGCGCGTACTGGTGCTCGATCCCGGCAACCAGCGCGCGCTGTGGTACGGCGGCCTGGCGGCACAGGTGCGCGGCGACAACCCCACGGCGGTACAGCGCTGGCAGGCGCTGCTCGCGCAGGAAATCCCCGCCGAGTTCCGCCGCGTGCTGGAATCCCGGATTGCGGGGATTGATCCCGGCGCCCTGGATGCCATCGTGCTGGTCGAGGTCGGCATCGCGCCCGAGCTGGCGAATGCACTGCCGCCGGGAACGGTGCTGTTTGTCGCACTGCGTCCGGCCGATGAGACGCAGCCCGGACCGCCGCTCGCCGCCAGGCGGCTTGAATTCTTCAGCCTGCCGGAGACCGTGCCGTTGATGCACGGCGACCTGCTGCGCGGCGATCTGCCGGAAGGACGCATGCGCGTGATCGCCCGCCTGACCGCATCGGGGGATGCGAGCGGCGCCGCCGGCGACATCGAGGGCCATGCCGAATGGTCCCCCGCGGACGGCAAAACCGTGCGCGTGGTGCTGGACAGGCGGCGCGGAGAATGAAACGCTGGCCGTGGAGTGGAAGGGGAACCTGCGGGAATGCGCAAATCGTCGTGGTTGCTGTTGCTGCCGTTGCTGCTGCTTTCCGGATGCAGCCTGGCAGGATTTGCATATGACCTGCTGCCACGGCTCGCGGTAAGACAGGCCGACAGCTACCTCCAGCTCAGCAAGCGGCAGGAGGCAAGGGCGCTGGAACTGTTCCGCGAACGCCACGCTCTCCATGCCCGCGACGAACTGCCGCGCTACTACGCCTTGCTGCGCAAGGCGGAGCGCGCCGCCAGCGACGGCATCACCCGCGAGGAAATCGATGCCGTGCTTGACGAGGTCGAGTTCCTCTACAAGCTCGCCATCGAGCGCACGCTGCCGGCAGTCGCCGAGATCCTCGCGGGTCTGGACGACGCCCAGCTGGACCTGCTGGAAAAGCGCCTGCGCGCCGACGCCGAGAAGGACCGCAAGCGGCTGGACGAGGACCATCGTGCGCGCCGCATGGAGAAGACCCTCGAGGAAATCGAGGAGTGGACCGGCAAGCTCGAAGAGCCGCAGCGGGCGATGATCATCGTCGCGCTGGAAGAGATGCACGAGACGCGCCCGATGTTCCTGGAATGGCGCATCGACAACAGCGAACGCTTCATCGAATTCATGCGCAGGCGGCCGAAGCCCGTCGAGATCGAGAAGATGCTCGCGGGCTACTGGCTGGAGCGCGCGAACATGCCTGAGGAGCTTTACGCGAAGCTCCAGGACAACGCGAACCGCTATCGCGAAATGCTCATCGCGCTGGACGGCAATGCCACCGAAGCCCAGCGCCGCCATGCGCTGGAAAAACTCTCGAGTTTCGCCGACATCGTGCTGGACATCATGCCCAGGGAAACGCGCGCGGCGATCATTGAAGACAGGGAAGGAACCGGGAAGGCCAGGGAATGAATTCACCGCTGTTGCCGTTGCAGTCACGCATCGTCGAGCTCGATCAGCCCCGGCCGCTGTGGCGCATCTACGCGGGCATGCTGTTTCGCCGGCATGCACCTTCGACGGACGCCGAGCATGGCGTGATCATCTATCGCCAGCGCGACGTGCGCGCGCGTCCTGCCGACGTCGTCGCCTACCGTCAGCTGTGCGGCGAATGCCCGCCTGGCCGCATGCCGCCGATCTATCCGCACGTGCTGGCAACGCCCCTGCAGCTCAACCTGCTCGATTCCGACGACTTCCCGCACAGCCTGCCTGGCCTTGTGCATCTCGGCCAGAGCATCGAGTGGCACCAGCCGGTCGGCGTCGACGACAGCCTCGACATCGAATGCACCATGCATCCCGCCGAGGAACACGAACGCGGCGCACTCTACCGGCTGGATACCGACATCCGCCGCGATGGTGAACTTGCCTGGCGCGAGACCATCGCCTTCCTCAAGCCCGATCCCACGAAGCGGGTACGGCCTGCGCGACGGGGCAGGGAAGGCGACGCCAGTCATTTCGTGCCGCTGCTGCACATGCAGTTTCCTGAAGACGCCGGCCGCCGCTACGCGCGCGTCTCCGGCGACTGGAACCCGATCCACCTCTGGGAATTCACTTCGAAGCGCTTCGGCTTCAAGCGGCCCATCGCCCACGGCATGTACACGCTCGCCCGCTGCCTCGCCGTGCTCGAAGCACGCGGCGTCGACCTCATCGGCAAGCGCGTCGACGCGCAGTTTCGCGCGCCTGTCATGCTGCCCGCCTTCACCAACTTCTCGCTCTCCGATCGTCATCCGGATGAACACTTCGCACTGACTGATTCCAAGAAGGGACGAATCCTTCTGGAAGGGCGAATCAGCGGCATCGAATACGACCGATAAACGTACGTTAGCTACGATGGCGGAGATCCGCAGGCTCGTTACACGGGTTTTGGATATACCGTGTAATCAAGGATAGTTGTTCGAGAATGGGGCTGGCAGATCGTGACAGGCTGAGGTTTGCGCACCGAGTCCACCTGGTTTCGGCCAGGCGGGTCGATGGAGAGCAAACAAAAAGGGCGGCCAATGGCCGCCCTTTTCGTTGCAAGCTGCATATATCGATCAGCGAATGCCGAGCACGTCCACGCCCTGTTCGAAGACGATGTCGACGGGAATGTCGGCTTCGGCGAGGCGGTCGAGGTCGCGCTGCAGGCCGGCGTCGATGACGCCTTTCTCGCGCACCAGGCGATCCACGCCCTCGTAGTCGCCGTCGCCCTGCAGGGTGAGGATGAGGCGCGAGAGGTCTTCGACGGCCTGCTGCATCTTCTCGAAGTTGACGCGGTAGGTACCGGTCTCTTCGTCGCGCGAGAAGGCGCCGGCCTCGCGGAAGAAGTTGAAGCGCACCATGTTGGCCTTGCCGTGCGCGCTGGAGGCGCCGAAGCGCACCGAGCGGAAGATGCCGGCGAGGAAGG
>Ga0207873_1000473_pt1 | contig 44117 bp, 45 predicted proteins | sample BGWIniCompost_FD_187373 | JGI IMG/M metagenome (GOLD analysis project Ga0207873, IMG submission 187373) | Cellulose adapted compost microbial communities from Newby Island Compost Facility, Milpitas, CA, USA - BGW Initial Compost (SPAdes)... ... | reverse complement strand
CCATCAGCCTGGTGACCGCGCGGCTCGAGGTGCACCAGAAGGCGGCGTGGATGCTGAGGGCGCACCTGGAGTGAGGGGTGAGGCGCAAGATGTGAGACGGCTGCGCGCGATAGCCATCGTCACCCACAAGCGCTGAACGTCATCGCAACAAGAAAAAGCGGCCTGAAGGCCGCTTTTTCTTGCTCGCTCTCGGCGGGAAGGTATCGACCTTCCTCAACCGTCGTCTCACGTCTCACGACCGTTTCATCGAATCGAAGAACTCGTTGTTGGTCTTGGTGTCCTTGAGTTTCTCGATCAGGAACTCGATGGCCTGCAGTTCGTCCATGGGGTGCAGGACCTTGCGCAGGATCCACATCTTCTGCAGCTCGTCCGGCTTGACCATCAGCTCCTCGCGGCGGGTGCCGGAGCGGTTGATGTTGATGGCCGGGAAGACGCGCTTCTCGGTGATGCGCCGGTCAAGATGGATTTCCATGTTGCCGGTGCCCTTGAACTCTTCATAGATCACGTCGTCCATCCGCGAGCCGGTCTCGACCAGCGCGGTGGCGATGATGGTGAGCGAGCCGCCTTCCTCGATGTTGCGCGCGGCGCCGAAGAAGCGCTTCGGCCGCTGCAGCGCGTTGGCGTCCACGCCGCCGGTCAGCACCTTGCCGGAGGACGGCACCACCGTGTTGTACGCGCGGCCGAGGCGGGTGATGGAATCGAGCAGGATGACCACGTCCTTCTTGTGCTCGACCAGGCGCTTGGCCTTCTCGATCACCATTTCCGCGACCTGCACGTGCCGCGACGCCGGCTCGTCGAAGGTGGACGACACCACCTCGCCGCGCACCGAGCGCGACATTTCGGTCACTTCCTCAGGACGCTCGTCGATCAGCAGCACGATGAGATAGCACTCGGGATGGTTGTGTTCGATGGAGTGCGCGATGTTCTGCAGCATCATCGTCTTGCCGGCCTTCGGCGGCGAGACGATCAGGGCGCGCTGGCCCTTGCCGATGGGCGCGACCATGTCGATGATGCGCGCGGTGATGTCCTCGGTGGAGCCGTTGCCGAGTTCCATGATCAGCCGTTCCTTCGGGAACAGCGGTGTCAGGTTCTCGAACAGCACCTTGTTCTTGGCGTTCTCGGGCGGCTCGTAGTTGATCTCGCTGACCTTGAGCAGCGCGAAGTAGCGTTCGCCTTCCTTGGGCGGGCGGATCTTGCCGGAAATCGTGTCGCCGGTGCGCAGGTTGAAGCGGCGGATCTGGCTGGGGGAAACGTAGATGTCGTCCGGACCGGCGAGGTAGGAGCTGTCGGCGCTGCGCAGGAAACCGAAGCCGTCCTGCAGGATTTCCAGCACGCCGTCCCCGGAGATGTCCTCGCCGCTTTTGGCGTGCGCCTTCAGGATGCTGAAGATGATGTCCTGCTTGCGGGAGCGTGCCGTCCCTTCCAACCCCATTGATTCGGCAATCGAGATCAGCTCCGATGCCGGTTTCTTCTTCAGTTCAGTCAGATTCATGCGTTGTACTCGAATGCCTGGTCTTGAAATGGTCCGGCAGCGGACGCTGCCATCTTGATTGCCGGTTGCGGGCAGGCGTCATTCCTGGCCGCTTGATGTCCCATGAAGGGGACCGCTGGAAACCGGTCGGAACTCCCCGGAAGGAAAAGCAGGTCCGTCTGCAACCTGGTCCTGGAAAAACGCGGCCCCACCCCTCGCGGGGCCGCGGGAAGAAATCACGCGGGCTTCAGAGATTCGCGTCAATGAAGGCCGCAAGCTGCGACTTCGAGACCGCGCCAACCTTGGTGGCCTCGACCGCACCGTTCTTGAACAGCATGAGCGTCGGGATGCCGCGAATGCCGTACTTCGGCGGCGTCTGCGGATTCTCGTCGATGTTCAGCTTCACGATGCGCACCTTGCCATCGTATTCCTCGGCGATGTCGTCCAGCACCGGGGCGATCATCTTGCAGGGGCCGCACCATTCGGCCCAGTAATCGACCAGCACCGGCAAGTCGGACTTCAGAACATCGGCTTCGAAATTCGAATCCGTGGTATGGACTATTTTTTCGCTCACGCTTTAAGCCTCCACGATAGAAAGCGGTTAAGCCGGCACGGGTGCGAATGCAGCGGAACACATCAGGGAAAGAAGCGGGGATGTGACGTTCGGCGCCTGATGAGGCACAATAGCGCTGCCGGGTCGCGGCTCGTTCGGTGTCTTGAAGATAACAGGCCCGACGGCTGCGGACCCTACGATGGCGCTATTTGAGCCGAATCTTTCCACGATTTCAAGCCCCGGTTTCCTGCATGGCAGACCGGCGTCAGAAGGTCTTCCATTCGCCCATGACGGCACATCTATCCGAGACACGTTTCGACGAATTCTCCCTTCATCCGACATTGGCCCGCGGCATCCAGGATGCAGGTTTCGAGCGCTGCACGCCGATCCAGGCGCTGACGCTGCCCGTCGCCCTCACCGGCCTCGATGTCGCAGGCCAGGCGCAGACCGGCACCGGCAAGACCGCGGCCTTCCTGGTCGCGACCTATGAGACGCTGCTGCGCAACCCGGCCAGCCCGACGCGCCGCGCCAATCAGCCGCGCGCGCTGATCGTCGCGCCCACCCGCGAGCTCGCGGTGCAGATCGCCAAGGATGCCGAGCAGATCGGCGGCCACACCGGTTTCGAGATCGGCCTCGTCTACGGCGGCGAGGATTACGAGAAGCAGCGCGACCGCCTTGCGGCGGGCGTCGACATCCTCATCGGCACGCCTGGGCGCCTGATCGACTACCTCAAGCAGCATGTCTATGACCTGCAGGAGGCGCGGGTCGCGGTGCTCGACGAAGCCGACCGCATGTTCGACATGGGCTTCATCAAGGACATCCGCTACCTGCTGCGCCGGCTGCCGCCGCCCCAGGAGCGGCTGACCATGCTGTTCTCCGCCACGCTGTCCCACCGGGTCATGGAGCTCGCCTACGAGCACATGAACAACCCGGAAACGGTGAAGGTGCAGGATGAGAGCGTCACCGTGGACCGCATCCGCCAGCTGGTGTTCTTCCCGTCCAACCGCGAAAAGCCGGCGCTCCTGATCGGCCTGCTGCGGCGCATGGACTGCCGCCGCACCATGGTGTTCGTGAACATGAAGCGCACCGCCGAGGAACTGGTCGGCTGGCTGCAGGCGAACGGCTTCAATGCCGACGTCCTGTCCGGCGACGTGCGCCAGAACAAGCGCCTGCGGCTGCTGCGCGAATTCCAGGCCGGCACCTTGCCGGTGCTGGTAACCACGGACGTGGCCGCCCGCGGCCTGCACATTCCGGACGTCACCCACGTCTTCAATTACGACCTGCCGCAGGACGCGGCCGATTATGTCCATCGCATCGGCCGCACCGCGCGCGCCGGCGCCGAGGGCGACGCCATCAGCTTCGCCTGCGAGGACTACGCCATCGCCCTCCCCGACATCGAGGAATACATCGGCCAGCCCCTGCCGCGCGACAATTACCACGAGGACCTGCTGGCGACCGACCTGGTGCAGCCGAAGTCCCGTCCCCGTTCCTCGTCCGGCCGCGGCAAGCCCCGCGGCGGACGGCGTCCCGGCCGGAGCGAAGGCCGCCGCTCATGAGCTGGAAGTTCGACGGCAAGGTGCGCGGCCAGTTTCCGCCCATCACGGTCGAGCTCGATGGCGCGGCGCTCTCCAGCGAGGAGAAATGCAGCCATTGTGCCAACGCGCTGTGCTGCCACTACGTGACGCAGGAAATCGAGACGCCGCGTTCGATGTATGACTTCGATTTCATGCTCTGGCAGATCTCCCACGACAACATCCAGTTCTTCAAGGATGAAGGCCGCTGGTACATGCTCGTGGTGAGCACCTGCCGGCACCTCCAGCCCGGCGGGCGCTGCGGCATCTACGAGAAGCGTCCGCAGATCTGCCGCGATCACGCCAACGACTGGTGCGAATTCGACGAGCCGCTGTCGAAGCACTGGCAGCTGTGGTTCCCCGACTACGAGTCCCTGGACGCCTGGTGCCGCAACCGCTTCCGGAACTGGGACAAGCGCCATCAGAAGTGGGCCGCCAACGCGCCCCGCTGACCTCACGCCGCGTTATCCCCACCCCTTGCCGGCAGTTGACGGCCCGCCGCACGCTCCCCTAATCTCTCGCGCCTTGCCGATTTCTTGGACCCAGGACCATGGCAGGAAGCCGCAAGCTGGAAGGGAAGCACCTGCAGCGTTGCCTGCGGATGCTGGAATCCGTCACCGAAACCTTTGACGCCCACGGGCTGCCCTACTGGCTGGAAGGCGGCACGCTGCTCGGCGTCATCCGCGAGCAGCGCCTGCTGCCGTGGGATACCGACATCGACCTTTCCATCCGCGCGGAAGACATCACCCTTCTGACCGCCTGCCTGCCAGCGCTGCGCCGCCAGGGCCTGCGGCTGCGCCTGAAACATGTCGAGCAGCATGAGCCTCCTTTTCCTCCGGGTGCGCCACGGCTGCTCAAGATCCGCTCGCGCCGGTTGTATTTCTTCCGCGGCGATGCGCTGATCGACGTCTTCATCAAGTACCGCCATGGCGACGACTATCACTGGCTCATCGGCACTCGGACGCACAAGTCCGCGCCGGCGCGTTTCTACGATGAGCTGGGGAGCGTCACATTCAATGGCCGCCGGTACTCCATCCCGCGCGACGTGGAGGACTACCTGGCGTTCCGTTATGGCGACTGGCGAACCCCCGTCACGGAATGGAACACGTTCCGCGACGACCTCGCGGTGAAGAAACCAGGGACGAAATGATCGAGGGACCGAGGTGCGCATCTTCATACTTGCCGCCGGCACCGGCTCGCGGCTCTATCCGCTGACTAAGGACACGCCCAAATCGCTGCTGGACATCGGCAACGGCGACTGCCTGCTGGGCAGGCAGCTGCATGCCATCGAGGAAAGCGGCATGTTCTCGGACGCCGTGATCATCACGGGCTACCGGGGCGAGCAGATCGAAAGCTGGCTTGACCGGCGGGACTCCGCCTTTCCCGTACGGACCCTGTTCAACCCCTTCTTCGCTTCCACCAACAACCTCGTCTCGCTGTGGTGCGCGCGCCACCTGATGCGGGAACGCGATTTCGCCATCACCAACGGCGACAACCTGTACCAGCCCGGCGTGCTGCGTGATGCCGCCTGCCGCGCCCGCCCCAACGCCATCAGCATCACCCTGAGCCACAAGCCGGCCTATGACGATGACGACATGAAGGTGATGCTGGATGCCGCGAACTGCGTGCGCCGCATCGGCAAGACCCTGCCCGCCGCGCAGGCCAGCGCCGAATCGGTGGGCCTCGCCTTCATCAAGGGCGCCGGAATGCGCGAGCGCTTCATTGACACGCTGGAAAGGCTGTTGCGGGATGCGGATTACCTGAACCGCTTCTGGCTGGAAACGTTCAACCGGCTGGTCGAACGCGCCGTGCCGGTGCATACGGTCGACATCCATGCGGACGACTGGGCGGAAATGGATTTCCATCCCGACATCGAGACCTTGCGTCAACGCCTCTCGGAAGCGCTGCTGAAAACGGCGGCGCCCGCGCCAAGGCGCGCCACCGTGAACGAGTGACGCGCCGTCACTGCAACCACAGGACCAGGCGTGCGGCAATCATGCCCAGGCCCGGCGCCGCGCCCAGCATTGCCGCCGCCTTCACGAGCCGCATGAATTCGTCACCACTCATCGCGCCATGCGAACGCAATGGCGCGATCACGACGGCAAGCGCAATGACCGCCCCTGCGACGACGAGTGACACCGCGAGGACCATCGTCGCATTGCCGCTGCTGATGGCGTTGCGCAGCGTGGAAAACAGGAAGATGCCGGCGAGAAGCGAGAACAGCGCCCCCGCGCCCAGCGAGAACAGCAGGATTATCGCAATCATTTCGTTCCTCCATGAACTGACGGGAATCAGGCGGGCATGAGCTCCTTCAGGCTCAGCGCCGCCGGGAAGCTGCCGGCAGGCCTGGGCGGCCTGGTGGAATCAGGCTGCAGCATCTGCACCACCTGGCCGATGCCATAATCACGCGCCGCATTGAGCACGTTCTCGCTGTCGTCGACGAACAGCGCGCGCGCGGGTGCGAACGGCTCCACCTCGCGCAGGCGATCCCAGAAGCCGTCAGCCTCCTTGGGCATGCCGAATGCATGCGAGGTGTACATCGCATCGAAATACTGGCCGATCTCGATGCGGGCGAGCTTGAACTCCAGCGTGTCCGAATGCGCGTTGGTGACCAGCACCATGCGTCGCCCGGTGGCGCGCACGCTGGCGAGAAACTCCTCGGCATGCGGCGCGGGCCGCACGAGGTCCGCGAGTTCGTGCTTCAGGCCGACGATGTCCACGCCCAGCGTTTCCTGCCAGAAGGCGACGCTGTACCAGGCGAGCGTGCCCTCGCGCGCCTTGAACAATGGATACAGTTCCGCCAGCGCCTGCTCGTAGTCCAGGCCGCGTTGCGCGCCCCAGTGGCGCGGCAGAAGCTCGACCCAGAAGCGGTTGTCGAACTCGAGGTCGAGCAGCGTGCCATCCATGTCCAGCAATACGGTATCCACTCGGTCCCACTCGACCAGCGGCTCGGGCACGATGGTGGCTCGCGCGCTATCATTCATTCTTTCATTCATCGGGACATCGCAATGGCTGAAGGTTTTCTGTCGCCCCTGCTGGAAATCGCCGAAAGGGCAGGCAAGCGGATAATGGAGGTCTACGATACCGACTTCGCCGTCAGCGAGAAAGCCGATGAATCCCCGCTCACGCAGGCCGACCTGCGCGCGCACCGCGTCATCGTCGACGGGCTGCAGGAGCTCACGCCGGATATTCCGGTGCTCAGCGAGGAATCTGCCGCCATTCCCTGGGGCGAGCGTCGCCACTGGGAGCGCTACTGGCTGGTGGATCCATTGGACGGCACCCGCGAGTTCGTCAAGCGCAACGGCGAATTCACCGTGAACATCGCGCTGATCGAGCATCATCGTCCCATCGCCGGCGTGGTGCACGTGCCAGTGACCGGCGTGAGCTATCTCGGTGCGGAAGGCGCCGGCGCGTTCAGGCGGGAAGCCGGCGGCACGCGCGAGATCCATGTACAGCAACCGGCGGAACAGCCGCCGCGTGTGGTGGCCAGCCGTTCGCACCGCGGCGAGGCAGTGGATGCCTGGCTGGCGCGCCTTGGCGAGCACCGCATCGTCTCCATGGGTTCCTCGCTCAAGCTCTGTCTCATCGCCGAAGGCGCAGCGGATGCCTACCCGCGGCTGGGCCCGACCTCGGAATGGGATACGGCAGCAGCGCACGCCGTGATATGCGCGGCCGGCGGCGCCGTGGTGGAAGCCGCCACCGGAAAGCCCTTGCGCTACAACACCAAGGAAACCCTGCTCAACCCCTGGTTCATCGCCTATGGCGATGCGAACCGTGACTGGCTGCTTGATCGCGCCGCCTGACACTACAGACTTTCCCCGTCAAAAATCTGCCGGCGCATGAGTTACCTCGGGCTGCCTGCTCCCTAGTCTGCGCGCTTCCCTCCGGGAGGCGCCGGCATGCAACCCTTCGGCTTCGTCACCATTTCCGATCACAACTACTTTCCCGGCGTACGCGCGCTGATCAACAGCATTCGCCACAGCGCGCCCGCGCCGATCACCGTCATCGACGAGGGTCTGCGACCGGAGCAACTGGAATGGCTGCGGCGGAATGACGTCGAGACCCGCCGGGTAAGACGCAGCATTCCGGTGAACGACCCGCGTTTCGGCTGCTGTTACGCCCTGTTCGACATCGATGCCGCGCCCTATGAGCGCATTGTCTGCATTGATCCGGATGCCATCGTGCTCACGGACGTTCGACACCTCGCCAGGACGCTCGACGACAAGCCCATCGCCGTTGCCTCGGGGAACTCCTTCCGCACACTCATGCAGAGCGATTACCGGAGAAAGCTTCACCACGCCTTTCCCAGGAACAAGTGGCGTTTTCTCTTTAATCATCCACGTCATCTGCGCCACCTGCTGCCCTCGCCATTCTTCGCGGTATCCAGCGGCGTGATGGCGGTAAGGCGCGAACTCCTGCCGCGCATCCGCGAGGCTGCCTTGCAATACAGGCCGTTCTTCGAAGCGTTCCGGTTGCCCGACCAGGACCTGTTGAGCGTTTGCCTTGCCACCACGGGCATCGCGGCTGAAAAGCTGCCCTTCGAAATGAACGCAGCCTTCCTGCACGCGCCGCCCGAGGCCTCCGGCATCAACGCGCATACGCGCCGCAAGTACGAATGGGTGTCCAGAAACGTCCGCTTTGCGTTTCACGATGGCCACATGGAACTCGCAATCCGCGGGTCCAGACCTCGACCGATAGATGTGCTGCACTACGCCGGCGTGAACAAACCCTGGAAACCGGGCGCGCGGCTGCGCCCCGGCTTCCGCGAACTCTGGATGCATTACCACGACCTCGACGCGCCGCCGCTCGCCGCGACCGGCTGAGGGTTTCCCCGCGTTTTGCCGGACGACCGCCGCCCTCAGTCATCCCGGAGAACTTCACGAACGGGAGAGCGAGGCATGAAAGCGGCAGTGTTTTCCGGGCCAAGGAACATCCGCTGCGAGCAGGTGCCGGATCCCGGCATCGTCGATTCGCGGGACATCATCCTGCGCGTCACGTCCACCGCCATCTGCGGCTCCGACCTGCACCTTTACAACGGCATGTTTCCGCAGGCCCGCAAGATGGTGATGGGCCACGAGTTCATGGGCATCGTCGAGGACGTGGGCAAGGACGTCGGCAACCTGAAGAAAGGCGATCGCGTCGTCGTGCCCTTCCCCATCGCCTGCGGCAGGTGCTTCAACTGCGAGCACCAGGTGCCGGTAGGTTGCGAGAACTCCAATCCGAAGCACTACGGCGTCAAGGGCGGCGTCATGGACAGCAAGGGCGGCGGCCTGTTCGGCTATTCCGATCTCTATGGCGGCTACGACGGCGGCCAGGCCGAGGCGGTGCGCGTGCCCTACGCCGACTACGGCTGCCGCAAGGTGCCGGACGGACTGACCGACGAACAGGTGCTGTTTCTCACCGACATCCTGCCCACCGGCTGGGCGGGCAACGACTGGGCGCATGTCGGCAAGGGCGACACCGTCGCGGTGTTCGGCTGCGGTCCCGTCGGCCTGATGGCGCAGAAGGTTGCCTGGCATCGCGGCGCGAAGCGTGTCATCGGCGTGGACGTGGTGCCGTCACGGCTGGAGATGGCACAAAAGGCAGCCAATGCCGAAACCGTCAACGCTGGCGAGGTCGATGCCGTGGACGCCATCATCGGGCTGACCGGCGGTCATGGCGCGGATGTGTGCATCGACGCCGTCGGCATGGAGCCCGACCGCGGCATCACCGAGCGGGTCATCGCCGCGGCACACATGGAGCGCGGTTCCATCAAGGTGCTGAATGACGCCGTCGCCGCGGTCCGTCGCGGCGGGCGGGTCGCCATCCTCGGCGTCTATGCCACGAGCTACGACAACTTTCCGCTGGGGCAATGGATGGACAAGGGTATCCAGATCACCGCCGGGCAGGCACCGGTACACAACTTCATCGACAAGCTCATCCCGCTGGTCGCGGAAGGCAAGCTCGTTCTCGATGACATCATCACCCATCGCGTCGCGCTGGATGACGTCGACAAGGCCTATGACATGTTCAACCGGAAGCAGGACAACTGCGTGAAGGTGGTGATGCATCCCTAGCGCGTGCCGGCGGATTGCCCCCGCAAAGAAGAACGCCGGCTCGCGCCGGCGTCCTTCGTGGCATGAGGCAACGCCTCAGCGCTTGCCCAGCAGGCCCTGCTGGAACTTCTTGGTCGGCGGCTTGGGGCCGAGCCAGATGGCGCGCACGGCGGTCGCGAAGTCATGCCCCGGGATGGTGCCCTTGAGGTCGGAATTCACGAACACCTTGGTGCCCTCGTCCGGGATGTAATCGATGGTGATGACATCATCCTTCGCGAGGTCCTCGGTGAAGAAGGCGTTGAACTGCTCCGCACGCTCGGCGATGGCCTCGTTCAGTTCCTTGCTGTTGTTGTTCTTGAAGCCGTCGTTCCAGGCCTCGACCACCTTGTCCACCGGCACGTCACGCACGAAGTGCATCACCATGCGGCTGGGGCCGTTGGCCTCGATCAGGTCCGCGGCCTTGTCGCTGGCCTCGGGGACATACAGGCCGCCCACGTAGACGTCGATCCACGCCTTCTCGCGCAGCCCGATGCCGTTCAGGACCAGCTCCTGGCCGGCCACTTCGACCGTATCCGGCAGGCTGACGCCGGCGAGTTCCGCGGCACCTGCCCCGCCCGCGAACGTCACAAATACAGCGGCAAGCAACATCTTTTTCATTGGTTCCTACCTCGCAGTTGAGGATTCCGGCAGGGCGCCGGGGTCGTGCTCCGATTCAAGCACGCTCCGGTTTACCGCAGCATTCAGCGTCCGGTCAAGGAAACTGAGGGTTCGCTGCCAGGCCGCTTCCGCCGCTTCCTGATTGAAGTTGGCGCCCGTGGGGTTGGCGAAGGCATGGCCTGCGCCCTCGTAGATGACAATTTCCGCGTCCTTGCCCAACTGCCGGAGCGTCTGCTCGAAGCGCTGCACGCCCTCGACGGGAATGCCCTCGTCCTCGGCGCCGAACAGCCCGAGCAGCGGCACGTTCAGGCCGGCAAGCTGCTCCTCGGTCACCATCTCGACGTGACCGTAATAGATCACCGCGCCGGCGAGCTCGTTCGGGTAAAGCAGCGCCGCCTGCATCGAGAAGCTGCCGCCCAGGCACCAGCCAATCGAGGCCACCGACAGCGCGCCGATCTCCTCCTGCATGAACTTCCATGCCTGGCGGATGTTGTCATGCACTTTCGGGATGTTGCCGACAGTCTCCTGCATCAGCGAACGCGCCTGCTCGGGATCCGTGGCGACGCGGCCGCCGTAGAGATCGAGCGCCAGCACGACGTAACCCTGGGCGGCGAGCTTGTCCGCCATGGCGCGGATGTTGTCGTTCAACCCCCACCACTCATGGAAAAGCATCACGCCCGGCAGGCCGCCGTGCGCAGATTCGGGATAAGCCAGGTAGCCGCGCAGCACCTGTCCCTGCTGCTGGCCGTAATCGACGCTTTCCGATGCGACGGCAAAGGCGCCGTCTTCGCCCAGCGCTTCCGCGCCGCTGGGCTCGGCAGTGTCAGTGGCATGCTGTTCCGCCATGCGGGCGGTGTAGTCGTCGACCCCGCGCTGTTCCTGCGGCTCCTCGCCACAGGCGGCAAGCAGGGTGAAGGCCAGAAGAATGCCTGCGAGTCGAAGTGAATGTCTGGAATTCATGCGTGTCTCCCCGAGACATGTTGCCGCTCCATTCTCCGGCGGGTGCAGCATGAATACAACCTGCGCGGTCTGCGTTACTCCGGCAAATACGGTAAATTGGCGTGGGATAAGGAGGGGCCGATGCCAGACCAGATGGAAACCCGCGAACGGCTGATGAAACTTCGCCAGGAGCACCGCGACCTGGACGACGCCATCGCGCGGATGTCGGAAGGCCCCTTCGTCAACGAGCTCCAGCTGAAGCGGATGAAGATACGCAAGCTGCAGATCAAGGACTTCATCGCCAAGCTGGAAAGCTCGCTGATACCGGATCTGGATGCTTGAGAAGGGAGAAGGCTTCGTAGCGTGAAGCGTTCGCGTCAGTAGTGCGGCGGCGGGGTTTCCTCGGCGGCATCCGCGATCAGCGCCGGCACGGCCTGTCGCAACTGTTCCTCCAGCTCTCCGACCCGCAGCAACAGCCGCGCGATTTCCTGCTCCTGCCGCGCGATCACGTCCGACAGCTGCTGCTGCGCGTCCTCAAGGAAGGCAATCCGCGTTTCCAGGTCAACCAGTTTTTCGTCCATCTCTCCCTGCTGCCTTCTTCCTTCTGCCTGTTCTCACGCCCCACCCACGCGCCGGATGAGTTGCTCCAGCGGCACGGCGACTTCGCGCGTGCGGTGCGGCGGCTCTTCCTCGCCGTCGAACCAGCGCGTATCGCGGTCCAGCCTACCGCCCAGCGCGCGGAAATCGAACAGCTCGGTATCCATCAGGTGGCTGGGCACCACGCACTTCAGTGCCGCCAGCATGGAGTCGATCTTCTTCGGCGATTCCTTCTCCCAGGCATGCAGCATGCGCTTGATCTCCTTGCGCTGCAGGTTCTCCTGCGAGCCGCAGAGGTTGCACGGAATGATCGGGAACTCGCGGAAATGCGCCCAGCGGGCGATGTCCTTCTCGCGGCAATACGCCAGCGGACGGATGACGATGTTGCGGCCGTCGTCGGACTCGAGCTTCGGCGGCATCGCCTTCAGCTTGCCGCCGTGGAAGAAATTCAGGAAGAACGTCTCGAGAATGTCATCGGCATGATGACCGAGCGCGATCTTGGTGATGCCGTTCTCGGCCGCGAAGGTGTACAGCGCGCCGCGACGCAGGCGCGAGCACAGCGAACAGGTCGTCTTGCCCTCCGGGATGACGCGCTTGACCACGCTGTAGGTATCCTGCTCGAGGATCGTGAATTCCACGCCGATGGAGGCGAGGTATTCCGGCAGTACGTGCTCGGGGAAGCCGGGCTGCTTCTGGTCTAGGTTCACGGCGATGATGTCGAAGTTCACCGGCGCGCGCGCCTTCAGCCCCAGCAGGATGTCGAGCAGCGTGTAGGAGTCCTTGCCGCCCGAGAGGCAGACCATGACGCGGTCGCCTTCCTCGATCATGTTGTAGTCCTGGATGGCCTGGCCGACCTGGCGGTACAGGCGCTTTTCCAGCTTGCGTGCGGCAACAGATCCGGCTTGCATGGGAGTGACTCGAAAGTGATCAGGCGGCGCATTCTAACGCCGCGCCCCTCCCCGCCGCGAGGCTGATCGTCACTGCAGCTTCTGCGGCGGCGCGGCGCCGGGCTCCACCGGCTTGTTCGCCCGCGCGGCGGACGTTCCCAGCGCTTCCATCCCCGGGAACGGCACTTCCTGCTTGCGGTAGCCGATCACCTCACCCAGCGTCAGGAACTCGTTCACATCCACGCGGACGTCGATGTCGGCGCCGGTGAACTGCGCCGGGTGCTCGTAGCCCACGGTATGCGCCAGCGAGATCAGCTCGCGGCGGAAACCGCGGATGAAGGTATTGAAGCGCAAGGCCTTGCCGTCCACGTCCAGGCCGCGCTGCCGCCAGTCGTTCATGGTTGCCACCCCCGACGGGCAGCGGCCGGTATGGCAGGTGCGCGACTGGATGCAGCCGATGGACATCATCGCCTCGCGCGCGATCGCGACCATGTCGCAGCCCATGGCGAATGCCATCACGGCGCGATCGGGAAACCCCAGCTTGCCGGAGCCTATCCAGGTGACGTCACCGGCAATGCCCTTCTCCAGGAAGATGGCGTAGACGCGCGGGAAGGCCGCGCGGAACGGCAGCGCAACGTGATCGGTAAAGGTGAGCGGCGCCGCGCCCGTGCCGCCTTCGCCGCCATCGATCTGAATGAAGTCAGGGCCGCGCCGCTCGCGCGCCATGATGTCGGCGAGATCGCGCCAGAAGTCCAGCCGGCCGATGGCCGCCTTGATGCCCACCGGCAAGCCGGTGCGCTCGGCGATGCGCTCGACGAAATCCACCAGCTCCGCGGCCGAGGAGAACTCCGCATGCGCGTTCGGCGACTTGCAATCCACGCCCACGGGAATGCCGCGGGTCGCGGCAATCTCCGGCACCACCTTCACGCCCGGCAGCAGCCCGCCCTTGCCGGGCTTGGCGCCCTGGCTGAGCTTCACCGCCACGGCGCGCACCTGCGGATACTGCTCACACTTCTCCGCCAGCAGATCCAGCGAGAAGCGGCCGTGCGCATCGCGCGCGCCGAAGTACGCCGTGCCGATCTGGAAGATCACGTCCGCGCCGAACAGGTGATACGGGCTCAAACCGCCCTCGCCCGTGTCGTGATAGCAGCCGGCCATCTTCGCGCCCTTGTTGAGCGCGCTGATGGCGTTGCGGCCCAGTGCGCCGAAGGACATGCCGGAAATGTTCACCACCGAGGTCGGCCGCCACGGGCGGCGGCGGCCATGCGATTCGCCGATGACCTTCAGGCAGGGAAGCAGCGCGGGATCGAGCGGATCGTACTGCGCCTCGGACTCGGGATACGGGATGGCGTTGTTGCGGATGATGGGGTAGCCGGCCGTGTACATGATCTCGGTACTGCCGAAACCGACCAGGTTGTTCTCGCCCTTCGCCGTCGCGTAGATCCAGCTGCGCTCGGCGCGATTGAACGGCCGCTCCTCGCGATCATCCGCCACCCAGTACTGGCGCAGCGCCGGGCCGATGGATTCCGCGAGATAACGGAAATGCCCGACGACCGGGTAAATGCGCAGCACCGCGTGGCGCCGTTGCACGAGATCGTGGATGGCGACGAGCGCCAGCAGGAGAACAATCGCACCGATGAACCAGGCGAGCATCACGCCTCCTCACGCCGGGTGAGGCGCCATTCTCGCAGACCCGCTTGCGCGGCGGCCAGCGAAGCGTCCTGCCAATCCGGATGAAGTTCGTTTCTCCACCGAGGCAAGCAGGAGTAACATGCCGCGCTCCTGCTGGAGGGCACCATGGACGCCGCTACAAGAATCCGCGTTTTGCTGGCACTCGCCGCGCTGTACCTGATCTGGGGCTCGACCTATCTCGGCATACGTTACGCGCTGGAAGGCTTTCCGCCCTTCGTGATGGCCGGCAGCCGCTTCGTGTTCGCGGGACTGATCCTCGGCGCGATCGCGCTCCTGCGCGGCGAGAAGCTGCCTACCCTGCGGCAATGGCGCAACGCCGCCGTGATCGGCTTCCTGCTCGCCGCCATGGGCAACGGCCTGGTGGTGTTCGCGGAGCAGTGGGTGGTGTCGTCGCTGGCGGCGCTGGCGGTGTCATGCATGCCGATCTTCGCCGCGGTATTCGGGTATTTCTTCGGCCGCGAGCTCACCCGCCTGGATGTCGTGGCGGTGCTGATCGGCTTCGTCGGCGTGGTGCTGCTGAACCGCGACGCGGGCATGGGCGGCATCTTCCATCCCGGGGTGATCGCGCTGATCGCCGCGCCCGTGTGCTGGGCCTTCGGCTCGGTGTGGGCGCAGTCGCTGGACCTGCCCAAGGGCTTCATGCTGAGCGCCTCGCAGATGCTCGCGGGCGGGCTCATTCTCTGCGGCATCAGCCTCGCGCTCGGCGAGTCGTGGCCAACCTCGCTGTCGGCGACGGCGCTCGCTGCCTGGCTCTACCTGATCGTGTTCGGTTCGATCATCGCCTACTCCTCGTACCTTTACCTGCTGCAGCACACCCGCCCTGCAGTGGCCACCAGCTACGCCTACGTGAACCCTGTGGTCGCGGTGTTCCTCGGCATCGTCATCGCCGGCGAGCGCATCGACGCCTGGGGCTGGACGGGCATGGTGGTGATCGTCAGCGCCGTGCTGCTCATCCAGTTGCAGCGTTCGCTGGGCAAGCGCTGATCAGGTCGCGAAGACGATCGCGAGCAGGCCGAAGCAAACCACGCCGAGCAGGCTGGCAGCGGTCTTCATGCGCGTGGCGTTGCGCCAGCCAAGGCCACGCAGGCCGGGCAGAAGCGCCAGCGCCGCGGCGACGCTGAGGACCAGCGAGACCCACGCCAGCGCAATCGGCACGAGTTCGAAGGCGCCGCTGCGGAAGGAGACCGCCAGCAGGAAGGCGTAGGCCGCGAGCGCGGAGAGACATTGCAGTCGGCTTGCGAACGGATAGTCCTTGCGAACGCGCCAGCGCCACAGGCCGCCCAGCAATGACAACGGCGGGATGGCGAGGAACAGCAAGGTCATCGCCGCCCAGCCCCAGCGCGGTTCCGGCGCCTTGTCCGCCAAATCCAGGCCAAGCAATCGGATACCGAGCGGCTCGACTCCCGCCGCGCCGTTGGCCAGCACGACCACGCCGCGGTTCTTGCCGGGCAGAAACGCGGCGAAACTGCGGAAGCCGCCTGTGCCACCGTTGTGCCACAGCACCCGCTCGCCATCGATCTCGCGTTCCATCCAGCCCAGGACCGGCACGCCAGTCTTCGCCGCGGCCTGCCAGAGCTCGGGGCTGCGCATCTGCCACTCGACAAAGCCGGCCAGCCCGGCGGCGCTGGCAGCCATGCCACCCGCCGGGGCGTAGGCGTCCAGCCGCCAGTGCGGCACCACCCGGCCGTTCTCGCCGCGGGCCTCGACCAGGCGTCCCGACGGAACATCGCGCACATCCAGCCACAGCTCCGTCAGCCCCTGCGGCTCCAGCACGCGCTCGCGCAACAGCGCCTCCCAGGGCGTGGCTGCCCGCTCGGCCAGCAGCTGGCCCAGCAACGCCGCCCCGAAATTCGAGTACTCGAAGCTGCCGCGCTCGCCGGGCTCGACCGCCTGCAGCGCCTTGATGAGGTCCTGGCGCGTCGTCCCTGCGTAGGGATCCTGGCTCTTCAGTATCAGCCTCGCGAACATGCCCGGACTCACCGGCAGGCGTGGCAGCCCCGAGGTGTGGGTCGCGAGCTCCAGCAGCGTGATGGCTGCGATGTCCGGGTGCAGCGCCACCCCGGGAAGCAGTTCGCCGATGCGCGTGTCAAAGGCAACCTCGCCGCGCCCGACCATGTCCACCAGCAGCATGACGTTGAACACCTTGGTGATCGAGCCGATCTCGAACACCGCGCCGGGATTCGCCTCGCCAGGGCGCGCTTCCGCGAACACGCGCCGCTCGTCGCCATCGGTCACCAGCGCCACCAGCGCGCTGCCGGTGCGCGCCTCGAAATGCTTCCTGACGAGCTCCTCGGAGCTTCCGGCGGGGAACGCGAAGCATGCGAGCAAGGCGACAAGCAGAAGCAGGGTCCTGTTCATTTTCTCCTCGTGCGGTGCGGGGACGATCAAGAGCGACGCAGGAGCGTAAGCCAACGAAAAGAGAAAGGCAGCCCGAAGGCTGCCTTTCGATCCGGCGATGAGAGGGTCAGTAGTTGGCCACGAGGGAGACGCCGGAGTAACTCGAATAGCCGCGTACCATCACGTACCAGGTGCCCGCGGGCGGCGACGAGAAGCTGCAGCTCTCGTTGTTGCCGTAGAGGTACGGACGGCAGTCGTACTGCGAGGTGGTCGGCGGCGAGCCGTAACGCACATAAAGGTCCGCATCACCCGAGCCGCCCGACATCTGGATGCTCAGGCTGGACGTGCCGGACGGCACCACCACGGTGAACACCTGCTGCGAGCCCGCGCTGCCGGACAGGCCGGTCAGCGGCACGCCGTCCTGCAGGTCGCCGCCGCCGCCACTGCCGCCGTTGTAACTGGCAGTGAGCGTCACGCCCGAGAAGCTGGTGTAGCCGCGGACCATGACATGCCAGGTGCCGGAGGCCGGCGAGGAGAAGCTGCAGCTCTCGTTGTTGCCGGTGCGGTACGGACGGCAATCCCACTGCGAGGTGGTCGGCGGCGAGCCGCGGCGCACGTACAGGTCCGCATCACCCGAGCCGCCGGAGATCTGGAACACGAGGTTCGTCGCTCCCGAGGGCACCTCGAGGGTGAAGCGCAGCTCGGTGCCGGACGAGCCCGACAGGCCGGTGACCGGGACGCCGTTCTGCAGTTCGCCGTCGCCCGGTCCCGGGCCGCCGCCACCGCCTGCGGCGGCCACTGCCGCGGCCGCATCGACGATGCCGACGCCGCAACCGGAACAGCTCGCCGGGAAGGGGCGCGCGGTGCTCTTCAGCAGGCTTTCCACGCCGTCCGGCGTGAGCGCGCTGTTCACGCTCAGCACCAGCGCCGCGACACCCGCGACGTGCGGCGCCGCCATGGACGTGCCCTGGTAGAAGGCGTAGGTATCGCTGCCCGGCGTGGTGGTGCCGGTGTTGAGCGTGGAGAGGATGCCGTTCGAGCCGCTTACGCGAACGTCACCGCCGGGTGCCGCGAGGTCCACCACGTTGCCGTAGTTGGAGTAATAGGCCCGGCCGCCGCTGCGGTTGGTGGCCGCGACCGCGATCACGCCCGAGCAGTTGGCGGGCATGGAGTTGGCGGCGTTGGTGGCCTCGTTGCCGGCGGCAACCACCACCACGGCATTGTTGCTGCGCGCGGAGTTGATCGCCGACTGCATGGTGGACGAGCAGCTGCCGCCGCCGCCCAGCGACATGTTGATGACGCGCGCGGGGTACGGGTTGCTGGGCACGCCGGAGACGCTGCCGCCGGCTGCCCAGACGATGGCATCGGCGATGTCCGAGGTCAGGCCGCCGCACTTGCCGAGCACGCGGATCGGCACGACCTTGGCGCCATAGGCCACACCGGCGACACCGGTGCTGTTGTTGGTAACCGCGGCCACCGTGCCGGCGACGTGCGTGCCATGCCAGCTGGACGAGGCGAAGCTCGGCGGGTAGCCGCCGCCGCACTGGCCGGCGTTCATCCAGTCGCCCGGGTCGCGGGCATCGGAGTCGCGCCCGCCGCCATCGTTGGCGACGAAGGTGTCGGAGATGAAGTCATAGCCGCCGACGATGTTGGCGGCGAGGTCGGCATGCGGACGGTAGCCGGTATCGATCACCGCGACGCGCACACCCGAGCCGTTGGTGGTGTCCCAGGCCGTGGGCAGGCGGATGCCGCCGGTGGACTCGAAGTAATGCCACTGCTGGTTGTACATGGAGTCATTGGGCGTGGCCAGCGGCTTCAGCAGCCGGTCGACCTCGGCGTACTCGACGTCCGGCTGCGCGGCAACCTCGGCGGCGAGCTGCTCGAGCTCTTCCTCGCTCATCGCGCGGCCAGCGCCCACCCTGACGACGTCGGCACCGATGGCCAGCGGCCGGCGGTATTCCAGTTGCACGGCCAGGCGGTCGGCGACGGCGGCGAGCGCCCGGTCGGCGCGCGCGTGCCGCTGCGCGACCGCGAGCCCCGGCGGGGCGTCCTTGAACTTGACGATGAGCTGCTGCGGCGGGCCGGCGGCATCATCCGCCGCGACACCGGGACTTGCTGCAAGCAGGCCTAGCGCGGTCAGCGCAAGCATGGACCGCCACAGGCCGGACATGCGCCCTGTTGATTGGATTGACATGTTTTCCCCCTTCTTTTTTGAAGGAATCCTGTTTTCACGATGCACGAACCCACCGTGGTCCGTGTCATTGCGTTCCCCAACGCAATGCTCTTGCCGCTCGTGACATTCCTTCTTTTTCTTCTTGCGGCGGCCGGTCCCCCCAGGACGCGACGCCAGCCCCTTTTACGACTTTGGGAAACTTATCGCAAGTGGGTTCTGAGGAAACATTTATCACTTTCGGACAAAAGGCGCCCGAACCGGCCTCCGACCGGCTCCCGGAAGGCGGACATGACGGAATCAGCCGCGATAGACGCAGCCGGAGGTGCAGGTTTCGGCCACCACGATCTTCGACAGCTGCGGCAGCCCGGGCTTGAGGCGCGCCCAGATCCAGGCAGCGAGGTTCTCGCTGGTCGGGTTTTCCAGGCCCTCGATCTCGTTGAGGTAGTGGTGGTCAAGCTGGCGGTAGATGGGCTCGAAGCGCGCCTTGAGCTCGGCGAAGTCCATCACCCAGCCGAGCTTGGGATCGACCTCGCCGGAAACGTGGATTTCCACGCGGAAGGAATGGCCATGCAGCCGGGCGCACTTGTGGCCCGGCGGCACGTTCGGCAGCCGGTGGGCCGCCTCGATGTGAAATACCTTGAAGATTTCCATGGGATTCTCAGAAAGCCCGCACGTAGCGGAGTGACCAGCCCTCGTCCGCGCCGTCGCTGAGGTGCAGTTCGACGCGGCTGTCCCGGTCCGGCAGCAGGGCGACGCGCGCCCATTCGTAGGATTTTTCCCGCGGGTCCGCGTGCCGCACCGTCTCGGCGCCGCTCGCGGGCTGCACGGTCTCGCTGTAGCTGAAGTCGCGCCAGCCGCCACCCGCCGCGATCTCGACGATACCGAAGCGCGCGGCGAGGCCCAGCGTGCCGCGGCGTTCGTCCAGCCGCGCGGTGAGCTCGGTGTTGCTGCGCTCGCGGCTGTCGCGCTGCAGCAGGTACCAGGCGTCGCTCTCCAGCGTGAAGCGCGAGGCGAACGGTACGCGCAGGTGCACGCCCAGCCCGCCGAAGATGCCGCTCAGTGACTCGTACTCGCGGGCGAGCGCCGCCGGATGGTCGGCGTCGTTCTCGGAGTAGCCGAAGGCGATCGACATCTGCAGGAAGCGCACCACGTCCTCGCGGTACTCGATGCCGTAACGGCCGAACGACAGGGTGGTGACATCGCCGCCGCGGAACTCGAGCTCGGCGTCGTGCCGCGCGAAGAAGGCCGCGGCCTCGCCGTGGGCAGGCTTGCGCGCCAGGGCGGCACCGGGCAGCAGCATCAGCAGGAAAAGCGCGAGCGGGACGTGCCGGAAATTCATGGGGAACCTCGAAGAGCGCGCGTGAACGCGCATTCTAGCTCACTGTGGCAGCTGCCGTATCCGGGCCCTGCGTCGATGCGGCGGCAGGCGGAAGAAGGCACGCAGCTCCTCGCGCAGGCCGTGCACGTCACTGCCATGGCGCTGCCGCAACCAGCGGCAATAACGCTCCGCCAGCCGGCTCGCCTCGCTGTAACGTTCGCGCAGCTCGGCGGGCAACTGCGGCGCAGGCCCGGCGGCATCGAACAGCTGCGCGTGGATCTGCTCCGCCAGATCACCCAGCCCCGAGTGACGGCCGAGTTCCCAGGCGGTGACGAACTTGTCGATCTCCGCCTGCACCTCGAGATCCAGCGCACTGATCTCCCGTTCGTTGGCGGCGTGCCAGCCCAGGCAGACGAAGTGGCTGACGCCTTCCAGCACCGTCCAGAAGTCCTCCAGCGGCTGCCAGGCAAAGCCGCGGATGCCGCCGCGCGCCTCGACGCGCGCCAGCACCTCGGGATCGAAGCACAAGCCGAGTTCAAGCTCATCACCGCGCTCGCGCAGCAGCAGCGTCTCGGCGCCGGCATGCGAGACCTCCACCACGAAGGCATCCACAGGCGCGAGCGGCGGCAGGCGGTAGAAGTCCTGCAGCCATTGCTGGAACTGGGCGGGCACGCTGCTCATTGCAAGCGCGTGCTGGTATTGCCGTGGGCGGGCTGGATGCCGAGCTTCTGCAGCAGTTCCGCGGCGCGCGGCGAGCGCGTCTTCACCCACACCTCGTACAGGCGCAGCACATCGCGTTCGTCGAAGACGCGCGCTTCCTGCGAGATGTCCGCCAGCGCATCGACGAACTGCAGGAACTTGTCGGCGAGTTCGGCGTAGACATCCGCGAGCAGCAGGTCGCGCCGCGATGCCGGTGCGTTGCTCAGCGTCGAGTAAGCCGCCTCGCCCATCCTCGAGTAGTAATCGACGTCCACGGGCTTGCGCGCAAGCGAATCGCCGAAGAAGCCGGCAATGAACAGCGCGACATCACCGAGCCGCCGCAGCAGCAGGTTGCGCTCCGGCCCCGCCGGCTCGTCGAGCGCATCGGAAAGCATCAATGCGAGCGGCCGCAGCTCCGCGCCGTTGACGCTCTGCAGGAAAAGATTCTCCGAACGCGCGAATCCCGCCAGCAGGTTGACGAGGTAATGCTGCGTCGCTTCACGCGCTGCCACGGCGCGGGCGCGAGTGACACGGCGCAGCGAATCGCGGAAGTAGTCCTCGAGGTTGGAAACCGTCAGTACGCCCATGGCACACCATCAACGTTGCCTCTTGTGACTTTGATATTGGCGCGTTCGAACGGTTTCCAAAAGCTACCGCGCGATCGAAAGGCGAGCTATGCTGGGTTCTATTGTTCGCGAAACACGAACCACGCGCACACAGGAAAGCCCGGCATTCGCCGGGCTTTTCTCGTTGCGTGACATTCACTCGGGCTTGCGGAACAGCAGCGTCATGCGATCCGATTCGCCGATCGCAAGATAGCGTTCGCGATCCTGCTCGCCGAGCGCGAGCGTCGGCGGCAGCGTCCACACGCCACGCGGATGGTTCGCATCGTCCTTCGGATTGGCGTTGATCTCGCTCGCCGCGACGAACTCGAATCCCGCCTGCTTCGCCAGTTCCTTCACCTTTTCTTCAGTGACGTAACCGCTGTTCTTCATGGTCTCGAGATCCGTGCCGGGTTTGGCGCGATGCTCGACCACGCCGAGCAAACCGCCCGGCTTCAATGCCTTGAAGAAGGCGCGGAACGCGTCCTCGGCCTGGTCGTCCGCCAGCCAGTTGTGCACGTTGCGGAAGGTGAGCACGCGGTCGGCGCTGCCCTCGGGTGCGACCTGCGTTTCGTCAGGCAGGTGCAGGTGGGTGATCTCGACCTTGCCGTAGACCGCCGGGTCTGCCTTGAAACGATCGCGCATCGCCTTGTTGAGGCGCGGCTGGTAGGCCGGCAGGCCTTCGGCAGTATCGGAATACAGCGCGACGAAAAGCTTGCCCTTCTCCGCCAGCAAGGGCGCGAGGATTTCCGTGTACCAGCCCCCGCCCGGCCAGATCTCGACCACCGTCATGTCCGGTTCCACCTGGAAGAAGCGCAGCGTCTCGGCGGGATGGCGATAACGGTCACGCGCCACGTTCGCCTCCGTACGGCTTGCGGCGGCAACCGCGTCATCGATCGGATCGGCACTCGCAGGTGCAACGGCGAGCAGCAATGCCAGCATCGCGTAGAGCTTTTTCATGACCCTGTCCTCGGAAATGGCGTCCTGCCGAGTGTAGCGTCTGCAGCAATCCTGTGAAGGTTTTCACCCTGCTGTCTTATGTCACCTTTTGTTCTATGCTGAGTCGCATGAGACGACACGACATAATGCTCCTTGTCCTGCTTGCTGCACTGCTGCCGCTGTCGCTGCGCACTGCAGCGGCGGCAGATGATTTCGGCGCCTGCGTTTCGCAGCTGCAGGCGGCGGCGGTGGACCGTGGCATTTCCGCGCAGACGCTGGAAGCCACCCTGCCGAACATCCGCCCGCTGGAGCGCGTCATCAAGGCCGATCGCCGCCAGGCGGAATTCGTGCAGACCTTCTGGAATTATCTCGAGGGCCGGGTAACGCCCGTGCGTGTCGATCGCGGCCGCGAGTACTACGCGAAGCATTACCGCCTGCTGCACGGCATTTACCAGGAATACGGCGTGCGCCCCGAGTACCTGCTCGCCTTCTGGGGCATGGAAACGAACTACGGCAGCTACTTCGGTTCCGTGCCGGTGCTGGATGCGCTGGCAACGCTTGCCTGCGATCAGCGCCGCAGCGAGATGTTCACGCGCGAATTCGTCAACGCGCTGCTGATCCACGAAGGCGGCGCCATGGACATCACCCGCGCGCGCGGTTCCTGGGCGGGCGCGATGGGGCACACGCAGTTCCTGCCCTCGACCTACCTGCAGCACGCGGTCGATTACGACGGCGACGGCAAGGCGGATGTGTTCAACAGCCTGCCCGATGCCTTCGCCTCGGCCGCGAACTACCTGCGCGCGATCGGCTGGAACCGCGAACAGCGCTGGGGCCGCGAGGTGCTGGTGCCGTTCAAGTTCGACTGGACGCTCGCCGGTCTCGACACGAAGAAGACCGTCAGCGAATGGCGCGCACTGGGATTGCGCGACGCCTTCGGCCGGCCGCTGCCGCACTCGGAAATCCAGGGCTCGCTGCTGCTGCCGCAGGGACACAAGGGCCCGGCCTTCCTCGTCTACGACAACTTCCACGTCATCATGAAGTGGAACCGCTCGATCAGTTACGCGCTTGCGGTCGGTCATCTTGCCGATCGCATCGCCGGCATGGGCCGGCTCACCGCCACCCAGCCCGAGCACGTGCGGCTGCTCACCACCGCGGAAGTCAGCGAGATCCAGAGCCTGCTCAACAGGCTTGGCTACGACAGCGGCGAACCAGACGGCGTGGTCGGCTTCAAGACACGTGCCGCCGCGCAGGCTTTCCAGAACGTGGCCGGCCTGCCGGCCGACGGCTACCCCGATCACACCCTGCTTGCCCACCTGAGACAGGCGGCGCGCTGAGATACGCGGTTCCACCGGCGCCGCCGTTTCAGTAAGCTGGCCGCCCTCTTCTTCGCCGGGATGGATGCATGAACAGGATCTTCGCGCTCGCACTGACGCTTTCCGCCAGCCTGCTCGCCGCCTGCAGCGGCGGCACGCGCAGCATGGATGACATCGCGCGCGACTACGTGCGGCTGGTGCTGGCGACGGGCGAGCTCGACGCGAATTACGTCGATGCCTACTACGGCCCGCCGGAATGGCGCGAACAGGTGCGCGAGGCCGCCTGGGACGCGCAGGAAATCCTCGAGCGCGCGCAGGATGCGCGCAAGGCCCTGCTGGAAATCGAGCCCGTGGCCGACGAGATGGCCGGGCTGCGCCATCGCTACCTGCAGCGCCAGCTGGACGCGCTGATCGCCTTCGTGGAGATCAAGCAGGGCAGGACGCTTTCCTTCGACGAGGAAGCAGAGGCCCTGTATGACGCCGTGCCGCCGCACTTCGACGAAGCCTACTTCGAGGAAATCCTTGCCGAGATCGACGCCCTGGTGCCGGGCGCAGGCGCGCTGCCGGACCGCATCGAAGCCTTCCGCAACCGATTCGTGATTCCCGGGGATCGCCTGGCGCAGGTGTTCGAGCGGGCCATCCAGGAATGCCGCACGCGCACGCTGCTGCACGTGCCGCTGCCGGCGAACGAGCGCTTCCGCATCGAGTACGTCACCGACAAGCCGTGGAGCGGTTACAACTGGTACCAGGGCGATGCGCAATCGCTCATCCAGATGAACACCGAGCTGCCCATCCACCTGGAGCGCGCCGTGCATCTCGGCTGCCACGAGGGCTACCCGGGCCATCATGTCTACAACGCCCTGCTGGAAAGCGAACTGGTGAAGAAGCGCGGCTGGCAGGAGTTCACGGTGTACGCGCTGTACAGCCCGCAGTCGCTGATCGCCGAGGGCAGCGCCAACTACGGCGTCGCGCTCGCCTTCCCCGGCGCGGAACTGTATGACTTCGAGCGCGACGTGCTGGCGCCGCTCGCAGGCATCGCCACCGACGAGTTCGCGCGCTACGCGGCGCTGCGCGAGAAGCTGCAGGAACTCGATTATGCCGGCAACGAGGCGGCGCGCAGGTATCTCGACGGCGAGATGAACCGCGAGGAAACCATCGACTGGCTGATGCACTTCGCGCTTTATTCGCGCGAGCGCGCCGCGCAGCGCGTGCGCTTCTTCGACGCCTACCGCAGCTACGTCATCAACTACAACCTCGGCCGCGACCTGGTGCGCGGTTACGTCGAGCGCAACGCGCGCACCCCTGAAGAGCGCTGGGACGTGTTCGCGGAACTGCTCGGTTCGCCGCGGCTGCCGTCAGGACTCGCGGAATAGTCAGAACCCGTAGCGCGCGCCGATCATGTAGCCGCTCATCTCGTCGCCTTCGTTGAGCTCCACGAAGGCGGCCCACTGCGATCCGAAGTGATACTGCGCGCCGAGGTTGATGCCGACATCGCTGTCGGTCACGTCCACGTACTGAAGCGCGCCGCGCAGTTCGAGCTCAGGCGCCACCTTCGAGCGCACCCCTGCCTGCAGGCGCACGCCGTCATCATCGCCCAGCTCGTCGAGATCGATGTTCAGGTAATCGACCTGCGCGACGAAGTCGGTGTTGCGATAGATGGGGAAGTGATAGCCGATGCCGAGCGCGAGATCGGAGCGGTCGATGTCGCCGACGAGCGGCACGTCGCCGCTGGTGACGGCCAGCTCCGCGGCAACATAGATGTCCTGGTTGAGCGGCATCGAGCCGCGCAGGCCGATGCCGTCGTAATCGATGTTGCCAAGCTCGTTGTCGACATAGGCAAGATCGACGTACTGGTAGTCGATTTCGTCCTGGGCAAAGGCGAGCGGCGCGGCAACAAGCGCCAGCGTTCCACAGATGATGTATCGCATGTTCCTGCTCCTGGGCTGCTGCGAATGGACAATCGCATGGTAGAAGCCGCTCGCAGTCGACACAGCAGGCTCACACACCTGCGTGATTTCACCGCCCCGCAACGCCGAGTCCTGCAGGGCAGGCAACGCCCGTTCCGGCAATGCCGCAATAGCCGCCGGGATTGCGCGCGAGATATTGCTGGTGATACGTCTCGGCGAAGTAGAACTCGCCGGCCGGTTCGATCGTCGTGGTGATTGCGCCGAAGCCGGCTTCCCTCAGCCGTTCCGCATACGCGTCGCGCGAGCGTTCCGCGAGTTCGCGCTGCTCGTCGGAGTGATGCAGGATGATGGAGCGGTACTGCGTGCCGCGATCGTTGCCCTGCCGCATGCCCTGCGTCGGATCATGGTTCTCCCAGAACCGTCGCAACAGCTCCTCGTAGCTCACGACGGCGGGATCGAACACGACGCGGACCACTTCCGCGTGCCCCGTCAGGCCGCTGCACACTTCCCGATACGTCGGGTTGGGCGTGAAGCCGCCCGCGTATCCCACGGCCGTCACCCATACCCCGTCGAGCTGCCAGAAGATCCGCTCCACGCCCCAGAAGCAGCCCATGCCGAAGGTCGCAAGCTGCATGCCGCCGGGATACGGCGGCGTTAGCGCACGCCCGTTCACCACGTGCGGCTCGGTCACGGGCATGGGCGTTGTCCGCCCGGGCAGCGCGTCTTCCGGGCGCGGCATCGCCAGGTCCGCCATGGCAAATCTCCTTCTCGTCGGCCTGAGGAAAGGATACGCCTGCCGGAATGAAAAATTTCTTTTGACGTATTCATCGATTCTTTTCGTCATGGTGGAACGACGCCGCAAATAGAATCGCGCGATTCCGAGTACCTCCGATGAAGATCGTCAGCTTCGATCCCTTTCGCACCCTGCACCTGCCCGGCGTGAGCTATCTGAAGCCGGAGCACTGGCTTGCGCGCAGCGAGCTGCTGCTCGCGGCGGACTGGGTGCTGTTCCCCGGCGCCTGGCAGCTCGACGTGCTCGAGTACGTGTTCCGCTGCCGCGTGTTCCCCTCGCCCGCCACGCTACGGCTCGGCTTCGACAAGGTGGTGATGACGCGTGCCATGCAGGCAGCGTTTCCCGCGCTGCTGCCGGAGACGCTGATCCTGCCGAACACGCCCGCCGGGCAGGAAGAGACGCTCGACCGCCTGGAGCTGCCGTTCGTTGTGAAGGCGCCGCGCGATTCCATGGGCCGCGGCGTGAAGCTCGTGCGTACCCGAAGCGAGTTCCTCGACTGGTGCTGCGGCCAGCCGTTGATCTACGCGCAACGCTACCTGCCGGTGCAGCGCGACCTGCGCGTTGTCTGGGTCGGCGATTCGGTGGTCGGCGCCTACTGGCGCATCAACAACGATGGCTTCCTCAACAACGTGGCGCAGGGCGGGCGCATCGACTTCGACGACATCCCAGCCGCGGCACTGGATGCGGTTGCCATGATCGCGCGGCGCTTCGGCATCGATCACGCCGGCTTCGACATCGCCTGGCTGGATGGCGAGGCGCAGTTCTTCGAGTTCAACGTGCTGTTCGGCAACCAGGCGCTGAACGCGCGCGGCCTGCGCATCGAACCCTTCATCCATGACTGGCTGCTGCGTCATCACGAGGATCCGGCGCCCCTGCCCCGCTCCGCCTGAGGGTATACTCCCGGCATCCTTCAACCGGAGAATGCCGTGCCTTCCTTTGATGTCGTTTCCGAGCTCGATTTCAACGAGGTCACCAACGCCGTCGACCAGGCCAACCGCGAAGTCGGCACCCGCTATGACTTCAAGGGTTCCAGCGCCAGGGTCGAGCAGCAGGACAAGGCGCTGCTGCTGCACGCCGACAACGAGTTCCAGCTGGAGCAGCTCTCCACCATCGTCTACCAGAAGCTCGCCAGGCGCGGCATCGACATCCGTGCCGTCGATCCCGGCAAGGTGGAGGCGGCCAGCGGCAACAAGGTGCGCCAGCTGCTTACCCTGAAGACCGGCATCGGCAAGGAGCTCGCGAAGGAAATCGTGCGACTGGTCAAGGACAGCAAGATCAAGGTGCAGGCGGCGATCCAGGGCGAGCAGGTGCGCATCAGCGGCAAGAAGCGCGACGACCTGCAGGAAGTGATCGCGCTGCTGCGTGCCGCGGAACTCGACCAGCCGCTGCAGTTCGAGAATTTCCGCGACTGAGCTTTCAAGGATTTCTTTATGTCGCCGCCGGCGGGGTCGCGGCTAAAGTTCCCGCAGGCAGTGCACAGGGAAGTCCCGCGCTTGGACATTCACCGGAGATTCGGCAACAAGGTCAGGCAGTTGCGGCTGCGGGCCGGCATGACCCAGGAACAACTGGGCGAAGCCGTCGAGCTTTCACCGGTTTCCGTGAGCAACATCGAACGGGGCGTCCATGCCCCCGCCTTCCGCAAGCTGGAAGCGTTCGCCCGCGCGCTCCAGGTCGAACTGCACGAGCTGTTCCGTTTCGATCTCGATTGATGCCGTTCAGGTCGCGCCGAGCGCCGCAGCGGCCGTGGCGCGCGCCGCGACCACGCCATCCAGCACCCTGACGGGCTGGCCCGGCGCCAGCGATTCGCCGCCGCGAATCACCACCGCATCGCCCTGCGCGAGCTCGCCGCTCACCGCGATGTAACCGCCCGAGCTGTCACCCAGCGTGACGCGCACCTGCTCGGCGACGCCTTCCTTGTTGACGCGGAACACGTAGCTTGCATCCTGGCGGAGAATGATCGCATCGCGCGGCACGGCGAGCATGTTGCGCGCCGCCTGCAGCGGCACGGCGACGCTGACCATCTCGCCCACCGACCAGCCGCCGCCGCCATCGACGTCCAGCAGCAGCTCGAAGGCCTGCTGGCGCGGGTCCATCGCCGGCACCAGGCTGCGCACCACCGCTTCGCTTTCCCGCCCGTAGGCGAACACACGCATGCGGTCGCCCTCGCTGACCCGGCCGCTGTAACGCAGCGGCACCAGCAGGCGCACTTCCAGCTCGTCCGGGTTGATGAGCCGCACCAGCGGCGTGCCGCGGGCCACGTCCTCGCCGGAACGGCGCAACCGCTCGGCGACGATGCCATCGAACACCGCGCGCACTTCGGCGCGCCGCAGCTGGTCCTCGATCTGCCGCGCGCGCACCTCGGCGATGCGCAGGTCGCTGGCCGCGACATCCCGCTCGGACTGCGTCTGTTCGAGCTCGTTCGCCGCCAGCGAGTTGCTGCGCGCAAGGTCCTGCTGGCGGCGCAGTTGCGCTTCCAGGAAACGCAGCTGCGCGGCGGCGCGATCGCGCTGCGCCTGCTGCTCGGCAAGGTTGAGCTCCAGCGTCAGCGTGTCGATGCGCGCCAGCACGTCGCCCGCCTTCACCCGCGTGCCGGGTTCGGCCACGTACACGAGCTGGCCATCGACGCCGATGGTCAGCTCCACGTCATGGCGGGGGCGCACCGTGCCGGTCAGCGGCATGACGGGCGATATCGACATCGCCTTCACTTCCTCGACGACCACCGTGGCGGCAGGCGGCGCGGCGGCGAACGCGGTCAATGGCAACAGCAGCAGGAGTGCAAGCCGTTTCATCGTGGGGAACCTTCTGCAATGGTGGAACGTGAATGGAAAAGCCGCGCCAGGCTGCCGGGCTCGAAGGCGCGCAGCATCGCAGGCATCAGCACCAGCGTGAATACCGCGCTGAACAGCATGCCGCCGACGATCACCGTCGCGAGGCCTCGGTAGATGTCCGAGCCGGTGCCCGGCACCAGCATCAGCGGCAGCATGCCGAACAGGCTGGTCAGCGTGCTCATGTAGATGGGACGCGCCCGCACGCGCACTGCGGCCTCGACCGCCTCGCGCATCGGCCGTCCCTGCGCCTGCGCCTGCCGCGCCTGGTCGATCAGCAGGATGGCGTTGTTCACCACCAGGCCCATCAGGATGATGAAGCCGATCATGGTGAGCATGTCCAGCGACTGGTAGGTGAACAGGTTGAGGATGCGCAGCGCCAGCAGGCCGCCCGACAGCGCCAGCGGCATGACCATGAGCACCAGCAGGCTGTCGCGCATGGACTTGAAGATCGCCGCCATGATCATGAACAGGATCAGCAGCGCCAGCAGGAAGTTCTTGAGCATGTTGAACAGCGCTTCCTCGAGCTGGTCTGCGCTGCCGCGGTAGGCGATGCTCGCGCCCGCGGGCAGCTCTGCCTGCAGCTTCGGTCCGACCTCGTTGCGCAGGATGTCGAGCGCGGCTTCCACGGTCATGTGTTCCGGCGGCAGCACCAGCAGGCTTACCGTGCGCTGGCCGTCGACGCGCGCGAGCTGCGTCGGGCCCACGGTGCGGCGGATCTCGGCGAGCTCGCCGATGGTCTGCGCACCGGCCAGCGGCGTCGCGATCGGCGTGGCGGCGAGCTGCTCGGGGTACTGCCAGCGCGGCGCGCGCAGGATGACGTCGTAACGCTGGTTGCCGTCGAAGTATTCGCTGACGAACAGCCCGCCGGTGAAGGCGCGCACCGCGGTCGCCACCTCCTGCGGGTTGAGGCCCGCCTCGGTGATGCGCCGCTCGCGCGGCAAGAGCTGCAGCTCCGGCTCGGCCAGCGCCAGCGACGATGCCGGACGCACGGTGGCCCCGGGAATCGCCTCGCTGATGAAACCCATGCCCGCTTGGGCCGCATTCATGAGGCCGACGATGTCCGCGCCCTGCAAGTCCACGCTGATGGAGCGCCCGCCATCGAAGCCGACACCGAGCAGCGAGGCACGCGAGGCGAACGCCTGCACGTCGGGAATGCCGCCGAGCAATGGCCCGCGCAAAAGATCCACCCACGCCTCGGTGTCCTCGGCGTTCTGCGGATACAGATAAAGGATGTTGAAGGTGCCGAACATCGACAGGTTGTAACCGCGAATGTACGGCTGCTCGCGATGCTCGACGTAGGCCCGCAGGCGTTCGACGATTTCCGCCGCGATCTCCTCCTCGAAGAGCTCGTTGTTCACGCCCGGCGGCACGTTGAAGAACACCGTGACCGCATCCGCGCGCGCCGAGGGCAGGAAGTCCGCGCCAGGCTTCAGCGCGACGGCGAGCATCGCCGGAACGACGATCAGGCCGACGATCCATGCCCAGCGCGCCACGGCCCTGTCGGTCAGCCGCAGCACGAGGCGCGTCAGCGACTCCCACCAGTGCGTGTGCGGATCGCGCATCTCCGTCGCGCGCAGGCAGTAGCGGCTCAGCACCGGCACCACGGTGAGCGCGGCGAACATGGAAGCGATCACCGCCACCGACAGCGTCAGCGCAAGGTCCTTGAACAACTGTCCTTCCAGGCCTTCGAGGAACACCACCGGCAGGAAGATCGCCACCGTGGTCATGGTGGAAGCGAACAGCGCGCCCTTCACCTCGCCGCAGGCCTTCAGCACCGCATCCAGCAGCGCCTCGCCCTGGGCGCGATGCCGCATGATGTTTTCCTGCACGATGATGGACGCATCCAGTACCAGGCCGACCGCGAAGGCCAGCCCGGCGAGCGAGATGACGTTCAGCGTCAGGCCGAACACCTGCAGGGAGATGAACGCCACCAGCAGCGATACCGGTACCGACGCGGCGATGATCAGCGTGGCGCGGCGGTCACGCAGGAAATACCAGAGAATGCCCACCGCCAGCATCACGCCCAGCAGCAGGTTCTCGTTGACCAGCGAAATGGCGCGGCGGATGTAGATCGACGAGTCGAAGCTGAGTTCCGCCACCAGCCCCACTTCATTGAGCGCACCCGCGTTCAGTTCGGCCAGCGCGACGTTGAGATCGTCGAGGATCTGCACGGTGTTGGAATCGTTGCTTCGTTGCAGGGCGACGTAATACGCCGGATAGCCGCTGCGCAGGTTGACGCCGAAGGGATCGGCGAGGCCGAGACGCACGTCGGCGATCTCGTTGAGCTGCACGGGGCGATCGCCGTTCCAGGCGACGATCAGCTCGCCCAGTCGCTCGATCTCGTACTGGCCGGCGAAGCGCACCGTGTACTGGCGGCGGCCGACGTTGGCAAAGCCCGCGGAACTGTCCACCGAGCCCTGCACCGTCTGCGCGATGCTGCCGATGGAAATGCCGAGCGCAGCGGCGCGATACGGATCGAAGGTGATCTGCACCTGGCGCGCGCGCAGCGAATTGAGCTGCACGCTGGAAACGCCCTGAATGCGCGCCAGGCGCGGCTGCAGCACGTTCTCGATCACGTGCTGATAGGCCGGATCGTAAAGGTCGGTGTTGGGGTTGTCGGGCTTCGGACGGATCTGCAGGGTCGCGACGTTCTGGCCGTTGTTGCCGCTCGCGCCCGAGAACACCTGCGGCTCGCTCGCATCCACCGGCAGCGGCGGCGCCTGGTTGAGCGCGTTGATCACGTTGATCAGCGCTTCCTGCATGTCCGTGCCGATGGCGAATTCCAGCGAAATGGAACCAAAGCCGCGGCCGATGAAGCTGCTGATCTCGGTGACGCCGGGAACGTTGCGGAGCACCGCTTCCTGCGGCTCGACGATGTAGGACTCGACCTCCGCGGGCGCGGCCTCGCGCCAGCCGGTGTTGACGCTGATGACGGGATTGCTGGTTTCCGGCAGCAGCTGGATGGGACGGCTCAGCATGGCGAGCAGGCCGAACAGCGCGACGATCGCGACCACCACCGCCAGCACGGCCGGCTGCGCGAGACTTCCACGAGTGATATCCACGGGGCTCCCCTTTTTCCGGCGTCCCACGGCCGGCGCGTACAGGAAAGATGCGCAGCCTCGGAAAAAGGTTGCACGGCTTGATTGGGACCGTGCGGCGCGCAAAAGATTCCTTTCTCAATAAAGAATTTTTGATGCAGAAATGGCGCCCTCTTTCAAGATTCCGGCACCGGCCACGATCCGTATAATCGCGCGCTTCATGTTTCCTGGAGTTGCCCCATGAGTCTCGAGCGCATCCTGCCCCGTCTTGCCGAAGAAACCGGCGCCGCCGTCCGCCAGGTCATGGCCGCGGTCGAACTGCTGGATAGCGGCGCGACCGTGCCGTTCATCGCGCGTTACCGCAAGGAAGCCACCGGCGGGCTGGATGACGCGCAGCTGCGCCTGCTCGAGGACAGATTGCGTTATCACCGGGAACTGGAAGACCGCCGCAGCGCGGTGCTGGCCTCCATCGAGGAACAGGGCAAGCTCACCGATGAGCTGCGCGCGCAGATCGAGGCGGCGGACACCAAGACCCGTCTCGAAGACCTGTACCGCCCTTACATGAAGAAGCGCCGCACCAAGGCGCAGATCGCCAGGGAAGCCGGCCTCGAACCGCTGGCGGACGCGCTGTTCGCCGACCCCACCCTCGTGCCGGAAACCGTCGCCGCGGAATACGTCGATGCAGACAAGGGCGTGGAAGACGCGGCGGCCGCGCTGGAAGGCGCACGGCAGATTCTCATGGAGCGCTTCGCCGAGGATCCGGAACTCACCGGCCGGCTGCGCGAATTCGCCTGGGAGAACGGCCGGCTGCAGTCGAAGGTGCGCGAAGGCAAGGAAGAGGAAGGCGCCAAGTTCGCGGATTACTTCGATGCCATCGAAGCCGTGAAGAAGGTGCCCTCGCATCGCGCGCTCGCCATGTTCCGCGGCCAGACCGAGGAAGTGTTGACGCTGTCGCTGGTCATCGACGAACTCGACGAGGAAGGCAAACCGAAGTCGGAAGTCTCGGTCGGCGAGCTGATGATCGCGCGGCACTTCGGCATTGAGGACAAGGGCCGTGCCTCCGATCGCTGGCTGCTCGATACGGTGCGCTGGACCTGGAAGGTGAAGCTGCAGTGGCACATCGAGATGGAGATCAAGAAGCGGCTGCGCGAAATCGCCGAGGAAGAAGCCATCAAGGTGTTCGCGCGCAACCTCAAGGACCTGCTGCTCGCCGCGCCCGCCGGCCCGCGCGTCACCATGGGGCTCGATCCCGGCGTGCGCACCGGCGTGAAGGTCGCGGTGGTGGATGCCACCGGCAAGCTGCTCGACACCGCCACCGTCTACCCCTTCCAGCCGCGCAATGACGTGCAGGGTGCGCTGGCGACGCTGGCCGCGCTCTGCCAGAAGCACAAGGTGGAACTGATCGCGATCGGCAACGGCACCTACTCGCGCGAGACCGACAGGCTCGCCGGCGAACTGCTGAAAGGCTACGGCATCAAGGCCAGCAAGATCGTGATCTCGGAAGCCGGCGCCTCCGTTTACTCGGCCTCCGAAATTGCCACGAAGGAATTCCCGGACATCGACGTCTCGCTGCGCGGCGCGATTTCCATCGCCCGCCGCCTGCAGGATCCGCTCGCGGAGCTGGTGAAGATCGAACCGAAGTCCATCGGCGTCGGCCAGTACCAGCACGACGTTTCGCAGGTGCAGCTGGCGCGCGCGCTGGATGCGGTCGTCGAGGACTGCGTGAACGCCGTGGGCGTGGACGTCAACACCGCCTCCGCGCCGCTGCTCGCGCGCGTCTCGGGTCTCGGTCCGGGGCTGGCGGAAAACATCGTCGAGTTCCGCAACCAGAACGGTGCGTTCCGCAACCGCAGGCAGCTGCTCAAGGTGCCGCGCCTCGGCGAGAAGGCCTTCGAGCAGTGCGCCGGCTTCCTGCGCATCATGCACGGCGACAACCCGCTGGATGCGTCCGCCGTGCATCCGGAAGCCTACCCGGTGGTGGAGAAGATCATTTCCGCCTGCGGCAAGGAGATTCGCGAACTCATCGGCGACACCGCCTTCCTGCGCGGCCTGTCGGCGAACGATTTCACCGACGAGCGCTTCGGCGAACCGACGGTGAAGGACATTCTCGCGGAACTGGAAAAGCCCGGCCGCGATCCGCGCCCCGAGTTCAGGACCGCGGAGTTCAAGGAAGGCGTGAACGAAATCGCCGACCTCAAGCCCGGCATGCGCCTGCAGGGCGTGGTGACCAATGTCGCCAACTTCGGCGCCTTCGTGGACATCGGCGTTCACCAGGATGGCCTCGTGCACATCTCGCAGCTGGCCGATCGCTTCGTGAAGGATCCGCATGAAGTGGTAAAGACCGGCGACATCGTCTCAGTGCGCGTCGTGGACGTTGACATCAAGCGCAAGCGCATTGCGCTCAGCATGCGTTCCGATGACGCCGCTTCCGCCGATCTTTCCATGCCGAAGCCGTCCGGGAACGAGCGCGCCCGGAAACAGCGCGCGCCGCGCGAGGCGCCCGCCGCGAACAATCCCTTCGCCGATGCCCTGGCAGGCTGGAAGAAGAAGTAAGTGAATCGCGGAGAGGGAGAGCCCTCTCCGCCTTCAGGCGGACGCGGGATACCGCAGCTGATGGTAATCGCGGTACCAGGCGGCGAAGCGCTCCAGCCCCTGTGACAGCGAAGTACGCGGCCGCCAGCCGAAGCGCTTCGTGGTCGCCTCGATGTCCGCCCAGGTCGCCTCCACGTCACCGGGCTGCGGCGGTGCGAGCCTCGTTTTCGCCTTCACGCCGAGCAGCCGCTCCAGTGTCGCGACGAACTCCGTGAGCGCCACGGGATTGTCGTTGCCCAGGTTGTAGAGCGCGTGCGGCACCTTGCGGTCCGCTGGCGTCTCATCCAGCGCCAGCATCAATCCTTCGACGATGTCATCGATGAAGGTGAAATCACGGCGGCAGTTGCCGTGGTTGAAAAGCTCGATGGTCTCGCCGGCGAGCATGCGGCGGGTGAACTCGTAATAGGCCATGTCCGGCCGTCCCCACGGACCGTACACCGTGAAGAAGCGGAAGCCGGTCGCGGCAATGCCGTACAGATGACTGTAGCTGCAGGCGAGCAGTTCATTGGCGCGCTTGGTCGCGGCATACAGGCTCACCGGCTCATCGACGCGATCATCCACGGCGAACGGCACTTTCGAATTGCCGTACACCGAACTGCTCGATGCGTAGATGAGATGCTTCACCGGATTGTGCCGGCAGCATTCCAGCAGGTTCGCGAACCCGACCAGGTTGGAAGTGACATACGCTTCCGGCTGCTTCAATGAGTGGCGCACCCCTGCCTGCGCGGCAAGATGGATGACGCGATCGGGACGAGTCTCGATGAACACGCGCCGCAGCGCGGCGGCGTCGGCGATGTCGATGCGGTTCTCGCTGAATCCCGGGAACTCTGCGAGGCTCGCCACACGCGCCAGCTTCAACGCCGGATCGTAGTAGTCGTTGAAGTTGTCCACGCCGACGACGCGATACCCCGCCTGCAGCAGGCGTTGCGCGACGGCTGCGCCGATGAAGCCGGCATGACCGGTGACGAGCACGGTTTCCATCAGCGTTTCTTCCCCGCGATCACGAAGTCGGGTTCCGGCGCAGTCTGCGCCCGCTCCCGGCAGGCAGGCGTGACGGTGTTCACGTCCGCCAGCCACCAGTTGCGGCGATGGACGAAATCCAGGCGATGCAGCGTGTCCGCCAGGAAGCAATCGTTCAGCGCCTCGTCCGGCAGCAGCAGGTAGCGCCGCTCGCCGCGCACCAGCCAGCGCAGCGCGGCGTCGACTTCCGCATCGTCGTCGCGCATCCGGTAACCGAAGTGCACCACGGGACGATCCGCGTGCAGGATCAGCTGCTCGCGCCAGTTCACCAGCGCGAGCTCGGCCTCCGGTCCGATGTAGGCGCCCGCCTTGCGCATCATCGACGCCGGCGAGCGCGCGTCGTTGAAGGCGGGATACGCGTAGAGGCCGTAGATCAGCCACACCGTAAGGAAGAATCCGCACAACGCAGTCATGCCGCGCTTCGGTCCAAGCGGCATCCAGGCAAGGGCGGCGCCGATCAGCAGGCCGACGAACAGCCACGGCGAGGCTTCATGACGTTCGACCAGCAACGCGCCCTTTTCGGGGCGCAGCACGAGGAAGTTCAGCAGCGTCAGCAGCAACAGAAGGGCGATCACCGCGAGCGCACCGAAGCCGGCGAGATTCACGCCGCGGCGGCGGAGCAGCGAGTCCACGCAAGGCGCGGTGGCCAGCGCCAGCGCCGGTACGGCAGGCAGGATGTAAAGCCCGCGCTTGCCCGCGCTCATGCTGAAGAACAGCACCACCAGCACCACCCAGCCGAGCAGCAGCAGCGGCCGCGGATCATGCGCGCGCAACGCGCGGGACCAGGCGGGAACCAGCCATGGCAGGACGAGAGTCACCGGCAGCCAGAACACCGGGATCACTTCGACGAGGTAGTACCAGAACGGCTCGACGTGGTGCCAGGCGTCGGCATAGCGCTCCGCCGTCTGCTTGAAGAGGATGTTGTCGCGATAGGCATCGAACGCCAGATCGTTGGCGAAATGCACGGCGATGAGCATGGGCGCGAGCCACGCCGCGATGACCGTGAGCATGGCGAGCGGCCCCAGCGCCCAGCGCCAGCCGCCACCGATGCGCGGCAGCGGCCAGCGCGCGAGCAATGCATACGCCCAGGGAATGAACACGAGCAGCGGCAGGAAACCGACGCCCTTGGTGATCACGCCCGCGCCGGCCGCAGCAAAACCCACGACATACCAGCCCCAGGCAGGGCCGAGCAGCAAATGACGGCAAAGGCCGTAGAGGCCGAGCGTGGTGAAGAAGGCGAGCGTGGCGTCGATCTGCGCGGACTTCGCCTGCAGCACGAACTGCAGGGTCGCGAGCAGCACCAGCGCCGCAAAAATGCCGGTGCGCTCGTTCCACAGGCGCCGCCCAAGGTCATGCACAAGCCACAGCGTGCCGAGCGCGGCGAGCAGCGACGGCAGCAGGAAGGCGACGCGCAACGAACCGGTGACCATGTAGCACGCCGCCATGATCCAGAAGTACAGCGGCGGCTTGTCGGGATAGAGCACGTTGCCGACGTGCGGAAACAGCCACTGGCCGCTCAGCACCATGTCGCGCGCTATCAGCGCGAAGCGCGGTTCGTCCGCGGGCCAGGGATCGCGCAGGCCGATGCCGGCGCCGATGACGACAAGCGCGAGCAGCAGCACCCAGGCGATGGCCGGCACCCGGCCCGGCAGGTCACGGAACGCCTTCATCGGGATCAAGCCTTGCCGGGAGAAGCGCCGCGGCGCTCCCTGATGATGAGGTGCAGGTTGCGCAGGTAGATGAACAGGCCCATGCCCTGGCCGACGATGAACACCGGGTCCTGGCGATGGATCGCGTAAACCAGCAGCGTCGCCCCGCCGGCGATGCTGAAGTACCAGAAGGCATCGGGAATGATGGAGCGCCTGGCGCGTTCGCTCTGCAGCCACTGCACGAGAAAGCGCATCGAGAACAGCGCCTGGCCGATGAAGCCGACGCTCAGCCAGATGAATTCGTGATCCTGCATGCTCGCTCCTAGTGGCGTTGTGCCGCCCTTTCTTCCGGGGTCCGTGACATGCGCACGGGCGGTGTTTCCTCGATCACCGCCGCCGGGCGTCGTTCCCGGCGCAGCAGCCAGGCGACGCCGGCGAGATCGGCGATGCCCGCCCACAGCCGGTCGTTGATGCCGTACTTGGAGCGGCCGCTCTCGCGCGGGCGATGGTTGACCGGCACGGAGCGGACCGCGCCGCCCTGGCGGCAGACCAGCGCGGGCAGGAAGCGGTGCATGTGGTTGAAGTACGGCAGGGAAAGGAAGGCATCGCGCCAGAAGGCCTTGATGCCGCAGCCGGTATCCGGCGTGTCGTCATGAAGCAGCGCGCGCCGCACGCGGTTGGCGATGCGCGAGGCAATGCGCTTGGCGAAGCTGTCCTTGCGCCGGGTGCGGTGGCCCATGACGAGCTGCAGGTTCCCCGGCTGGCGCTCGACGAGCGCCGCGACCAGCGCCGGGATGTCGGCGGGATCGTTCTGGCCGTCGCCATCGAGGGTCGCGATCACCTCGCCGTGGGCGGCGCGCACGCCGTTCCACACCGCCGTGCTCTGGCCGCAGCTGTGCTCGTGGCGCAGCACGCGCAGGCGCGGGTCGATGAGCATCCGCGCGCGCAGCACCTCCAGCGTGCCGTCGCTGCTGCCGTCGTCGACGTAGATGATCTCGTAATCGTAACGGGCATCGAGCGCGGCATGGATTTCATCCAGCAGCGGCTCGACGTTGGCGGCTTCGTCCTTCACGGGGACAACGACAGACAGTTGCATGCCTCCTCCTTTGACATACAGCTTGCCTGCGGGCGCGTGGGGGCAGCGCGAAGATGATGTGAGAATTCCGTTAAATCCGGGACCGGGTAGACACCTGAGAAGCGAAACGTGAACTACGCAACGCCTTCATCCAGGCGACGGCCGCCGCGCAGGCGCAGGATGGCGAGCGTGCCCTGCGCGTCGCTGTCGAGCTCCAGCGACCAGCCGAAGCGATCGGCAAGCCGGCGGGCGATGGCAAGACCGAGTCCCGCGCCTTCCTTCGAAGCGGCGCCGCGGTAGTGCCGCTCGAAGGCGCGCTTCAACGCCTCTTCGCTCATCGGCGGGCCGTCGTTCCAGACGCGCAGCGTGTCGGCATCGAGGCTGACCTCGACCTGCCCGCCGCCGTGAACGATGGCGTTCTGCACGAGGTTGCGCGCGACGATACCGAAGGCGCCCATGTTGAGCCGCGTGCCCGCCTCGCCGGAAAATCGCAGCGCCAGCCTCGCGCCACGCTGCTCGGCGAGCGGCTGCAGGTCCTGCAGCACCGCCGACAGCACGTCCGCGGGCACCTTCTCGAGCCCGCTGTAGGCGTCCTCCTCGGCGCGCGCCAGCAGCAGGAAGATCTCGATCAGCTGCGCCATCTCCATGGTCGCGCGCAGCATGCGCAGCAGGCGTTCGCGCTGCACGCCGTCCACGGCAGGATCGGCCAGCGCGACCTCGACGGCGCTGCGGATGGAAGTGAGCGGCGTGCGCAGCTCATGGCTGACGTTGCCGGTGAATTCGCGTTCGCGCACCAGGAACTCGTGGATGCGCTGCTGGTAGAGCTGGAAGGAGCGCGCCAGCTCGCCGACTTCGTCATCGGCGTAGGAATCGGTTTCCAGCACGCCGCCGCCGTGCACCAGCGCGGCCACGTCCTCGGAGAGGCGGCTGACCGGCTCGATGACCCGGCGTGACATCGCAAAACCCGCCCACGCGCCGACGAAGGTGCATACCAGCACGCCGGTGAGCAGGACCCAGCCCAGCGTGCTCTGCCGCTGTTCGATGTCGGTTTCATCGAAGGCCATCACGTAGGTACGGCCGTCGACGTGCCGCACTTCGACGTGATACTCGCGGTCGTCGATCATGAGTTCGGTGACGCCTTCCGCCAGGTCACGGAAGGCCGGCGGGCGTTCGTCCCAGGACGGCGTGTCGCTGACGTAGATGCGCATGTGCGAGGACACCAGGCCGGAGTAGTCCTGGCTGTGCCGGTGCACACCGATCACCTCGTCGAGCTCGGCGCGCACGGTGTCTTCCACGAACTGGTCCTCGAGCGCGTCGAAGGTCGCGTACACGCCGGCAGCGAAGATCGTGCTGATGAGCGCCGCGAAGAGCACGTAGCTCAGCACGATGCGCTCGCGCAGCGACAGTCCTCTAGACATTGTCATCGGTCAGCCGGTAGCCGACGCCGTGCACGGTGTGGATGAGCGCGCGTCCGAAGGGCTTGTCCACCGCCTGCCGCAGGCTGGCGATGTGCGTGCGTAAAGCATCGCTGCTGGGCGGCTCGTCGCCCCAGAGATGGCGTTCCAGCTCGACTCGCCGCACGACGCGATGCGTCTCGCGCATGAGGAAGGCGAGCAATTGAAAGGCGATCGGGCCGAGATGCAACGGCTGGCCGGCGCGCGTCACGCGGAACTGCTGTTCGTCCAGCTCGAGATCGGCGACGCGCAGCTTGCGGGCCGCGCCCTCGCCGCTGGCGCGCCGGTGCAGGGCGACGAGGCGCGCCTCCAGTTCTTCCATGCTGAACGGCTTCACCAGGTAGTCGTCGGCGCCGCTGCGGAAACCCTGCAGCTTGTCGGCCAGCGTGTCGCGCGCGGTGAGCACCAGCAGCGGCGTGTGCCGGCCCGCGTCAGCGCGCAGCCGCTGCATCAGCGTGAGTCCATCCATGCCGGGCAGGCCGAGATCCAGCACCAGCGCGTCGTAGTGATTGGTGACGGCAAGATGCAGCCCGGTCACGCCATCGAAGGCGAAGTCCACCGCGTGCCCGCGCGCGGACAGGAATTCGCCGATGCTGTCGGCGATGTCGCGGTGATCTTCGACCAGCAGGATGAGCATGCCGTTTCCCCGGAATCCGCCGCGAATGATAAGGCCTGCGCGCTCAGGCGTCCTTCAGAATCTCCCGCGCCGCGTTGTGTCCCGGCGCGCCGGTGACGCCGCCGCCTGGATGCGTGCCCGAGCCGCACATGTAAAGCCCCTGCAGCGGTCCGCGGTAGTTGCCGTGACCCAGCATGGGCCGCGCGCTGTACAGCTGATCGAGACTGAGCGCGCCATGGAAGATGTCGCCGCCGACAAGCCCGAAACGCCGCTCGAGGTCCAGCGGTGACAGCGCCTCGTAACCCAGCACGCTGTCGCGGAAGTTCGGCGCGTAGCGCGTGACGGTGTCGATCATCAGCTGCGCGACGCGATCCCTTTCCTCGTCCCAGGAACGGCCATCCGGCAGCTCGGGCGCGACATGCTGGCAGAACAGGCTGGCGACATGCCTGCCGGGAGGCGCGAGCGAGTCATCCAGGGTGCTGGGGATGAGCATCTCGACGATGGGCTCGCGCGAGACACCATCGCGCTTCGCGTCGATGAAGGCGCGATCCATGTACTGCAGCGACGGCGCGATGATGATGCCGGCGCCGTGATGCGGCCCTTCGTCCGGCAGGCAGGAAAACCTCGGCAGCTCCGACAGCGCGACATTCATGCGGAAGGTGCCCGAGGCGCACTTCCAGCCGCGCATGCGGCGCACGAATTCCTCGTCGAGGTCGCTCGCGTCGACAAGCTTAAGGAACAGCAGCTTCGGGTTGAGATTGGACACGACGCGCTTCGCGTCGATGACCGTGCCGTCGGCGAGCGTCACGCCGGTGACGCGGCCGTTCACCACGTTCACCTTGCGGACCTCGGCATTGACGCTGATCTCGACGCCGCGCTTCACGGCTTCGCTGGCCATGGCCTGCGTGATCGCGCCCATGCCGCCGATGGCGTGTCCCCAGGCACCCTTCCTGCCGTTCACCTCGCCGAACACGTGATGCAGCAGCACGTAGGCGGAGCCCGGCGTGTACGGACTGGCGTAATTGCCGACCACCGAATCGAAGCCGAACAGCGCCTTGATGGGCGCGGACTCGAACCAGGCATCGAGCATGTCGCCGGCGCTTTTCGCGAACAGGTCCAGCAGGTCGCGGCGCGCGCTCATGTCCAGCCTGCGGAAGCGATTGCCGAGCCGCAATGCGGCGAGCACATCGCTGAGCCCGCCGCCGACATTGGGCGGCGTCTCCAGCACGAGCTCGCGCAGCACGTCGGCGATGATGTCGAGATGGCGGTTGTACTCGGGAAGCCTCTCGGCATCGCGCTTCGAGAACTTCGCCACTTCCGCCTGCGTATCGCGTTCCGTCGGTCCTGCCTTCAGGTACTCGCGATCATTCAGCGGCAGGAAGTTGGACATCGGCCGCTCGACGATGCGCAGGCCGTTCTCCTCGAGGCGCAGGTCTCGGATCACCTTCGGGTTCAGCAGGCTGACCGTGTAGCTCGCCACCGAGTTGCGAAAGCCCGGATGGAAGGTTTCCGTCACCGCGGCGCCGCCGACGATCCCGCGGCGTTCCAGCACGCGCACCTTCCAGCCCGCCGCGGCCAGGTAACAGGCGCAGACGAGACCATTGTGGCCACCGCCGATGATGACGGCATCGTAGGGTTTCGAATTCATGAACTGCTCGTGCAAATGCGAGGCTCGCGCCTCATTCAATGAGAGAAATGATTTCCGCCTTCGGCTTGTCCGCCACGTCCAGCCGCGCGACGCAGACCGGCAGCCGGAAGCGCCTCGGCCCCGCGCTGCCGGGATTGAGATGCAGCACGCCGTCGCGCGCCTCGTTCAGCGGCTTGTGCGAGTGACCGGCGATGATGACATCGTAACCCGCGGCCTGCGGATCCAGCCGCTTCCGGTCGTGCAGCATGAAGATCCGGCAGCTGCCCGCTTCCAGCGTCACTTCCTCCGGGATGCTCTCGGCCCAGGCCGCGGTGTCGTTGTTGCCGCGCACGGCAATCACCGGCGCGATGCCGGCAAGGCGTTCAAGGATTTCCGGCTTGCCGATGTCGCCGGCGTGCAGGATGAGCTCGACGCCCCGAAGCGCTTCCTCGGCCTCGGGGCGCAGCAGCCCATGCGTGTCGGCAATCACGCCGATGCGTGTCGCGGATGTCGTTTCGATGCGCGTCATTACGGCAGCATGCGCTGCATGATGCCGTCCTTCTTCAGCGCCGCGTGCCAGATGGCGCCGACGATGTGCAGCAGCGCGACCACCAGCAGCACGATGGCCATGATCTCGTGCGCCTCGTGGAAGAAATCGCCGGCCGCCTCGTTCTCGCCGATCACCCGCGGCAGCTTGAACAGCCCGAACCAGGCGACGTCGCGGCCCGCCGCCGAGGACATCATCCAGCCGGAAATCGGCATCGCGAAAATGAGAAAGTAGAGCGCCCAATGAGTGACGGCGGAAAGCTTCGCCTCCCAGCCCGGCATGGTCCGCGGGAAAGCCGGCGGCCTGTGGCTGAAGCGCCAGAGGATGCGGATGATGGCAAGCACCAGGATGGTCGCGCCCACCGACTTGTGGATGGCCATCACCTGGCCCGCCTCGCCGCGCGGCAGCGTGTCCGCGTACCAGGCCAGCGTGAACTGCACCACGACCAGCAGGGCGATCAGCCAGTGCAGCAGCTGCGCCGTGCGCGTGTATTTCTCGATCACCGGACTGTTCACTTGCACCCCTCCTCTTCTTCTTGCTTCAGGTTTCGTCCTGCGCCAGCAGGTCCGCGAGCCTGTCATACCACGTAACCAGTGCCGGCAGCGAGAACGCGGCATTGGCGGGGCTGGGATTGGGCGTGACGAACAGCCGCATGCCGTCGATGCCCTGCGGCTGCAGCCCCCATTCGCTGCCGGCCTCGATGCCCGCCGCGCGCGCCAGCCAGCGTAATGGCGTCTTGCCGTGCAGCCACAGGAGCCGCGGCCGGAAGCGCTGCATTTTCTCGAGCAGCATTTCCGCGCCCGTGCGGAACTCGGCGGCGCGGAGATCCTTTTCCATGGCACTGGCGCGCTTGACCACATCCGTGAAGCCGATGCGCTCGCGCTCAAGCAGCGTCTGCATGGCAGCGATGCCCGGCTCGACCGGCGCGGACAGTAGCCGCGAGGCGTTCAGCGCCGGCCAGAAGCGGTTGCGCGGATTGGCGAACGGGAAGCCGGCGCGCGCGGATGGCAGGGAAGGATTGATGCCGATGGAAACGACGCGCAGGTCCGGCGCGAGCCAGTCAGGCAGCGCGTCCATCAGTCTTCGAGATAGAACTCGAGCGTGGTCACGACCCGCACGGTCTTTTCGAGTTCCTGCGATTCGGTGATGCCGCTGACCTGGTTGCGCGGCAGAATCTGGAACAGGCCC
>Ga0207873_1000472_pt1 | contig 44193 bp, 39 predicted proteins | sample BGWIniCompost_FD_187373 | JGI IMG/M metagenome (GOLD analysis project Ga0207873, IMG submission 187373) | Cellulose adapted compost microbial communities from Newby Island Compost Facility, Milpitas, CA, USA - BGW Initial Compost (SPAdes)... ... | reverse complement strand
CCGCCGGTCAGTAGCGTGCGGGCATGGGCGGCGAGAAGGCGGCGAAGCTGCCGCGCAAGGTGTACGAGAAGGAACTGCTGCGGCTGCAGATCGAGTTGGTCAAGCTCCAGGAGTGGGTGCGGGCGGAGGGCGCCCGGCTGGTCGTGGTGTTCGAGGGGCGGGACGCGGCCGGCAAGGGCGGCACCATCAAGCGGGTCGCCGAGCACCTCAATCCCCGGGTCGCGCGGGTCGCCGCGCTCCCCCGGCCCACGGAGCGGGAGCGCACCCAGTGGTACTTCCAGCGGTACGTGGAGCATCTGCCGGCCGGCGGGGAGATCGTGCTGTTCGACCGCAGCTGGTACAACCGGGCCGGCGTGGAGCACGTCATGGGCTTCTGCACCAAGGAGGAGCACGAGCTGTTCCTGCGCCAGTGCCCGGTCTTCGAGCGGATGCTGGTGGAGGACGGGATCCTGCTGCGCAAGTACTGGTTCTCGGTGAGCGACACCGAGCAGCAGGAGCGGTTCCGGCGCCGGCTCGAGGATCCGCTCAAGCGCTGGAAGCTGTCGGAGATGGACCTGGAGTCGATCACCCGCTGGGAGGACTACTCGCGGGCCAAGGACACCATGATGGTGCACACCGACATCGCCGAGGCGCCGTGGTACGTGGTGGAGAGCGACGACAAGCGGCGGGCCAGGATCAACATGATCGCCCATCTGCTGGACTCCGTGCCCTACCACGAGGTGCCGCCCGCGGTGCTGGAGCTGCCGGAGCGCCCCAGGTCCACCGGCTACGAGCGCTCGCCCCGCGACCTGCGCACCTACGTCCCCGACCACGCGGCCACTCTCTGAGCGGCCCGGGAAGCGGCACGGACGTGCGGCGCCGCGAGGTCCCTCGCGGCGCCGCAGCCTCACCTTCCCCCGTACGAGTGACGGGGCGTCACTCGCCGATCGGCACCTTCCCGTTGGGCTGCGCGCCGCCGCGGGCGGCCAGGCCCTTGAGCAGCTCGGCGAGATCGACGCCCGTGGTGGAGCCGAGCAGCTCCATGCCCTGGGCGACGTTGTCGGCGACCGTGCGCGGCAGCCGGCCGGCGCCGTCCGTGGAGATCACGGTCATCTTGTCCACCGCGGCCAGCGGCTCGGCGGCCTTGCCGACCACCTGCGGCAGCACCTCGACCAGCATCTGCAGCACCGCGGCGTCGCCGTAGCGCTCGAAGGCGTCGGCCTTCTTCTGCATCGCCTCGGCCTCCGCCGAGCCCTTGGCCGCGATGGCCGCGGCCTCCGCGTCGCCCTCGATGCGCACCGCCTCGGCGAGCGCCGCACGCTGGGCCTTCTCGCCCTCACCGGTGAGCCTGGCCCGCTCGGCGGCCGCCTCGGCCTCCTTGACCGCGGCGATACGGCGGGCCTCGGCCTCCTGCTCGGCCTGGTAGCGGGCGGCGTCCGCGGGCTTGCGGACCTTGGTGTCCAGCTCACGGTCCGTCAGCTCGGCCTGCCGCTGGGCGACCTTCTCCTGCTCCTGGAGGATCTCCTGCTGCCGTGCCGCCTCGGCGAGCGGTCCGGCGGCGTTGGCGCGGGCGGCGGCCTCGTCGGTCTCCGCCTTGATCTCGGCCTGCTTCAGCGCGAACGTGCGCTGGGCGATGGCGATCTCCTCCTCGGCCTTGAGCCGGGCCTGCTCGGAGGCGCGCCGGGCCTCCGCCTCGGCGATGTCGGCCTCCTGCTTGGCGCGGGCGGCCTCGGGGCGGCCCAGGTCCTCGAGGTAGGAGCCCTCGGTGGAGATGTCCTGGATCTGGAAGGCGTCGAGGACCAGGCCCTGCCCGGACAGGCTGGCCTCGGCCTCCTCCGCGACCTGCCCGGCGAAGGCGGCGCGGTCACGGATGATGTCCTCCACCGACATGCGCCCGACGATGGAGCGCAGGGCGCCGGAGAGCACCTCCTGGGTGAAGCCGACGATGCCCTCCTGCTGCATCAGGAAGCGCTGGGCGGCGGCGCGGATGGAGTCCTCGGTGCCGCCGACCTTGACGATGGCGACACCCTCCAGGTTGGCCTTGACGCCGCGCAGCGTGACCGCGCCGCGGACGGCGACCGGGATGTGCCGGCTGGACAGGTCGAGGGTGAACTTCTGCTGCACGAACGGCACGACGAAGACGCCGCCGCCGACCACGACCTTCTGGCCGCTGTTGTCGGTGAAGACCCGCCCCGTCTCCGGGTCGGTGGACTTCTTGCCGCGCCGGCCGGTGACGATGAACGCCTCACTGGGTCCGGCGACCTTGTAGCGGGTGATGACCACGAGGGCCAGCAGGACGACGAGGACGACCGCGCCGACGACGGCGATCAGTACTGGGCTCATATGTGTGTATCCCCTTCAGCCCTCCCTTGGGGACGGCGCATCGGAACGACGGAACGACATGACGTACGGAGGTGCGGCCGCGCTGCGGCCGGCCCAGGCGGCACCGTGCCCGGTCAGCGCTCGACCGGGCGGACCACCACGGAGGTGGGCGTCGGGGACGACTCCACCCAGACCTCGGCGCCCCGGTCCACGGGCACCGAGCACTTGGCGGCCAGCTTCAGCGGCTGCCCGGCGAGGTGCACCAGCACTTCGCCGTAGCCGTCCGCCGGGATGGCGGTGACCACGGAGCCCGGGCTGCCGACGAGATCGCCGCCGCGCGGCGTGGCGGCCGGGTCGTCCCGCATCAGCACCCGGGTGAACCTCAGCGTCAGCCAGGCGGCACCGAGCCCCGCCAGGACACCGATCGCGGTGGCACCGGCGGCCCCGACGTCCGTGGTGGCCAGGGCGACGGCCCCGCCGAAGCCGAGCATGGACACGAAACCGGCGACGACCGGGAGCGAGAGCCACCCGTCGAGCAGTCCGTCCAGCACGCCGTCGAGCAGACCCTCCAGAAGCCCGTCGAAGATCAGGGAGAGCGCCAGCACCACGAGTCCGGCGATACCCAGCCCCAGGAACCAGTTCATTCAGGGCCCCCTGTCGTCGACAACCCCCGTGTGCGCATCCTGGCACATGGGCGGGTCGCGGCACATTGCCGGAGTCCGGCAATCTTTACGCCGTCTTGATGCCGTGTTCGACTACGGGCCGCTCCCGGTGCGGGCGGCGGGCTCCCGGAAGGGCCGCGGCTGCCTGTGAGCCGGCGGAACTCAGGTGGGGGTCGTCCAGCGGGGTGCGGTCTTTGCCCAGGCGGCGTCCCAGGCGGCGAGGTTGCGGCGGTGCAGGGCGAGAACGGTCGCGGCGTGCGCGGCGGCTCCGCCGAGTGCGACACCGACGGCGGCGATCAGGCCCCAGCCCATGCCCCGGCTGCGGATCTGCGCACGGGACATCGGCGGTTCGGTGGTCTCGCCGTCCGCGCCGACCCAGATGCGGACCTTGCTGCCGGCGGGCAACCCCGGCCGTACCTCGGCGCGGGCGGTGCGGGTGCGGCCCTCCCGGGTGACGAAGCGGACCTCCACCGGGTAGCGGGTCTCCTTCTCCTCCTCCGAACCCGGTTCGGGGTGGCGCGGGGCGTCCCGGGTGAGGGTGGCGGTCGCCTGGTACCGCGTCTCTCGCTGGTGCCGTGCGGTGTCCTCGTAGTGCCGTGTCGCCGCGTCGCCCACCAGGAAGGCGGCCACCGGTGCCACCGCCGACACCACGAGGAGCAGGACGACGCCGGTCCAGGCGCGGATCACGTCGGTGCGGCGGCGCAGGCTGTTGCGCCGCAGGGTGCGCATCCGCCACAGCGCCAGGCGCGAGGGCGGGCCGGGAGGCGGCTGGGGCGGCCGGGGAGGGACCGTCACGTCAAGGCTCCTCGAGGGAATGCAGGTCGTGCCCGGGCGCGGAGGGACGCTCCCGGGTCCCGTCCGGCGTCCGGCGCCGCAGGGGGCCGGCCAGGCTCGCGGCGCCCAGGACCGCGGCGGTGTGCGGGGACGGCACCGGGCTCACCGGGCAGCCCAGGCGGGCCGGGAGGGCGTGGGTGATGTCGGGGCGCAGGGCGCCGCCGCCGGCCAGCAGGACGCCCCGGCGCAATGCGGTGCGGGTGCGCGCGGTCCGGTCCTGGCGCTGCATCCCGGTCACCATCTCGACGACGGCGTCGGTGAGCTGCCCGGACGGTGTGCCGTCGGCCAGGTCACCGGTCCCCAGCGCCATGCGGCGCGCGTCGGTCACCTCACCGCCGACCAGCAGCACGGCCTCGGTGAGATGCGCGCCGATGTCCACCACCAGCAGCGGCCGGGTGTCGTCGGCGCCGGCGGCCACGGCCACCGCCCGCGCCGCGGGAACCGTCAGCACCTCGCGCGGGCGGAGGACTTCGGCGGCCGTGCGGGCCGCGGCGCGGAAGTCCGGACCGCCCAGGGCGGGTGTGGTGACGACGACCAGGGGCCGGCCGAAGCGGGGCAGCCGGTGGCCGAGCAGCCGGTCGAGCATCCGGGCGGCACCCGCCGGGTCGACGATGGTGCCGCGCTGGACGGGGTGCATCCCCCCGCGGCCCGGGAAGGTCACGGTGGGCACGTCGACCACGATGCCCCGCCCGGCGATCCACGCCCGGGTGCGGGCGCTGCCCAGGTCGAGGGCGACCGCCGGGCCATGCCGCCGAAGCGGCCGGACCGCGCCCGGTCCGGCCGCCCGCAGCACCCGTGCCCCCGTCATCGGACCGCCTCCCGCACCTGCTGGCAGCGGCCGCAGTAGCGGGCCTGCGGCACGATCCGCAGCCGCTCCCGCTCCACGGGACGGCGGCACAGATGGCAGCTGCCGTACGTACCGGCGTCCATGCGGGCCAGCGCGGCCTCGACGTCGGCGAGGACCATCCGGGCGGAGGCGGCGAGCTGGGCGCGGACCTCGCCCTGGCCGGGCCCTTCCGGAGCGCGCCCGCCGCCGGGCCGGGATCCGGCGCGGGCGGCGAACTGCCGCAGCTGCTCCCGGCGGAACAGCCGCTGCTCGTTCAGGCTCTCGCGCAGGGCCGCGAGGTCCTCGGACGTGAGGCCGGCGTTGTTCGCACCGGCCTGCGGGCCGGACAGCGTGTCGGGAGACACCATTTCACCCCTCAGGCGGGACGAGGACGGGGAAGACGGGGACGGCGCCGGTCAGGCCGCGCGGCGGCGGCAGGTGACGCAGTGGCGGGTGTACGGCAGGATCTCCAGGCGCTCCGGCGGCACCGGCTTGCCGCAGCCCTCGCAGATCCCGTACGTGCCGTCGTCGAGACGGGCGAGGGCCTGTTCGATCTCCTGGAGCGCGCTCTGGATCGCCTCGCGCTGGCGTGCGGTGAGCGGATCGTCGGGACTCGCCGATTCTTCGTCGAGTGCCTTGAGCTGGGCCAGCCGGGTGCTGCGCGCGTGCTCCAGGCGCCGGCGGATCTCCTCGGTGGCGGAGCTGCCGGGGCGCGGTTCGGTGCGGGGCACGTCGAGCGACATGTCAGGGTCCTCCAGGTCGGCATACGAGTGGATGTCCTCACCATGGCCGTATCCGGGTGCGGATCCCATGGGCCGAGGTACCCATCTGTGCGGGGTCGGCGGACCCACCCCACCCGGCCTGGGCACCGGGGTCCGCCGGAAATGGGGTGCGCACCCCATCGACGGGGCGCCGGGGCGCCGGGCACGCTGGCCGGTGATCGCCAGAGCAGGGGGCCGCGGCCGCACCGTTCGGCGCGGTGACCGACAGTAGAGGCAGACGAGTGTGAGGAAGGCGTGACCTCGGTGTCCCTGTACTGGCGGATCTTCGGCCTCAACGCGGTGGTGCTGGGCCTGGCCACCGCGCTGCTGCTGTGGGCTCCGGTGACCGTGTCCGTTCCGGTGCTGCTGACGGAGGCGGTGATCCTGGTGGGCGGTCTCGCGGTGATGCTGGTGGCCAACGCGGCGCTGCTGCGCATCGGTCTCGCCCCGCTGGACCGGGTGACCCGGCTGATGACCACCGTCGACCTGCTGCGCCCGGGGCAGCGCCTGCCGGTGCGCGGCGGCGGTGAGATCGCGGAGCTGGTCTCGACGTTCAACGCGATGCTGGAGCGGCTCGAGGGCGAGCGTGCCGCGAGCAGCGCCCGCGCCCTGCTCGCCCAGGAGTCCGAGCGGCGGCGCATCGCGCAGGAGCTGCACGACGAGGTCGGGCAGAGCATGACGGCGGTGCTGCTGGCGCTGGAGCGGGCCGCGGACGAGGCGCCGGATCCGCTGCGGGCCGATCTGCGGCAGGTGCAGGAGATCACCCGGGAGAGCCTGGACGAGGTGCGCCGACTGGTGCGGCGGCTGCGTCCGGGCGTGCTCGACGACCTCGGCCTGGTCAGTGCCGTCACCTCGCTCGCCACCGAGTTCGCCACCCATACGGGCCTGCGGGTGCGCCGCAGCTTCGACGCCGATCTGCCGACGCTGGACCGGGAGGCGGAACTGGTGATCTACCGGGTGGCGCAGGAGGGGCTGACCAACGCCGCCCGGCATGCCGAGGCGCAGAACGTCGAGGTGAGCCTCCACGCCGACGGCGGGAATGTCGTGCTGGAGGTGAGCGACGACGGCCGCGGCGTCGGTGCCGCCCAGGAGGGCGCCGGCATCCGCGGCATGCGTGAACGTGCTCTGCTCGTCGGGGCCACACTGGACATCGTCCCTGCGGCCCCCGCCGGAACCACTCCCGCCGGAACCAGGATCCGGCTGACCGTGCCCGTCCTCAGGAAGCAGTCATGACCCAGCACCCCTCGCCCGGCGCCGAAGGCGCCGGTACCTCGCCGATCAGGATCCTGCTCGCCGACGACCATGCCCTGGTGCGGCGCGGCGTACGGCTCATCCTCGACCGGGAGCCGGACCTGGAGGTCGTCGCCGAGGCCGGGGACGGTGCGGAGGCGATCGCCCTGGCCCGCGATCACGAGGTCGACCTGGCCGTGCTGGACATCGCCATGCCCCGGCTGACGGGGCTGCAGGCGGCGCGGGAACTGGTGGCGCTGAAGCCTGGCCTGCGGATCCTGATGCTGACGATGCACGACAACGAGCAGTACCTGTTCCAGGCGCTCAAGGTCGGCGCGGTCGGCTATGTGCTGAAGTCGGTCGCCGACCGGGATCTGGTGGCCGCCTGCCGGGCGGCGATGCGGGACGAGCCGTTCCTCTACCCGGGGGCGGTGACCGCGCTGATCCGCACCTACCTCGACCGGGTGCGCCACGGTGAGGAGGCGCCCGAGCAGCTGCTCACCCCGCGTGAGGAGGAGGTGCTGAAGCTCGTCGCCGAGGGCCACTCCTCGCGGGAGATCGCCGAACTGCTGTTCATCAGCGTCAAGACGGTGCAGCGGCACCGGGAGAACCTGCTGAACAAGCTGGGCCTGCGGGACCGCCTGGAACTGACCCGCTACGCCATCCGCGCCGGGCTGGTGGAGCCTTGACTGCGCGGCTCCACGGGCTGAGACCGGGGCAGGTCCTCCGGTCGCCCCGGCACGCGGGCGTGGCCGCCGCCCGGTGGCCCCGGGGTGCGGTGGCCGCCGTCGCCGTCCTGGCCTTCCTGCTGCTGGTCCTCGCGCCGGGGCCCGCGGCCCAGGCCGGCCTCACCGGGGTCGCGGTGCCCGGGGCCGTTGCCGCGTCCGCTGTCTCGGCCGACCCGTCCGGTGTGCGGCCGGCCGCGGACGACGCGTACATGGGGTCCTCGCCCGTCGTTCTCAGGCCGCCGCGCGACGCCGGTGAGCGGAGCGTGCCCGCGGGGCCGCTGCTGTTCACTCCGCCGTACACGCCCGCGATCCCGCCGCGTCCCGCACCGCCCGCGCCGGTGCACGGCAACGCGCCGCCCGACGCCGCCCATCTGCCCGGTGACCTCGGCCGGGCGCCGCCCGCCGCCTCCAGCACCTGAGAGACCACCACTCCTCACCGCCGCGCCGCCCGCAAGGGCCGTGGCCCGCCTGCTGGAGGCATCACGTGAAACGTCCCGCCCGGTTCCGGGCGTTGTTCGCACTGGCCGTGATGGCCGCGGCCGTGTTCATCGCCGTGACCGTCCCCGTGAAACTCGGTCTGGATCTGCGCGGCGGCACCCAGATCGTCCTCGAGACCCGGTCCACGCCCGGGGCCAGGGCCGACGGGGAGGCCACCGACCGCACCCTCGAGGTGCTGCGCGGCCGGGTGGACGCGCTCGGTGTCGCCGAGCCCACCCTGGTCCGCTCCGGTGACAACCGGATCATCGTCGAACTGCCCGGTGTGCAGGACCCGCGCCGGGCCGCCGACGTCCTGGGCCGCACCGCCCAGCTCTCCGTCCACCCCGTGCTCGGCCCCGACGCCCCGAAGGAGAAGGGCGAGCGCACCCTGCCCGACGAGCAGGGGGAGCGGCTCAGGCTCGGCCCGGCCGCGCTCACCGGCACCGACGTGGAGGGCGCCGAGGCCCGCTTCGACCAGCAGGGCGGCGCCGGCTGGCATGTCACTGTCGACTTCGAGGACGACAAGAAGTGGGCCCGGCTGACCGGCCAGGCCGCCTGCACCCCGCCCGGCGATCCGCAGCGCCGGGTCGCGATCGTCCTCGACAACAAGATCATCTCCTCGCCGCAGGTCGATCCGTCCGTCGCCTGCGACGTCGGCATCACCGGCGGGTCCACCCAGATCACCGGCTCCTTCTCCAGCGACGAGGCGCGCGAGCTGGCGCTGCTGATCGAGGGCGGTGCGCTGCCGGTGCCGGTGGAGACGGTGGAGCAGCGGACCGTCGGCCCGACGCTGGGCGCCGAGGCCATCGAGGCGAGCGCCTGGGCGGCGGTCGTGGGCACCGCCCTGACCGCGTTGTTCATCATCGTGGTGTACCGGCTGCTCGGCTTCCTGGCCACGGTGGCGCTGGCCTGCTACGGCGTGATCTCCTACGCGGCCCTGGCGGCGATCGGCGCGACGCTCACCCTGCCGGGCCTGGCCGGTTTCGTGCTGGCGATCGGCATGGCCGTCGACGCCAATGTGCTGGTCTTCGAGCGGGCCCGCGAGGAGTACGGCAAGCGGAACCGGCCCAGCAGCCGCTCGTCGCTGACGGCCGGATTCAAGGGCGCGTTCAGCGCGATCGCCGACTCCAACATCACCACGCTGATCGCGGCGGTGCTGCTGTTCCTGCTCGCCTCCGGTCCGGTGAAGGGCTTCGGCGTCACGCTGGGCATCGGTGTGGTCGCCTCGATGATCAGCGCGCTGGTGATCACGCGGGTGCTGGCCGAGTTCGCGGTGTCGCGGCGCTGGGTGTACCGCCGTCCGCAGCTGACCGGCCTGGCCTCGCTCGGCCGGGTCCGCGCGTACCTGATGCGCCGTGACCCGCAGCTGATGCGCCGGCCGCGCCGCTGGCTCGCGGTGTCCGCCGTGGTGCTGGTGCTGGCCGGTGCGGGCCTGGTGGTGCGCGGGCTGAACTTCGGGGTCGAGTTCACCGGCGGCCGGCTGATCGAGTACTCCACCTCCACCGCCGTGGACCCGGACCGGGCGCGCGACGCACTGGCCGACGCGGGCTTCCCGCAGGCGGTGGTGCAGTCCTCGGGCGACAACCAGCTGACCGTGCGCACCGAGAAGCTGAGCAACGCCGAGGCGGCCGAGGTCGCCGACGCCATCGCCGAGGTGGGCGGCGGCGCGGAGAAGGTGCGCGACGAGCTGATCGGGCCGAGCCTCGGCGAGGAGCTGCGCCGCAACGCGCTGATCGCGCTCGGCCTGGCCCTCGGCGCCCAGCTGCTGTATCTCGCCGTGCGGTTCCGCTGGGTGTTCGGCACCTCGGCGGTGGCCGCGCTCGCCCACGACGTGGTGATCCTCACCGGGATCTTCGCCTGGCTGGGCAAGCCGATCGACGGGGTGTTCCTGGCGGCCCTGCTGACCGTGATCGGCTACTCGGTGAACGACTCGGTCGTGGTCTTCGACCGGGTGCGGGAGCTGCTGGCCAAGGACCGCAAGCGGCCGATGGCGCAGTCCGTGAACCAGGCGGTCCTGCAGACGGTGCCGCGCACGGTCAACACCGGCATCGGCGTGATCTTCATCCTGGCGGCGCTCGCGGTGCTCGGCGGAGCCTCGCTCACCGACTTCGCGCTCGCCCTGCTGATCGGCATCGGGGTGGGCACGTACTCGTCGGTGCTGACCGCCTCGCCGCTGGCCGTCGAGCTCGACGGCCTGCAGCACCGCAGGCGCGGAGGCGGCCGGGGCCGGCCGGGCTCCGGGCGCCCGAAGGCCGGTGCCGGCCGGGCGCCGAAGGGCCGGGACGGAGGCACCGGCGCACAGGTGTGACCCGGCCGGCAGGGTGTGCCGCAGGCCTGTGGCGCCCGCGTCGGGCGGCGGACACCGGGCCGGCGGGGCGGGGCGGACGACTCGTCGCACCGCCCGTCGCCCCGCCGGCCTCCCGGCCCGGGCGTGGAACTCGCCCGGGTCGCCCGGTGGTTCAGGCCGCCAGCGGTGCGTGCTCCGTGCCGTCGCCGGCCGGCTGCCGGGCGAACTGGGTGCGGTACAGCTCGGCGTAGCGCCCGCCCGCCGCCAGCAGCTCGGCGTGGGTGCCGCGTTCGGCCACCCGGCCGTCCTCGACCACGAGGATCAGGTCGGCGGCCATCACGGTGGACAGCCGGTGCGCGATCACCAGCGCGGTCCGGCCCTGGAGGGCCTCGGTGAGCGCCTCCTGGACGGCCGCCTCCGAGGTGTTGTCCAGGTGCGCGGTGGCCTCGTCGAGGATGACGACCCGCTGGCGGGCCAGCAGCAGCCGGGCGATGGTCATGCGCTGGCGCTCGCCGCCCGAGAGCCGGTAGCCGCGCTCGCCGACCACGGTGTCCAGGCCGTCGGGCAGGGACCGCACGAGGTCGTCGAGACGGGCGCGGCGCAGCGCGTCCCACAGCTCCTCCTCGCTCGCCTCCGGGCGGGCGAGGAGGAGGTTGGCGCGCACGGTGTCGTGGAAGAGGTGGCCGTCCTGGGTGACCATCCCGAGGGTGTCGCGCAGGGAGGCGGCGGTCAGGTCGCGCACGTCGACGCCGCCGACCCGCACCGCGCCCGAGTCCACGTCGTAGAGCCGGGGCAGCAGCTGGGCGATGGTCGACTTGCCAGCGCCGGAGGAGCCGACGAGGGCGACGGTCTGGCCGGGTTCGGCGCGGAAGGAGACACCGTGCAGCACCTCGGCGCCGCCGCGGGTGTCCAGAGTGGCGACCTCCTCCAGGGAGGCGAGGGAGACCTTGTCGGCGGACGGGTAGGCGAAGCGGACGTCGTCGAACTCGACGGACACCGGGCCCTCCGGGACGTCACGGGCGCCGGGCTTCTCCTCGATCAGGGGCCGCAGGTCGAGGACCTCGAAGACGCGCTCGAAGCTCACCAGAGCGCTCATCACCTCGACCCGCGCCCCGGCGAGCGAGGTCAGCGGCGCGTACAGGCGGGTGAGCAGCAGGGCCAGCGAGACGACCGCGCCCGGGTCGAGGGCGCCGCGCAGCGCGAACCAGCCGCCCAGACCGTAGACCAGGGCCAGGGCGAGCGCGGAGACCAGGGTGAGGGCGGTGATGAACACCGACTGGGCGGTGGCGGTGCGCACGCCGATGTCGCGGACCCGGCGGGCGCGCTCCGCGAACTCCCGCGATTCCTCCTCGGGCCGCCCGAACAGCTTGACCAGGGTGGCGCCGGGTGCGGAGAACCGCTCGGTCATCCGGGTGCCCATGGCGGCGTTGAGGGTGGCGGCCTCGCGCTGCATGCGCGCCATGCGACGGCCCATCAGCCGGGCCGGGATCACGAACACCGGCAGCAGCACCAGCGCGATCAGGGTGATCTGCCAGGACAGGGCGAGCATGACCGTGAGGGTGAGCAGCAGGGTGACGACGTTGCTCACCACGGTGGACAGGGTGTTGCTGAAGGCCCGCTGGGCTCCGATGACGTCGTTGTTGAGCCGGGAGACCAGCGCTCCCGTACGAGTGCGTGTGAAGAACGCTACGGGCATGCGCTGCACATGGTCGAAGACGGCCGTGCGCAGATCGAGGATGAGGTCTTCGCCGAGGCTCGCCGAAAGCCGGCGGCCCAGGATACCGAGCGCCGCCTCGGCCACCGCGATCAGGGCGATGAGCAGGGCCAGGTGGACGACTCGCTGCTCCTCCCCGCCGGTGACGATGGTGTCGACCACGCTGCCGGCGAGCAGCGGGGTGGCGACCGCGAGCAGTGCGGTGGCCGAGCCCAGCAGCACGAACAGGGCGATCCGGCGGCGGTGCGGGCGGGCGAAGCCGCCGATGCGGCGCAATGTCACCCGTGCGAGGGGACGGCGTTCCTGTGCGTTCAGGACGCTGTGCAACTGTGTCCACGCTGTGGTCTCCATGCTCATGGAGCCGAACGTAGAACCTCAAGCAACGTTGAGGTCAAGCTCCGAGGTGCGAAGGTCCCGATGACGCTGCAGGAAACCCTGCCCACCGGTGCGCCCGACCCGCGGGAACGCACTGCCGTGTCACCGGAGTGCGCGGTGGGGCACGGCGGCTCGCGGGGTCCGGCGCGGACGGTCCGCCGGGTGCTGTGCGTGGTGCCGCTGCTGCTGGTGACCGTGGTCGCGGTGCGGCACCGCTCGGTCCTCGCCGATGGCTTCGCGCATCTGCCGGCGGCGCGCTGGCCGTGGCTGCTGGCCGCGGCCGGGGCCACCTGCCTGACCTGGGTGGCGGCGGCCTGCACCCGGCAGGGCGCGGTGCTGCCGCGGCTGCCCGCGCGGCGGCTGCTGGCCACGCAGTTCGCGGCGGGCGCGGCGAACCATCTGCTGCCCACCGGCCTCGGGGCGAGCGCGGTCAACCTCCGGTTCATGACGGTGTGCGGTCTGCCGCTGTCGCGCGCCTCGGCCGGTCTCGCGCTGTATCTCCTCGCGGAGGCGGTGGGCCGGGTGGCGGTGCTGGGCGGGCTGCTCGTCGCCTTCCCCGGCGCGCTGAGACCTCAGGTGCTGCTGCCCGAGGGGGTCTTCGGCCCGCTGCTGCTCGGCCTCGCCGGGGTGGCCGCCCTCGCGGCCGGCGCCCTGGTGTGCGCACGGCGGCTGCGCAGGGCCGTGTGCTCCTTCCTGCGCACCGCGCTGGGCGAGGCACGGTCGGTGCACACCCGGCCGGCCAGGGCGCTGGCGCTGTGGGGCGGGGCACTGGCCTTCCCGGCGCTGCAGGCGACCGCGCTGGTGCTGGTGGGCGTGTCCCTGGGGCTGCAGGTGCCGCCCGGGCACATGGCGCTCGCCTATCTGGCGGCCACGGTGGCGGTCGCGCTGGTGCCGACGCCGGGCGGGCTCGGCTCCGTGGAGGCGGCGCTGATCGTGGCGCTGGTGGCGGCCGGCGGCGCGCCGCCGGTGGCCACGGCGGTGGTGCTGGCCTTCCGCGTCATCACGGTGTGGCTGCCGCTGCTTCCCGGCGCGCTGACGCTGGCGGCGCTGGTGCGGCTGAAGGTGATCTGAGCGTAGGGTGCCCCTTCTCCGCGCCGCGCAGCCGCACGCCTCGCAGAGCCGCGCAGCCGCACGCCTCGCAGAGCCGCGGAACCGCACGCCGCCCAGGACCTCGAAATCACGGAGAGGGGCTACTCGCCATGCCGGTCCGGACCGAACGCCACGGAGCCGTCACCACCGTCGTCCTGTCCCGCCCCGAGGTGCGCAACGCGGTGGACGGGCCGACCGCCGCCGAACTCGCCGACGCCTTCCGCGCGTTCGAGGCGGACGAGGAGGCGCGGGTCGCGGTGCTGTGGGGAGAGGGCGGCACCTTCTGCGCGGGCGCGGACCTCAAGGCGCTCGGCACGGAGCGCGGCAACCGGGTCGCGCCGGACGGGGACGGGCCGATGGGGCCCACCCGGATGCGGCTGTCCAAGCCGGTGATCGCGGCGGTCGCCGGACACGCCGTGGCGGGCGGCCTCGAACTGGCCCTGTGGTGCGATCTGCGGGTCGCCGAGGAGGACGCGGTGTTCGGCGTCTTCTGCCGCCGCTGGGGTGTCCCGCTGATCGACGGCGGCACCGTCCGCCTCCCCCGCCTGATCGGCACCAGCAGGGCCCTCGACATGATCCTCACCGGCCGCCCGGTGACCGCCGCGGAGGCCCGCGAGATGGGCCTGGCCAACCGCGTGGTGCCCACCGGGCAGGCGCGCGCCGCGGCGGAGGAGCTGGCTGCCTCGATCGCCCGGTTCCCGCAGGACTGCCTGCGCTCGGACCGCGCCTCGGTGCTGGACCAGGAGGGCCTGGACGCCGAAGCGGCCCTGCGCGCCGAACTCCGGCACGGCATGAACGTGCTGACCGGGAGTCTGAAGGGCGCAGCGCGCTTCGCCTCCGGCGCCGGGCGGCACGGCTCGTTCTCGGACATGTGACCGTCGCCGGTGCGAAGTGGCCCCGCGGATACGGCAGGATGATCGATCGTGCCTGACGGCGGACCCCGCCGGGCGGCACGACGTACTTCCCGGAACTTCGAACAGGTGACGAGACGTGACACGACTTCACATACGGTCGTCGGCACAGGTGTTCGGCGGAGGTGAGCGGTGACCCGCGAACTGACCGTGGACGACCTGGTGCGTGCCGGTATCGCCGTGGCCGCCGGCCTGCTGGCGGCCCTGGCGCTGCGCATGCTGCTGCGCTGGCTCGGCCGGAAGGCGGAGCTGACCCGCTGGCGCGGGGACGACGTGATCGTGGACGCGCTGCGCATGGTCGCACCGCTGGCCGCCGTCGCGGGCGGCATCGCCTCGGCGGCCGCGGCGCTGCCGCTGGCCCGCGGGGTGCAGCACACCGTCAACCAGGTGCTCACCGTGCTGCTGATCTTCGCCGCGACGGCGTCGGTGGCCCGGGTGGTGTCCGGCCTGGTGCAGTCCGTCACCCAGTCCCGCTCCGGTGTGGCGGGATCCGCGACCATCTTCATGAACATCACCCGGATCCTGGTCCTGGCCATCGGGATCCTGGTGGCGCTGCAGACGCTGGGCATCTCCATCGCCCCGCTGCTCACCGCCCTCGGCGTCGGCGGTCTGGCGGTCGCACTGGCTCTGCAGGACACGCTCGCCAACCTCTTCGCGGGCATCCACATCCTCGCCTCCAAGACCGTGCAGCCCGGTGACTACATCCGGCTGAGCAGCGGCGAGGAGGGATACGTCGAGGACATCAACTGGCGGCAGACCACGGTCCGCGAGCTGTCCAACAACCTGGTGGTCATCCCCAACGGGCAGCTCGCCAAGACCAACATGACCAACTACATGCGGCCCGAGCAGAAGCTGACCGTGCTGGTGCAGGCCGGCGTGTCCTACGACAGCGACCTGGAGCATGTGGAGCGGGTGACGACGGAGGTCGTCGCCGAGACCATGAAGGAGATCACCGGGGCGGTGCCCGAGCACGAGCCGGCGGTGCGCTTCCACACCTTCGGCGACTCGCGGATCGGCTTCACGGTGATCCTCGGCGTGGGCGAGTTCAGCGACCAGTACCGGATCAAGCACGAGTTCATCAAGCGCCTCCACCGCCGCTACCGCGAGGAGGGCATCCGCATCCCGTCCCCGGCCCGCACGGTCGCCCTCCAGCAGGGTTCGGTGGTCATCCCGCAGCAGCGGGGTGCGGAGAACCCGGATCCGGCCGACATGACGGCCGCCCGGCCGGTCTGAACCCGCCGGGACGGCCGCCCCCGCCCATGAGAGGCGCCCCCGGACGGCCGTTCCCCTCGGTGACCGGCCCGTGCCGGCGTGTGTTCTTCCGCCATCAGCGGTGCCCGCATGGCGGAAGATCACCGCTCATCCGGCGTGGACCCCTGTCGAGCGCGGGTCGATCACGAGATATCTTGATGTCGAGCAATGTTGCAGACGTGGAGCGGAGCACCCGGTGACTGACTCGACCATCATCTATACGCACACTGACGAGGCCCCGGCCCTGGCGACGTATTCCTTCCTGCCGGTGGTCCAGGCGTACGCCTCGCAGGCGGGTGTCACCGTGGAGACGCGTGACATCTCGCTGGCCGGGCGCATCATCGCCGTGTTCCCGGAGTACCTGACCGAGGACCAGCGCATCCCGGACGCCCTCGCCGAGCTGGGCGAGCTGGCCAAGACGCCCGCGGCCAACATCATCAAGCTGCCGAACATCTCGGCCTCCATCCCGCAGCTCAAGGCCGCGATCGCGGAGCTCCAGGGCAAGGGCTACGCGCTGCCGGACTACCCGGACGACCCGAAGACCGACGAGGAGCGCGAGATCCGCGCCCGCTACGACAAGGTCAAGGGCTCCGCGGTGAACCCGGTGCTGCGCGAGGGCAACTCCGACCGCCGCGCCCCGGCCTCGGTGAAGAACTACGCCAAGACCCACCCGCACCGCATGGGCCCCTGGTCCCCCGACTCCAAGACCAACGTGGCGACGATGGGCGTGGACGACTTCCGCTCCACGGAGAAGTCGGTCGTCATCGAGGAGGCCGGCTCGCTGCGCATCGAGCTGAAGGGCGACGACGGCTCCACCACCGTGCTGCGCGAGTCCGTGCCCGTGCAGGCCGGTGAGGTCGTCGACGCCGCCGTGATGCGGGTCGCCGCGCTGCGCGAGTTCCTGGCCGAGCAGGTCGCCCGCGCCAAGCAGGAGGGCGTGCTGTTCTCCGTGCACCTGAAGGCCACGATGATGAAGGTCTCCGACCCGATCATCTTCGGCCACGTGGTGCGCGCCTTCTTCCCGAAGACGTTCGCCAAGTACGGCGACAAGCTCGCCGCGGCCGGGCTGAGCCCGAACGACGGTCTGGGCGGCATCTACAAGGGGCTGGAGAACCTGCCCGAGGGCGAGGAGATCAAGGCCTCCTTCGACGCCGAGCTCAACGAGGGCCCGGACCTGGCCATGGTCGACTCCGACAAGGGCATCACCAACCTGCACGTGCCCTCGGACGTCATCGTCGACGCCTCCATGCCCGCCATGATCCGCACCTCCGGCCACATGTGGGGCCCGGACGGCCAGGAGCACGACACCCTGGCGGTGCTGCCGGACTCCTCCTACTCCGGCGTCTACCAGGCCGTGATCGACGACTGCCGCGCCAACGGCGCCTACGACCCGGCCACCATGGGCTCCGTGCCGAACGTCGGTCTGATGGCGCAGAAGGCCGAGGAGTACGGCAGCCACGACAAGACGTTCGAGATCCCCACCACCGGCACCGTCCGCCTGGTGGACACCAACGGCAACGTGGTCCTCGAGCAGGCCGTCTCGGCCGGCGACATCTTCCGCGCCTGCCAGACCAAGGACGCCCCGATCCGCGACTGGGTGAAGCTGGCCGTCACCCGCGCCCGCGCCACGGGCGACCCGGCCGTCTTCTGGCTGGACGAGACCCGCGCCCACGACGCCAACCTGATCGCCAAGGTCAAGCAGTACCTGCCGGAGCACGACACCGAGGGCCTGGACATCCGGATCCTCAACCCGGTCGAGGCGACCAAGCTGTCGGTCGAGCGCATCCGCCGCGGCGAGAACACCATCTCGGTCACCGGCAACGTGCTGCGCGACTACCTGACCGACCTGTTCCCGATCCTGGAGCTGGGCACCAGCGCCAAGATGCTGTCGATCGTCCCGCTGATGGCGGGCGGCGGCCTGTTCGAGACCGGCGCCGGCGGGTCCGCGCCCAAGCACGTCCAGCAGCTGATCAAGGAGAACTACCTGCGCTGGGACTCCCTCGGTGAGTTCTTCGCGCTGGTGCCGTCCCTGGAGCAGTACGCGAAGGTCACCGGCAACGCCAAGGCCAAGGTCCTGGCGGACGCCCTGGACCGCGCCACGGCGACCTTCCTCAACGAGGACAAGTCGCCGACCCGTCGCCTCGGCGGCATCGACAACCGCGGCAGCCACTTCTACCTGTCGCTGTACTGGGCGCAGGAGCTGGCCCGCCAGACCGAGGACGCGGACCTGGCCAAGGCCTTCGCCCCGCTCGCCGAGACACTCACGGCCAACGAGCAGAAGATCGTCGACGAGCTGATCTCCGTCCAGGGCAAGCCGGCCGACATCGGCGGCTACTACCAGCCGGACCCGGCCAAGGCCTCCGCGGTCATGCGCCCGTCGGCCACCTGGAACCAGGCCCTGGCCTCGCTGGCCTGACGCCGCAAGCCGGTCGTCACACGGGCAGTGACCGGGCGCCCCGTCTCCGTCCCCGCGGAGCCGGGGCGCCCGTCCGTTGCGGCACTGTCAGCGGCGTGTGGCACGGTGATCTTCCGGTGCGGCACCGACCACGACCCTGGAGCGCCCGTATGACCGATGTCCCCCCGTCCTTCGCGTCCTTCGCATTGCTTCCCGGCGCCGGCGACTCGCCCGTGATCCTTCATGTGCCGCACTCGGCGCGGGCGATACCGGACGCGGTCCGGGCCGGGATCGTGCTGGACGATGCGGAGCTGGAGCGGGAGCTGGACCACATCACCGACGCGCACACCGCCCGGCTCGCCGAGGAGGCCGCGAGCGCGGCCGGCCTCACCCCCTGGCGGTTCGAGAACCGGCTGTCCCGGCTGGTGGTCGACCCCGAGCGCTTCCCGGACGAGCGGGAGGAGATGCTGGCGGTGGGCATGGGGGCGGTGTACACGCGGACCACGCACAAGGACATGCTGCGGGACGAGGACTTCGACCCCGCCCCGCTGATCGAGCGCTATTTCCGGCCCTACGCCGAGGCCATGACGGAGGCGGTCGCCGGACGTCTCGCCGCCACCGGCCGCGCCGTGATCATCGATGTGCACTCCTACCCGAGCGCACCGCTCCCCTACGAGCTGCACGGCGACGGACCGCGCCCCGCCGTCTGCCTGGGCACCGACTCCTTCCACACCCCGCCCGAGCTGCTCGACGCCGCACGGCGGGCCTTCGCCCCCTGCGGGGACACGGGCCTGGACAGCCCGTTCGCGGGCGCCTATGTGCCGCTGGAGTTCCACCGCCGGCGGCCGGAGGTCACGGCGCTGATGGTGGAGATCCGCCGGGACACCTACATGACCGAGCCGGGCGGCCCCGCCGGCGGGGGCCTGGGCGGCCTCGTCTCGGCCCTGGCCGAGCTGGTGGACGCGGTCTCGCGCTGACCGGCGGATGAGGCGGGCACGGGCCCGGCTCAGGCCCGCAGCCACTCCGTGGTGATGACGTCCGAGCCGGTGCGCAGACGGAGTGCGAAGGGGCCGGAGGGCGGGCGGTCGGTCGTGAAGCGGCCCATCTCGTCGACCGTCACCGGGGTGCCGGGCTGCGGTCCGCTCAGGATCTCGATGCCGGCCGGGCGGGGCGGCAGCAACTGGCCGAGCAGGCCCTCGGAGGTGACCTCGACGTCCACCGTGACCTCGCCCGCGGTGAAGGTGAGCATCCGGGGCGCGTCCGTCACGCCCCTCACCGGCAGCGCGTCGACCAGTGAGTCGAAGGTCAGCTCCGCCACCCGGGCCTCGAGGTCGTGCAGGGCGTAGGCGTCGACCGCGATCTGCAGCAGCTCCGGCGGCATCGGGTCCAGGACCGCGGCGGCCTGCCGCAGCTCCTCCTCCAGCGCCGTCGTGAAGCCGTCGTCCGGTTCCCCGCCGGCGGGTCCGTCGCCGGGTTGCCCGTCGAACGCGCCGCCGGGCTCGCCGTCCGGCTCGCCGCGGACTTCCTCGCCGTGGAGTTCCTCGCCGTCGAAGCCTTCGCCGTTGAGTGCGTCGTCCATGCCGTTCACGCTGTCCCCCGTGATTCGAGCCGGGCCCGTAGCCGGCGCAGGCAGCGCTGGCGCAAGGGTCCGATGCTGCCCACCGCGATACCGAGCGCGGCGGACACCTCCTGATAGCTGGGCGGCGGGGAGGCGATCAGCACCCTGAGCAACTGGCGGCAGCGCTCGCCCAGTTCCTCGAACTCCTGCCACAGCCGCCGCACCCGCTCGTTGCGCGCGGCCGCCTCCTCCTGCTCCAGCAGCGCCTGTTCGGGTACGCCCTCCTCGCTCACCCGGTCAAGCAGCAGCGGATCGTCGGTCAGCGTCAGCCGCCGCTGGTTGCGGATCACCTTCAGGCACTCGTGCCGTGCCGTGCGGGCCAGCCAGGCGCCCGCCTTGTCCGGTTCCCTGAGCCGGCCCAGATGCTGGGCGAAGCGGAACCAGACGGTCTGACTGACCTCGTGCGCGTCCGCCTCGGAGAGCCGATGGGCGCGCACCACCGACCAGACCAGGGGGCCGAGCCCCTCCACGATCGCCTTCCAGGCCGCCGCGTCCCCGTCGGCGGCGGACTGGACCAACGCGCCGACATCAGTACGGTCCACGGTCCCACCCCTCGTGTACGACACGTCATCGTACGCCGCGGAGGGGAGCGTTCCGGTCCTCATGGGCGGGCGGACGGTTGCACGACCGGCGCAGGCCGCCAGGTCGGCGGCAGCAGCGCGGGAACGCGGGCGCCGCGGACCTCGGCGAACTCGGTGACCGCGTCCAGCAGTTGCCGCCGGGCCTTGCGCGGGTCGGTCTCCGCCTGCGCGGTCATGTGCGCCGCGATCAGTCCGGCCACGACCGGGGTCGCGAAGGAGGTGCCGCTCCACTGGGCCAGCCCCTCGAACATCACCTGGTCCGGTTTGGCCGAGCCGTTCTCCTCGCTGAGCACGCCGGTGTGCCGCGGGTGGCTGCAGGTGCAGGCGTAGGAGAAGCCGTAGCGGCACTCCTCGTAGGTGGAGTGCTGGTACACGTACGGCACGGGGGTGTCGAATCCGGTGAGCGGACCGGTCAGGCGCTCGCCCGGCGCGTACACCCGCACCCAGGGGCCGTGGTTGGTGAAGCAGGCGCCGTACTCGCCGTCGCTGCGCAGCGCGCCCACCGACAGCACGGCGTTCTCGTAGCCGGGCAGGGTGGCGTAGGCGGCGGGCCAGAACGGCATGGCGCCGGCGTTGTTGCCCGCGGCGGCGACCAGCAGGGTGTGCCGCTCGCGCAGCTCCTCCATGAACGCGTCGACGCCGAGCAGTCCGTCGGTGCGGCCGTTGGCGGTGCCGGCCGAGAGGCTGATGATGTCGGGCCAGCCGTCCCGTTCGACGGCCTCGAAGAGCTTCTCGCCGAACTCGGACTCCAGGACGGCGCCGGCGTCGTTGAGCGTATTGCGCACCGTGATCTCGGTGTGGGGGGCGACGGCGGCGACGAGACCGGCGATGAACGTGCCGTGGCCGCAGTACTGCCGCAGCACGCCGTCCTCGTCGCACTCCTGGACCTGGGCGTCGCCGCGGGTGTGGGCCAGTGGCGGGTAGGAGCGGTAGTCGTGCATCAGCCCGGTGTCGATCACCAGCACGCCCACGGCGGTGCCGGGGTCGTGCGGGCCCTCCGCGGGGGCCGGGTTGGGCTGTCCGGAGGCGGGGACGGGCACCGGTTCGTCGCCCGGGCAGGCATTGACGGCGATGTGCACCACGTGGTTGCGGCTGATCAGCCGGCGTCCGGCCCGGCCCTCGGTCGCGGTGAGCGCCCGCAGGGCGTTCGCGACCGCCGGGTCGCCGCTGCCGTCGCCCTCCCCCGGGTCGGCGACCCGGATCCGGGTGATGCCGGAGCGGTTGGTCTCCGGGCTCACCCGCTCCACCCGGTCGGCGGGGAGTCCCGCGAACGTGGCGAAGTGCTGCCGCACGGTGTCCTCGACGATGCGGGCGTCCTCGCCGTCGCGGGCGAGCACGACGCCCTTCTCGTAGAAAAACTGGCCCGCGTCGTCGGGGCCGATCGCCAGGGGGACGTCGGGCATCGAGCGCTGGATCTGGGCGAACTGCTCGCGGAATCGCTGTGGTGCCATGAGATGTCCTCCGCAGGGGCGACGGCGGCATGACGGCCGCCGGGCTTTTCGTCAATCAGAGCCGGCGGGCGGCCGTTTGATACAACGTCGAATCTGTGGGCCGCGGTTGCGGAGCACTACCATCCGTGGGGTGACTGCGGGAGACGACGCGGTGCAGGAACTGCTTCCGATGGTGTTCGCCGCGCCCCAGGAGGCCCTGGCCGGGGCACGCCGGGTGCTGGCCGGGCGGCCCGCGCCGCTGCACGCCTCCGTCGCCCACCAGGTCATCGGCATCTGGCAGCGGGACTTCGGCGATCTGCGGCTTGCGCTGCGGCATCTGCGCCGGGCCCGGGACTGGGCGGCGCGCGCCGGTTCCGCCGAGCGGGAGGCGGACGTCCTGGCCACCCTCGGGGTCGCGCTGGTGCACGCCGGGCGGACCCGGCAGGGCATGGACGCCCTCGGCCGGGGCGTGGAGCGCGGCACCGGGCACACCCGGGCGCGGGTGCTGTTCAGGCGGGCGTACTCCTGGTGGGTGCTGGGGCACCACCGGGAGGCCCTGGAGGACGTGCGGCGGGCGATCCCCGTGCTGCGCCAGGCCGGTGACGTGATCTGGACCGCGCGGGCGCTGACCCTGCGGGCGACGGTGCATCTGGCGCTGGGCGCGGTGGACCGGGCGGACGCGGACTTCACCGCGGCCGAAGCGCTGTGGGACACCACGGGACAGGAGCACGACAAGGCGGACGCGGTGGAGAGCCGGGGCCTTGCGGCGTTCCGCGCAGGTGACGTCCCGGCCGCGCTGCGGCTGCTCGACGAGGCGGAGGAACGCTACGCCAAGCTCGGCACGCCGACGTTCATGCTGAGCATCCGCCGCTGCGAGGTGCTGATGGCGGCCGGTCTCGCCGCCGAGGCACTGGCCGAGGCGGACGCCGCGATCAAGGTGCTGGACGAGATCGGCGGGCAGTCCACCCGCAAGGCGGAGCTGCTGCTGGCCGCGGCGCGGGCGGCCCGGCTGGCCGGCGACCCGCACACCGCGACGGACCGCGCGGGGCTCGCGGTGCGGCTGTTCGCCCGCCAGCACCGCGCCTGGTGGGAGGCGCACGCGCGGCTGGTGCTGACCGAGGCCCGGCACGCCGCGGGCCGCCGCTCCGGGCGGCTGGTGGCGGCCGCGGCGGCGGTGGCCGGGCAGCTGACGGCGCTGGGCGCCCCGGCCGCGCCGGAGGCCTATCTGCTCGCCGGACGGATCGCCCTGGAGCTCGGCCGGGCGGAGGAGGCGGAACGGCACCTCGCCGTCGCCGCCCGCAGCCGGCGCGGCGGTCCCCCGCTGGCCCGGATGACCGGCTGGGCGGCGCAGGCGCTGCGCGCCCGGGCGGCCGGCTCCGCACGGGGCGTGCTGGAGGCCTGCCGGCGCGGCCTCGACGTGCTCGACGACCACCGGATGACGCTGGGCGCCTCGGAGTTGCGTGCCCGCGCCACCGCGCAGGGCGCCGAGCTGGCGGCGCTGGCGCAGCAGGCCTGCCTGGCCTCCGGCGGTCCGCGGCGGCTGCTGGTGTGGAGCGAGCGCTGGCGGGCCACCGTCCTGTCCGCCCCGCCCACCCGGCCGCCGGCCGACCCGGCGCTGCTCAGCGGTATGACCGCCTACCGGGAGATCGCCGCCCGCGCCGAGGAGGCCCGCCAGGAGGGCCGGCCCGTGCCCGCGCTGGAACGCGAACAGCGCCGCCTGGAGCGGGAGATCCGCTCCCGTACCCTGCACATGCGCGGCGAGGCGGCGGGCGACGGCGACCGGTTCGACGTGGGCACCCTGCTGCGGCATCTGGGCGACGACAGCACGCTGGTGGAACTCGCCGTACTGGACGGCCGGGTGCAGGTGCTGGTGTGCGCGCGGGGCCGGGTGCGGCGGTTCGAGGCGGGGCTGCTCACGGCGGCGGAGACCGAGGCGGAGCACGTCCAGGCGGGGCTGAGACGGCTGGCGCATCCGGGGGCGGCGGCGCGGCTGCCGCTGGTGGAAGCCGCGGGGCGGCGCCTGGAGGAGCTGCTGCTCGGCCCGGCGGCAAAGCACCTGGGCGGCGGCCCGCTGGTGATCGTGCCGCCGGGGCGGCTGCACCGGGTGCCGTGGGCGCTGCTGCCGTCCCTGCGGGACCGGGTGCTCAGTGTGTCGCCGTCGGCGAGCAGCTGGCTGCGCGCGAAGCGGACGGTGCCGCCGCCCGGGGGCCGGCAGGTGCTGGTGCGCGGCCCGGGGCTCGCGACCGGAGGTGCGGAGGTGCCCGAACTGGCGGACCGCTACGGCGCCGCCACCGTCCTGGAGCACGACGGTGCGACGGTGCCGCGGGTGCTCGCGGAGCTGGACGGTGCGGCGCTGGCCCACATCGCGGCGCACGGCGCGTTCCGCGCAGACGGGCCGATGTTCTCCTCTCTGCGGATGGCGGACGGGCCGCTCATCGTGCACGACTTCGAGCGCCTGGACCGCAGCCCGTACCGCATCATCCTGTCCTGCTGCGACACGGCCCGCTTCGCCGCCGTCGGCGCGGACGAACTCCTCGGGCTGGTCACCGCGTTGCTGCCGCTCGGCACCGCGGGCGTGGTGGCGTGCAGCGCCCCGGTCAACGACGCGGCGGTGGTCCCGCTGATGCTGGCCCTGCACAAGGGCCTCGGCGCGGGCCTGTCCCTGGCCGAGGCCCTGCGCGACGCGCGGGCCGCCCTGCCGGGCGACGCGGTGCACCAGGCGACGGGCTGGGCGTTCACGGCGTTCGGGGCGGCCTGACGCCCCGTCCCGGGCCCCGGCCGCCTCGCGTTGCGGAGGGCGGCGTGCGGGTGAACAGTGGAGATGTAACGGCATTGCGCCGCCCGGCCCTCGTCTCGCGTCCCGTCGCAGCGCCGCCCGCGAAGGCCGACGCCCGCAGGGGCCATCGCCCGCGAGGACGCGCAGCACACCGCAGAACGCATCGGGAACCGCCATGGCCATCTCCTCCCGCCGGCCTGTCACATACCGGGTCTGCGCATCCGCGGTGGCCGCGGTGCTCGCGCTGCCGGCGGGCGTCACGACGGCCCTGGCGGCTCCGGCGGCGGAAGGGAGCGCCGCCGGCGGCGCATCCGCGCGGACGGCGCCGCCACCGTCCGCGGACGAGCCGCCGGCGGAGGCCGACAGCACCGAACCGCCGCCCGCCACACCCTCCGGCACAGCGGATCCGCCGGACACCGACCCCGGCCCCACCAGCCCCTCCGACGGTTCTTCGGACGAGGGCGAGGTCGGTCCGGGGGACGACGGGGGGACCACCGGGGGCGACGGCGACGAGGAGAAGAAGGACGGAGAAAGGGACGGCGGAGGGGACGGGGACAGCGGGGACGACGGAGGGTCCGACGGGGACGATCAGGACGGAAAGAAGAAGGACGGCACGCGGACGGCGGCCGCCGCCGTGGCGGAGCAGAAGCGGGAAGTCGACGAGGTGACCGAGGAACTGAGGAACCTCGCCGCCGAGGCGCCCGGGGAACTCACGGCCAGTGTCGAGCAGTTGACGTCTCTTCTGGAGAAGACCTCGAGCGCCCGCACCTCGCCGCAGGAGCGGGAGGGGATCGTCGGGACCGCCCGGGAACTCGCCGGCGTCCTGAAGACGATCAATGCCTCCGGCATCCCCGGTGACGTCCGCAAGGACCTCGTCGCCGCCGTCAGGCGGCTGGTCTCCGCCCTGGACGTGGCCGGCGACCCCGAGGTGCCGCCCGAGCAGCGGGCCATGGCGGTGGTGGTCCTGCGCCGGTCGGCGGCCGTTCTCGAGCTGATCGCCGATCCCGGCACGCCGGAGGATGTGCGGCAGCGTCTGGCGCGCACCATACGGCAGTTGACCGGCGCTCTGACGATGGACGGCGAGCCGAAGGCGCTTCTGACGGGTGCCCCGAGGCAAGGGCTCCGGCCCGCCGGCCGGATAGGGGTCGGCCTGAGCACCATCGCCCAGTCCGAGACCTCCGACGGGACGCGCAAGGACCTGGCCGACGCCACGGACGAGGGCAGCAGGGCCCTGGAGGAGGCCAACGACCCCACCAGGTCCGGGGAGGAGCGGGCCGAGGCGCGCAAGGAGCTGAACGAGCAGCTGCGCCGGCTGAAGAAGCTGCTCGGGGAGGAGGCCGTGGCCCGGGGTCTGCCCGACACGGGCCTCGGCGAGGCCGCCGAACGGTGCACCGACGCCGTGTTCGCATCGGTCTCCGACCGGAAGCTCGCGGGTGAGCTCGGGCAGATCGGCCCCGCGGGCTGGGCCGAGAAGGGCGTCAAGGACTACTGGAAGTCCGAACGGGCCGAGCCCGCCGCCCTCGAGGTGTACGCCCAGTTGCGCAACGACGAGCACGACGAGGCCCGGTTCGAGATCGCACGGCTCATCAGCCGGCTCGCCGAAGAGGTGGTACCGGCGAGCGATCTCATCGCGACGATCGGCACCCCGGGACTGCAGTGCCTGCAGTCGTCCCGGCTCCTCGACGGGCAGGGGGTCGGGACGGGCACCTGGTTCGCCCTGGCCCAGGAGGTGGCGGCGCAGGGACGGCAGCCGGCGTCACTCACCGGCTCCGCCCAGCAGCTCGACGACGGGTACCGACATGTCGACATGCGTGGTGGCCACGCCGTACCGGGTGTCCTCCCTCCTCTCCTCCGACCGGGCGACCGGCCCCCGGAAGTGGAATGACGAGACGGAGTACCGGGGTGACTGGTCCGGCGCCCAGACCGCCGTCACGTACCTCGGGGTGCGGGTCACATTGATGAGGTTGTTGTTGTGCCGCACCCGGCCGTGGAAGACCAGCTGCTCCCCGCACTCCTTCACCGCGCAGTAGTGCGGGCTGCTCCGGTCCCAGGACCGGTGCACCTGGCGCAGCTCCCGCGCGTCGATCCTGCCCCGGTCCTTCCTCATGAAGGTGACCTGGAGCAAGACGTTGATCTCGTCGAACTCGGCGTTCCTGGGGATCTGGACGACGCGCTGCAGCTCGAACCGCTGCCCCACGTCCAGCGAGTCGCCGGGACGGTAGAAGAGCCCGCTGCTGATCGGGGTGTACTGCAGCTGGTCCACATAGCGCTCGGCCTCGCCGGCCCCCGCCGCGTCCAGGCTCTTGCGCCACTCCCTGACCCGGTCGCTCCCGCTGCCGTACTCGGCGGTCCGCCCGTAGACCGAGTAGTCGTCGATGAGGACGTAGGCCGGGATGCCCCCGTCGTTCTTCATGGAGAGCTTCAGCGGCACGTGCACATAGGGGTGCCTGGGGTCGGGCCGTGGCGTGCCGAACTCGGCCTTCAGGGCGATGTGCACGGGCGCCGACACCGGCTGGTACATGGTCGAGTACGCCAGGCTCACCGCGGACAGCAGCGCCGTGACCACCACACCGGCGGCGAAGGTTCTGGGCCGGGGCAGCGCCTGCCAGGCGCGCTCCCTGACCAGGAGCCACAGCGCCCACATGGCCCAGCACCACAGCGGCGCGAAGATCAGCAGATACGGCGTGAACTCCGTCTCCTCGAACCACATGAACAGCAGCAGGCCGGTGGTGGCCAGCGTGATCAGCGTCCCCAGCAGCACCAGCGCCCCGGAGGCTCTGCTGCGCCGCCGCCCGCAGTGGTCCACCGCCGCCACGGTCGCCGCGCCCAGGACCACGGCGGAGAGCACGAACACGGCTCCGGTGACCCGCTGGGCGAAGGTGAGCGCGCCGAGGGCGTCCGGCCAGCCGATCAGCATGTGCAGGATCGTGGAGGCGAGCATCCCGGCGGTCATCAGGACGGTGGTGGCGCGCCGGCGCCACGGGCGGTCGGGCCAGGTGCTGCTGCCGCCGCCGCTCCAGAACACCTGGCCGGGGTCGTCGAGGTCCAGGTTCTCCGGGTATCCCAGGCGGGTGAGCAGGCGCCGCAGCTCGGTCAGGGACCAGACGCTGCCCACGGTCTCGCTGCCCACGACGATGCGGCGCAGGCCCCGGCTGTCCGGAGGCCCGACCCTCACCCAGGGACGGATGCTCATGATCCCAGGCTCGGTCCGGCATGGGTCCGCTGCATGCGCGACTCCCCCGTCCGGCCCACGGCCGGCCCCGCGGACAGCACGAAGGGCCCGTCTCACCGGAGTGAGACGGGCCCTTCGTCCGAGTTCTGGCGACTCGCTCGCCCGTCGGGACGACAGGATTTGAACCTGCGACCCCTTGACCCCCAGTCAAGTGCGCTACCAAGCTGCGCCACGTCCCGTCGCGCGGCCGGGACGCCCCGGCGAACGCGCAGGTCAACCCTACAACATCCGCGGGAGTGGAACACGACGTTGTGTCGGGCCCCGGCGTCCGATTCCGCGCACTCTGTCGCCCCTGTGTGCGCGCCGGCACCGGTTACCGTCGCCACATGACCCAGTCCAGCTTCATCGTCCACATCCCCGACGCCGAGCTCTCCCCCGAGCCGCTCGCTCCGGAGCAGATCGTCTCCGGCTCGCCGGAGGTGACCGGCAAGGTCGTCTGGGAGTCGCCGGACGGCAAGCGGATCCGGGGCATCTGGCAGATCACCCCCGGGGTCGTCACCGACACCGAGGCGGACGAGCTGTTCGTGGTGATCAGCGGCTCGGCGACCATCGAGGTGGAGAACGGTCCGACGCTGCACGTGGGCCCCGGCGACATGGCCGTGCTGCGCGAGGGCGACCGGACCACCTGGACCGTGCACGAGACCCTGCGCAAGGCGTACGACATCCACTTCGGCTGAGACCGTCCGGGGCCGGCCGCACCGGCCCTTGCCGCGGGGGAGCTACCCCGTACCGCCGGGGGCCGCCGTGGTTCCGCGGATCTGCAGCGCCGGTCCGACCAGGTGGAGTCCGCCCGGCCCGCCGGGTGACTCCAGGCGGTCCAGGAGGCAGCGGGCGGCGCGGCGGCCCACCTCGTGGCTCGCGTTGTCCACGGTGGTCAGCCACAGGTGGCGCAGCCGGGAGAGGCCGGTGTTGTCGTAGCCGGCCACGGAGACGTCCCCGGGGACGTCGAGGCCCAGCTCGCCGGCCGCGGACAGGGCGCCGACGCAGGCGATGTCGTTCACGGCGAGGATCGCGGTGGGCCGGTCGGCGCGGCTCAGCAGCCGGACGGCGGCGCGGTAGCCGCCCTCCTCGGTCATGTCGCCCGGCGTCACCAGCGCCCCGTCGGCCAGACCGTGCCGGCGCATCGTCTCCTCGAAGCTGCGCCGGCGCAGCTCGCCCACGGCCCCGTATCCGGCGATGTGCGCGACGCGCCGGTGCCCGAGCCCGATCAGGTGCTCGGTGACCAGGCGGACGCCGTGCTCGTCGTCGCCGGCGACCACGTCCACGCCGGGCGGCACCTCCTCCCGGGCGCCCGCCAGCACCACCGGGATGCGGGCGGCGACCGGCTCCAGCGCCGCCGGGTCGGGCAGCGTGCCGACCACGACCAGCCCGTCCACCCTCAGATCCAGCAGGGGGTCGGCCGGGTCCTGCCCGGTGCGGCGGTTGAGGCGGGCGTCGGAGAGCAGCATGCGCAGGCCGCCGGCGTGCAGCAGGGAGTTGAGGCCGTCGAGCAGATCGACGAACCAGGGGTTGCGCAGATCGTTGAGGAGGACGCCGACGGTGCGGGTGCGCCGCTCGCTGAGGCTGCGGGCTGCGGCGTTGGGCCGGTAGCCGAGCTCGCGGGCGGCGCGCAGCACGGCCTCGCGCCGTTCCGGGCGCACCTGGTCGGAGCCGCGCAGCACCAGCGAGACCAGCGACTTGGACACCCCGGCCCGTTCGGCCACGTCGCGGATCGTCGGCGGTCTCATGGATGGACCGTTCCATGCCACGGACCGCCCTGTCAAAGCCTCCGCAGGGCCTTGACAGAGCGGCCGAGCGGCCTCCACTGTGGCGTGGACAGCTTCTGGAACGGTCCAAACAGCGGCCCGAGGAAGCCCGGCAAGCCAGGGAAGGCGCTCAATGGTGGATACGCTCGGTGTCGCCGTCGTGGGATTCGGCTGGATGGGGCGGGTGCACACCCAGGCGTACGCGCGGGTGCGGCACCACTACCCGCAGCTCGCCGTGCGCCCGGAACTGGTGACCGTGGCGGAGGAGGTGCCCGGCCGGGCGGAGGAGGCCGCGGCGCAGTTCGGGTTCGCCTCCACGACCCGGGACTGGCGCGAGGTGGCCGCGGATCCGCGGGTGCGGGCGGTCAGCATCACCGCGCCGAACTTCCTGCACCGGGAGATCGGCGTGGCCATGGCCGAGGCGGGCAAGCACATCTGGATCGAGAAGCCGGTGGGCCTGACCAGCGAGGACGCCCGCGCGGTGGCCGACGCGGCGGCGAAGGCGGGTGTGCAGGGCGCGGTCGGCTTCAACTACCGCAACGCTCCGGCGGTGGAAGCGGCCCGGGAGCTGATCGCCTCCGGTGAGATCGGCGCCGTCACCCATGTCCGCTTCCGGCTGTTCAGCGACTACGCCGCCCATCCCGAGGGCGCGCTGACCTGGCGGTACGAGCGGGAGCGGGGCGGCAGCGGGGTGCTGGGCGACCTGGCCTCGCACGGCGCGGACCTGGCCCGGTTCCTGCTCGGAGACATCGAGTCCCTGGCCGCGGACACCGCGGTGTTCGTGCCCGAGCGGGCCCGTCCGGTGGGCGCCACGGCGGGCCACTCCCGCGCCGCGGGCGGCGAGCTGGGCCCGGTGGAGAACGAGGACTATGTGAACTGCCTGCTGCGGTTCGCCTCGGGCGCCCGGGGAGTGCTGGAGGCGTGCCGGGTGTCGGTGGGCGAGCAGAACAACTACGGCTTCGAGGTGCACGGCACCAAGGGGGCGGTGTTCTGGGACTTCCGCCGGATGAACGAGCTGGGCGTGAGCCGCGGGACCTCCTACCAGGACCAGCCGGTGAGCACCGTGTACGTGGGGCCGGGCGACGGCGAGTTCGGCGCGTTCCAGCCGGGGGCGGCCAACGCCATGGGCTACGACGACCTGAAGGTCATCGAGGCCCACCGTTTCCTGCGCTCCGTGGCCGAGGGCACGCCCCACGGCGCCACGCTCGCCGACGCGGTGCACAGCGCGGCCGCGCTGGACGCGATGATCCGGTCGGCACAGCAGGGCGGCTGGGTCGCGGTCGCGGGGGCGTGACGGTCAGCGGGCCTCCTCGGCCCGCTTGCCCAGCCAGACCTTGACGGGGATCAGGACCAGCCACCACCACATGGCCGAGGACCCGATGACCAGCGCCAGCGGGATGGTCACGACGAACACGGCCACCGTCAGGCCCATGTCGAGCGCGGAGATGGTCACATCGCCCCGCTGCTCCTCCTCGTTGCGCAGCCAGGGCCGCCTGCTGATCAGGAGCAGCAGCGCGAGGTGGACGGCGCCGAGGGCGGCGACCACCGCCGAGTAGACGACGACCGAGATGCTCTCGCGGGCGTACTCCGAGACCAGGACGGTCGGGAAGGGCACCAGCGCGGCGAGACCCAGCCCGAGCAGGGTCAGCGTGATCACCTGCGAGTCGACCTGCCGCACGGAGTTGAACAGCATGCGGTGGTCGCGCCAGAAGCCGGCCAGCACCACCAGGCTGATCGCGTAGGCGCCCAGGTTGGGCAGCAGCTCGCGCAGGGCCTCGTGGAACTGCTCGTCGCTCAGGCCCGGCTCCATGGTGAGGTCAAGGACCAGCAGCGTGATGGCGATGGCGAAGACGCCGTCGGCGAGCGCCACCAGTCGCTCGGGACCGCCGTCAGCGGTGCGTTTCCTCATGCGCACGACGTTAAGCAGCGTTTCCCCGCCGAGGCTGGTGTGACACGGCGTCAGACGGCGGGTGTCCGGGGCGGGGCGGCGGGCGGCATGTTGTAGGGCGTCACCACCTGGATCGGGGAGGGCAGGACGGGCCCGGCGGGCGGCAGGGCGCCGTGGGCGCGCATCACCAGGTGGCAGGCCTCGCGCAGGTCGTGCCTGAGGTCGTGGTGGAGGACGGCGGACAGGCGGTGCTCGCGCAGCAGCCGGGTGTTGTCGTGGTCGAGGTCGTGCGCGATGTAGACCTCGCACACGCGCCCGGCGTCCTCGAAGGCGCGCAGGGTCGCGACATTGCCGCCGCCGATGGAGTACACGGCGCGGATGTGCGGGTCCCGGTCCAGGGCGGCGCGTACGAGGTCGTACTGTTCGGCGTCCAGGCCCTGCCCCTCGGCGATCTCGACCAGGGTGTGCTCGGGGTGGCGGGCGCGCATCACGCTGCGGAAGCCCATCTCGCGCTCCTCCTCGTTGCGGAAGAAGCCGCTGCTGAGGCTGGTGAGCACATGGGCGGGACGGCCGCCGAGCCACTGGCCCATGAGGTAGGCGGCGGTGGCGCCGGCCGCGCGGTTGTCGCTGCCCACGTGGCCGACGCGGGCGCTGGCGGGCAGATCGGTCACCAGGGTGACCACCGGGATGCCCGCGGCGGCCAGGCGCGCCACGGCCTCGGACATCTCGGGGACGTCCGGGGCCTTGAGGATGACGCCCTGGGAGCCGCGCCGGGCGATCCGGTCGCAGACCGCGGTCAGCTCCGCCACCGGGCCGGTCTCCCGGAAGTGGAAGCGGGAGCGGACCACGGCCGGGTGCAGCGAGGGGAGTTCGGCCTCCAGCGCGGCCCGTACGGCGGTGGAGAAGCGCTCCGGGGCCTGCATCACGATGTCCACCATGAAGGTGCGGCCGACCAGGCGGACCTGGGTGCGCTGCCGGTCGAGGTCGGCGATCGCCCGGTGCACCTCCCGCGCGGTGCTCTCCCGCACCCCGCCCCGGTGGTTGAGCACCCGGTCGACGGTGGCCTCGCTCAGCCCGGCCTGACGTGCGATCTCCCGGATCGGGAAGGGGTGTCCCATGCGCCGGCTCCCTGAGGGGTTTTTGATGGCTCGCTGCTGGTTGTTCGAGGGGTTTGTACTGACAAGAATGACAGAACCGAGCCACTCCGTGACCCGAGGGGGACGACGATGTCCTTCACCCCTGACCTGGACGCCTTCCGCGCACTCGTCGAGCAGCCGACCGAGCTCACCGCCCATCCCCACGCCACCGAGGTGCGCGACGGGGTGCTCCTCTACGACGCCGGACGGCTGCTCGGCGCCGGCCGGGAGGAGATCAGGGCGGAGCTGGCGGCGGCCCTGGCCGACGGCCCCGGCATCGTGGTCGTCCGCGGCGCCTTCCCCGACACGGCCGTGGTGGACCGGGCCACCGCCGTGTTCGACGCCCTGATCGCCGCCCAGCGCGCCGCGGGCACCGTGGCCGGGGACCACTTCGCCGCGCCGGGCGCCAACGACCGGGTGTGGAACGCCCTGGAGAAGGCGGCCCTGCACGACCCGGAGACCTTCGCCGACTACTACGCCAACGAGGTGGTCGCCCTGGTCTCCGCGGCCTGGCTGGGGCCCGCCTACCAGATCACCTCGCAGATCAACGTGGTCAACCCGGGCGGCGCCGCCCAGACCGTGCACCGCGACTACCACCTCGGCTTCCTCTCCGACGAGGCGGCAGCGGCCTATCCGCCGCATGTGCACCGCCTCTCCCCCGTGCTCACCCTCCAGGGCGCCGTGGCGCACTGCGACATGCCGGTGGAGTCCGGCCCGACGATGTATCTGCCGCACTCGCAGAAGTACGGGCCGGGCTATCTGGCCTGGCGCCGCCCCGAGTTCCAGGAGTACTTCGCCGCACACCATGTGCAGCTTCCGCTCGCCAAGGGCGACGCGGTGTTCTTCAACCCGGCGCTGTTCCACGCGGCCGGCGCCAACCGCTCGGCGGGCGTCCGGCGCATGGCCAACCTGCTGCAGGTGTCCTCCGCGTTCGGGCGGGCGATGGAGACGGTGGACCGCGCGGCGGTGGTGAACGCGGTGTACCCGGTGCTGCTCGAGCGCAAGGCGGAAGGGGCCGGCGAGGAGTGGCTGGAGCGGGTGATCGCCGCGAGCGCGGAGGGCTACCCCTTCCCCACCGACCTGGACCGGGACCCGCCGGTCGACGGTCTCGCCCCGCCCTCGCAGGCGGACCTGGTGCGGCGGGCGCTGCGCGAGGAATGGACTGCGCAGGCGCTCCGGGAGGAGCTGCGGGCGGCCGGTGCACGGCGCGAGAGCCGAGGTGTGTGATGGGACTTCTCGACGACAAGGTCGTCCTGGTCAACGGCGGCAGCCAGGGCGTGGGCGCCGCGGTCGCGCGGGCCGCCGTCCGCGAGGGCGCGGCGGTGGCGTTCACCGGGCGGCGCCCCGGGCCGGGAGAGGCGCTGGCGAAGGAGCTGACCGCCGCGGGCGGCAGGGCGATGTTCGTGCGCGCCGACCTGGCCGACACCGCGCAGGCCACGTCGTCGGTGGCGGAGGTGGTGCGGGCCCACGGCCGGGTCGACTGCCTGGTGAACGCGGCCGGGCTCACCTCGCGCGGCACGCTGCTGGACACCACGCCGGAGCTGTTCGACCAGCACATCGCGGTCAATCTGCGGGCGCCGTTCTTCGCCATGCAGGCTGCCGTCGCCGACATGGTGCGCCGGGAGGCGCCCGGCACGATCGTCAACATCATCACCTCGTCCGCGCACGGCGGGCAGCCGTTCCTCGCCCCGTACGTCGCCGCCAAGGCCGGGCTGATGGGTCTGACCCGCAATGCGGCGCACGCCCACCGGTGGGACCGCATCCGGATCAACGGCCTGAACATCGGCTGGACCGCCACCGAGGGCGAGGACGCGACGCAGCGGACCTTCCACGGGGCCGGGGACGACTGGCGCGAGCGTGCCGCCGCCCGGCTGCCGATGGGCAGGCTCGGGCAGCCGGACGAGATCGCGGACTTCGTGGTGTTCCTGCTCTCGGACCGTTCCGGGGTGGTCACCGGGTCCGTGATCGACTGGGACCAGAACGTGCTCGGCGGTCTCGACTGAGCCCCTCCCCCGCAGCTCCGCGCCCCCCGTTCCAGGGGGCGCGGTTCACACCCCTCTCAAGGAGCAACACCTCATGCGTATCGGAATTCTCGGTCTCGGGCGGATCGGCGCCTTCCACGCCGAGACCCTGCACGGGCTCGGTGCCGTCGAGTCGCTGGTCGTCTCCGACCCGTTCGCGGACGCCGCCAAGGCCGCGGCGGAACGGTTCGGTGCCGAGGTCGCCGACTCCCCCGAGGCCGTGCTCGCGGCCGGGGTGGACGGCGTGGTGGTCGCCGCCGCCACGGACGCCCACCCGGGTCTGATCCGCGCCTGTGTCGCGGCGGGGGTGCCCGTGTTCTGCGAGAAGCCGGTGGCCCGCACCATGGCCGAGGGCGTCGAGGTCCTCAGGGCGGTCGAGGGGCACGACGTGCCGGTGCAGATCGGCTTCAACCGCCGCTTCGACGCCGGCTTCGTCGCCGCGCGCGAGGCGGTGCGGGGCGGGGAGCTGGGGACGCTGCACACGGTGCGCTCCACCACCCTGGACCCGGCGCCGCCGCCCGCCGCGTACATCGCCGCCTCCGGGGGCATCTTCCGCGACTGCGCGGTGCACGACTTCGACATCATCCGCTGGGTGACGGGCCGTGAGGTGACCGAGGTGTACGCGGCCGGCGGCAACCGGGGCGCCGACTACATCGCGGCCGCGGGCGACGCCGACACCACCGGTGCGGTGCTCACCCTGGACGACGGCACCCTCGCGGTGGTGTCCAACTCCCGCCACAACGGCCGGGGGTACGACGTGCGCATGGAGATCCACGGCTTCGAGGACTCCGTCGCGGTCGGTCTGGAGGACAAGCTGCCGCTGCGGTCGGTGGAGCCGGGGGTGACCTTCCCCTCGGGCACCCCGCACGACTTCTTCATGGACCGTTTCACCGAGGCCTACCGCGCCGAACTCGCCGCCTTCACCGAGGTCGTGGCGGGCCGCAGGACCTCGCCGTGCACGGTGGCGGACGCGCTGGAGGCGGGCTGGATCGCCGAGGCGTGCACGCTGTCACTGGCCGAGCACCGGCCGGTGCGCGTCGAGGAGGTCCGCCAGGACTGACGGCCGGCGCAACGGCTCGGGCCCGCTCCCTCGGCCGAGGGGGCGGGCCCGAGTCGTGTACTGCTCAGCGGTAGAGCGGGGGCCGGTCGACGAGGGCGACATCCACCCTGCCGCCCTGCTCCAGCGCCCGCACGCCCGCCTCGCAGACCGCCGCGGCGGCGTAGCCGTCCCAGGTGCCGGGACCTGTGACCTCGCCGCGGCGGGTGCTGTCCACCCAGGCCTGGACCTCGTCGTCGTAGGCCTGGGCGAAGCGTTCGGTGAAGTCCTGCGCGATGATGCCGCCCCAGCGGCCGGCCATGTTGGTGATCAGGGCGTGGCCGTCGCCGATGCGGGCGGTGCCGCGTTCGCAGACCACCTCGGCCTGGACCTGGTAGCCGAAACCGCAGTTGACGAAGATCTCCACGTCGGACAGGGCGCCGCCGGAGGTCTCCAGGATCACGAACTGAGGGTCGCTCAGGCCCTCGGGGGCGCCGCTCGACGGGGTGGGGCGCAGTACGGTGACCGCGGTGATCTCCTGGCCCAGCAGCCAGCGGGTGGCGTCGACCTCGTGGGCGACGGAGTCGCTGATCAGCATGGCGCTGGTGAAGAAGGGCGGGCTGGCCACATTGCGGTGCCGGTTGTGCAGCATCAGCGGCCTGCCAAGCTGGCCGGAGGTGAGCAGCGCCTTGAGTTTCACGTACTCGGCGTCGTAGCGGCGCATGAAGCCGACCTGGACCCGGCGGTGGCCGAGGGCCTGTTCGGCCTCCATCACACGCAGGGCGCCGGCCGCGTCGGGGGTGAGCGGCTTCTCGCACAGCACCGGCAGGTCGCGCTCGAACGCGGCGAGCAGCGCGGCCTCGTGGGCCGGCCCCGGGGAGGCGATGAGCACGGCGTCGACGCCGGCCGCCGCCATCGCGGCGGCCGGGTCGGTGTGGGCGGTGCAGCCGTCGACGGTGGCGGCCACGGCCTTGGCGCGTTCGGCGTCGGTGTCGGCCACGGCCACCACCCGGGCACCGCTGATGACGCGGTCGATGCGGCGTACGTGGTCGGCGCCCATGCGTCCGGTGCCGATGACGGCGACTCCGAGCGGCTCGCGACGGTTCATGGCGTGGGCCTTTCTGGTCGTCGAGCTGTGGTGGGTCCGGGTGGCCCGGCCGGGCTGCGGCCGCGGTCCCGCGGCCGGCCGGGGCCGGCGGTCAGGCGCCGCAGGAGCGGAGGAACCTGCGGGTGCGCACCGCGATCGGCAGCGGCTTGTCCGGGTCGCAGGGGTACATGTCCTGCTCGACGATGGCGAAGAGGTCCACGCCCAGGTTCTGGGCGGCGGTGAGGACGGGGCCCAGCTCGGGCACGCCGCCGGGCGGTTCGCACATCACGCCGCGCTGGACGGCGGGGCCGAACGGGATCTCGTTCTTCACCACGTCGGCCAGGATCTCGGGGTCGACCTGCTTGAGGTGCAGATAGCCGATGCGTTCGCCGTAGGTCTCGATCAGCTTGACGCTGTCGCCGCCGCAGTAGGCGTAGTGGCCGGTGTCCAGGCAGAGGCTGACCAGGTCGGAGTCGGTGGAGTCGAGGAAGCGCTCGACGTGCTCCTCGGTGTCGATGTGGGTGTCGGCGTGCGGGTGGACCACGATGTCCAGGCCGTACCGCTCCCGCACCTCGTGGCCGAGGCGCTCCATGCCGCGGGTGAGGTGGCCCCACTGCTCGGTGGTGAGCTCCGGCGGTTCGAGGATCTCGGCGGTCTTGTCGTCCCGCCAGAAGGAGGGGATGACCACCAGGTGCTTGGCGCCCATGGCCTGGGTGAGGGAGGCGACCCGGCTGACCTGCTCCCAGGTGGAGTCCCACTCGGAGGGGCCGCGGTGCAGCCCGCAGAAGATGGTGCCCGCGGACACCTTCAGGTTCCGCCTGCTCACCTCGTCCTTGAGGCGGGCCGGGTCGGTGGGCAGGTAGCCGTAGGGGCCGAGTTCGATCCACTCGTAGCCGGCCTCGGCGACCTCGTCGAGGAAGCGCTGCCAGGGCACCTGCAGCGGGTCGTCGGGGAACCAGACGCCCCAGGAGTCGGGTGCGGAGCCGACCCGGATGCGGTCGAGCGCGACTGCCATGTCAGGACTTTCCTTCCGGGGTTGCGGCCGCGGAGGCCTTGAGGTCCGTCTCCTCGGGGAGCTCCTCGACGTCGACGCCGCGGACCTGGGCGAGCTCGTGCTTGAGCGCGGCCAGTTCGGCGCCGCCCGCCATGTGGTTGGTCAGCTCCTCGAGGCTGACCTCGCTGCGGTCGGCGGACAGTTCCATGGTGCCCAGGCGCAGCACGCTGAAGTGGTCGCCGACCATGTAGGCGTGGTGCGGGTTGTGGGTGATGAAGATGACGCCGAGGCCGCGGTCGCGGGCGGCGGCGATGTACTTCAGCACCACACCGGACTGCTTGACGCCGAGCGCGGCGGTGGGCTCGTCGAGGATGAGGACGCGGGCGCCGAAGTAGACGGCGCGGGCGATGGCGACGCACTGGCGCTGGCCGCCGGAGAGCGTGCCGATGGGCTGCTCGAGGTCGTCGAGGACGATCCCCATGTTGCGCAGTTCCTCGTCGGCGGTCTTCTTCATCCGCTCGATGTCGAGGCGGCGCAGCGGCCAGGGGCCCTTGGTCATCTCCGAGCCGAGGAAGAAGTTGCGCCACACCGGCATCAGCGGGACGACGGCGAGGTCCTGGTAGACGGTGGCGATGCCCCGGTCGAGGGCCTCGCGCGGGGTGGAGAAGCGCACCGGTTCGCCGTCGACGAGGAACTCGCCCTCGGTGTGCTGGTGCAGCCCCGAGATGATCTTGATGAGGGTGGACTTGCCGGCGCCGTTGTCGCCGAGGACGCAGGTCACCCGGCCGGGGTGGACCTCCAGGTCGACTCCGTGCAGGGCGCGGATGTTGCCGTAGGACTTGCCCGCGCCGCGCAGTTCGACCAGCGGGCGGTCGCCGTGCGCCGGGGTGTCCTGCACGGTGGTCCCGTGGGTGCCGGTGGTCTTGTCGGTCATTGCGGTCACCTCCGGGTCGCCGTGCGCTGGACCCACAGATTGATGAGAACGGCGCCGAGCAGCATCACGCCGAGGAAGGCCTTGAACCAGTCGGGGTTCCAGCCGGCGTAGACGATGCCCTGCTGCACCATGCCGAACATGAAGGCGCCGAAGACCGGGCCGATCGCCGAGCCGGCGCCGCCGGTGAGCAGGCAGCCGCCGATGACGGCCGCGGCGATGTAGATCAGCTCCTGGCCGACGCCCTCGCCGGACTGCACGGTGTTGAAGGAGAACAGGTTGTGCATGCCGACGAACCAGGCGCCGAAGCCGACCAGCATGAACAGCGAGATCTTGGTGAAGGTGACAGGGACGCCGACCGCGCGGGCGCTCTCCTTGTTGCCGCCGACGGCGAAGATCCAGTTGCCGTACTTGGTGCGCAGCAGCACCCAGGTGGCGAGGGCGGCGAAGACCAGCCACCACACGACGGTGATCTTCACCTGGACGCCGGCGACGTCGAAGGTGGAGGCGAAGATCGCCTTGGCCTGCTCGAAGCCGTCCATGTCGCTGATGGAGTCGGTGGCCACGTTGCCGGTGACCAGCTTGGTCACCGCGAGGTTGACGCCCTGCAGGATCAGGAAGGTGCCGAGGGTGACGAGGAAGCTGGGCAGCCCCGTCTTGATCAACATCCAGCCGTTGAACAGTCCGATGCCGAGGGAGACGGCGAGGGCGACGATCACGCCCACCCAGACGTTCAGGGTGAGCTGGTAGCTGAGCATGCTGGCGGTGAGCGCCGAGGTGATCACCGCGACACCGGCCGACAGGTCGAACTCTCCGCCGATCATCAGCAGGGCCACGGGCAGCGCCATGATCCCGATGGTCGACGACTGGTACAGGATGTTGGCGATGGAGCTGCCGTCGCGCACGGGCGGCGCGGCGAACAGGAAGAAGATCAGTACGACGACGGCTCCGAGGAACACCCCGACCTCGGGCCGGGCGAGCAGGCGCAGCGCCAGGGGGCGCCGTGCCGTCCGGCCGTCGGTTTCCTTCGGGCCGGGAGCCGGCGGTGTGGTCACCGCCGGCTGGGCCTGCTGGGTCATGCTCATCACCGGGTGCCCTTCGCGGCGAACTCGGCGACCGTGTCGACGTTGGACTTGTCGACGAACGCAGGGCCGGTCAGCACCGGCTGCTCACCGCCGCCGCTGTAGTTGCCGTTGTTCTTGTAGAGCCACAGACCGTCGACGGCCAGGTACCCCTGCAGGTAGGGCTGCTGGTCGACGGCGAACGTGATGTCACCGTTCTGGATGGCGCTGGTCAGCTGCTTGTTGAGGTCGAAGGTGGCGACCTTCGCCTTGCTGCCGGCCTCCTCCACGGACTGCACCGCGGTCAGCGCGAAGGGCGCGCCGAGGGTGGCGACGTAGTCGATCGAGGAGTCCTGCTTGAGCTTGGCGGTGATCGTCGACTTCACCGAGGGCATGTCGGTGCCGTTGACGTTGAGGATCTGCAGCTTGCCCTCGAAGGTCTTCTTCACGCCGTCGCAGCGCTGGGTCAGGCCGATGTTGCCCTGCTCCTGGATGACGCAGACGGCGTTCTTGGCGCCGACCTCGTTGAGCTTCTTGCCGAAGGCCTCGCCGGCGACGTTCTCGTCCTGGCCGAAGAACTCCAGCAGGCCGAGATCCTTCCAGTCGCTGACGCCGGAGTTGAGGCCGACGACGGGGATGCCGGCCTTCTCCGCCTTGGCGATGACGCCCTTGAGCGCGTCGGGCTTGGCGAGGGTGACGGCGATGCCGTCGACCTTCTGGTCGATCGCGTTCTGCACCAGGTTGGCCTGGTTGCCGGCGTTCGGGTCGGCGGAGTAGACGAGCTTGACATTGTCCTTGGCGGCGGCGGCCTGGGCGCCCTTGCGGACGATGTCCCAGAAGGTGTCGCCGGGCGACTGGTGGGTGACGAGGGCGACCGTCATGCGGGGCGTGTCGGCCTTGCCCGCCGACGCGTCGGCACCGCCCTCCTCGGCCTTCTTGCCGCCGGAGCTGCTGGAGCAGCCGGCCAGGGTCAGGGCTGCTGCCGCGGCCACCGCGACGAACGGCGCGATTCTGCGGGAGCGGGTGTGAGAAGAGCGGTCCATCTGTCCTGCACCTCACTGTGCTACGCGGGGAAGGGATGACGGGCGGGTCCGGCGGTCCGGACCGGCGCCCTGCGGAGTCCGGATGGAACCACCGGATTCCGGATGTCTGCCAGGGAGAACGGCTGTCGTGCTGGGACCGGATCCAATCCCCTGACGCGCCCTCTGTCAATACTTTGTTAAGACATCATTTCACGAGCTAGTCCGAATGTAAGTACAAACTATTGACAGCGCCACCCCCTGAGACCTACACCTTGGAGGCGGCAGGTTCCCGAGAACCACGCCCCCACCGTGGCAGGGCGCCCAGGGACCCGCATCCCCAAAGCCTCGAGGAGCGTCGCTCAATGGCCGACTCACCACAGTATTTCGACCTGATCACCATGGGACGCATCGGGGTCGATCTCTACCCACTGCAGACCGGTGTGCCGCTGGCGCAGGTGGAGACGTTCGGCAAGTTCCTGGGCGGCTCCGCCGCCAATGTCGCCGTCGCCGCCGCCCGCCTGGGACGCTCCACCGCGGTGATCACCCGCACCGGCGACGACCCCTTCGGCGCCTATCTGCACCAGGCCCTGAAGGACTTCGGCGTCGACGACCGCTGGGTGACCCCGGTCGCCGACCACCCGACGCCGGTCACCTTCTGCGAGATCTTCCCCCCGGACGACTTCCCGCTGTACTTCTACCGCCGGCCCAAGGCCCCCGACCTGGAGATCCACACCCACGAGCTGGACCTGGAGGCGATCCGGGCGGCGGGCATCTTCTGGATCACCGGCACCGGTCTGAGCGAGGAGCCGAGCCGCTCCGCCACCCTGGACGCGCTCCGGGCCCGCGCCAAGGCGGGCACCACCGTTTTCGACCTCGACTGGCGGCCCATGTTCTGGCGCGACCCCGACCAGGCCCGCCCGTTCTACCGCGAGGCCCTGCGGCACGCCACGGTGGCCGTCGGCAACCTCGACGAGTGCGAGATCGCCACCGGGGTGCGCGAGCCCGCCGCCTGCGCCGAGGCGCTGCTCGCGGCCGGCGTGGAGCTGGCGGTCGTCAAGCAGGGGCCCAAGGGCGTGCTCGCCGTGCACCGCGACGGCACCCGGGCCGAGGTGCCCCCGGTGCCGGTGGACGTGGTCAACGGCCTCGGCGCGGGTGACGCCTTCGGCGGCTCGCTCTGCCACGGCCTGCTGTCCGGACGGTCCCTGGAGGAGACCATGCGTCACGCCAACGCCGCCGGTGCCCTCGTCGCCTCCCGCCTCGCCTGCTCGTCCGCCATGCCGACGCAGCAGGAGATCACGGACCTTCTCGCCCGGGCCGCCGCGCCGAGCCCGACGGGCCGGCCGAGCCAGTCCTGAACGGAGCCCTGTCTTGAACCTCAGCATCCCCGACCTCACCACGGTCCGGGCCCGCAACCCCGAGGCCGTCGCCGAGGCCGCCGCCCGCCGGGTGCGCCGCCCGCTGCTCGGCGACAGCGGGCGGCTGATGATCGTGGCCGCCGACCACCCCGCCCGGGGCGCGCTCGGTGTGAACGGCCGGCCGCTGGCCATGGCCAACCGCGCCGACCTGCTGGACCGGCTGTGCCGCGCGCTGTCCCGGCCCGGAGTCGACGGGGTGCTGGCCACCGCCGACATCCTCGAGGACCTGCTGCTGCTCGGGGTGCTGGACGGCAAGGTCGTCATGGGGTCGATGAACCGGGGCGGCCTGGCGGGCGCCTCCTTCGAGATGGACGACCGTTTCACCGGCCACCGCGCCGAGGACATCGAGCGGCTCGGCTTCGACGCCGGCAAGCTGCTGGTGCGCATCGACTACGACGACCCGGGCTCGCTGACCACCCTGGAGTCCACCGCCCGCGCCATCGACGCCATGGCCGCACGCCGGCTGCCGGTGTTCGTCGAGCCGTTCATCTCCCGCCGCGTCGACGGCCGGGTGCGCAACGACCTGTCGGCCGAGGCCGTCACCCGCTCGGTGGCCATCGCCTCCGGCCTCGGCGGCACCTCCGCCTACACCTGGCTGAAGCTGCCCGTCACCGACGACGCCGACGACATGGCGGAGGTGCTGGCCACCTCCACGCTGCCGGTGGTGCTGCTCGGCGGCGAGGTGGGCGACCAGGAGGCGGCCTACGAGCGCTGGGGCAAGGCGCTGCGGCTGCCCACGGTGCGGGGGCTGGTGGTCGGCCGGTCGCTGCTCTACCCGGCGAAGGGCAGTGTGGAAGAGGCGGTGGACACCGCCGTCAGCCTGCTGTGAGACGCCCGTCGTGACGAAAGGGAACCCATGACGTATCACCTTCCCGCGGGCAAGGCGCACGCCGGCCCCTATCTCGTCGACGTCACTCCCGAGTCGGCCGGCTGGGGCTTCTCCAGCCTGCGCGTGCTGCAGCTCGCGCCGGGCGGGACGCACACCTTCGACACCGGCGAGAGCGAGTGGATCGTGCTGCCGCTGGCCGGCGGCTGCACCGTCGCCACCGCCGACGACTTCGGCCACGACACCTTCGAGCTGACCGGCCGCACCAGTGTGTTCGACGGGGTGAGCGACTTCGCCTACCTCCCCCGCGACGCCCGCGCCACCATCACCTCCGTCCGGGGCGGACGCTTCGCCCTGACCGGCGCCCGCTGCACCCGGCGCCTGCCCGCCCGCTACGGGCCGGCCTCCGGCGTCCCCGTGGAGCTGCGCGGCACCGGCAACTGCTCGCGGCAGGTGAACAACTTCGGCGCGGCCGGGGTGTTCGACTGCGACAAGCTGATCGCGGTCGAGGTGCTCACGCCGGGCGGCAACTGGTCCTCGTTCCCGCCCCACAAGCACGACGAGCACCGGCCGGGCGAGGAGTCCGTGCTGGAGGAGATCTACTACTTCGAGTTCGCGCCCCACGGGAACATCCCCGGCCTCGGCTACCAGCGGGTCTCCCCCTCGGGCCCGGGGCGCGAGACGGACGTACTGGCCGAGGTGCGCGACGGCGACGTCGTGCTCATCCCCGACGGCTGGCACGGGCCGTCCATGGCCGTGCCGGGCCACCACATGTACTACCTCAACGTCATGGCGGGCCCGGAGGCCGAGCGCGCCTGGCTGATCTGCGACCACCCCGACCACGCCTGGATCCGCGACACCTGGCCGGACCAGCCGGTCGATCCCCGACTGCCCCTCTACACCGCACCGGAGAGGTCCCTATGAGCCCCGCAACCCGCCGACTGACGACCGCCCAGGCCCTGGTGCGCTTCCTCGCCGCCCAGTACACCGAGCGCGACGGCGTGCGGCGCAGGCTGATCGCGGGCACCTGGGGCATCTTCGGCCACGGCAACGTGGCCGGCATCGGCCAGGCACTGGTGGAGTACGGCGACCTCATGCCCTTCCACCAGGGCCGCAACGAGCAGGCCATGGTGCACGCCGCCGTCGGACACGCCCGCCAGCTCAACCGGCTCTCCGCGCAGGCCGTGACCACCTCCATCGGCCCCGGCGCCACCAACCTGGTCACCGGCGCCGCCCTCGCCACCATCAACCGCCTGCCGGTGCTGCTGCTGCCCGGCGACTACTTCGCCTCGCACTCCGCCGATCCGCTGCTGCAGCAGCTGGAGCACCCGGTGGAGGCCGATGTGTCGGTCAACGACACCCTGCGCCCGGTCAGCCGCTACTTCGACCGGATCACCCGCCCCGAGGCGCTGATCCCCTCCGCGCTGAACGCGATGCGCGTGCTGGCCGACCCCGCCGAGACCGGCGCCGTCACCCTCGCCCTGCCGCAGGACGTGCAGGCGGAGGCGTACGACTGGCCGGAGGAGTTCTTCGCCGAGCGCGTCTGGACCGTG
>Ga0207873_1000471_pt1 | contig 44376 bp, 41 predicted proteins | sample BGWIniCompost_FD_187373 | JGI IMG/M metagenome (GOLD analysis project Ga0207873, IMG submission 187373) | Cellulose adapted compost microbial communities from Newby Island Compost Facility, Milpitas, CA, USA - BGW Initial Compost (SPAdes)... ... | reverse complement strand
CTAAGCGTTTTTTAATGCTTGCTTGACTAAATCTTCCAAGGTAATGGTTATTCCTGATTTTTTCAGGACGGCATCCACACTTTTCTCAGCCGCTGCTTTTGGTAGGCCCAGCGTGAGCAATGCTGATAACGCCTCGTTGCGCAAAGTATTGCGGGGGTCAATTGAAATAGCCGCCCCGTCTTCAAGAGACTCTTTTTTCAGCTTGTCTTTGAGCTCAATTATGACGCGTTGTGCTGTCTTGCCTCCGATCCCTTTCACAGCCTGGAGCGTCATGACATCTTCGCGAAGTATTGCGGTTTTCAGTTCCTGGATTGTTAGATACGAAAGCATGAGGATGGCCGTGTTCGGCCCCACTCCATTCACGGATATCAGGAGTTGAAACAATCGCTTTTCCGGGAGGCTGCTGAAGCCGTACAATATGTGCGCGTCTTCGCGTATCGCCAGGTGGGTATGGATTCGCACCCGTTCCTGGTTCTTGATTGCAGCGTACGTTTGCAGCGATATCTGCAACTGGTATCCAACGCCATTGACGTCTACATGCACAAAAGTGGGTTCGCAGTGAACCAGCTTCCCATCAAGAAAAGCAATCATAAAAAAATGCTAAAGCCGGGTTTGAATCCGAAATATCAAGAGAACCGCACACAAATCAAAAGGCGGCAGGCCAGTCGGCCTTTCCGGCGTCGAACGGTTGTGGAATGGGCACGGACTTCAGGCCGCGGTCCCCGGCTCACGCTTTTGCGCATCGACCACAGCGATGGCCGCCATGTTCACGATTTCACGGATGGAGCTTCCGAGTTGAAGGATGTGAACCGGCTTCTTCATGCCCAGGAGAATGGGACCAATGGCTTCCGCACCACCGATCTCCATCAGGAGTTTGTATGCGATGTTGCCGGCGGCAAGGTTGGGAAAGATCAAAGTGTTCGCTCCCGTTTCTGCCAGCGCGCTGAAAGGATAGGTCTCTCTTTGGATGACAGTGTCGAGCGCAACGTTCGCCTGAATGTCGCCTTCAACAATGAGCCCCGGATTATTCTCGCGCGCCATCTGCACGGCCCTCCGGGTCTTCTCCGGAATATCACCCTTCGATGAACCAAAGTTGGAATAGGAGAGTACAGCGATCCGTGGTTCGATGTCGAAGAAGCGAACACCACGTGCCGTGAGATCGATGATCTCAGACAATTCCTCGGCAGTCGGATCAACATTCACCGTAGTGTCAGCGAAGAAGTACGTCCTCTTCTTATTAAGAATGATGTACATACCTGCAACCCGGTTTACACCAGGTTCAACACCGATGACGTGAAGCGCGGGAAGGATCGTCTTCGGATAATCTTTGGTAAGACCAGACACGAGCGCGTCTGCATCTCCTGTTTCCACCATCATGGCGCCGAAATAGTTGCGCTCTGACATGAGGCGAACACAATCCTGATATGTCAATCCTTTCCGTTGTCTCTTTTGATAAAGGATCTTTGCGTAGCGTTCTATTGTCTCCTTTTCGCCGCGGGGGTAGATGATAGGACATCCTTCAAGATCGAGATGATACTCCTGGATAAGTGCAGTGATTTCCTTACGACTTCCGAGAAGTATCGGCTCTGCAATCTTTTCGTCTTTCAGAATCTGCGCAGCTTTCAGAATCTTGGGATGGGTCGCTTCGGCGAAAACTACACGTTTCGGATTTCGCTTCGCGCGATCGATAACGTGCGACATCAGTTTCTGATCGATACCGATCCGCTGCTGCAGTTCTACGTGATATTCACCCCAGTCGGTGATGGGGCGAGTTGCCACTCCCGAATCCATCGCAGCTTTTGCTACTGCAGGTGATATGGTCGTGATCAATCGGGGATCAAGAGGTTTCGGGATGAGGTAATCGCGACCGAACTGCAACTTCGGCATGCCGTACGCTTTGGCCACGATGTCGGACACCGGTTCCTTTGCCAGATTGGCCAGCGCGTGAACAGCAGCAAGCTTCATTGCTTCATTGATCTCTCTCGCGCGCACGTCAAGAGCGCCGCGGAAAATGTAAGGAAATCCCAATACGTTATTGACCTGGTTGGGATGATCTGAGCGACCGGTTGCCATTATGATGTCGCTTCGCGTCTTCAGCGCAAGGTCGTAGTCGATTTCCGGGTTAGGATTCGCCAGTGCGAAGACGATCGGATCTTTCGCCATGTTGCGAAGGTCTTCGGGTGTTATTGCATCAGCTACCGAAAGGCCAACAAACACGTCAGCGCCCACCATCGCTTCGCGCAGGGTCTTAACATCGCGATCGGTGACAAACTGGCTTTTGATTTCGTCGAGATTGGTCCTGCTTCGGTTGAGAACACCCTTGCTGTCGCACATCACGATGTTTTCGCACTTCGCGCCAAGGGCGACGTACAGCTTCGTGCAGCTTATAGCTGCGGCACCTGCACCATTGACGACGATCTGTATCTCGTCAATTTTTTTTCCGGCCAACTCAAGGGCGTTGAGCAGCGCAGCTGCGGAGATGATCGCGGTGCCGTGCTGATCGTCGTGCATGATGGGAATCGAAAGCTGGCGACGAAGTTCAGTTTCTATCTTGAAGCACTCTGGTGCTTTGATGTCTTCCAGGTTGATAGCGCCGAAAGTCGGCTCAAGCGACTTTACGATGGCAATGAATCGGTCCGGGTCTTCTTCATTGATTTCGATATCGAATACGTCGATTCCCGCGAAGCGTTTGAAAAGAACGCCCTTTCCTTCCATCACAGGCTTTGATGCTTCCGGACCGATGTTGCCGAGTCCGAGCACTGCAGTACCATTGGATATCACCGCGACTAAGTTTCCCTTTGCGGTGTACTTATAGACATCATCCTTGTTGACTGCGATTTCCTTGCAGGGTTCGGCTACGCCGGGGGAGTAAGCAAGTGCGAGGTCCATCTGCGAACTCAGTATTTTGGTAGGCACCACCTCGATCTTACCGGGCTGCCCCTGCATGTGATAGTTCAGGGCATCTTCCCTGCGAATCTTAATTGACATGGTTGAATTTTGGTCCCGGAAACAAAGATAAGGGAATGTGTTGGAGTGTTGATGTGTTGAAGTGTTGAAGTTGTCGCTTATCCACGTCCGTGCGATCATCAACGCCCCTACTGCTCCCTGTTGCTGCCGGCAGGCACGGTCTTGAACGTTTGGACGATCGCTTCCAGCTCGCGCATGATTTCGCGTTGGGCTTTGCTGGGACTGTAGGTGAAGCCTTCGATGTAGTACAACATTCCGTTATCGGGGTCCGCAACTGCAATGCCTGCAAACGGTCCGCCCATGCTCTTGTTGTTCGTGCGCCAGATGCCACGTATTTCCATAGCGTACTGATCATTCAACCGTGTTTGTCTGGCCGTGACAGGAAGGAAGGGGACCTCTCGTTCTGTTATTACGTAGCTAATCGGGTTGCTAGGGTCAGCATACAGGTACTTTCGCGCGACTTCATCACGCCAGGCAACAATGCTGTCAGGCAGTAATTGGTACTCGCTTTCGTATGGTTTGATCGCAACGAAGATATCCTTGTCGACCTCCGTTTCGATACGACGGAACCACACGAAGTCCTTCTGCTGATCGGCAAGCACGTAGCCATGAGGGAAGCGGAGTGAAATATTGTATTCCTTTTCAAGGAATTCTGTGAGCGGCCTTGTTGTCTTCGTCCTCGCGATGGCTTGTTGCAGTCGTTCCCGTTCGACATTGTTAAAGAATCCGACGAGCGTTGACGCATGCGTCTTGAGGTCGCGTATTAGCTTTTCTTCATTAGGGCCGAACAGGTACATCACGACCTGACCGCGAGAGTGAACGTCCCGCGCTGTAGTATGGAAGAAGGTTGTGTCGGTGCGAATGTTCTCCAATGATTCCGGTGTGAAAAGGCTCATGATACGCCGTGAACCCTGCGAGTTCTCGTCCAGAGTGAACACGTATATGATGTTGCGCATGTGCGTCAGCAGATCGATTCTGCCTGATGGATGCGCTGAGATCAGTCGGAAATATTCCTCGTCATGCGGCAGTCCAGGTACTTCCGCAGCGAACACTTCGCGTAAGGCGTCGCCGAGAGGACCCCGCCACTGCGCGGAGTCTATTATAATGAGGAGTTCTCCTGGAGCACCTGTGGCACGAGGCAGAAGTTCCTTGTTATTTTTTGAGTCACAGGCGGCAAGCACTACGGCCAGAACGAACCAAATGCGGATCATTTTAAGCATGATGTCAGCGTTTATTGGAAATAATGCCGAGGTTAGGCAATAGTCACGCTGCGCCGTGAGGCGAAGACATGGCCGGAGCCCCTAAACTAACAATTAAATTCCCAATACCAGTTTTTGTCCGGCGTGAATCTTGTTGCCGGTGAGATTGTTAAGCGACTTCAGCTTTTCGATTGTGACCCCTTCAAACTTCCGTGAAATGTCCCACAACGTGTCTCCAGGCTGTACCACGTACGTCTTGGAGTCGGGGATAGGGGTAGGTGTGGATGAGGATGTACGCGCCGATGCTACTGCAGTCGACTGAGAAGGTTTCAGCCAGATGTTGAGGCGCTGACCGACGCGGATGGTGTTGCTGCTGAGATTGTTCCACTTCTTGATGTCGCTCACGCGGACGCCGTATCGAAGCGCAATAGACCCAAGAACGTCTCCGCTGCGGACCTTGTATACAATCCGGTCGCGACCATATGTGCTGCCTGGCGTATTGCGTGCCAGCATTTCGAGTTCCTTCTTCCCGACCTTGGAGGCAGAATCAAGGATAGCCACACGATTTTGCTCCAGCCGCTCTTTGGCAAGCACGGGAATGTAAATCACATAAGGCTTTTGCGTATCGGGAAGCGCATTGTGCTTAACGGAGGGGTTCAGCTTCTGCATATCCTCGAGGCATATGCCCGTGAGTTTCGCGAATGTCTCAAAGTGGATGTAACGGTTCACCATCATCGTATCCGCAGCCATCAGCATTTCCTCGCCCTCGTCGATGAAGTTGTGCTGCTCCAGATAATTGAGCGTGTAGATCATGGCGACAAATTGCGGCACGTACGACCGCGTTTCGCGAGGCAGATAGTTATAGATTTCCCAGAAGGTATTCTTGTAGCCCGACCGACGGATGGCGCGTTTTACGTTACCGGGTCCGGTGTTGTATGCTGCAAGCGCAAGCTCCCAGTCATTGAACATTCGGTACAGATCGCGAAGGTATCGACATGCAGCATCTGTGGCCTTTTCAGGATCCATGCGCTCGTCGAGATACCAATCCTGGTGCAGGCCGTAGAACCGTCCGGTTGCAGACATAAACTGCCACAAGCCCACCGCGGAAACGCGCGATACAGCTCGGGGATTCAGCGCCGATTCAATTATGGAAAGGTATTTCAACTCATCGGGAAGCCCGTACTTTGCCAGGTAGCGCTCAAAAATCGGGAAGTAGAGATTCTTGCGACGCATCATGAGTCGCGTATAGTCGCGATCCTTTACCGTGAAGTAGTTTATGAATGCATGCACCCTTTCGTTGTAGTGGAGGGGAATTTCTCCTTCTATGCAGGCCAGGCGGTCGCGTATCAGCGAAGGGCTGTCATCGCCAGGAACGTATTCCAGGTCTGCGGGCGCGGCGAAGTAGACAAAATCGGCCGTATCTTCCTTGGACAGGATTTCCTGTTCTGCAGCGGCGAGCTCCAGCGAGTCGACCTGCATAGTATCTGAGGCTATCAGGGAAAGAGAGTCCAGCTGAAGTGCCATTTCGTCCGGGATGTCCTGTGCCATGGCGGCGCGGATCCCCAGGATCGCCCATAAAAAAAATAATCCCCTACGCATGTATTCCTCTGTGTCTCTGTCTCTTACCGTCCGGGACCCATTCGGAGAATTTCCCTGGAAAAATGAAAAAGTTTCGATTCCTCGAAATCATCGGTCAAAATCTGCATTCCGACCGGCAAACCCGTATTATCAGACCCACAAGGTAGCGAAATTGCGGGAATTCCGGCAACATTAGCCTGGACCGAAAACAGGTCTGCCAGGTACATTTCCAGAGGATTTTCCGTGTGTTCCCCCAATTTAAACGCTGTAGTGGGCGTAATTGGCATAATCATGAAATCATACATGTGAAGGATTTCCTTCATTTTATCCCGTATGATGCGGCGCACTTTCTGTGCCTTCGTATAGTACGCGTCGTAATAGCTGGCGCTCAGCACAAACGTGCCAAGCAGAATTCTACGTTGGACCTCCTTTCCAAAACCCTCTGATCTCGTCTTTTTGTACATGGAGTGAAGGTCGTGGGATGCGGGACTACGGTATCCATACCGGACGCCGTCGTAGCGCGATAGGTTGGAGCTCGCTTCTGCAGTCGCCAGGATGTAGTAGGTGGGGAGGATGTATTCTGTCAGCGGCAAATCCACCGGCTCGACCGTATGGCCGGCCGCGCGGATTTTTTCGATCCGTTCCGAAAGGTTCCTGCGTATTTCCGGCTGGATACCCTCCGCCGCTTCAAGGCCTCTCATGTAGGCAACGCGGTACTTTCTTAGGGGCTGCTGTTCCATCTCCTCGAGATAGGAGGGAACGGCTTTGCGTGATACGGTGCTGTCAAAGTCGTCAGCTCCGGAAATCACCTCCAGCACAAGCGCAACGTCTTCTATCGCCGTGCCGAAAATGCCGATGCAATCAAACGATGAGCCGTACGCGATCAGGCCGTGGCGGGAAATGCGCGAGTATGTTGGCTTGAGGCCGATTACACCACAAAAGGCGGCGGGTTGACGTACCGAGCCTCCCGTGTCGGATCCAAGTGAGATGCGGCACATGCCGGAGGCAACGGCCACGGCTGAGCCGCCGGAAGATCCGCCGGGTACGCGGGTGGGGTCAACCGAATTGAGTACGGGTCCGAACGCGGAGTTTTCATTGGACGATCCCATGGCAAACTCGTCGCAATTCTGGCGGCCGATAATTATCGCGTCTTCATCGAGCAACCGCTGTACCGCGGTTGCAGTGTACTGGGCTATAAATCCATCGAGAATCCTGCTGCCTGCCTGGAGGGGATGGTCTTTGTAGGAAAGGACGTCCTTGATGCCGACAACAAGGCCGGCAAGTTTGCCGGCCGTATTTGATTTTATCTTTTGATCAATCTGCTCTGCACGCGCGAGCGCTTCCTCTTCGTAAACGCTGAGGAAGGCGTTCAGATGAGCGTGCGTATGTATTTTATCCAGGTGTTGCCTGACTAAGGCCTTACAGGATAGGGTGCCGCGCTTCAGATCGTGTTGAATGTCACGAAGTGTGGCGTGTGTATGCACTTACTTTCCCTGATCCAGTTTTTCAACCTCCTTGCCAGCCTGGTCGACTTCCTTTTTAACGTCGCTGACGGCGTCTTTGAACTCGCGAATGCCGCGGCCCAGACCCTTTGCGAATTCAGGAATCTTCTTCGCGCCAAAGAAAATCAGCACGACGAGACCGATCAGGATCCACTCGCCCATTCCCGGCATTCCGATTAACAATATTCCGTTCATAAGATGTTGATTAAGGATGTAAAGATAGAGTATAATGCTGGAACGAAAAAATGAAGAAAACGGTGCACTTTCCGCCATTTATAAGTGAGGAAAGGCAAAAACCCATCGTATTCGGCCGGAATCAGAGACGGCCCAGCCACTGCTGCGGATCGAGGGGGGTCCGGTCTTTGTAAATGCGGAACCGCAACTCTGAAACACCATCGCTGTTGGTCATGACTTCGCCGATTTCTTCGTTGGTGGCGACTTTTTGCCCCGTCCGGACAAACACCTCCTTGAGACCGGAATAAACCGTGAAATAGTTACCGTGATTAATAATAACAGAGTTGCCAATCGTCGGCATTACAGCAACAGCGCGAACTTCACCTTCAAATATGGACCTGACTTTTTCTCCTTTCTTGGTCTGAATATTTACGCCTTCATTCTGAAGGATAACGCCTTTCAAGACGGGGTGAGCCTGCCGTCCAAAGCCCAGCGAAACGAACCCTGAAACAGGATAGGAAAACTTCGACTTGTTCTCTTCAAAGTTCGAAGAAAGGGCGACGGCATCTTTCGATGCCTCACGCTTTGCACGTGCCAGTTCTTCGCGAATAATCTCCTCGATTTTCTTGTCGAGCATTGCGATCGTTTTCTTCGTGCTCTCCAGGTCGCCGCGCAACTTCTTCTCCTGCTTTGCCAGAGTCTTTACCAGGTTGTCCTGTTTCTTTTTCAGCTCAGCAAGATTACGGCTTTCAGCCATTTGCTCATTGAGCAACGTTTGCATCTCGGCACGTTTGCCTTCGATGGCTTTAACCTGCCCTGCCAACTCATCCTGCACTTTGACGATTTGCTTCGCCTGCAGTTCGCGTGCCTGGGCATACTGCTCCATGTACCGGAGTCGTGTCAAAAGGTCATTGAGCGATTGTGCAGAGAAGAGGAAGGAGAGTGGCGAAATGCTGTTTTTAGTTTTCTGCGCTGCATACAGCATGTCGGTGAGTTCCTTTCGCAACTGCTGCAGGTCGCGTTCCAGCGCTTCTATGATGTCGTTGTTTTCAGAGATTTCTCCATCGAGGAGGCCGATCTCTCCCTTGATGGAATTGATGAGGTTTTCCTGCTGACGGATGCGCTGATTGAGCGCATTGAGTTCTCCCAGGGAGTTGGTCTTTTTTGCGACCGTCTCCGAGAGTATGCCTTCCACCTCTTTGATTTTGGCAAGGTTTCGCTGCTTTTCCTGCTGCAGTTGCGCCTTGCTCTTTTGGCCAAAAGCCGGCGGTATTGACAGGAGGCAAAAAAATAGCACTACCAGTACTCCTCTACCTGCGAACATACTTCCTGGGTATATTGAAAGGGAACTTCAGTTCCTTGTCTTCAATTTCCGCTTTACTGTATTCAAAGATAATTGTTGTGTTAATCAGCCCGGATGGCGTTTTGTACAACAAGTTGATAGTTCCGTTGTATGGGAATATCTTATCGCCAACCGGCTGGAAATTCGAATAGTCGATCGTCAATGAATTGTTCGAATCGCTCTCCTTCAACTCCACCTTTTCCACCTTCATGCTGGCGGCGTTGACATAATTGATAACGTCAACCGTGCCGGATTGTTGTTTAAGCACAAACATGGACGCCAGCTGCTCCACGATGTCCGTGCTCTGCCGGTCCATCACCAGGTTGCCAAGCATAGCCGCCTGCACCACGTCGTAGTTGATATCGAAGTTGAATCGCCTCGACAACTCCTCGTATTCGAATACGAAGTATTCATTGTCGACATTGTTGACGATTGTGATCGAATCGTGATTGATCAGAGCTTTTCCTCCCTGAACACCGATGACGGAGAACGACATCCAGATCACACTGTCCTTACGGATCCGGATATTGGTCTTTACGTCGCGCACCTTACTGCCGTCGCGCAACACCATGCGCGCCTTGCCCGAAAAGTATTCGAAATCGATCTGCTCAATAGCCAGCTCGGGTCGCGGAGTGCCGACGATCGGTGGTACCAACTTCTTGCTGCACGCTGCCAGCACCAGGGGCAGGCAGTACAACAAAAGTTTGGGAAGCCTATTCATAGATTTTTCGGTTGGCGATCTTTTTGTCCAACAGTTCGCTGTCCGCGTTGGCCTGCTTTGCTTTCTCCCACTGTACAACGGCCCCGTTGACATCCCCTAACTTAAACAAAATATCGCCATAATGTTCAAAATGGGTTGCGTTTGCCTTTCCCGTCGCCAGCGCCCGTTCCATAAACTTGCGGGCTTCCTTGTACTTTTCCCTGGCGTACAAGACCCAGGCATGCGTGTCGAGGTACACCGGATTGTCAGGGTTATCACGAACCAGCTGGGTGGACATACGCTCGGCCTTTTCCAGGTTCGCCCTTCGCAAAGCCAGGTAGTAACTGTAATTATTCAGAACTACATCATTGTCGGGTTTGAGCCGTAAGGCTTCCTCATAGGCCTGATCCGACTTGTCGTATTCCTTAAGCGAGTTGTAAACGTCCCCGAGCATGCCGTTTATCTCACCCAGCAGGTTGACGTCATCTGTAATGATCTTTTTGGCCTGTTCCAGGGCGACGGACGCCTCTTCATAGTTCTTCTTCCTCAGGTGAGCGTATCCATTGAAGTAGTACAGCATCCCCTGGTTCGGGAACATTTCAAGAGCTTCGTCTGAGTGACGGATGGCGTTGTCAAACTGATTTAGCTGTGTCTCGAGGTAAATAAGATTCTGCCATACTTCGAATGAGACATCACCGGAACGTATGGCTTGCTGGTAGGCGTTGATAGCTTCGCTGTTGCGTCCTGTCGATAAATACAAATCTCCCCCAAGGACGTACACATCGGAACTGGCGGGATACATTGCGACCAGTTTTTCATAAAGTGACAGTACGTATGCCTCCTTTTCGGGATCGGATTGGTTACGCATCCTATTCTGGTGGAGCTCCGTGTTGTACGCGCCGAGTATGATCAGTTTACTTCCCTGCTCAACTGAAGGATCGTCGAAAAGGTCAGTAAGCAGAGCGCGTGCTTTTGCCTCCTCTTTCGTATCGCGATAGAAACCGGCAAGCAGCATTCGGGCATTGCCGGCATCGGGATTTTCCGCTACAAACTTTTCAAGGTATTGGATTGCAACCGGAAGCTGACCATTCTTTGACATTACCTCTGCGAAACCCATGGCGTAGCGTTCTTCGCCCGGGAATGCTTCAAGAAGCTTTTTTCCTTCGGCAATCGCCTGGTCAACCTTACCCTGTTCGAGGTAGAGTCTTAGCTTTTGGACCGATGATATTTCATTGACACCAAAGATCGATTCCGCCCTATCGTATACGCGAATAGCGTCAGCGGGTCTCTTGCTGTATTGATAAACTACGGCGAGATCGTACAGATACTCTTCCGTCCCCGGCACTTCCTTCATCATCGTTTCGTACAACTCCGCCGCCTTGTCGAACCGCGCGAGAGTGTTGTAGATGTTTACGCCAAGCAGGTAGAAGTACTTGTTCTTCTTTTCAAGGCGGAGGGCCGTTTCAATGCTGGTCACCGCCTTTAGCATGTCGTCCTGGCGCTGGCTGCGCGAGAGAACCTCTGCGATCTTATAATGAACGGTGGCATTTGACGGATCTACGTCCAGTGACTTCTGGTAATAAAGGAGGGCTTTGGCGTAATCTTCAAGGATAAAGTACTTCTCAGCCTCTGTAAAGTAAAATTCAGCTTCCCGTTGGCGGATATTGTGGGCGGTATGTTCATCCTGAACCTTCTTTTTTTTCTGGCCATACGTCGCCGCAGGGAAGAGACACAATGCCACGCCCACCAGGAAAAAGCTGAAGATCCTGAATGCCATCAACGTTCTTGCGTGTTACCTTCTACGATCTGATCGAAACAATCCGCCTCCAAAATGCAAGGTCAGACGACAAAATTAAGCAAAAATCCCCATAATCTCCGAGAATGCGGCAGCCGGACCAAGCGGTCGCTTTCCGGCAACATCGGGGGACTAAAGGTCTACCGATGCCCGCAGTCCCTTGCGCTCAATGAGGAAAACCAGCCCCGCAACCGCCAGCACTACGAGGTTGTGGGCGAGGAATTCTGATGCCCCTTCAAACGGCAGGGTGTTGACCCCGTACACCAACAACACCGTCAACACGATATACGTCAGGTCCGTTCCTACCCGATATGGAATCGGGTAAAAGCGTCTCCCTGTGAGGTAACACGCAGCGGCAATAGAAAAGTAACAGATGAGAGCCGCCCAACTGCTGCCTACGTATCCGGCTATGGGGATGAGTATGTAGTTGGCAATGATCGTAACGGCTGCTCCGCCAAGAGAAATTATCGTTCCGTAATAGGTGCGGTCCGTGAGCTTAAACCACACTGACAGGTTATAATAAACACCCAAAAAGAGATAGGCTGTCAGCAAAATAGGCACGATCGACAATCCCTCCCAGTAGGCCTCACTGCGAAGGAAATGTCTTAATACATCCAGGTTGACGCCAATGGCAAGCAAGAGCAGGCAACACGTCACGATAAAGTAGTGATTGACCATCGCGAACAGACGACGTGAATCTTTCTCGCGCGCATTGCTGAAAAAGAACGGCTCCGCTGCAAAGCGGAACGCCTGAATTACAAGGTTCATGAACACAGCGAACTTGTAGTTGGCACCGAATACCCCAAGAGCATAAGCACTGCTTCTTCCGGGGTAAAAGTTTTCGGGGAGCCATTCTCTCAGCGTGATCCGCGAGAACATTTCATTGGTTGTTCCTGCAAGTCCTGTCAGCATGATGGGAAATGCATAAACAAGCATCGCATAGAAGAGACGTTTCTCGAGGGCAGGGCGCCAGTGTATGAATACAGGGAGGAAGAAGACGATATAGAGTGCGTTGGCGAGAAGGTTGATGAGAAACACATAGGCGACACCGATCTCCGGATCGTACGCAACCTTGAGGAAATAAAAGTTGAGGACTACGATGATGAGGACGTTGATAATCCGGTAGAGCGCAAACCGCGCCGCTTTCTTTTCAAGCCGCAGCCGCGCAAAAGGAATAGCGACCAAGGCATCGATTGCCACAATCGCCGTAAGCCAGACGATGTAATCGCGATGCTCAGGTATGTCCATTTGAGCTGCAAGCGGACCAGCGAAAGCGATGAAGAACGTGGACAGTGCAAGTGTTATGATCGTTACCGCCGTCTGTGCCGTGTTGAACACGGTAGCAGGCTCAGCCCCTTCCTTGGTGGCAAAGCGAAAGAAGGCGGTCTCCATCCCGAAGGTGTACAGCACATTCAGAAAGGCCACCCATGCATACACATCGGTAATGACTCCGTATTCGGCTGGATTGAAAACCGACGTGTGCGGAAGGATGAGTACGAAATTGATGACGCGTGGCAGGATGCTGCCGAGCCCATAGATGGCTGTCTCCCCGGCGAGTCGCTTTATCTTGCTCAATTACCGTCCTTTAAAGTTGGTTTTTCGTTTTTCCAGGAACGCCGATGTTCCTTCTTTGAAATCATCAGTCGCGGCACAGTCGGCAAAATTTTTCGCTTCCGCTTCGTATCCATTCGCACTGTCCACAGCGGCATTAACACTGTCGATCGCTTTCGCCACAGCAACTGGTGCTTTCGAAAGAATTTTTGAGAGAATCTGTCGCGCCAAGGCCATCAGCGCTTCGCGATCAGGTACTGTGCGATTAACTACGCCGATGCGGTACGCTTCAGCTGCATCAATCATGTCGCCCGTGAGGATGAGCTCAAGCGCTCTTCCCCTGCCGGCAAGTTGCGTGAGACGCTGCGTGCCTCCATAGCCGGGGATCGTTCCGAGGTTTACTTCGGGTTGCCCCAGCTTCGCATGTTCTACTGCAATGCGAATGTGACACGACATAGCCAACTCACAACCGCCTCCCAACGCAAAGCCGTTGATGGCAGCAATGACAGGCTTCGGGCAACGCTCGATCTTTCTGAAAAGACCCTGACCGTATTCTGACAAGGCCATCGCATCCTCGCGACTCATCGCCGCCAGTTCACGAATATCCGCACCAGCAACAAACGCCTTATCACCGTCGCCGGTCAATATCACTCCGCGAATCTTTTCATTATTGTAAATGTCCTCCAGTGCCTGCGCCAATTCGTGGAGCGTAGCCTGATTCAGCGCATTAAGCGCTTCAGGCCGGGAGAATGTAACGACGAGAATGCCGTCAGTATCAAGTGTTTTCAGAAGAGGCATTGCGTGTGGGGTGAATGGTCACGGAATCAAAGTTATGCCGTTTTTTCGTATGGATCGTTAGGACTGAATTCTCTGCAGCATCTCCGCTGTCATTTCCTCAAGCCCGTACGAAGGCTGCCAGCCCCAATCGTTCCGCGCGGCTGAGTCGTCGATCGACCGTGGCCAGCTGTCTGCGATAGTCTGCCGGTAGTCAGGCTCATAGCGAATCTCAAAATCCGGCATGTACTTCCGAATGGAATCAGCGATTTCACGGGGCGTGACGCTGATTCCCGAAATATTGTACGATGAGCGAATGCTGATACGCTCTGGGTCTGCTTCCATAAGCTGGATGGTCGCGCGTATCGCGTCGTCCATGTACATCATAGGCAAACGGGTATCTTCCTTAAGAAAGCAAGTGTATCGTCTTTCCTTCACTGCGCTGAAATAGATGTCGACTGCATAGTCGGTGGTGCCGCCACCCGGTCGCGCCTTGTAGCCGATAAGACCCGGAAATCGCAGACTTCTGACGTCGACGCCATAGCGGGCGTGATACCACGCACACCAGCGTTCGCCGGAAACCTTGCTGATACCGTAGACGGTGGTTGGATCGGTAACGGTGTGTTGCGGTGTATTGTCCTTCGGCGTCATCGGACCAAACACGGCAATGGAACTGGGCCAGTACACGCGTTCGATCTTGAATTCAACCGCGGCTTGCAAGACATGGAACAGGCTGTCCATATTAAGGTGCCACGCGGCTTCCGGATCCTTCTCGCCTTTTGCCGACAACATCGCGGCGAGGTGGTACAGCTGCGTTACTTTATACTTGCCCAGCAGCTTGTGCAGCGCATCCCGGTCGGTGGCATCGAGAAGTTCGAAGTTTCCCGAGTAACCGGAAGGTTCACGTATGTCGGTGGCAATAACCGTCCCGTCAGGATAGTGGTCGCGGAGCCCCTGAGTGAGTTCGGAGCCCAGTTGGCCCCCTGCTCCAATGACCAGTATGGTTGGCTTCTTCAAATGCAATCCAGCGTTTTCGGGGCCAAATTAAATAAATTTGTCATTTACCTATCACTTGTTAGGTAATGATTGTCCCCGATCGCTAACTTTGTCGCCCATGAGTTTTGAAGAATATTTGGTGGGGAAAAAAATCGACCCTGCGCTGTTTCGTCAAGGTGATCCCGAGCTTTGGTCCTCCTGGGAGCGCGAATTTGAACAAATGCACCCGGCGAGTTTTACCGCTCAGAAGCTCTACCTCATCAATGCCATTCGGAGAAAGTACCATCTCAAAACATCAGAGGGCCCGGCACCGCCTGCGGATGCTGAACAACCAAAACCCGTAGCCAAACCGGTGGCTCGTCCTGTTGTCAGACCCAAACCGAAGATGTAGGCCATGTACGACAAACTGAAACCCGTCCTCGTGAAAGAACTGACTGCTATCCGCGAGGCGGGATTATACAAGGAAGAACGCGTCATCACCACGCCGCAAGGACCTGTTATTCGCACCGGCGGAAAGGAAGTGATTAACTTCTGTGCGAACAACTACCTCGGTCTCTCATCCGACCCGCGCGTGATTGCAGCGGCAAAAGAAGCCATCGATACGCATGGGTACGGATTGTCATCCGTTCGATTTATTTGTGGCACCCAGGATCTGCACAAGACACTCGAACGTCGCATTTCTGAATTTCTCGGAACCGACGATACTATTCTTTACGCGGCTGCTTTCGATGCCAATGGTGGTGTATTCGAGCCACTGTTTGGCGAGAAGGATGCCATAATCTCTGATGCGCTGAACCACGCCTCCGTGATTGATGGTATCCGGCTGTGCAAGGCCAGGCGCTATCGCTACGATCACAATTCCATGGAATCGCTGGAAGCGAAGCTGGAAGAGGCGCGCGCTGCTGGTGCAGAACAAATGATCATCGTCACCGATGGCGCGTTCTCCATGGATGGTACGATTGCACAGCTGGACAAAATATGCGACCTCGCAGATGCATACGGCGCGTTGGTGATGACCGATGAAAGCCATGCCACCGGCTTTATTGGAAAAACAGGTCGTGGTGTCCCTGAGTATTGCGGCGTGATGGATCGAGTTGACATTATCACGGGTACACTGGGCAAAGCGCTCGGCGGTGCTTCAGGAGGATTCACCAGCGGACGGAAAGAGATCATTGAAATGCTTCGTCAGCGGTCCCGCCCTTATCTGTTTTCCAACACACTTGCGCCGGCCATCGCGGGCGCGTCAATTAAGGTGTTTGATATTTTGTCGGAGACGACGGCGCTTCGCGACAAACTGGAACGCAACACACAGTGGTTCCGCAAGGCGATATCTGATGCGGGCTTCGACGTAAAGCCGGGTACTCACCCGATCGTGCCGATCATGTTGTATGAAGCCAAACTCGCGCAGGAGTTTGCGGCGCGATTGCTTGACGAGGGTATTTACGTGGTGGGATTCTTTTATCCCGTCGTACCACAGGGACAGGCACGCATCCGCGTACAGCTTTCGGCCGCGCACGAAATGGAGCATATGGAAGCAGCAGTCGATGCCTTCAAAAAGGTTGGCAGGGAATTGGGCGTGCTTGGCGCGAAGTCTGTCACTTGATCTTGAACCGCTTCTTTTTCTTTTTCACGATGGTGCCCATACGGGAAGTATCCTTCGCCAACAGTCCGAATGTTGGATCGATCTTCTTCGCAGGGAAAAAGTAGATCGGCCTTTTCCTGCCTTTCAGCTTCAGCTTGTACAGGTTGAAAACCGGAATGAGTTTGAGCGATTTGACCTCGGGCCACTCGAAGCGGTAGTTTCGATTGCCTTCCATGATGACGATCTTGTTCTTCCCGATCGCCACGCGCTTGACCTTGTCACTGAACACCGCATAGATAAAGATCAGGATCAACCCGATGGTGAAAAAGACCATCGTCCCAAAGATGCCACGGGGCGTGCCGTCGAGTCGAAGGAAGATCAGTAGTGCGACGAGCCACTGCAAGAGGCCGAACACCAGGAAAAAGTACTTTGCAAAATAGAATTTGAAAGGACTGGCTTCTACCATTTCAAACCCGGGTTCGTTGTATACAAAGCTAACACATTGCCGCTAATAATACTATACACAATTTTCACCCCTTATGTTCCTTCATCACGCCAATAGACAGAGCGTTATTTTGGAATCCTTCTACCCCTCTGCCTCTGCGCCTGCCTCTGTTCCTAATCTACAGCAACCTCCTCCGGAACAATCTCCTCCCAATTCGAAGGTTCCGTGTAGTTGAGATACTGAATGATCTTTTCTTCGGCTTGGGTCAGGGAGAGCGATCTCAGATACTTTCCGTTCCGGGCGAGGATGAGCCTTCCGGTTTCCTCCGAAACAGCCAGAACCAGGGTATCTGTGTTTTCGGACATGCCCACTGCTGCCCGATGCCTGAGACCAAAGTCTGCCGGGAGGTGGTCGTTCTCGCTGACAGGAAGCACGCAGCGTGCCGCTTTGATTCTTCCTTTATAAATAATGACAGCACCGTCGTGGAGGGGACTTGTTTTGTTAAAAATGGAGATCAGCAGTCGTTTGTTGACTTCCGCATCGAGCGCGTCACCGGTTTGCGCATAAAACTTCAGCTCTGAGTCGCGGGTAAATACGATCAGCGCTCCGGTGCGGGTGGCCTTGAGGGACTTTACCGCATCCATGACCTGGCTCACGTCGAAGTCGTCAACATGGCCGTGCCGCCAATGCGATACCGTCTTCAGGAAATTTTCGCGGAACTCCGTGCTGCGACCCAGTACGAGGAGGAATTTCCGGATCTCCGGCTGGAATAACACGATCATCGCGATAAATCCAACACCCATGAACTGGCCGAGGATCGTACTTAGCAGTTCCATCTGGGCTGCGTTCACCATCAGGTACACGAGGTACAACGCCAGCAGTCCAAGAAATATGTTGACGGCGATACTGCCGCGAATCAGCTTGTAGATTTGGTACAGCAAGACGCTGACGAGTCCGACGTCGATGAAGTCGACCCACGTAATTTCAAGAAATCCGATTCTGAACGCGAGTACCATGTGCCTTTACAAATGTACCAATTCGTTTGCAACGGACCCTGCTGAATTACGAGCAACCTTTTGAAAATATCGTTAGTTGCTCTTCAGTCGGCTCACAAGCGTAATCGTATCCGCTGCCTCCCGCACGTCGTGAACGCGAAGGATGGAAGCGCCGTTGAGCAACGCCACGGTGTTCAGACAGGTTGTGCCATTGAGTGCGTTGTCGGGCGATGTCATGAGCGTGCGCCAGATCATCGACTTCCGCGAAAGTCCCACCAGAATCGGTTTACCCAGTATGCGCAGCTCACGAAGTCGCGAGAGCAGCTTGAAGTTCTGGTCAACGGTTTTCGCAAAACCGAAACCGGGATCTACAATGATATCCTTGATTCCAAGTTGATGGAACGAGGCGATCTTCTCGTGGAAGTACCGAATAATGTCGCCGACCAGGTCGTCGTACTCGGTCAACGTGTTCATCGTTTTCGGAGTACCGCGCATGTGCATGGCGATGTAGGGAACACCCAGGCGGGCGACGGTCGCCGGCATATTGGGGTCCAGCGTACCCGCGGAAATGTCGTTCACGATGGACGCGCCAGCGTCAACCGCAGCTGCGGCAACACCACTGCGAAAGGTGTCGATGGCGACCATGGCATCCGGGAATGCCTTCATCACCGCGCGCATGGCCGGGAGCACGCGACGCAATTCCTCCTCCTCGCCGATATCATCGGCGCCGGGTCGGGATGAATAGCCACCTATGTCAAGAAAAGTTGCGCCGTGTGCCAGCATTTTTTCCGCATGCTGTACGATGTCTTTTTCCGTCACGTGCCGTGAACCTTCATAAAAACTATCCGGGGTAACGTTGAGTATTCCCATGACCTTTGGCGTCGAAAGGTTCACGAGCCGTCCACGGACGTTCAATGTGCCGGGAACCGGAATTGCAGTATTTTGCATAGCATTATGCATTTAAGACGTTTTCCGAAATTATGTTACTTTTAGGCCCGCCGTGAACGAACAAACCAGCATTCAGTACAAGAACGTAATTAATCGGTGCAGGGAATTGTTTGCCCTGAAAACCAAAGACTATGGTACCGCCTGGCGTATCCTTAGGCTGCCTTCGGTCACTGACCAGATCATGATCAAGGCGCAGCGCATCCGAAGCATTCAGGAGAAAGGTACCCAAAAAGTCGGGGATTCCATCGCGGACGAATTCATCGGAATCATAAACTACTGTGCCATCGGTCTCATCCAGATGCAACTTAGCGACGATGAGCCTCTGGACATGGACTATGAACAACTTCGTCCACTCTATGACCGCGCAATCGATGAAACCTTTGCGCTGCTCGATCAGAAGAATCACGATTACGATGAGGCGTGGCGCGATATGCGCGTGTCGTCCATTACGGATATCATCCTGATGAAATTGCTGCGGGTGAAGCAGATCGAAGACAACGCCGGCAAGACGGTCGTCAGCGAAGGCGTAAAGGCAAACTATCAGGATATCATCAACTACGCAGTGTTCGCATTGATTAAACTGTCGGAAGAACAATGAGAAACAGAATACTGGACGCCTTTTCCGTTTACTTCGTGGGCGGATTGTTCATTTTCTCAGGACTGATCAAGCTTAACGATCCGATCGGGACGCAAATCAAGCTCGAGGAGTACTTCGAGGTTTTTGCTGATGACTTCGGATCATTCTTCCACACCTTCGTACCCTATGCCCTCGCTATCGGGATGATCCTTATCATCCTCGAACTCGCCCTCGGCGTCGCTGTCTTGTTGCGATACCGAATGAACGTCACGACCACCGTGCTTCTCGCACTGATGGTATTCTTCACGTTTCTGACTTTCTATTCGGCATATACGAACAAGGTGACGGACTGCGGATGCTTTGGCGATGCCATTAAGCTCACACCCTGGCAGTCGTTCATCAAGGATGTCATACTCATGGTGTTCGTGCTGCACCTGTTCTGGCACCGCCGGAGATTTGTATCGGTCGTTCCCGACAGGACCGGAGCGATTGTTGTTGGCGTTGTGTCGGTGATCTGTCTCGCCACAGGGATATACGCATTGCGTCACTTACCATTCATCGACTTCAGAGCGTATCGCATTGGCAACAACATTCCGCAGCAAATGCAGCCTCCTGAACAGCCGCGCATTGAGTATGTCTTTGAAAAAGACGGCGAGGTGGTGCGATCGGAAACCTATCTCACAGAGGCCGACGGATACAAGTACAAGAGCGCGCATGTCCTGAATGAGGACAAGACGATACCCAAGATTACCGACTACGCCGTAATGGATGAAAACGGAGATGATGTCACCGCGTATACCTTCGAAGGTGCAAAGCTGTTTTTCATCGTCCAGGATGCGACGAAGACTTCCACAAAAAACATGGAGGAGATTCGGTCTCTCATGACCAGCCTCGAAGGCCGTATCGACATGCTGATCCTTACATCCTCACCGCCGCACGACATCGACGCCTTCCGCCATGAGCATCAGCTGGGCGTACCCTACTATTTCGTCGATGCCACTGTGCTGAAGACTATCATCAGGTCGAACCCGGGCATAACGCTTTGGGTTGACGGCACGGTTCGGGGCAAATGGCATCACAACGATACGCCCGATCCGGAATCCGTTCTCGAGCTGGTTAATCAATGATCTTCCGAAATGAAGCGCATTTACCTCATCGGTATGCCCGGATCAGGGAAAAGCGCGGTGGGTGCTCGGCTGGCCGTGTTGCTTCGATTGCCCTTCGTCGATCTCGATGGAGAGATTGAACGCGAGGCAGGTATGACGGTCACACAACTGTTTGCTGAAAAAGGTGAGTCGTACTTTCGTGATTTAGAATCTCGTCTCCTTCGGTCCTGGGCAGAACGGCCCTACGCCTTCGTCATGGCTACTGGAGGTGGAGCTCCCTGTTTCCACAGTGGCATAGACATTATCAACCGTAGCGGGTCAAGCATTTTCCTTGATGTTCCCACCTCCGTGCTGGCCGCGCGAATCGCAGAGGAAGAGCATCGGCCCTTGATTCAGGGTGGCGACAGGGAGGAGAAGCTAAGAGCGCTGCTGCAGCAACGGCGACCCATTTACGAGATGGCCCAGCATACAGTGATAGCTTCTGGTACCCCGGACGAGATCGCAGAGCGCATCCTCAAATGGTTAGAAAGTCACACCCAGGGTTAGCATCACGCTGGTGACCTTGTGTTCCAGGTCGACTTCCGGGGTCGGTATATCGTACACCACGAACGAATAGGGATTGTAGATCGCATCCGATGAGTTTTGGATCCACGCGAGGTCGACGAAGTATTTGCTCGTACGGATACCCACTCCCGCGCTGATGGTGTTGATTTGGTTGTCGAGGTCGATGTCGTCGCTGAATGTATTTCCCTGTATGGCGTAGCCTGCACGCACGCGGAAGATGTTGTACCTGAATTCTCCCCCTAGTCTGAAGTTCGTTACAGCCTTGAACGTTTCGCGTATTGCTGCATTTTCCGGTGCATAGGAGATGCCGGATGTTTCGGAGTCGTATTTCGTCTTCGACGGATTAACGAACTCAACGTCCCCGGCGATATAACCGCGTTTCGTGATAAAGGCAATCCCCGTGCTGAACTTAAGAGGTGTTGTCAGAGTATAATCTGAAGTCACGATATCGGTAGCTGCGCTTTCATTGTTAAGTATGACCTGACCATCGCCGAAGTAGTCGAAGTTTTTCCAGCTCGTACTCAACTCGGCGTTATAGGTTTCAGACATCTGGTAGAAGGTCGGTGTTGTGATGGATGCACCAACCTGGAAGAAGTTTACAGGCCGGACAATGACACCAAGTGTCGCGTTGATCCCCGTACCGCGAATGTCAAGAACTTCCTGCAGCGCGAGGTTATTCAGGTACGGATCTCCCTGGAAATCTTCCGTGAAAAACTTTTCCGATTTGTAACGAATCGTGGTTATGCCGATGCCCCCGCCGAAGAAGATCATGTCGTTATAATTGCCGCCATACGACAGGCTCCACTGATTGGATGCTCCCTTTGTGCGAATCTCTTCCTGCTGAAACGGTATTGACGTTACGTCGCTGAAGTATTCATCTTCGGGACCAGGCGGGTCGAGCAGGGTTTGGGGTCCAATCAGATAGTTGTGGTAGGCGAGACCTGTTGGAGAGTTGTAGAGCGCCCCTCCTTCATTAAACTGCGCGACTGTACCGAAGGCTGCATCGTCGATGAAGTAGTCGATGATGGACGTGTTCTGCTGGTTTACGCCATTATACAGAATCTCCCCGTTAAAGTCGTTTATTCGCGAAAATGTCAAAGCAAAAGATCCGCCGACGTACGACCCCTTGTTGGAGGGCATGTGAAACACCAGGGAAAGACCCGGGATGTTGAGCTTTGTCTTGTCGGCGTTATTCTCTGAGCCAAAGTATAGCGAGTTGGCATTAAAAGTCGAATAGGCAGGGGTAATGGAAACTTCGGATCGGTTGTACATTCCGAGCCCCGCAGGGTTGGATAGTGCCGAGCTGTAGTCACCACCGAGCGCGATCTGCGCGCCGCCTGCGCCCTGAATACGAGCACTGCCTCCCGGCTTCGTACGGCTGAACAGGTGGGCGGTTTCAACGTAGCCCTGGGCAAGTGCCCCGAATCCAAAGTGCAATAGAATAACACCCAGGATAAATCCTGACAATTTTTTGCTCATGACTGAATCGTTTTGTGCTGATTACCGGCCGCGTGTTCTGCCGCTGCTGCCTCCTGAGCTGCTGCCGCTGCTTCCACCGCTGTAGCCGCTGCTGCCACCACTAGAACTCCGCTGAGGTGCAGGAGAGTAGGTGGGACTCTGCGAACTGCGATTGTAGCTTCCGCCATCATACGTCGGTCGCGTACCCGAACCGGAAGACCAGCTGCGTACTGGCGTAGACTGCGTTGCGCTCCTCCAGTTCTTGTTGTAGTAGGACGACTGCTGCTGCGACGAATTCGAAGTGCTTATCACACCTGAAGTACGACCAGTAGTAGTAGGTCGGGTATAGGAACTGGAAGTACGGCCGTTTGTATTAGGTCGGGAATAGCTGGGTGTCACAACGCCACCTCTCGACCGGTTGTTGGTCACAGCGCTATTGTTGTACGAAGCAACGCCGCGGGTTCCGCGTTTGCCGTATTGTACCCGGGATGTACCATCGTTGTCCACAATGATGATCGTCCTCGGATACCACGAATTATACCAACCGTACCCGGCGCTCAAACCCCAACGCCACGGGCTGTAGAACGACCCATAGGAGAATCCCCAGCCAAAGCTCCATGACGGGCCCCAGCTTGAGTAAAACGGATCGTACCAGCTGGAATAGAAGCGATCGTAGTAGAACGGATCATACCATGAGGAAGTCCAGTACGGAGAATACATGTACGGGTTGTACCGCGCACTGTACCAGCCCGTCGAGTACCAGGGACTGTTATACCAGTTGTTGAACTGGTTATGCCATGCTGAGTACCCGGCTGCCGTTTTTTGATTGTAGTTCGTGATGTAGTAATCCTGCTCGTCAGCACGCGCTTCGTCAGCGTTTGACCGCGAGATGTGTTCAGGATTGATATTTCTTGCCGAATAGCTGTCGGTCGGATTGCTGAACTCGTCTTCCTTCGAGGCTTTCTTCTTCTTGCTGTTCAGGGCAAAAGTCTCAGATCCCTTGACGGCTTTCAGTTCACGGCGATCCGCTGAATTGAAGTACATGTCGTCGTACTCAACCTGGGCAGAGGCGCCTGTGGCCACCGCGAGGCTAAGACATCCTATGAGAAAGCTTTTTAGTTGCATAAATACCCCCTGTCTTCTAATGCTTATAACGGATAAGCGATGAAAAGTATTTCAATTTATGAAATTAACCCTATAACCTCTATTAAAATTCTGGTAAACCACGCAAAACGTTGTGTCTGACGTATATTTGCCGGGAATTTTTCTTCCAAATTTAGAGCAACTATTATACCAGAATGGCCAAAGAATTACCGTCCAGGTCGGAGGATTACTCACAGTGGTACAACGAGTTAGTGAAGAAGGCGGACCTCGCTGAACACTCCGATGTAAGGGGCTGTATGGTGATCAAACCTTACGGCTTCAGCATATGGGAGAAGATGCAGGCTGCCCTCGACAAAATGTTCAAAGACACGGGTCATGTCAATGCGTACTTCCCGTTGTTTGTACCCAAATCCTACCTCGCGCGCGAAGCGGAACACGTAGAAGGTTTCGCGAAGGAGTGCGCCGTCGTGACGCACTACCGTCTGAAGAACGCTGAAGATGGCAGCGGTGTCATTGTCGACCCGGACGCTAAGCTGGAAGAAGAACTCATCGTTCGGCCTACGTCTGAAACGGTAATCTGGAATACGTACAAAAGATGGATACAGAGCTATCGTGACCTCCCCATTCTCGTCAACCAGTGGGCCAACGTCGTACGGTGGGAGATGCGCACCCGCCTTTTCCTCCGGACCGCGGAATTCCTGTGGCAGGAAGGACATACAGCGCACGCCACGGCCGATGAAGCCGTAAAGGAAACACTCCAGATGCTCGACGTATACGAAACGTTCGCGCAGGAGTACATGGCTATGCCGGTGTTCAAGGGTAAGAAGAGTGAAGGGGAGAAGTTTCCAGGCGCTGTTGACACGTACTGTATCGAGGCCATGATGCAGGACGGCAAGGCGTTGCAGGCCGGTACCTCACACTTCCTCGGCCAGAATTTCGCGAAAGCTTTCGATGTACAGTTCTCCGGAAAGGACGGAAAACTTGAATACGTCTGGGGTACATCCTGGGGTGTCAGCACGCGACTCATAGGCGCCCTGATCCTCGCACACTCAGACGACGATGGGCTCGTTCTCCCTCCTAAACTGGCACCGATCCATGTCGTGGTCGTGCCCATCTTCCGGAATGAAGAAGAACTGAGTGCGATTTCCGCACGGATCGAACCCGTACTGGCTGATCTGCGCCGCCAGGGTCTCACGGTGAAATTCGACGACCGCGACACGCACAAACCGGGATTCAAGTTTGCCGAGCATGAACTGAAAGGCATTCCGGTTCGCATCGCTATCGGACCACGAGATCTTGAAAACGGCACGCTCGAAGTGGCGCGTCGCGATACCCGCGAAAAGCAGGTCGTGAAACTGGAAGCGGCAGCAACGACGATTCCTGCCCTGCTTGACGACATTCAAAAATCCATCTACAAGCGAGCGCTGGATTTCCGTAACCAGAAGACGACACGCGTTGAGACCTACAAGGAAATGATCGAGGTGCTCGACGAGAAAGGTGGATTTGTGTCAGCACACTGGGATGGCACCATGGAAACTGAAGCGTTGATTAAAGAGGAAACGAAAGCCACGATCCGCTGCATCCCCCTTGACGCCCCTGACGAGGAGGGCAAATGCGTCTATTCCGGGAAGCCATCGAAGCGTCGCGTGTTGTTTGCACGGGCTTATTAAGATTGAATCTCGGTATTTGAGGGCCGTGAAGGAGTTCTGAGAGCTCCGACGCACTTCCCTTCGCTGCTGTCAGAACCCTTCACGACAACCATGCAGCGCTCGCAGAGCTGCTGCATGGGAAACCTTGCAAAAAAGGTTAGCTTTGGAAAAAGGATGACCTGATGGAATGGGTAGCAATCATATCATTGATTATTGTCGGCATTGCACTCATTGTCGTTGAGATCATCTTTGTGCCGGGAACGACGGTCGTCGGCATTCTGGGGTTCGGGATGGTAGTCGGAGGCGTCGTCATGGCATTTAACAACTTCGGCATCCGCACAGGGTACGCTGTCGCAGCGGCTACGGCCGTGGCTAATGGCGCGGCACTATTCTGGTCGTTGCGTACGAAGCCATGGAGGAAACTTTCGCTGCAAAGCGCAATAGACAGTCGCGTCAATGAAGGTGTACTCGCCGACGTCAAGGTAGGCGATGAAGGCGTCGCGGTTTCGGCCCTGCGGCCGGCCGGCAAAGCTGAAATCGGAGGGAAGATGTATGAGGTGACAACGCTGGGCAACTTTGCTCCTGCGGGAACGCCGGTTAAAGTGATTCGAATTTCATCCAATCAAGTCGTTGTTGAACCAAAATCTAACTAATCAATTACTATGGACGGCAGTCTTCCTTTACTTCTCATTGTATTCCTCGCCATCGTTGGCCTTTTCATTTTCTTCTATTTCATCCCCGTTGGCCTTTGGATCACGGCAGTATTTGCCAACGTCAGGGTTACCATTGGTGAACTGATCGGGATGCGAATCCGGAAGGTGCCGCCCAGCGTCATTGTCAATTCCCTCATCACGGCAACGAAGGCAGGGTTGACGGTGACTACGCGCGAACTGGAAACGCACTATCTGGCAGGAGGGAATGTGCCGAACGTAATTCGGGCACTGATCTCGGCCGACAAAGCCAATATCAACCTGTCATTCAAGCAAGCTACGGCGATCGACCTCGCAGGACGGGATGTGTTTGAAGCGGTCCAAATTTCCGTTAACCCGAAGGTAATTACTACTCCAAAGGTGGCGGCCGTTGCTGCCGATGGTATTCAGCTAATTGCCGTTGCCCGCGTTACTGTCCGCGCTAACATCCAGCAACTCGTTGGTGGTGCCGGTGAAGACACCATCCTCGCCCGGGTTGGTGAAGGTATCGTTACCTCGATTGGTTCAGCAAAGTCGCACAAGGAAGTGCTCGAAAATCCTGATAAGATTTCCAAAGTCGTTTTGTCGCGCGGTCTCGACGCCGGTACAGCATTCGAAATTCTTTCTATTGATATCGCCGATGTTGACGTCGGCGCGAACATTGGTGCGAAACTGCAAATCGATCAGGCTTCTGCCGACTTGAAAGTTGCTGAAGCTAAAGCCGAAGAAAGACGCGCCATGGCCGTCGCGCTCGAACAGGAAATGAAGGCAAAAGCCCAGGAAGCGCGCGCCAATGTGATCCAGGCCGAAGCCGAAATCCCCAAAGCCATCTCACAAGCCTTTATCGCAGGACACCTCGGCGTTATGGACTACTATCGGATGCAAAATATCCAGTCTGATACCGAGATGAGACAGTCGATTTCTGGGTCGGGGAAGGATAGTACGCCGGGACCTAAGGAGTAGCTGTTCCGCGGTAATGAGTAATCGATGATCGGTAATCAGTAATTAGTAATCGGGTGGGATCGCCATGTAGAGACGCGCGGCCGTGCGTGTCAGACAATAAGTTCTATGTGTTCCAGGTATTCGGTTCCTGAGCTTGTCGGGACTATGTGCCCTATGTGTCCCCTGTGTGGTTCAACAGACTTTTGAACCACATAGGTCACATAGAAAGTCACATAGGACACATAAGGCCTACGGGATCGCTTCCCATTCAGCTTCCGTCAACGCGAAATACCTTTCGCCGTACGAATCATAGAAAATCCGATCGTACATCATGGGAATAGTGCTGACGCCATTGAGTGTCACCAGACCGTAGCGGCCATCGCGACCGACGATTACATAGCCGTTGTCTAGGTCGTGAAGGTCTGAATAGCGCGGAGCGAATATGAGTCGGCCATCCTTGTCCGCAAGTCCCTTTGAATCTCCCGTTTTCAATTCGAAACGGCTCGTAGGCAGTCGTTCGATCTGATCATAGCGAACCGGAAGCACTACTTCGCCGGACTTGTTGATAATACCGTATTGTCCTTTTTGCATCACGATGGCCAAACCGGAGATAAACTGGCCGACATCATCGTAAACGGGTTGTACGGCGATCCTTTCGGCATGGTTGATAAAGCCCCACTTGCCAAGAATCTTTATCGCTGCAAGGCCCTCGCGGAAAGGTCTAATCCCTTCGTATCGGTTCGCGATGCGCAACCTCCCCTGGTTATCTACGAATCCGAATTTGCCACCCTTTTTAATTCCACGCAGGCCTTCCGATTCCTCAAAGATCTGCTCAAAAGGTTCGACGGGAGGTGCCTGGCGACTAACAATACGCCCATCCATATCAATCTTCCACGTTCCACCATCCGACGTTGTTTCTTCCAACAACGCTCCGGTTACGCGTACTGGATTAGCAGTGAAGTAAATGATCTCACCGCCGAATGTCATTAGATAATTAGTTGGTCCTCTTCGTGTTAAGAGGCGATCCGATGTTACAATGTATTGGCGACCAGGTGTCGGGGCTGTAAGCCAGTTTTCGTTGAGGTCGATGATGCCATACTCTCCATGAAAGCGCACGACCAGTTTTCCATCAGCATATTGAACAATAGAGTCGTACACGCATCGTACCTGTTCTTTTCCACTCGCGTCGACAATGCCGTAGCGTCGATCATTCAATACTGTGAACAGACTTCCATTGAATCGTTCGATCCGGTCGTATGATTTTGACGTGAGTCGCGAGCCTGTGGAGTCAAGCATAATCCAACGCGCGTCCTGAAGCTGCGCAAAAATGTGACTTACGTCCTGACGAATGGCGCGATACTCGGGAGGTACAATGTACGTGCCTGTATTGTTGATGAGTCCCTGCCGCCCGTTCAGTGTAACAACAGCCCGATAATTCCTGAAGGCACCGATGCTGTTAAAGCGTGTAGGCGTGAGTTCCCGAAAATCGTTGCTCGTAACGACAATCCCTGCGCCCTTGCGGATAGCGAAGCGATCGTCGCCCAGTGGGAATATCGAATCATACTGAATGGTTTGTAGTGCATTGTTTTTCCCATCCAGGATGGTCCACTTGTTTTGTTTGCGACCGCGCGCCTGCCCATTGTCTTCGAGCTGAATGTTGGCGTATGACGGGTTGACACGCAGAAGTCCGTTACGGTCGATAATTCCCTGATAGCCGTTTTGATAGACGATCGCGTAGTTGTTCCTGAATCTTGTGATGTCGTCGAAGATAAAGCCTGTTAACGGTTTGCCGTTCTCGGTAAACAATGCGAATCGTCCTGTAGTATCTTGCACTGCAAAGCGGAGGCTTCCGAGAAACTGGATTTGTTCGTACGCTATCGGGATGATCGGGCGGTTGTGCAGATCAATAACACCATACTTGTAGCCCTTGCCGGACCGGACATACACAATTCCCCGCATGGAGCTGATTGTAAGTCCATCGTACTGGAAGGGGATGACTTCCTTTCCCGAGGTGTCGAGGCATCCTGCGAGAAAGCGCGATGACCCGGGCATGCGCTTGTAAGCCAGAATGAGATTTCCTTCGGCGGGGATGAGGCCGGTGTATGTTGCTTCGGTGATCTCCCGGTTGTTGACGGCGATAATTCCCCAGCGTCCTGAAGTTTTGTAGCCTGTTACCTGGCCAACGACGGAAAAAGGTCCTTCGCTCCATCCGAGCGCATCGTACTCAGGGGGAATGAGGACATTCCCATTTGAGTCCCGCAGACCCATCTTCCCGTCAACCTCAAATGTTTGATACGTTTCGGCAAGACCTGCAATGCAGCTAAAAACGGAAACGACCAGCCAGAGCACCACCTTCATAAAATATACAAATATAGGAGGGATGGCTCAAACGTCGCGGTCTTGTACCATTTACGGTCTTATTCAAGCTTTTTGTGGAAGTATAGTCGGTAATCGGGAAGAAGTTGGGGGTGAGCGATCTTCACGAGGTCCTTCAGGATGATATCCGGCCTGAGATAGCCGAGCTCGAGGTATTCGTTTCCGCCTTTCGCGCCGAGTCGTGCATTGTAGTTGTACACTTCCCCCTTCTTGAATGCGTCGAACCCCGCGTAACGTTTGTCAGCCTTCTGCATCTCATTCAGAGAGCCGAAGGAGGCGACACCAATCCAAAGGTCCGCCGCATGCGCTTTCGCATACACGGCTTCAAACGCAAGCTGAAGGAATCCGTTGGATTCATCATCGGCCCACAGGTATTGGCATCCGGCGTCTTTAAAGAGTTGTGCAGCGTAATTCTGACCACCCGGGAGAAACCAGGCGTCACCGTAAACAATACCACTCAGGACAGTGGGACGCTCGGTGACCTGTGCCGCCAGCGCGCGCGTCTCATTGTATGACTTTTCAATGCTGCTGAAAATCGAGTCTGCTTTCTCCAGCTTGTCGAAAAAGAGCGCGACGAACTTGATCCATTCGGCACGACCCAGTGGATGCTTTTCCAGGTATTCAGCGTTGAGCACAACCGGAATGCCGAGCTCCTCCATTTTTCGGAACTGACCGTAATCGCCGGTGAGCGAATAACCCATCACCATGTCGGGCCTCAATGCCGCGAGCACTTCGAGGTTTATGCTTTTGTCGACGCCAAGCTCCTGAACCTTGCCGCTGTCAATTCTCGCGCGCATTGCTGATGAGCTCACATAGTCGAGTGTGGGAAAACCTGTCAGCTTGCTGGTCTCACCCAAGTAATCCAGCATGGGTATGTGCGTTGTGGACGTACAAACTATGCTTTTGATCGGAATGGTAATCACGGATGTGCCCGCCGGAACGTCTGAAACATCGCTTTCGTCTTTCACCAGAAGGTATGTATGTCCTGATGTAGCGCCCTGGTAGGGGTAGTGAACCGTCACCTGTGTAGCTTTGCCAACCTTCTTTATCGAAAACCCTTCCGCATATCGCAACGGCACCATCGCCGTATCCAGCTCATAAGCATTATGGGACCTTTTCCCTTCCGAACAGCAAAACAGCATCGACAGTATTAAACAGAGCATACCGTTTTTCATGCAGTAAAGGTATAAAGGCGAAACTTCAACACGTCAACACATCAACACATCAACACAATTTTCCTAAATTCGCCCCGGATGCTGGTTCCTTTCGGTCCTTCAACCAGGGACCGCGGGATTAAAAGGGAATTCCGGTGAAAGGCCGGAGCTGTCCCCGCAACTGTAATCCACTTATAGCTTGCCGGAAATTCCATTGCCACTGTTCCGCATTCGTCGGAATGGGAAGGCCGCCGGTAAGGGTGGAAAGCCAGGAGACCTGCCTGCATTCAGCAACATAATCGGAGCTTTCGGGTGAAAGGCGATGAGTAAAAACGGTCTCCGTTTTTTCTTCTCATTTCTTCCAAAAAGCTCATAGTGTTTAAACCAAACAAAAAATGCTATGAGAAAAACATTTACCCTCTTCCTGGGTGTCTTGTGTTCAGCAATGTCGTACGGCCAGGATTCCCTCACCACAACGTACCTTAAAGAAGTGGTGACTACAGGCACTCGGTTCGATGTGCCGGTTGAAAAATCAGGAAAGTCGATCTACAAGCTGACTGCTGCAGATTTGGAACGCAACGCAGGAAAGTCATTGGGTGACATCCTGAATGAAGTTCCAGGATTGCAAATGGACGGCAATTTCGGAAGTCCGGGTACGAACATCAGTTACTTCATCCGCGGCGCGCGCAACAAACAGTCGCTCATACTCATCGATGGTGTACCTCTCAACGATCCATCTTCCGTCAACTCGGACTACGACCTGCGTTATTTGCCGGCTTCGCAGATTGAATCTGTTGAAGTTCTGAAAGGAGGACTCAGTACGTTGTATGGCACCGGTGCAGCGGCAGGTGTGATCAACATCAAGCTCAAAGAGCCTGCCAACAAACCTGTTTCGGGAGCACTGCGGGCTGACATTGGTTCATACAAGACCTATCAGCAGGATGTGGTGTTTGGAGGCACACGCGGAGATTGGTCGTATATGGTAAGTGGCAGCAATATCACGTCCGAGGGATTTTCCGCTGCGCAGGATAATGACCCGAATGCAACGTTCGACGACGACGGCTTTAGCCGGCAGAATGTGTTAACGAAGGCAGGGTACCAATTCAATTCCGCATTCAAGGTCGACGTTTCCGCTGCGTATGAACGCTTTCGTGCCGACTACGACGACTACGAATTTGCCGATGCACCAAACATTCAACGATTCAACCAATACCGATTTGGTATCCATCCTCAATGGACATACGGTAAGGGCGAGGTCGAGGGCCGATTCGTGTTCAATGCCAACGAGCGTACCTTTGAAAGCAACTTTCCTGCAGCGTATGACGGAAGGAACATCCAGGCCGAGATTGTACAGCGTCATCAGCTTTCGTCCTGGCTTCAGGGGCTGGTTGGCGTAAACATTCAGCGCTTTTCATTCGATGAGGAGGGTGTCATCCTCGGCGATACCGCTCGCATGACAATGTTTGATCCTTACATCTCCTTGTTCGCAGAGTTACCTTCTGGATTTACGCTACACGCAGGAGCCCGTCTGAACACACACAATGTTTACGGTTCCAAATTTGTTTATAACATCAACCCTTCTTATCACTTCACAACAGGCAGTAGTCTTTCGTTCAAAATCCTGGCGTCGATATCGACGAGCTATGTCACGCCATCGGTGTACCAGTTGTACTCGTTTTTCGGAAACAAGGATCTGAATCCTGAAGGGGCACAGGGCGTTGAAGCGGGATTCGCGATATACGGTGGTACGCGGTGGGAATTGAATTTTACCTGGTTCCGGCGGGATGAGTCGCATCCCATCGATTTTGTGAGTCAATTCGATGAAGACGGAAACTACATCGGTGGGAAATATGAAAACCTCGCTGATGAACGAGTGGTCGATGGGGTTGAGCTGGGCTTGCGCTATCGCGCGATGGAGCAGATTTCCGCTTATGTTAACTACGCGCATGCTGACACTGACAAGCCGGAATCCTTTTATCGCATACCTAAGGATAAGTGGACTGCCGGAGTCACATTAACTCCGTTGCCACACGCTACAATCGATATCAAGTACAACTATACCGGGGATCGAACAACCTTCGACTTTAATAGCTTCTCAGAAGTTACTCTTGAAGCGTATCAACTCGTTGATGTCTACCTTTCTTATGGTTTTGCTAAAGACCGGCTCACCTGGTACGGTGCGGTCAACAATGTATTCGATGAGTCTTTCATCGCTGTGTTGGGGTACACTACGCGAGGGAGGAATTATAGTACGGGCTTAAGATATAGGTTTTAGGGTTGGTAATTTTTCGCCGCGGAGACACAAAGAGACACTGAGTTTCTGGTGCGTTAAGTACTGTTGTGTCAAGTCGCCCGTGCAGGGGCTCATTCGCTCATTGACTTGTGGTAGGCGAAGAGCAATTCGCGGGCCGCTTTGCTCACAGGCAGTTGATCGTTGCGAACCAATTCTTCAAGGCGAGTGCGGGTTGCTTCGAGGTCGCGGCGGCGGGCGATGTCGTTGCGGATAAGCCGGTCAAAGGTTTCGTCGAGCCAGTGAATCTTTTGTGCGGCGCGATTGGCCTCCCGGTATCCGGACTCACGGGCACGGGTGTCGAAGTCGTCTATCATAGCGACTATCTCAGCAATGCCATCGCCATTCAATGCCGAGCAGGTGAGCACACGCGGCTTCCACCACGTCGCGGTTTGGGGAAGCAGGCGCAACGCATGACTGAAATCAGCCTGAGCTCGCGCCGCACGAGCAACGTTGTCACCATCTGCTTTCGTGATAACGAGCGCGTCGGCCATCTCAACGACACCTTTTTTCATGCCTTGCAGTTCGTCGCCGGAGCCGGGCAGCATGAGCAACAGGAAGAAGTCGACCATATTCTTCACGGCAACTTCTGATTGTCCCACACCTACGGTCTCCACAATAACCATGTCGTACCCTGCCGCTTCGCACAATAACATGGCCTCGCGTGTGTGCGCAGCGACGCCACCTGTTCCACCTCCCGATGCCGTCGGCCTGATGAAAGCATTCTCATGACGTGAAAGGGAAGTCATCCGCGTCTTGTCTGCCAAAATACTTCCCCTCGACACGTTACTGCTGGGATCGATGGTGAGGACCGCCACCTTCCTTCCTGCCGACACGAGATGCATGCCCAACGCTTCGATGAGGCTGCTCTTGCCTGCACCAGGTGCGCCGGTAATGCCGACGCGCATAGCCTTACCTGTATAAGGCAAAGATGCCTGGAGTAGAGCATCACGCTCGTCGCTGTCTTCTTCGCGGGCGCTTTCAATGAGTGTGATAGCCCGAGCAAGCGCAGACCGGTTTCCGGCGATGATGCCTTCGAGAAGTTTATTCGTGGAAGCAGACGACGACAAGCCCGGAAGTTTAGTGAATTGGACGCCCAAATATCTAAATTTAGTGTTTTACTCCAGACCGATCACATGAAAAAGGGCTTTTGGATCGATGTCCTGCTCGCCACATTGTTTGTATTTTTTCTCATGTGGGGCATCTTCCGCATCACGCAGCTGAATTTTTTCAACGCATTTGACTCCATCGGCAAGGCGCTCAGTGATGTCGACCTGACCGACTATGTATTCTGGGGACTGCGCAAGGATCCCGGAGTCGATGAAAGCATTGTTGTTGTTAACATTGGCAATCTTTCCCGCCGCGAGATTGCCCAGCAGATCAGCATCATCAGTAAGTACGAGCCACGTGTTATCGGATTGGATATGTTCTTCGATTGTCCCGCAGGACGTGACACTGTTTCATGTCCCCAACTCAAGGACGTCTTCGGCAACCAGATGCTTAGCTATGTGATTCGCGAGGCGGGTAATGTGGTATTGGCCACCAAGCTGGAACAAACGGACTCGCTCGCTGCGATGAATACTGGTGAGGTGTTCGATTCGCTCAAGCGTTCCGATCCTATGTTTCGCGACTATGCTCTTGCTGAAGGTTTTGCCAATCTCGACACAGATGCTGCTTACCAGGACGACGTGAAAACCTGTCGGTCTTTCAACCCACAGATGCCGATGCTCAATGGTCGTATGCACAGGGCGTTTGCGGTCGAGCTTGCTATGCACTACGATTCAATCGCGACAACTCGCTTTCTCAAGCGCAATAACTTTACCGAAGTCATAAACTTCCGCGGCAACGTATTCGACCGATTTGAACAAAACAATCCGAGGTACCGGAACGTGTTTTATGTGCTCGATGTCGACGATGTCTTCAATGAAAATTTCACACCTGAAACCATCAAGGACAAGGTCGTAATTTTTGGATACCTCGGAGCGGAACTGGGCGACCCTTCATGGACCGACCGGTTCTACACGCCATTGAATCAGGTGCTGGCCGGCAAATCTAACCCTGACATGTTCGGTGTGGTGATCCATGCGAACATCGTCTCCATGATTCTTCATGGTGAATACATCAACAGCATGCCGGACTGGGGCGAGATCTTAATGGGCTTTGTACTGTGCGTGCTGAACATGGCACTCTTCCTTAAGATCATGTATCGCCTGCCGGACTGGTACGATGGCATCACGAAGCTGATCCAGGTAATTGAAATATTTCTCTTCACCGTACTGATGGTACTCGTTTTCCATTGGTTCAATCTGAAGATGGACATGGGCATAACCCTTGCCGCTATAGCCCTTGCAGGCGATACACTCGAGGTGTATGCCGGCGTCGTAAAGAACACGTTCATTCGTTTGAAACAACGGGTCGTACTGGCCAGAAGGCCGGCTTAGCGCGGTATTTGCGGGGTTTACCAAATGCGGCATGAGGGTATTAATGTTCCCGAAACGCTTAATTTTCATTATTTTAACAGTTTTCTAACCAAACCTCGCAGCATCATGAAAATCCGGAACCTTTCCCTGGCCGCGCTAATGCTGCTATTTTTTACACCGTTGTTTAGCCAGGAATACACCTTCCGCGTGCTGGTAAACAAAGGCGCGAATGAATATCGGACAGAGGGCTCCTCATGGCAAGCTCTTAAAACAGGAACGAGTCTGAAGCCAACAGATGAAATCCGGCTGGCCGATAACGCATACGTTGGACTGGTCCATCACGATGGGAAGCCAATCGAAATAAAAAAGGCAGGAAGCTACAAAGTGTCTCCTGACCTCACGTCGCTGGTTGAAGGGGGCTCAACGTTGCTGAAGAAGTATGTCGATTTTGCATTGAGCAGCAACACAGCAGAGGCCAAGAAGAATCGCCTCAATGCTACTGGAGCGGTGCAACGAACGGTTGAAGGCAGCGGCATCCGCCTTAAGCTTCCCCCAAATCATAACTCGGGCATTTACAACAACACAGCAGTGATCAATTGGGATGGCAGCCAGGTAAAAGGTCCCTACGTGGTAACCTTGCGAAACATGTTCGATGATGTGCTGTCGCGCATCGAAACACCTGAGACGAGTGTGACGCTCAATCTCGGGGACGGCCCGCTCGCGAAGGAAAATGCAATTCTTGTTGAAGTGGCAGCAAAGAACGATCCCTCACTCATCTCGGATCAGCATCTTATCAAGCGTCTTGCACCGGCTCAGCAAGATTCTGTCAAGAAGGAGCTCGACGACATCCTTGCAGTTATGGAGGGTGAGTCAGCACTCAATCAGCTGATCCTCGCGGGATTCTATGAGGAACACCAACTCCTTATCGATGCCATCGCTGCGTATGAAAATGCCATGCGACTGGCTCCGGATGTCGACGCCCTTCAAGACGCTTACAACGAATTCCTTATTCGCAACGCGCTAGCGTACTAAGACTGGCCCTGCATTCAATGTTTTTTGGCTGGAAGCCGTAATATTCTATTTTTGTGCTTCCATAATCCAGCCGCCATGAGTGTATTGGTAAACAAACATTCCCGAGTTGTTGTACAAGGTTTTACGGGTTCCGAAGGCACCTTCCATTCCGGTCAGATGATAGAGTACGGCACCAACGTCGTAGGAGGTGTCACGCCGGGAAAGGGTGGAACGGAACACCTTGGCAGGCCGGTATTTAACACCCTTCGTGAGGCCGTCGAAAAGACGGGAGCCGATGTGTCGATCATTTTCGTGCCACCCGCGTTTGCTGCAGACGCCATCCTGGAAGCGGCTGACTCGGGCATCAAGGTGATCGTCGCCATCACGGAAGGCATTCCCGTTAAGGATATGATGATCGTCAAGAAGGTCATCAAGTCGAAAGGCGATGTTGTGCTGATCGGTCCCAACTGTCCTGGTGTTATTACCCCCGGCGAGGCCAAAGTCGGTATCATGCCGGGATTTGTATTTAAGAAAGGACGGGTTGGAATTGTATCGAAGTCGGGAACACTTACATACGAAGCGGCCGATCAGATTGTAAAGGCAGGCCTTGGTATTTCAACTGCTATTGGTATTGGCGGTGATCCGATCATTGGTACCTCTACCAAAGAGGCTGTAGAAATGCTGATGAACGACGATGAGACGGATGCGATCGTAATGATCGGAGAGATCGGTGGTAATTATGAACCCGTAGCTGCGCGGTGGATTAAGGAGACAGGTAACAAAAAGCCTGTCGTGGGATTTATCGCAGGGCAAACCGCACCTCCGGGCAGACGGATGGGACACGCCGGAGCAATTATCGGTGGCGCCGAGGATACGGCAGCTGCCAAGATGAAGATCATGGCTGAATGCGGACTTCACGTAGTAGAATCACCTGCAGAAATCGGTGAGACTATGGCGCGGGTGCTCAAATAGAATTAAAACTCGACTTGAATTCCGTTTCGAGGTAGGCGTTGAGTCGCTTCAGGCCTGCCAGGACGCGCGTCTGTTCTGGTTCGTTTTCTACGTCGTCATTCTTGTAAATGACCTCCACAAAAAGGTTCGTAAGCATGTAGATGTACACCTTACGCGAGTCCTTTTCGCGGGTCCCCAAAAAAGTGCCCCTTTTTTTCAGGGTTTGTACCTGCTTCTTGAGGGAAAGCCGGGTAAAGAAAAATCTGAAAAACATGATTTGGTTTGGTTTTGTACCGTATCTGACGCGATTTTCAGGCCATTTGCACAAAACCGCCTAATTCAACGGATTTCGAGGTTTTTCTGTCGAGCCGATCCCTTTTTGGGAAAAAATTATCATTGTGGGGCTTAAAGGAGCTCGTTTGCGAGGTTTGCCAGCTCCGACCGCTCGCCTTTTTCCAGCGTAATGTGGGCATACAACTCATTGCCCTTGAGGCGGTCAATCAGGCTCGACAGGCCGTTGCTCTGGGAGTCGAGATAAGGGGTATCGATCTGATGTACGTCCCCCGTGAAAATGATCTTAGTGTTTTCCCCGGCACGGGTCACGATGGTTTTCACCTCGTGTGGGGTGAGATTCTGGGCTTCATCCACAATGAAGCAGATGTTGGAAAGACTTCGTCCCCGGATGTAGGCCAGAGGCGTGATAACCAGCTTTTCGAGGTTCACCATCTCGGTGATGCGCTGGTATTCCTTGTCGGTTTCGTTGTACTGGTTTTGAATGAACTTCAGATTATCCCAGAGCGGCTCCATGTAGGGATTGAGCTTAGACTTGATGTCGCCCGGGAGATAGCCAATATCCTTATTGCTTAGTGGCACTATTGGCCGCGCCAGGTAAATCTGTTTGAAGTTGCGCTTTTGTTCAAGACTTGCTGCAAGTGCAATCAGGGTTTTACCGGTGCCCGCTACGCCTTGCATCGACACGAGTCGAATCTCTGGCTTGAGCAGCGCATGCATGGCAAAGGTTTGCTCAGCGTTACGTGCTTTAATGCCATATACTGAACGCTTTTCTACGTGCTCAACCATCCCATTCAACGGGTTGTAGTATGCGAGCGCCGACTTCTTGCCACTCTTCAGGATGTAATAATGATTCTTGTACTCCGGTGGTCCTCCAAGAATTTCTTCAGGAACGCAGTATCCCTTTTCGTACAGGAGATTGATCATGTCGGGATCGACATTGTCGATGATCGTCTTGCCCGAATACAGTGACGATATGTTCTGTACCTTACCGGTAGTGTAGTCTTCTGCCTGAAGACCCAACGCCTTTGCTTTCAGACGGAGGTTTACATCCTTTGATACGAGGATGACTTTTTTGTTTTTTACCTCACGCTGGAGTTGAAGCGCTGCATTCAGAATGCGGTGATCGGGCTTTACTTCGTTGAACACGACGTTCGCATCAATGGCACTGTTCGTGTCCATCAACACCTTGAAGTTACCTTTGCCCTTCCCGTTGATGGGGTTCCACTGGTGAAGCATCTGGCCGTTGGCCAGTTTATCGAGAAGTCTGATGAACTCCCGCGCTTCAAAATTCTTGTTGTCGTTGCCTTTCTTGAAATTGTCGAGCTCCTCCAGAACGGTTATCGGTATTCCGATGTCGTGTTCGTCGAAGTTCAGGATGGATTCATGTTCATATATGATAACGGAAGTGTCGAGTACGAAGATCTTTTTCTCCTTCCTGGTTTTAGACATGCGTCACAAAGAACTTGGTTTACGAAATGTAATTAAAGAGCGTGAAAGCGCCAGATAATTCAGAATGTTTTTTTGATCATGGTGCCAATCGCGAGTAGCGGTCGCCGGAACCATGTGGCGTCACAAAGAGTACGCGCGCGAGCACAAGGAGTATCAGCTTGCGTGATGCCTGATCACGGGAAAGTTTTCCAAGTGCCATGTACTCCTTTAATGTAATGAACTCGTGCGCGTCAAGGTACTGCATGAGGATCTTTTCAGGTTCACCATATCGAAAGTGGATGTTGCGGTTTTGTTGTGAGCGGCGTACGATCTCCCGCACTTCCCGGCTCGCGCGAATGCTTTCTGCGCCAACACGAACAAAGGCGTCCTTCACGCCGTCGCGCAAAACTACGTGAGGCTTTCGCGTGCCTTCGAGGATGTCATAACGAAGAACGGATCGCCCGTTACCGATTGGGATAACTTCTTCGCGAAATCGCAGCCTGGGCCGGCACTGTGCAAGCGCCTGGTGGATCACATAAGCTTCTTCTTCCGGATGTCGGAGGCCAGGGATCGCTCCGTTGTCGTCCACGCCAATCAACACGGTGCCTCCTTCCGTGTTTGCAAATGCAACCATCTCACGGACGATCTTTTCAGGAAAGGCGGCTTTTCTTTTGAACTCAACGTGATGGCCTTCTCCGTGTGCGACGAGCTTCTTTAGCTCACGGAGGCGACGGACATCGGGCGGGGCATGGTCCTTTATCTTCGTTGCAGACATGAACGGAAGTTTCAGAATTTTCCTCCTGCAACTTCGTCGTCGTCATCATCATCTTCTTCGCCAGGCCGAGGCAGCGTAAACATGCTGCTGAGCAAGTCTTTGAACTGGTGCCCGACAGAAAGATTGTGCTTACTGATCAGACTGTATTCCGCCAGCCCGTGCAATGCAAATTCCATCAGGAACAGCTGCGTGGCAGCATCCTTCTCGCGATGGAACTCTTTCACCAGGTCAGTAAGTCCCGGGACACCCTTCAAGGCTGCTTCGTATTCGCCCTGCGGCATATCATGAAGAAGGTCCAGCGTGTTGCCATCACCAAACCAGTTGGTGATCTTTCGGTACGGGCTTTTCTCTTTCTGCTTGCGGAACTTGTCGGGATCCGGAAAGTAGTTGATAAACTGCGTGCGGATGGCTTTGCCAATCAGGTTCTGCGCGACAATGCCGGGACCTTCCTGCTCGCCTTCATACACCAACTCTACCTTTCCCGTAATAGCCGGTATTACACCGATAAAGTCCGAGATGCGTACTGCAGTGCTCTTCTCGTTGTTGAGGATCGCCCTGCGTTCCGCCGCAGCCATAAGATTTTCATAGGCCGATATGGTGAGACGCGCAGATACACCACTCTTGGCATCCACATACTCACTCTTGCGCGCTTCGACGGCCACCTGTTCTACCAAATCCCTCGCAATCTCGTGCACCGTAATACGCGATGCCGGATCAGCCGGGGCGCTTGCTTCCTGTGCTGTGATCTGTTTACCGATCTCAATGGTCTTCGGATAGTGGGTGATAATCTGACTGTCGATCCGGTCCTTAAGCGGTGTGACAATGCTGCCCCGGTTCGTATAGTCTTCGGGGTTTGCAGTGAACACAAACTGAATGTCGAGCGGAAGTCGAAGTTTAAATCCTCGAATCTGAATGTCTCCTTCCTGCAGGATGTTAAACAGTGCCACCTGTATTCTGGCCTGGAGGTCCGGAAGTTCATTGATAACAAAGATGCAACGGTTGGATCTTGGAATGAGCCCGAAATGAATTACCCGCTCATCGGAATAAGGCAGTTTAAGCGTTGCCGCCTTGATCGGGTCGACATCGCCCACAAGGTCGGCGATGGACACATCCGGTGTTGCGAGCTTTTCAGTGTAGCGGTCGTCGCGGTGAAGCCACGCAATGGGTGTGTCGTCACCCTCCTGTGCTATCCGATCTCTGCCATATCGTGAGACCGGATTAAACGGATCGTCATTGAGTTCCGAGCCCTCGATGATGGGGATGTATTCATCAAGCAGTCGAACCATAAGCCGGGCAAGACGGGTCTTTGCCTGACCGCGAAGGCCAAGGAGGTTGATGTCGTGGCCCGCAAGAATAGCACGTTCCAGATCGGGGATCACCGTCTCTTCGTATCCCCAGATACCTTCAAACACCGGTTCCTTTCGACGAAGGCCAGCGATGAGGTTTGATCTGAGTTCCGCCTTAATGGACCTGGGTTTATACCCAGCCCGTTTCAGTTCGCCCAGCGTGCTAATAGAGGTGAGGTCGCGCATGAGGCTCTCGATTTTTTGGTTGTTTGCCGCAGGAGTTTGTTACCAGGTTTTCCTGCGGTTTCGCTTAAAGTCTTCAAAAACCAGGTTACCCAGGCCCTCGACATTGCTGTAGTACGCATTGCCATTATTGGTCCTGGTGAATTCACGAACAAATGCCTTAAGGTAGGGGTCTGTTGCGATCATGAATGTAGTTACCGGTATTTTTATTTTGCGAAGTTGTGTAGCCAGATTGAGTGTACGGGCAAGAATTTTCTCATCGAGTCCGAACGCATTCTTGTAATATCGAATACCCTGTTTGATACACGTGGGTTTGCCATCCGTGATCATGAAAATCTGCTTGTTGGGATTTTTCCTCCTGCGCAGAATATCCATTGCGAGCTCCAATCCTGCCACGGTGTTCGTGTGGTACGGTCCGACCTGCAGGTAGGGTAGGTCCTTGATCTCGATTTGCCAGGCATCGTCTCCGAATACCAGGATATCCAGCGTGTCCTTTGGATATTTCTTTGTGATCAGTTCAGCCAGTGCCATGGCAACTTTTTTCGCAGGTGTTATCCTGTCTTCGCCGTACAGGATCATAGAGTGCGAAATGTCAATCATGAGCACCGTCGAAGTCTGCGTCTTGAACTCGCTTTCAATGACTTCAAGATCCCGCTCCGTCATGAAGAAATTATCAACGCCATGGTTGATCTGGGCGTTGCGTAATGAATCGGTCATCGCGATCTGCTCAGGCGTATCGCCGAATTCGTAATCGCGTTTCTCCGTAGTTTGCTCATCGCCGCGGCCGCTGTGAACGGTGTTGTGTTCTCCGCCGCGCGCCTTACGGAGTTTGCCAAAGATTTCTTCCAGGGCAGACTTCCGCAGTTGCTGTTCACTGCGGGCTTTGAGCTTGATCTCACCCCGTTCCGTTGCGTCGGTGATGTAGCCTTCCCGCTTAAGCTGTTCGATAAAATCTCCGATGCCGTACTTCTCGTTGGTAAGTCCGTATTGGCGGTCGAGTTCGGTAAGCCATTGTAAAGCCTCAGCTACGTTCCCTGACGTGATCAGCACGAGTTGCATGAAAATCTTCAGCAACTTTTGAAAGTCGCTGGAAGCTTTTTCTGGTGGTGGAACGTATTGGGTGAAGCGATAACCGGACATAGCGGGCGGTTTTGCTGATTTCCCTTAATAAACCATTTATTTCGGAAATCTGTTTCTCGCCCGAAATTTTATTTTTTTCAACTTTCGGGGACCCATGTAAGGTATTGAGTCTGAATTGAGTGTGGAAACGCCGCCCGGTCGTTAGTTTTGGAGTTCATGCATCATTGAAGCCATGAAACACATTTTTTACGCCCTTATTCTTGTCGGAATGGTTGCCCTGGCGTCGTGTTCCTCATACACGTGCCCTACCTATTCCAAGGTTCCCGCAGCAAAAAAGGAATCCCAGGTCAAAATCTAAGAAGCAAAAGCGCTGATATCGCGGGTAGAAACCCAGATCAGTGTTGCTGGGCCTCTTGAGGCTTCTTTGACCGCATCGTGCCGTAGATATAATCCCACAGCGGCGACGACACACCGAATACGATCTCACCATCCTTGTAGTGGTGAACGCCGTGGTTGATCCACAACGCTTTCAGGAAATTCTTAGGCGGCTGAAAAGCGTGGACCATGTAATGTATGGAGAGATAAAGCGCGTAGCCTACCAGGAAGCCGGGCAAAAAGGCAAATGCAAAGTCTCCCATAATTACGCGGAATACCAGCAGTAATATCGTTGCCAATGTAATGCTCAACAGCGGTGGCATCGCCAGCCGGTCTTTGTCTTTAGGAAATTCATGATGCACACCGTGAAGCGTGTACTGAAGTTTAGCCCGCGTTTTGGTATAGGTGGGCATGTGAAACACATAACGATGCACCATGTACTCCACCCACGTAAACGCGAGAAGTCCAAGGAAGAACATCCCGAGGGTTGTTAACACGGAAAGCGACGTGTGCGTCACGCTCCAGTAAAGGAGCGCAGTCGAATAGATACCAAAAATTATCAGCGGGACGGAAATATGCGTTCTTGATAACCGTTCCAGGATGGGATTTTTGAATAGTTGCTTTGTCCCTTTGTTCTGAGGTTTGATCTCTGCGTTCATCTTCCCTATATCCATTTTCGCCAAATTTAACCCGGCCCCCACTTTCTGCAAAATGATCTTTGTCAGGACAAGGTCTTTACCGTCGTTCTGTCGATTACCCTGGCATAAAATTGTTCGTACTGCGGCATTACTTTGCTTATGTCAAATTCGCGTGCCCGCGCCAGGGCGTTAGCCTTGAAACGGGGGAGGTTCTCCCTGTCGAGGATAATCAGCGCCTTTTTCGTCATGTCTTCGATGTCGCCCACAGCGCTGAGAAATCCCGTCTCCCCATGAATGTTCAGTTCGGGTAGCCCGCCTGCATTCGTGGAGATAACCGGCACCTCGCATGCCATGGCCTCCAGGGCAGCCAGACCAAAGCTTTCCTTTTCGGAGGTCATGATAAAGAGGTCGGCCACGGAGAGCACTTCTTCAACGGCCTCCAGCTTGCCAAGGAACCGGACATCGTCTGAGATTTCAAGCTCCCGGCTCACAATCTCGGCGCTCACCCGTTCCGGTCCGTCGCCGATCATCAGCAACTTTGCAGGTACTTCCTTTCTGACGCGCGCAAAGACACGCAGCACATCGTTTATCCGTTTTACTTTCCGGAAGTTCGATATATGAACAATGAGTGCTTCGCCATGGGGACAGATCGCCTTCTTGAAGTGGTCTTTCTTCATCTTCCGGAACTTCTCCATGTCGACGAAGTTGGGTATCACTTCGATCTCCTGCGTGATCTTGAAGTACTGCAGCGTTTCCCGTTTGAGGTCTTCCGACACCGCCGTCACCCCGTCTGACTCATTAATACTGAAGGTGACAACCGGCGCATACGAAGCGTCCTTGCCTACGAGAGTGATATCCGTGCCGTGCAATGTAGTCACGACTGGAATAATCGTATTCTCGGTTCTCAAAATCTGCCGCGCGAGGTAAGCGGCAGATGCGTGAGGAATTGCATAGTGCACATGCAGCAAGTCGAGCCTTTCGTTCTTGACGACGCTGACCATCTTGCTGGCAAGTGCAGTCTCGTACGGTGGATATTCAAATAGTGGATACGTTCTGAAATCCACCTCGTGGTAGAACAGATTCTCGTTGAGAAAGTCCAGCCGGCTTGGCTGTGAATACGTAATAAAATGAATTTCGTGACCTTTCTTGGCCAGGGCTTTGCCCAACTCAGTTGCTACGACGCCGCTTCCTCCAAACGTAGGATAGCAGACGATACCGATCCTCTTGGGATTCACTTCAAATTGCTGTTTAACGTTTCAAGCTGTGTACGGTGCGCCAACGGCATACCTGCGTCATGAACCGGTCGCGTTTTAGTACAGTAGCTGAATATAGACTGGTAAATGACGTCCTGAATCCGGGAACGGATATTCAGGCTTAAAAGTTTATTGTTGGTCATTTTGGGATGTACCCGGTTCGAC
>Ga0207873_1000470_pt1 | contig 44506 bp, 38 predicted proteins | sample BGWIniCompost_FD_187373 | JGI IMG/M metagenome (GOLD analysis project Ga0207873, IMG submission 187373) | Cellulose adapted compost microbial communities from Newby Island Compost Facility, Milpitas, CA, USA - BGW Initial Compost (SPAdes)... ... | reverse complement strand
GCATGCGCTTCTATCCCGACCGCCCGCCGTCCATCGAGCCCCTGGTAGCCGACCTGGAGTTCTGGCAGAACGCTGCGCCGGTCAACCCCGCCGAGGACGGGCTCATGCCCCTGGCGCTGCGCCTGTACGGGCACATGGAAGAGCGGCTGCAGGCCGAAGGGCTGGGCATCCGTATGGTGGCTGCTCGCGGCCCACTGACCGCCGCATCCTGGCTCACCGGCATCACGCCGCTCATGGAAGGCATGATCACCCAGCCAGAGGTGGTCAACCGGCTGCTGGAAACGGTCACCACCTCGCTGATCCGCTGGCTGGAAGCCCAGCTCGAGACCCTCAAGCACCCGGAGGGCATCCTGCTGCTGGACGACCTGGTTGGTATGGTCTCACGGCGCACCTATAACAACATGGTGGAGCCGCATCTGAAGCGCCTGTTCGAGCATTTCTCCGGCCTGCTGCGGGTGTATCACAACGACACACCCTGCCCGCACCTGCTGGAAAGCCTCTCGCAGGCCGGGTTCGACGTCTTCAATTTCAGCCACGAGATGGATATCGCCCTGGTTAAAGAAAAGATGGGTGACCGTGTGGCGCTGATGGGCAACGTTGCCCCGCTCGACCTGGGTGTACGCGGCAGTGCCGAAGACGTTTATCGTGCGGGGCTGGAATGCCTGGAGAAAGCCGCACCCGGAGGCGGCATGATCCTGTCATTTGGCGGCGGCGTCTCACCTGGCACACCACCCGAAAACATCGATGCCCTGGTTAATGCGGCTAAAGAATGGAATAATCGTATATGAGAGTTATAGACAACCGTTTTCAAGACCTCTTTTTCGATCCCGATCCCGCACAGCGTGAGCTGGCGCGCCAGCTCTACACATCCGCAGCGGGCTTACCCATCGTCAGCCCGCACGGACACGTAGATCCCTGGCTGTTTGTGGATGAGAACGCCAGCTTCGGCTCGCCGGCCCAGCTGCTGATCATCCCCGATCACTACGTGTACCGCATGCTGTACTCGCAGGGGATCCCGCTTGAAGCGCTGGGCGTGCCCCGACTGGACGGCGGCCCGGTGGAACAGGACCCGCGCAAAATCTGGCAGTTGTTTGCCGACCATTTTTATCTCTTCCGCGGCACGCCCACCGGCATCTGGCTGACGCTGGAGCTGCGCCAGGTGTTCGGCTGCCAGCAGCCGCTCAACAGCGCCACAGCCCAGGAGATTTACGATCAGATCGAGGCCCAGCTGTCCAGCCCTGAGTTCCGGCCGCGGCGCCTGTTTGAACGCTTCAACATCGAGGTGCTGTGCACCACAGACCCGGCCTGGGACCGCCTGGAAGCCCACCAGGCCATCCGCGCCTCGGGCTGGAAAGGGAACATCCGGCCAACCTTCCGCCCGGACGGCGTGGTGAACCTGGATGCACCCGGCTGGCGGGCAAATATTGATCGCCTGAGTGAAGCCAGCGGCGTCGAAGTCAGCTCATACGCCAGCTTTATCCAGGCGCTGGAAAAACAGCGCGCCCATTTCAAAGCGCTGGGCGCCACGGCCACAGACCACGCGGCGCTTACCCCGCGTACAGAAGTCCTTGAAGCTGCTGAAGCCGAAGCCATCTTCCAGCGCGCCCTGAAAGGCGCCGCGCGGCCGGAGGACGCGCCGCGCTTCACAGCCCATATGCTGGTGGAAATGGCGCGCATGAGCGTGGAGGACGGCCTGGTGATGCAGATTCACCCCGGTTCTCTGCGCAACCATAACCCGCTCGTCTTCAATGGATTCGGCCTGGATAAAGGTGCGGATATTCCCATCGCCGTGGAGTTCACCCGGGCGCTGCAGCCGCTCCTTGAGCGCTTTGGCAACGATCCGCGCCTGCGCCTGATCCTGTTCACGCTGGACGAGAGCACCTATGCCCGCGAACTGGCGCCCCTGGCCGGGCATTACCCGTCAGTATTTCTCGGTCCGCCCTGGTGGTTCCACGACAGCCCCAACGGCATGCGCCGCTATTTTGACCAGGTGATCGAAACCGCCGGGCTGTACAACACCACAGGGTTCAACGACGACACCCGCGCCTTCCCGTCCATCCCCGCGCGCCATGATGTCTGGCGGCGGGTGAGCGCCGACTGGCTGGCAGGCCTGGTGATACACGGCCTGATCAGCCTGGAAGAAGCTGCGGAGATGATGGTTGACCTTGCCGTTGGCCTGGCCCGCAGAGCTTACCGGTTGGAGCCTCAATCATGACCTCAACACCCATCTCCTCAATCCCCAATATTCGCGTGTATCCCCGTTCCATCCATTCGGGAAACCTGATACCTGCGGACAACGAGGGGGCGCCCGCTGTACCCGTCACCTGTTTCCTGGCTCAGAACGAGGCCGGCGAGCACATCTTAGGGGTACGCAGCGATTCCGGCGCTCCGCTGCCCTTTACTGAACCCCTCTTTGTCAGTGGTGAGGATCAATTCTTCGCCGCAAACGAGGAAAACGCCGCCATTCTACGCCGCATCTTCCCCTGGCTCAACCCCGCGCCGCTGGAGCCGGCCGGAATGCCTTCATTTGGCTTCGGAGACCGGTTGGGCCTGGCGACCCCTGGCCACATCCAGGCGCTGCGGGCTGCCGGATCGTCTCCGGTGATCGCTCCGGTGTTCGCCCAGCAGTCGGTGCGCGAGAACACACGCACCGGGCGGACGCCGCAGCAGGTGCTGGATGAGGCCATGTGGGGCGTCTTCCAGGAAGGCTGGCATTCCCCCTGGGGGGCGGATGCCGACCACCTCAAGCAGCTTTCAGACCTAGAGCCTTTCGTAAAGGCTGGATATTCCTTTTACACCGTCGACCCGGGAGAGCATGTAGACCCGGCTGCGGACAGCGACACGCCGGAGATACTGCGGGAAAAAATCGCAGCCCAGCCCTGGAGCGACATCGATATCCAGCCTATCAGCGCCGATGAACTGGCAAGCAGCTTCCAGCGCTTCTGTTCGTCCGCCAAGCTGGAATGCGATCCCCAGATGTTGAAGACCGCTGCGCTGCGGGCAATGGCAAAGTACGGGCGGGCCGTGCTGCATATTACCAAAATGTACCGGGCCCTGCAGGACCTCAAACCAGACGGCTTCGATTTTGAGGCCTCGGTGGATGAAACCGATTCGCCCACCACGGTGTTCGAGCATTTCTACATTGCCAGCGAACTGCGCCGCCTGGGCGTTCGCTTCACGAGCCTGGCGCCGCGCTTGACCGGCCGCTTTGAGAAAGGTGTGGACTACATCGGTGACCTGCAGGCACTTGAAGCGGAGCTCCAGCAGCACGTGGCGGTGATGATAGCAGTCGGCGGCTACAAGCTCAGTCTGCATTCCGGATCCGACAAATTCAGCCTGTATCCCCTGTTCGCACGCCGCGCCGGCACGTCGGTGCATGTCAAAACTGCCGGTACGAGCTATCTGGAAGCGCTGCGTGTAACGGCCAGCTATGACCCGGACCTGTTCCGCGAGATCCTGGCCCTGGCTCGCCGGCGCTATGCAGTGGACCGCCAGTCGTACCACGTTTCGGCATTAGAGGAACGCCTGCCCGAACCGGAAGGCCTCGCGGACGACGCTTTGCCCGGCCTGCTGGATGACTTCCACGTACGCCAGGCCCTGCACGTCACATTCGGCTCTGCTCTGGCCCAATACGGGGCTGCGCTCAAAGATCTGCTGCGCGCCAGGCCCGAAGCGTATGAACAGGTGCTGCTGGCGCATTTCAAACGTCATTTAGATCCGCTTCTGGACTTATAGCATCACTGGAGTTGTCAATCATGTATCTGGATGAGTTGTTTTCCGTCGATGGTTTGACCGCAGCCGTAACCGGCGGTGGTGGGGTGCTCTGTTCGACCATGGCTGAGGCGCTGGCCTGTGCTGGGGTTCGCGTGGCTGTGCTCGACCTGCGTCTGGATATGGCCCAGGCTGTTGCCAGCCGCATACAACAAGCAGGTGGACAGGCGATCGCCGTCGAGTGCAATGTCCTGGATAAAGCCAGCATCGTGCAGGCCGCAGATGCGGTGGAGAAAGCCTTCGGGCCGGTCGACATTCTCATCAACGGCGCCGGGGGCAACAAACCGCAGGCCACCACCAGCCCGGACCTGAGCTTTTTCGACCTGCCGGCGGACGCAGCCCAGTGGGTCTTCAACCTGAATTTCATCGGCACCCTGCTGCCCTGCCAGGTTTTTGGTAAAGGAATGGCTGCCAGGGGACACGGCAGTATTCTCAATATCTCTTCGATGAACGCCTTCCGCCCGCTGACGCGCGTCCCTGCCTATTCAGCAGCCAAAGCATCCGTCAGCAACTTCACGCAGTGGCTGGCCGTACACCTGGCCCAGGAATACTCTCCGGGCATCCGTGTCAACGCCCTGGCACCCGGTTTCTTTCTGACCGAGCAGAACCGCTTCCTGCTCACCGATCGCGACAGCGGCGCACTGACAGAGCGCGGCCAGAAGATTATCGATCACACTCCGATGCAGCGCTTTGGAACGCCCGAAGACCTGATCGGCGCCATGTTCTACCTGTTATCGCCCGCCGCGAAGTTTGTCACCGGCGTCGTCCTTCCGGTGGATGGTGGTTTTTCTGCTTACAGCGGCGTTTAGCTCCATAGTGAATCAGAGCAAAGGAGTGAACCCGATGCACATTCCCCAGATTGGTGAAGATACCCAACTCCTGAGCGGCTACGGAAGTCCCCAGCGGCTGCTGGCTCCTTCTGAAATCGAGGCGATCGTGGCCAGCGGATTAAGCCGCCTGGATCTGGACGGGCGCAGGGTGCTGGTTATCATCCCAGACCACACGCGCACCATGCCGCTGCCCCTCTTTTTCCGCCTGCTCACCCAGGAGCTGTCGGGGCGCGCTGCCGCTCTCGATTTTCTTGTTGCACTGGGGACTCACCCCCCGATGAGCGAGGTTGAGCTCTGCAGGCTGGTGGGGATCACTCCCGAACAGCTTGCTGGCCCTTACCGGCATATTCACCTGATCAACCATGCCTGGAGTGATCCCCAGGCGCTGGTCACCCTGGGGGTGATCCCCCGCGAAGAGATTGAGAGCATCACCGGCGGGCTGCTGAGTGTCGAAGTGCCGGTGCGCCTGAATCGCCTGGTGCTGGAATACGACCACATCCTGATCTGCGGCCCGGTGTTCCCTCACGAAGTGGTGGGGTTCTCGGGTGGCAACAAGTACTTCTTCCCGGGCATCGCGGGGCGTGAAATCATCGACATCACCCACTGGCTGGGAGCGCTGATCACTTCTTACAGTATGATCGGCACCCGCGACACGCCGGTGCGCAAGGTCATCGACCGTGCTGCAGCCTTCATCGACCGCCCCCGCCACGCGTTCTGCTCGGTGGTTAAGCCGGAAGGGGTTTACGGGGTGTTCGCCGGCACACCAGAAGCGGCGTTTTCAGCCGCCGCAGACCTGTCAGCCCAAATTCACATCCGCTGGGTAGAACGTCCCTTCAAGCAGGTGCTCTCCGTGCTGCCCGAAATGTACGATGAGATCTGGACCGGCGCCAAAGGAATGTACAAGCTGGAGCCCGTGGTGGCTGATAACGGCGAACTGATCATCTATGCACCCCATATTCGCGAGTTCAGCGTCGTGCACGGAAGGATTATTCGCCAGATCGGTTACCATGTACGCGATTACTTCGTCAAACAGTGGGACCGCTTCAAAGACCTGCCCTGGGGCGTGCTGGCCCACTCCACACACCTGCGCGGCGTGGGCACCTACGATGCCGAGGCAGGCGTGGAGCAGCCCCGCATCCAGGTCACCCTGGCGACCGGGATCCCCGAAGCCGAGTGCCGCGCGGTTAACCTGGGCTACCGCGACCCGGCGAGCATTGACCCCCGGGAGTGGGCGAACCGTGAAGACGAGGGCATCCTGCTGGTTCCCCATGCCGGGGAAGTGCTGTATCGATTACAGCCGTGACGAACAGGCCCGGTGATCCACAGCCGCCGGGTATATCCATGCAATTGGAGATGCTATGAGCGCAAATAAGGTCACCCAGAAAGCAAATTTCGGTTTTGTCGGCCTGGGCGTGATGGGCAAGATGCTGGCCCTCAACATGCAGCGCCACGGGTTCCGTGTGGCCGGTTATGACCTGGACCCGGAGAAAGTGCGCGCCTTTGGCCAGATTGAGACTACCGATCCATCCCTTCCCCCGCTGGTGCCGGCAGCCACGCTGGAAGAATTTATCGCCGTGCTGGAACGCCCCCGCCGCATCATGCTGATGGTGCCGGCCGGGAAACCGGTGGACGCCGCCATCCAGAGCCTGAAGCCGGTGCTCGAACCCGGCGATCTGCTGATCGACGGCGGCAACACCTTCTTTATGGACACAGAGCGCCGTTCCGCCGAGCTGGAGGCCCTGGGAATCATCTACATCGGCACCGGGGTAAGCGGCGGCGAACAGGGTGCGCTCTGGGGGCCGTCCATCATGCCCGGCGGGCAGCCGCAGGCCTGGGAGCTGGTCAAACCGATCTTCGAAGCCATCGCCGCTAAAGTCAACGGCGAGCCCTGCGTGACCCATATCGGGCCGCGCGGCGCCGGTCATTACGTCAAGATGGTCCACAACGGCATCGAATACGGTGATATGCAGTTGATCGCCGAGGCTTACGACCTGCTCAAACGCGGGCTGGGCCTGAGCAACACGCAGCTGGCTGGCATCTTCGCCGAGTGGAACCAGGGCGAGCTGGAATCGTATCTGATCGAGATCACGGCCGACATCTTCACCCGCCGCGATCCGGAAACCGGCCAGGCGATCGTCGACCTCATCCTGGATGAGGCGCAGCAAAAAGGGACCGGAAAATGGACCTCTCAAAATGCCCTGGACCTGGGCGCACCCACTCCGACCATCAACGCGGCCGTGGAATCGCGCATTCTATCGGCTTATAAAGCGGAACGGGTGGCTGCATCAGAGGTCCTCAGCGGACCGGACCCCGTAAAGGTCCCTGGCCCCGCCGAAAGTGCTGCTTTTATCAATCAGGTGCGCGATGCCCTGTACGCAGCCAAAATCTGTTCGTATGCCCAGGGCTTTGCCCTGATGCGCCTGGCCAGCCAGGAATACGGTTACGACCTGAACTACAGTGAAATCGCCCGCATCTGGCGCGGCGGCTGCATCATTCGAGCCCGCTTCCTGAACGATATCCGTGAGGCGTTCACCCGCCGTCCGGATCTGCCCAATCTGATGATCGACCCCGTTTTTGCCCGGGCTTTAAACGAGCGCCAGGCTGCACTGCGCAGGGTGGTTGCTTTTGCTGCCGAAAGCGGCATTCCTGCACTGGCCTTCAGCTCCGCGCTGGCATATTTTGACGCCTACCGCAGTGCGCGCCTGCCGGCCAACCTGACGCAGGCGCAGCGTGATTATTTCGGAGCGCACACCTACCGCCGGATCGATCGCGAAGGCAGTTTTCATACTGACTGGACACAACCATAACACGTACTGGAGGAAAACATGGATTCCGGACTTAACTTACTCCCCCAGGCAGACCTGGACCTTCTTTCCATCGGCGCGCTGGTACACCGGCTGGATCCCGGTGTTATCCCATTCCGCAAAGCGACCGAGTGTAAGATCCACGTCAGCGGTGGAGAATTTAATGTCGCTGCCAACCTGGCCGACTGCTTTCGCCTGAAGACGGGTATCGCCACCGCCATGGTCAACTATCCCATTGGCGATCTGATTGCCGAACGGGTCAGGGCCATGGGAGTCCGGCCGTATTACAAGTATTTCGAGCACAACGGCGTCAACGGACCCAACATGGCCACCGTATATTCAGACCGGGGTTTTGGTGTGCGCGCGCCGGTGGTCTTTTACAACCGCAGCAACGAAGCGGCCGCGCTGCTCAAGCCAGGCGACTTTGACTGGGAGGCGATTTTTGCCGGTGGTGTACGCTGGGTGCACAGCGGCGGCATCTTCGCCGCGCTTTCCGAGACCACCGGAGAGGTCATTATCGAAGGGATGAAAGCCGCCAAAGCGGCAGGGGCAGTCACATCCTTCGACCTGAACTACCGCGCCAAGCTGTGGAACATCTGGGGCGGCCAGGAGAAGGCGGTTTCGATCATTCGACGCATTGTCGAGCACGTGGATGTGCTGGTGGGCAATGAGGAAGACCTGCAGCTCGGGCTGGGCATCCCCGGCCCGGATGTGACCACGACCTCCAAACTGGACCCGAGCAAGTTCTTCGGCATGATCGATCAGGTGGTGGAAAAGTACCCCAACATCAAGGTGGTGGCAACGACGCTGCGCGAAGTCCATTCGACGAACCACCACAGCTGGGGAGCTGTGGCCTGGATCAACGGCAGCACCTATGTCTCTCCCACCTGCGAACTGCATATTTACGACCGGGTGGGCGGCGGTGATGGGTTTGCATCCGGCTTCTTCTACGGTCTGCTGACCGGCGAGCCCCCACAGGTAGCTGTGAACCTGGGCTGGGCGCACGGCGCTCTGCTGACCACCTTCCCGGGCGATACCACCATGGCCACGGTTGAGCAGGTTCGCGCCTTCGCCAAAGGCGGATCGGCGCGCATCCAGCGCTAGCCAGAGACCTGTCCAAATATTGAAGGGCTGCCCTCTTTGGGCAGCCCTTATGTTATCCGCCGCTCGCGCACGAACTCAGACTTCCATACTCCGGATGAGATGAGCCAGTGTCTCGCGATCCAGGTGAGGCGCCAGCTTGACGACTACCTTCGCGGGCAGCGGCCCGGAAGGCAGGTTGAGGATCATCCGCTTGAGGCTGACCTCATCCAGAAACGGCGCCAGGTCCACCAGATGTTCGGCGCGAAGCTCATCCTGCGCGATCTGGGCTGCGATTTGTTCCAGCGCACGCTGGCTCAGGAAAGGAGCCAGCGCCATGATCCGCGAAAGATCGGGATCCTCGAGAAGCAGATCGAGAGCCAGCCGGTCTACAGCCTCCTCGCTCAGGTGAGGGGCCAGTGCAGCCAGCACATCCTTATCCACGCTGCCCGCCGGCTGGCTGGCGACCAGCCTCTCCAGGGTTTCTTCGCCTAAGAAAGGCGCCAGGGCAATCACCTGCCGGATGTCCATGCCCTCTGCCAGACCCTGATCGACCAGGCGGGACAGCGTCTCCTCACTTAAGTGTGGAGCCAGTCCGGTGAGGAAACGCGAATCCAGAGTGGATACATCCAGTCTCGAGATCAGCGTGTCGAGCAGTTCTTCGTCCAGGAAAGGCGCCAGCGCCGCCAGCTGCTCGGGCGTGAAACGGTATGAATGCATTTCCCCAATCGCCTGCTCCATCTGGCTTGGGCGCAGCAGCGGGCCGGCATCGATCAGGGCTTCCACACCGGCGGTATCCTCCAGCGCCAGACGGGCGGCCTGCCGTGGGTTTCCCTGTGCGAGCTGTTCGAGCACCTGGCTCGCTGCGACCTGCGAGCGGCGGGTGGCCTCCCCGGGCAGCTCCCCGTACAGCAGCGCATCGATGCTGATATCGAACAGGTGGGCCAGCTCTGCCAGAAGCGCGATATCCGGGAAAGAGTCTCCCGTCTCCCATCGTGAGACAGCCTGTGGGGTGATGTGCAGCCTTTCGGCCAGTTCAAGCTGTGTCCAATCTTTTTCCCGGCGCAGCCGTGCGATCAGTGCGCCGGTCTTGCGTGAGTCGAGTTGCATACTGCCTCCATTTCTTGATCGTTCAGCCCCCAGCTGCTGGTTGCTGTCCAAACTTTAGCACGCCGCACAGGAAAAATCAATCAACCGTTCGTTGAGTCGCCCGATTTCTGGACTCAACCTGCAGTTGAGCGCAGCCAGACAGATCGGACCTGCAGCAGGTGAAATTGAGCAGCCAGTGAAGACGATAAAACCCTGCCAGACCGGCAGGGTTTCTGGTAAATCCTAATAATGCAGAGATTATGCAGACCGGAAGAGGCTGCTGCGTTTATCGGGCCTGTGTTCGTGCCTGGAGCCGGTGGTAGACCCACAGGATGAGCGCGTTGTGCATCCTGTGCAGGCTGAGGAGCAGCGGCGACTGAACGTAGCGGCGGGCAATGAGAAGCTGCTCTTCGAACTGGCGCACCGCTCCGGTCCCCCCCTTGGATTTCGAGTGCACGCGGAAATGGGCCAGATCTTCATTGAGCACGTATAATGGATACTGCTTCCCGATGCGCAGCCAGTACTCATAATCCATGGCGTAATTCCAGTGCTCAGAGAAGTACCCCACCTGTTCCACGACCTGGCGCGTCCAGAAAGTAGCCGGCTGTGAGATGTAATTTAATATCGCCAGCACCAGCCGGCTGCGGGTGGATAGCCACAAATTTTTATACAGCGTAATCGACCGCCGCACCTCATTCCCGTTTTCATCCACCATGCGGCAGCGGCCGGTCAGCCAGTGCGCCTGGGGGTGAGCCCAGAAGAAGTATCCGACCTTCTGCAGCGCCCCCGGCGCCAGCAGGTCGTCCGAGTTCAGATAACACAGAATCTCTCCGCTGGCCATGTGCAGCCCTTTATTAATAGCATGCGACTGGCCCCGATCTGGCTCGCTCACGTACTGCAGCTGGCCTTTATAGCGCTCAAGCACCTCCAGGGTGCAGTCCGTCGAACCGCCGTCCATCACCAGGTATTCCAGGTTCGGATAGCCCTGATCGAGGACCGACCGGATGGTCTGTTCGATGAATTCCCCCTGATTGAATGAAGGGGTGATTACGGTAATGCGTGGAAGACCGGTCATTGGATTTCGGGGCAGTTGTTGATCAGGATTTACTTACGGCGGATTTCGTCCTGCAGTTCCAGAATAAGCCCGCGCACCGAATGCAGGATGAACCCTACCGCCAGGAGCAAGCTGCCAAGGATGGTGAGCAGGACGCTGATCATGGCATAACCGACCGCCAGCTCCAGCTTCTTGCGGTAGATATCCACAACCACACCGCCCCAGATCAGACCGGCCAGCAGGATGGTGAACCCGATCACGCTGAAGAAAAGCAGCGGGCGGTACTGACCGATCAGGCGCAGGATGCCGTTTAACACCATCACCCCGTGCACGATAACGCTGCGCTTCGGCCTGTCCGGATATTTAATGGTGACCGGAACCTCCTCTGTCCGCAGCCCGTGCTGTTTGACCAGGAACTGCATTTCCGATTCCACCGAAAAACCGCTGGACTGAAAAGAGATCACCTCCAGCGCCCGGGGAGAAAAGGCGCGAAAGCCGCTCTGCGAATCGCTGGAGGTCACGCCCGATGCCGCGCTCGTGAGCAGGTTAAAAGCCCAGTGGCCCCAGATGCGGTGCCGGGGAGTCTCTGTGCTGGCGTTCAGGTAGCGCGAGCCGATCACGATATCCGCCTGGCCCTTCAAAATGGGAGCAGCGATGCGCTCGATCTCTGCGGGTGAGTGCTGTCCATCGGCATCCAGTGTGACGACGGCATCCGGATGCTGGGCCAGGGCCGCCCGCAGCGCGGTGTTCAAAGCCGCGCCTTTGCCGCGGTTCTCCTGATGGCAGATCACCTGAGCGCCGGCCAGCTGCGCCAGATGGGCGGTGTCATCCGTCGAGCCGTCATCCACGACGATCACCGTTCGGCAGTACTGCCGGGTGCTGAGGACCATACTGCCGATAAATCGCCCTTCATTATAGGCCGGGATCACCGCAATGACGTTGTAGGCTGACAGGTCAATCTGCGCGTCTTCTCCGGCAGCTTTGGATAAGGACAGAGTACCATTCACTGCTTATTTCCCTTATTCGAACATCTCAAGGTGAGGCGCAGCTCCACTGCTCCACCTGCTGGCCCACCAGGATATCTCCGGGCTCGTCGAGGAACGCAACCAGATACGCCTGCAGATAGCCCTCCTCCAGATCTTCGCCGATTCTGCAGCCCATCACAAAGACATCCGCAGCGTTCGGAAAATATTCCGGGGCCTTCCTGAGCGGCAGGATGACCTGCACCTTGTCGGGGGCCAGCATAAAGCCCAGACGGGGATAATCTCTCACCAGGTACACCGGCCAGCGAACAGACAGCTCGCCGCGGTTCGCCGGGTAGTGGCGGGGATAGAGCGCGCGCCCGATGTACGCCTCAGCGCCATCTTCGGCCAGCATCCGCTCGAGCGCGTCCCGGTCAATGCCGGCTGCGGCCAGCAGGCCTTCTTCGTCGAGATCATCTATGACCGCTTCCACGGTCAGGCCTGCGTAGCGATCCTCTATTACACGCTCGGCAACCGGCAGCGAGGCGGTGAACAGGAAGAACAGCGCCCCCGCCAGAGCCACCGTCTTCCAGGGGAACCCTGTTTCTCCGGGCAGAGGAGCCGGGACAGTCTCCACGCCAGGGGCTGCTGCGGGGATGCGCCGGTTGCTGAAGAGCATCCCGACCCAGAAAAGAACCTGTACCAGCCCAACCGTATAGAACAGCATTCCCACCCAATCGACTGGCAGGTTGAAGCGCCAGCCCGAAAGCCGTGTGCCGGCGTTGCCCCAATTGTAAAGGAAAGCGATCAGCAGCGGGGCGACTGCAGCCATGCGCGCCTGTTCCCAGCTTACCGCCACGCCCAGGCCCACCAGCAGCAGGGTTACGGTCACCGGGAGCCAGATGGCTGAGAAATCCATGTCCCATTCACCGCTCCAGTACGGGACGCTTCTCACATAGGAGTTGACCGAGCAGCACTGCTCCCAGAAAGAGAGCCAGAACAGGCCCGAGCAGGGGTTGTAGGCCGCGCCGCCAAAAGCTGCCGGCAGCGGATACGATGTGGGCAGGACAAAGAGGCTGGCAATATGATTGTTCACATAATGCCCGCTGATGACGTTGAATGTCCGCAGCGGTTGGGCCAGCAAGCCGTCCAGGATCAGCTCTCGCCGGCGCCCGTCGTATTCCGCTCTCGTCTCACCCGGCTGGGGCGCTACATCTTCAGCGATAAAGTCGTCGAAGCGGAAAATCACACCGGACGGTTCGGGGTCGGAGAGCACCGAGTTGACCGTCGTCAGAGAGCGGATATTCCACGGCAGCAGACTGGCTGCCATCCCGGCCACCAGCAGCAGGCTGCCCTGCAGCCAGAGCGCCGGCCTGCGGCGGAACGCGAGCCAGCCCAGCACCGGCAGGACCGGCAGAATCAAAACGATCTGGGTGCGCACCAGCAGACAGATCCCCAGGAACCCGCCTGCCAGGAAGGGGGAGGCTTTCTTCTCCTGCGGGGCTTTCAACCAGGCAGCCGTAAACAGACAGAAGAGAATGACGCCCAGTTGAGCCGGCAGGTCCGACATGTACATTTTTGAGTTGGATACGTCGATCTGGCCGGCAAGCTGCAGGGAGTTCATCTCGTGGAAGATAGACAGCAGGCCCACCAGGATCCCCGACAGGCGGTGGTGAAGGGTCTTCCCCAGCAGATAAAGCAGGGGCGAGATGAGCGCCAGGACCATGACCTGCCATTTGATCACACTCTCGTAGCTGATCCCGCTGACAGCCTGCGCCAGGGCCAGGAAACCCGAATAAACCGGACGGATCACGTCCGGCTCAAAACCCCTGCCCAGCAGCAGCCGCTGGGCAGACATGTCGTAATGGATCGAATCTGAGTAGGGGAAGTACTCCTGCGCCGGCAGCCTGGGTTTGGGGTTAAACCAGCTCGCTTTAAGCGGCTGCGCATTCCACAGCCAGACGGCCCCGGCCCAGAGCAGTAAACAGATTAATGCGTCGACTGCAAATTCCCGGGCCTTCAGGCCGTCCTGCGGCCGCAGCCGCTTCCAGGCCAGGATCACAAGTTTTCCCACAGCAACCAGTACGAACGCCAGGGCCGCGCCCAGCAGCACCTGCGAGGCCAGCAGCGGCACCCCGGGCACGCCCCAGTCCACCGGATCCGGATGCAGCCCGATGCCGGTCAGCGCGATGAGCAGCACGATCAGGAGGATCACACCCAGGGCAACGGCAAAGGTGCGCAAAATCCCCCTTTCAGAGGCAAAGGCGCTCAGGCTGAGACCGTGCCGCAGCACGCGCACGCTGACCAGCGTTTGAATGCCCAGAAGCGCAAACCACAGGAGATGAGGGGTCAGGATATAGACGATGCAGAGCTCAACAAAAGAGCTGGAGATGTTGAAGGAAACGGGCAGAAAGTAAAGCGCGCTGGCGCTGCCCACCGCCAGCAGAAAAACCAGACCCCAGTAAACTGGCTCCCTGGACAGCCAAATGGAAACCCGCTGGACAATGGGAAGGATGCGTGCGGGGTGCTGCCAGGCCAGCCAGGCAAAGCCTGCGCACAGCAGCAGGCTGATAAGAAAAAGAAGAAGGAGCGGGAGAGAAAGGGCAGGAGACCAGGACAGCGGATTGCGGCCGGCGGTCAGCAGTCCAACCGCCATGAGCGCAATCCCTTCGATTACAGCGAGTGAAAAGTACAGCCGAACGATGCGCAGAATGCGTTGACTATCCAAAGTAGTACCTGATCTGAAAGTCAAATCCCGGGAAACCGGCCTGAAATTATATCACAGCGGCCCGGTGACACTGGTCCAGTTCGTGACCATAGGGCAGCGCATCGTTTGGATGCATATCCTGCTGTGGGCGCGCGATCGAGAATGGGGCGCCGTTCACGGGCAGGCTGTTCATCAGGCCGATGTTCGTACCCGTCATTACGGCGGGTTTTGATTATTTGAGCAATACGGAGCGCAAATTTTCATACCCATCTCGGTCGATTTAACAGGCATATTAGCTGTAAAGCAACGGCGCTGCGGCGAGAGCCAGTTTTCCTCTTTCAGGTGAAAGACTCCGAGGAATACAGAGCAGTTCAATTTCTGGGTGTAAGCAGTGGCGATGGAAGTAATAATAAACGATTTAGGGAGCTGCCTGGCGAGGGAATCAGTTGGGGGTGATGGACAGGACCTGTCCATCACCCCCAGAGCTTCAAAAGCAGCAGCCGGCGCCGGATCAGGCGTGCCGCTCGATTGTGAAAGCGCCCATGCGGCAGAACTCGCAGACAGCGACAATGGCGCCGATTCCGGGCAGCGGGGGGAAGTAGCGCCGGAAGCGGCTGAAACCCGGAAGATCCAGAAAACCGGGATCCGGTTCCGGCTCGTAATCCAGAAAAGCCTGCTCCAGGGCATCGGCCAGATTGAGAGCGTCTTCCAGTGTAACTGCACGTACATCTTTTTCACGTAGAGAACTGCCGCCGCGGTCCAGCGGTGCATACTGTTCTCCACCATTTGAAACAGAGCTGGAATCCAGACACCACTCCGGAGATACAGTCCCCATCGGGTTCCAGCCGTATTCTTCAGCCAGTTCCAGAAGACTGAACCAGGCGCTGCTGCTGATGCTGATCGTTTTCCTGGGGTTGTTCAAGTTTCTCAGTCGTAACGCCACAATTAAGTTCTCCTCCGACTTCAGTCTCCCCTCCTCCGTCTTTCGCATACTATGATCGGCGTCCGGCGATCGATTGGGTGATACCCCCGGAACCCTCGCCTTTTCATGAAAAAAAGAAGGAGGGGCCGGGTAAGATACCCGGCCTCACAGCATACCATTGTAACAGGTGATGATATCGGCTGACAACACCAGGAAATTTTTTTACTGATCCCCCGCCTGGGCTGTTCAGTTCGCTGCGGGCCTGTCCCAGTAAACCATCGCAGTACGGATACCCCTGGGCCAGACATAATTCTCGCCGTCAAACGTCAGTTCTTCCTTTAACCGGGAATAAATGTAATCATCGTATTCCGGGTTTTGCTTCAGCCCCAGGCGCTGCTTTACATCCTGCAGTGCATCCTCAAGGCTTTTGCTGGTCCATCCATCCCACAGGCCTTCATTACTAAATAGGACATTAGCATAAATGCCCTTCTGAATCAAGAGGTTATATAGAACAGGAAAATCCGGGCTGTCGAAGGGATGTCCCAGAACCCGGCGCGCAAACTCGGCCATCAGAGCGTCCATTTCAGGCGCGATGACGAGCATAAAGCATGTTTTCAGGGTCTTTTCATTGAGCTGGTCGATGAACGGAGAGATTTCCCTGACGCCGTAAATCGCATGAGCACACAGCGTAAAATCGTGCTGTTCGACCTGCGCGGCGACCTCGGGCCAGTAACCGTGGACGATTTGAATACCGTCCTCCCCTTCGACAATCCCTTCGGCTGCCATTTCTTCCCGCATCACCTCCAGCATCGCAGCCGATGGGTCCACGGCGGTAACTCGCAGACCACATTTGGCGGCCAGGATCGACCAGGCGCCTGTTCCCGCGCCAACATCCAGCAGGCTGGCGCCTTTCTTCTCCGACACCCGGGCCAGGAAGAAATCACGAATGCTGTCTGGTTTCTGCCAGCGTTTGCGAACAGCTTCTGCAAACTTTCGAGCAGACTTCCGCCAGTGATCCTCCTGAGTTTCATCTTTTTCAAGCCAGCGATCGTTCAGGTCAACCAGATCTCTCCAGAAATCGATCCAATCGGGGACACTTTGCATGATACACATCCTTTCATACTGCCGTCTGGTTAACGGGCGGAATACGTGCTCTGATCCCTGACCGCGACAAAGGTCCGCTGGTCAGAGCGGTGAACTTCGATTTCAACGCCATAGGTCTGACTGAGCAGTTCTTCGGACAGCATGTCACTTGACGGCCCGGCAGCGATGACCCGGCCGGCGCGCATCAAGATGACTGAACTGGCCACACCGGGGATCGAGTTTGGGTCGTGGGTGGTAAAAATCATCGTCTTGCCCTGCCGGCTCATGGCTTTCACCAGCTGGAGAATTTGATGCGTGTTGGGAAGGTCCAGGTGCGAGGTGGGCTCATCCAGTAACAGGATGGATGGCTGCTGAACCAGGACGCGCGCAAACGTGACCAGCTGCCGCTCTCCGCCGCTCAGGGTGGTCACCGAACGATGTGCCATATCACCGATACCGAGCTGGGCCAGCGCCTGCACTGCCAGCTCATAATCGCGGTCGTCCGGAAGCTGCAGCAGCTTCAGATACGGAGCCCGACCCATCAATACATATTCCAGCACCGGCAGGTCGAAGCTGAAATCATCCTCCTGGGCAACCAGCCCAATTTCGCGGCTCAGCTCACGACGGGAAAGGTCGTGCTGGTCTTTACCTTTGACAAGAATTTTCCCCCGGGTGGGAGTGAGCAGGCCCAGCAGCAGGTGCAGCAGAGTAGTTTTGCCGGAACCATTCGGCCCTAAGATGGCCGTTACCGAGCCCGGATAAATTTCCAGTGAGACATTCTCCAGCGCATCCACTGAACTGCCCGGGTAGCGAAAAGACATCGCTTGAATGACAATGTCGGCTTCTACAGAACCCATATCCACCGCACTTTATTTGCGCTTTACAGACACGCCGCCACGCAGAAGCAGGAACAGGAATAGCGTAGCGCCAAAGAACGACGTAATGATGCCCAGGGGGATTTCTCCGGATAACACCGTGCGGGCAGCGTTGTCGCCAAGCAGTACAAAAATCCCGCCGAGCAGCATGGATCCCGGCAGTGTCGTCTGGGCATCGGCTCCTAACAGCCGGCGGGTGATATGCGGCACAATCAGCCCCACCCAGCCAACCAGGCCAGCTTTGGACACGATGACTGCGGTCCCGGAAACCGCTGCCAGAAGCAGGACCAATCTCTCCCGGCCGGCGGAGACGCCCAGCGAAAAAATGGTTTCATCGCGCATGGCCAGCAGGTTCAGGCGCCAGCGCATCAGATACATCACCACCAGGCAAATACAGGTGACCGGCAGTATCTGAATGACATCGGGCCAGGTGATGCTCCACAGACCGCCCATCAACCAGAAGGTGATATCGGGGAGCTGTTTGAGTGGGTCGGCCATGTATTTCAAAACACTGCCCCCGGCGGAAAACAGCGCCGAGACGGAAATACCCGCCAGCACCAGTCGTAAAATCCAGTCTCCCAGGCGGATGCGGCGGGCAAAAAAGTAAGATATCCCCAGACCCAGCATAGCGAAAAGTCCAGCGCACAGCTGGATCATCGCCGGTGAACCACCGAGGGCGACAATGGCGAGCGAAGCGCCAAATCCGGCGCCCTGCGAAACACCCAGGAAGCCTGTGTCGACCAGCGGGTTGCGGAACACCATCTGCAGCACTGTGCCCGCAGCCGCCAGCACCATGCCGGTCAGAAAAGCGGCGATGATGCGCGGCAGGCGAATATGCAGCAGCAGCTGCAGCGCCCGCGGATCATTCCAGAAAAGGCTCGGAGGTGTGATAAAGGGGACAGGATAGCGCCCCAGAAGCAGTGACAGTAAAAAAATCAACACCAGCACTGCCAGCAGCGTCCAGCCCCAGCGTTTTTTGCGGTAAGCAATGGTTACATCCGTCAATGTCTTCAGTTCCTTATCCACATTGCAAAGGACAGGTGAATGTGCGGGAATAATGATCAACCCGGATGGAAGGGGGAAAGGTGTTCACCGCTAATGAAATGGCCGTAACTGACCAGAATGAAATACGATCCGTGGCAATCCGGCCAGGCGCATTTGCGTACCTGGCCGGATTGCACTCACAGGCTGGGCATTAGAGCCCTGTTCGGATGGCGGATAGAATTACGTTTTCAATTGTGGCATCGTCCATACCGTACAACGTGCTGTAGAACTCGAATACCTCCTGCCGGATGTCCACATCGGGGAACAGGTCGGGGTGGAGGGTCTTAGCAACCCAGGTGGTGCCCAGGATCCAGCGCACATCGGGGGTATCCCAACCGTAAATATCGGACGGCATCGCATAAAGCTGGTCGTTCTTCACGGCCGAGAGGCCAGCCCACAGCGGATCGGCCTTCAGAGTTTCGAGCAGCTCTACCGGGTCGATGGTGTACCACACGATGACGATGATCTTCTCCGGGTCCCAACTGGTTATCTGTTCGATATTGGTGATGTTCCAGCCTGTCTCGTTGGATACTTCGGGCAGCCAGATGGGGTTCCCGCCGCCGTTCTGCACGTGAATGGTCTGCATCCATCCTGGAGGCGGGACCTGCGAGGCCACTTCTCCGCCGCGGTCCGAGTATTCCACCATCAACACAGTGGGTTTCTCATCTTCTGCCAGTGTCGAGGTCTTCTCAAGGATGCGGTCCAGCTTTTCCTGATAGAACGCCTGGATTTCTTTCGCACGCTCCGGGTTGCCAAAGATGATGCCCAGGTTCTCAATATCGACCACATACTGCTCGGGGGTTTCGAGACCGAGATAGACGGTCGGGATGCCCAGCAGCTCCAGCGAGGCATCGATCTGGCCGGGGGCCAGGCCTTTCATGATCACCAGATCCGGATTGAGCGCAGCCACCTGTTCAGGCCCGGGGTTGGCTTCCAGAACGGGGACCTGATCAAAGCCATCGATAATGGCGCTGAGGAAATCACTGGCCGTTTCGCCGCGCTTCTCAATCCCTGCAACCCGGTCCTTCGCCTCGGGGAACATGTAAGCAGCGTGCAGAGGCATATAGACGCCGCGCCCGATGTACACAATCCGCTCCGGCAGTTTTTCCAGAACCACTTCACGCCCGGCCGCGTCGGTCAGCCTGATCGGCAGGGGTTCTTCAGTAGGATCAGGGGTGGGTTCCTCTGTAGGTGGGGGCGGCGCTTCCGTCTTCGTTGGTTCAACCGGCGCCTGGGTGGGAGGCAGGGTGGCCGTTGCAGGGGGCTCCGTGGGCGGCGCTGCCGTTGGAGCAGCCTGCTGGGCACACCCGGACAGCAGAATTGCAGCCATTAAGGCTGCAGCTAAGAGGAAAGCGGTTATCTTCTTCATATCTCTTCCTTTCATGGTTGTTGGGTTGGACGGTCCTCGATGAATGGGTTGTTCTCAATTTCCTGGTGATAATCGGAAGCAACCTGAAGCAGTAATTCATCACTGATCGGCGCTGCTTCACCACCAACGGCATGGCAGTGGTTGCAGGCATAGTTCAAACCAACATCGGGGTAAACATTCCCCTCAGAATCAACCTGCTCCATACGATTGGCAGCGATCACGGACTGGTGCGTGCGCACATCACCCGTAAAACGCTCGACCACAGCCGAAGCCTTCTTAATCAGGCGCGGCATGTGACAGTCCAGGCATTCAACGTTCATGGGGAAGTGGATAACCACTTTTTGAGCATACGCCTGTTCGGGATGGCAGCTTTCGCAGGTCTGGAGGGTTGTCTCCGCCCCAGAAAAACGAAGGGCGAGAATCCCGGCATGCGGATCATGACATTCGACGCACTCGAGATCGGCATGGCCGGTATCCTCCAGATCGGTATATATCTCATCGTGATGGATCAGACCGGTTTCCGGATCGATGGCCACCGGGTCAGGGCTGCGGTGACAGCGCTCACAAGCCGCCCGCTCCCGGTGGATGGGCATTTTTACTTCTTCCGGAGCCGTGGCCTCAGCATGCTCGCGGCCCGGTCCATGACAGGCCTCGCATTGAACACCCGGCAGTGTTTCGGCATTTGCGTCTTCCCCAGCGCCGCCCGTGGCATGGCAGTTCGCGCAAAGACGGATCTCCACCTGTTCTCCAGACCGGTAAGATTTCCATCCTGCGGGGATGCCAAGCGTGATGTTGGGCAGGTTGTACTGGTTGAGGTAGCCATCAGCCGCAATCTGGTGTGGTGGAGCGGTGATCAGCATGCCCTCCTGGTTCGCTAACATGGCCTGCCAGCGGTAGCCGCCAATGATATAGGACACGTCAGCGTATTCGTACCCTTCAGGAAGCTCCAGCTTCCGGGTATAAGGAGGTAAAGCAGGCTCCCCATTCGAGACAGGGATCATCGCCCAGGCGTGTCCACTGTTCTGGAAAGCAGCATAGATCTCCTCGTGGCATTCCTGACAGGCCTGGCTCCCGATATAAGGACTCACCACCGGAGGGGGAGTCTCAGTGGGCGTAGGGGGGATCGCTGTGGGCGCCGGTTTTGTCGCTGTTGCTGTTGGAAATGGGGTCGGTTGGGCTGCTTGCGACGCTGAACAGCTCGCCAGCCCGCATGCAAAGAGAAGGACAAGAGCCAGGCACCAGAGGCGGAAATTTTGCCTTTCACGCATCCAGTCCGCCTGCTGCCGGAGCTGATCTTCACTGCAGCATAATGACGACATATCATGCCCTCTTTTATCAGTTGTACCTGTACAATTATACATCTATTTTGTGTTTTCGCCAGTTGGGCCATTTCAATTTCGTTGCGCTGAAATTAAAATCCCCACTTTTCAGTTGAAAGCGGGGACCTGCAGCACCACTAGAGGGAGCAAATGAAATCTCCTTTACAGGCCAAATTTGAATAATTTATCCGTTTATAATAACAATACAGATCTGTAAAACATCCGATTATCTGCCGCGGTCGCACAGAGCAATGACCGGACCGGCCTGGTGAGAGTGGTAGAGATGGATGAGCCAACCTTTAAAGACGAAGTAGAACAGGAACCCATTAACGTTCCCCGCGCTGCATTACGCTTCGCCAAAGCGGTGGCCTATCCCAACCTGGATGTGCAGTTGTACATGGACTTGCTGGAGGGTCTGGCGGAATGGAGCCGCAGCCGACTGTCGAAAGTACACGATGTGCGCAAACGCGCCCTGAACCTGGCCGATTTTCTATTCAAACAGCTTGAGATACAGGGGAATACTCGCGATTACAACGATCCGCGCAACAGCTACCTGAACGAGGTGCTGAACCGCCGCCTGGGTATCCCGATCAGCCTGGCCGTGATCTACGTTACAGTAGCACAGCATCTCGATCTCCCGGCGTACGGCATCGGGCTGCCCGGTCATTTCCTGATCAGCATACAGACCCCCGATGGTGACCTGTATATCGATCCTTTCCACAGCGGCGAGCCGCTTTCCATCGAAGACTGCATGCGGCTCGTCGAGCGTACAACTGGGCACCAGGGTCCACTGCAGGAAGAGTGGCTGCAGCCCGTATCCGAGGTCGCCATCCTGACCCGCATGCTGAACAACCTCAGGCAAATCTATATGCGGGCACAGGCCTGGGATATGGCGCTGCGGGTGATTGAACACCTGCGTATCTTACAACCAGACATGCCCGAACTGCTGCGTGATCTGGGGATCATCCACCACAACAGCGGATCCTTACGGCTGGCGCTCGAGTTTTACGAGCAGTATCTGCGCCTCAGACCCAATGCGGCAGACGCAGATCAGGTGAAACACCACCTGGAGAACGCAGCTGCCCGGCTGGCCAGGTTGAATTAATAATTTTTTCTAAAAAGGGTTGGGGGAGGCCGGGTGATCCCCACACCTGGCTGTTCTTCGCATTGAAGGAAACAGCCAGGTGTGGGGAAGAATTTGTCCTGAAACAGCGTGCTGCTACGACGAGATTTCGTCTTCTTTCAGGTCGACACCCAGATACGAGGAGACCACAATATCCACCGGCCAGTGGCGGTGTTCTTCGAACGCGCGCTGCACATCTTCGAGCGCTTTTTTGCGTTCCTCTTTATGGCGCACAAACAACCCTTTAACGACCTGACTTCTTAAGTATTCAACGATTTGCTGGTGCGATCCATCACTGTTATCAAGGGCCTGTTTGACATACTCACGTACAAACCGCCGGTACTGCCCAATATCCATAACTTAATCCTGAACTGCTTTCTTTGCTGTTCGACCGCCTGTATGCGGACTGCTTCGTGGTTATTATACTGAATTACGGCTGCAATAGGGCACCGGCATCTATGCCATACCATCTGGCATGGACTGAGTTGGAACGGGATTGTGCTGATCGATCACGAAAGGGGGACAACGGATGAGGCCTGCAGCCCTTTTGCACCCGATTCCAGAGAAAATTCAACTTTCTGGCCTTTTTCCAGGCGGCGAAAGCCGCTGGTCTGAATTACAGAGTAATGGACGAAGACATCGTCTCCATTTTCACGCCCGATGAATCCATACCCCTTCACAGCGTTGAACCATTTAACAACACCGATCAAACGTTCTGACATGGTTTCTTCTCCATAAGGTATAAATTTTTCGGGCGGCGCCTGACATTCAGCCCCCAAGCCAGTGCCGGCCTTCATATTGGCAGCAAGATTATCACCCCTCAAATTCGCTGTCAAGCCATTTCCCCCGTTCAGCCTCTCCGCACAATCAAACAGGGGCGCCTCACCGGCGCCCCATGGTCACTCTCTGGTTTGATCCCTTGATATCTACCTGCCAAGCCGCTTTCGGAATTCTTCGGTCAGGGCGGGCAGGATTTCATGCAGGTCGCCAACCACGCCGAAGCGAGCATACTTAAAGATCGGCGCTTCGGGATCCTTATTAATGGCCACGATCACCTTACTGGTACGCATGCCCGCCAGATGCTGAATGGCGCCCGAGATCCCACAGGCGATATACAGATCCGGAGAGACCACTTTGCCCGTCTGCCCGACCTGGTGCTGGTAAGGAATATACCCGGCGTCCACCGCAGCCCGGCTGGCGCCGACTGCAGCGTTAAGCACCTGCGCCAGATCGCTGACCAGCTTAAAGCCCTGCTGTGCGCGCCAGATCTCGGCCTGTTTTTCATCCATCCCGTTCGGCGGGGTCAGGTTGGGGTTGTTAGCCACACCCCGGCCGCCGGAGACAATCACAGCCGCATCGGTCAGGGTGACGCCGCCCTCCGCCGGGGCGTAATCCACCACCTTTGTGGCCAGGCTGCTCTCCCCTACTGCCGGCTCCACCGCCTGCGGCGTACCGGAACGGGCCGGATCCGCCTGCGGTTGTTCAAAGGCGCGACCGCGCGTGGTGATCACCACCGGCCGGGCATCGCTGACCGTTCTGGCGATGATCTTGCCGGCATACACCGGGCGTGTGGCGACGATTTTTCCGTCCTGAACCTGCAGGTCGATCACGTCCGGCATCACGCTGCTCTCCAGGTCGATCGCGCACATGGCAGCTGTTTCGCGACCGCGCGTGGTGGTCGGGAAGAGCAGCGCTTCCACCTGCTGGTCCCTGGCTACTCTGGAGACCAGAGCCGAATACGCCTCAGGCCGGTAATCGGACAGGCTGGCGTCATCCGCGTAGAATGCTTCAGCAGCCCCATACTGAAAAGCCTGAGCTGCCGCTTCCTGCGCGCCCGCTCCAACCGCCAGTGCGGCCACCTCGCCGCCCATCTCACCTGCCAGGCGGAGAGCAACGCCCAGAGTCTCCCACGAGACCGGGAGTACCTTTCCTTTATATTGATCGAGGTAAACAAGGAATTTGTTTGCCATCAGAGCACCTTTTCTGCCAGGATCTTGTCGACCAGCTTTGCGGCGATTTCCTGGGGCGTATCCCCTGTGATCATTTCCGTCTTCACTTCGCGCACGGGCGGGTTCTCGACCACCGGCCAGGTTACGTGGCTTTGCGGGGCCTGAATGCCCAGATCAGCGAGGGTCCAGACCGGAATAGTGGCCCGCGAAGCTTTACGGATTCCCATAAAGGAGGGATAGCGCGGCTCGCCGATGTCTTTTAGAACACTGATCACCGCCGGCATTCTGGCTTCGACCACCACGCGGCCTTCCTCCATGGTGCGCTCCACGCGCAGGGTCTTTGCACCGGGGTCAACAGACTGGATCGTCGAGACCGATGTCAGCGCCGGCCAGTCCAGGACGCGCGCTGTCTGGACATGGGTCACGCCCATATCCCCGTCAATGGCCTGCTTTCCGAAGAAAGCCAGGTCCACATCGCCAATTTTCTGGATTGCGGCGGCGAGCACCTTCGCCACAGCCTGACTGTCGGCGCCTTCAAGAGCCGGATCGGAGATGAGAACCGCCTCGCTGCAGCCCATCGCCAGCGCATTTTTCAGGGCTTCTTTCGCCGATTCTCCCCCCACGCTGATCGCTGTGACATCCCCTCCCTGGGCCTCCTTGAGCTGCAGGGCGGCTTCCACAGCGTACTCGTCCCAGGGATTCATCACCAGCGGCGCATCTCCCCAGGATACCTGCCCGTTCTCTGCCACAACCCTGGCAGCGGTATCGGGCACTTGTTTGATGCAGACTACAATCTTCAAGGTGTCCTCCTTCAGTTGTGATGGTCCGGTGAAAGCCCCCTGATGGCTGCAGGCTTACACCAATTGCCACTTTTCCTCATCATAAGCCGGCAGTTCACAGCGCAGGGCGGGATCCTGGCGGTATCCCAGAGCATAGCCGGCCTGAATTAACTGGTGAATTTCGCTGGTCCCTTCGTAAATCACCGCCCCTTTCGCATTGCGCAGATAGCGCTCAACATCGTATTCGTCGCTGTAACCGTACGCGCCGTGGATCTGCAGCGCCTCGGAAGCGGCCTGAAAAGAAGCATCGGTAGCAAACCATTTGGCCAGAGAAGTTTCGCGTGTGTTGCGCAGTCCCCGATTCTTCATCCACCCCACTCGCAGATACAATAGACGCGCTGCGTCATAAGATTGTACCATGCGGGCTATTTTTTGCTGGACCAGTTGGAATTTTCCGATCTTCCGGCCAAAGGCTTCGCGCTCGCTGGCGTATTTCACACTGGCTTCCAGGCAGGCGCGGATCAGTCCGGTGGCCCCGGCGGCGACGGTGTAACGCCCATTGTCCAGACAGGACATGGCAATTTTAAAGCCCTCTCCGGGTTCACCGATCCGGTTTTCAACGGGAACTCGTACATCCTGCATGGCGATCCAGCCGGTCGAACCGGCGCGCACGCCCAGCTTACCGTGAATGTCGCCGCGAGAAACGCCCGGCCGGTCAAGTTCGACCAGGAATGCCGAAAGCCCGTCGTGAGGGTCGGCCGCGTCCGTCTCCGTGCGCGCAAACCAGAGCACATGATCCGCCCTGGTGGCCAGGGAGATCCACATCTTCTCGCCGTTGATCACGTACTCGCTGCCCTTCAGCACGGCCGTGCTGGCGATGCCGGCCACATCCGATCCCGCCCCTGGCTCTGTCAGCCCAAAGCAAGCGATCTTCTCGCCGCGCGCCTGTGGGACTAAAAAGCGCTGCTTCTGCTCCTCTGTCGCCCACTGGAACAGACCCAGGCTGTTGAGCCCGACATGCACCGACATCACTACCCGCAGGCTGGTGTCCACGGCTTCGAGTTCTTCGCAGGCCAATCCCAGGGAGATGTAATCCAGCCCCTGCCCGCCGTATGCAGCCGGCAGACAGATCCCTAAAATCCCTAATTCCCCCATGCGCCGCAGGACAAACGGCGCCATCTCCTGCTTTCGGTCCCACTCTTTGATGACAGGCGCAACCTCCTTCTGGGCGAACTCGCGCACCATCTGCTGCGCCATGCGGTGTTCAGCCTGCAGGGACAAATCCATAACCGTTCTCCACCCTTGTAAGAATTTGTGTATTCTGTACCAATTATAGCGAAATATTCCTGAAGGAACAAACGAAATTTACAGCACGCAAAGCCGGTGCAGACACGCTGCCCGCGCCTTGCGAAACTATCAGAGCCTGCCCTTCTGCGGCTCATATATAATGTAGAGTATGTTCCGCCCCGAACAACTGCGTCCGCTGGGAACCTATCTGCTGCTGGTGATCCTGCTGCCGCTGCTGGAGCTGCCGCCCTTCCAGTATCGCGCGCCGCTGGAGATCCGCGCTGCAGTGGAAGCGCTGCACCGCGGCACTTATCTGGAAGCAGCCGCCCACTTTGCGGCTGCTGCGGAATGGCAGCCCCGGCGGGGGGACCTGTGGGAAGCCGCGGGCATCTACGCCCTGCAGGGCGGCGACCCGCAGCGCAGCGAGATCTATCTTGAACGCGCCGCCCTGATGCAGCCCAGTACGAACATCCTGATCCAACTGGGAGATGCCCGGAAGCAGCAGGGCGATGCGTACGGGGCGATTGAGGCCTGGGAGCAGGCCCTGCAGACCGGAAAAGTACCGTCCGGGCTCTACTGGGACCTGGCCAGCGCTTATCTGGAGCAGCAGGATCTGGCCTCAGCGGCCCGGGTGTTAAAAATGCTGGCCGAACGCGAACCCGGTCAGGCAGAAGTACAATTCCATCTTGGGATGGTTTCCGCCGCATATGAGCCAGAGGCCGCTCTGGCTTATTTATCGCACGCCGCCCGGCTGGATCCCGGCCTTAAGGATGCGGTCAGCAGAATTACCCGCAGCATTACTGCGGCCCGCTTCGCAGACGACCCGGCTTATTCACTGGTCTCTGCAGGCCGGGCGCTGGCCGGACTGGGGGAATGGGACCTGGCGGCAGCGGCTTTCCACCGGGCGGTTCAGATCCGTCCGGATTATGCCGAAGCCTGGGCTTTCCTGGGCGAGGCCCGGCAGCAGGCAGGTATGGACGGGCTGGCTGAGGTGGACAGTCTGCAGGCGCTGCAGACTGCTGTTGAGCTAGACCCCGGCTCGCTGTCCGCGCAGCTCTTCCTGGCCATGTACTGGCAGCGGCAGGGGGAACCCGAAAAGGCCGTGCAGTCCTTACAAGCTGCTCTGCAGCACAACCCGGAACGAGCGATCCTGCTGGCAGAACTGGGAAATGCCCTGGCTGCACAGGGCGACCTGGCTGCAGCTTATGAAGCTTACCAGCAGGCTGCCCGGCAGGCCCCCCAGAACCCTTCCTTTTTTCGTCTGCTGGCTGCTTTCTCTCTGAAATACAACTACCAGCCAGGGGAGGTCGCCCTGCCGGCCGCACGCCGCGCCGTGCTCCTCAACACGCAAGACCCCCAATCGCTCGACATGATGGCCCAGGTCTTGATCCGGCTGAACGACCTGTGCAATGCCGGACGCTTCGCCCGGCGAGCCCTGCAGGTCGACCCGTCGTACGCCCCTGCTCACCTGCATCTGGGCCTGATTTACCGCCTGCAGGGCCAGGAACAACTGGCGCAGCAGGCGTTCGAGCTGGCCCGCAGTCTGGACAAAGGCGGCCCCACCGCCGAACAGGCGGAGCGCCTGCTGCAGTAAGCATCTCCCCGAATCTGCTCGTTATGCTACAATAACTTTTCGTGAGGCCGGTTCCCTTTCTACCGACTCGCCATCCTACCGGGAGCATGGTGCCCACACTTCAGGAATGCGCTGCATGAGAGTTCGCTCTTTTTCCATACTGATCCTTCTCCTGGCACTCACGGCCTGCCAGGTCCTCAACCTGGGGCAGGAGGAGCCCGAACCCGGTGCAGTCCTCTTTCAGGATGACTTTTCACAGCCGACCAGCGGCTGGAACCGGGGCGCAACCACAGAGGGAGAGACCGATTATGCCGGGGGGTTCTACCGCATTTATATCAACCAGGCCTATACCGACATCTGGTCAGGACCCGGGCTGGACTTCAGCGATGTACGGATTGAGGTTGAGGCAGCCAAAGCCAGCGGGCCGGATGACAATCACTTTGGCGTGATCTGCCGGGCTGTGGACAGCAGCCATTTCTATTTCTTTCTGATCAGCAGCGATGGCTATTATGGCATCGGCAGGCGCAGCGGTGAGCAGCAGGATCTGCTGGGCATGGACGGTATGCAGCCGAGTGAAGCCATCCGGCAGGGAGAAGAGACCAATCACATTCGCGCAGACTGTGTAGGGGACCGCCTGACCCTGTATGTCAACGGCACGAAACTGGCCGAAGTGCAGGACCCGGTGTACACCCACGGAGATGTGGGACTGATCGCCGGCTCATTTGCCAGCAGCGGCACAGATATCCACTTTGATCATTTTACAGTTTTGGAACCGGCTTCACGGGATGAACAGGAAGGTTGAGGCCGGTACTCAGGTACAGGTAGACGATGAAGGTATATTTGGACACGGTAGGCTGCCGTCTGAACCAGGCAGAGATTGAGTTTTACGCCCGCCAGTTCCATGCTGCAGGCCACACCCTGGTGGCCGACCCACAGGAGGCGGACCTGGCGGTTGTCAACACCTGCGCGGTGACCAGCGCAGCGGCTGCGGACTCGCGCAAGAAGATTCGCCATATCTCCCGCGCCGGGGTCGATGAGATCATCGCCACCGGATGCTGGTCCACGCTGCGGCCTGAAGACGCCTCGCGTTTACCCGGGGTGCGCCGAGTGGTGCCCAACGCGGAAAAAGACCGCCTGGTGCCTGATTTGCTGCAGATCTCAGAAGAAGTTTTCGACCGCGAAATGCTGGAGCGCGAGCTCATCCCCGGGGCGCGCCTGCGCACACGGGCCTTTATCAAAGTGCAGGATGGCTGTAATAACCGCTGCACTTTCTGCATCACCACCGTGGCGCGCGGCGAAGGGCGCAGCCGCACAATTGCAGCGGTGCTGGAGGATATCCAGGCGGTGCTGCAGCCCGGCGAGCACGGCGAGGAGGCCGCTCAGGAAGTGGTGATCACCGGCGTGCATCTGGGATCCTGGGGGCAGGACCTGGAACCGCAGACCCACCTGAAGGAGCTTGTGACGGCGATCCTGCGTGAAACCGACGTCCCACGGCTGCGGCTCTCTTCGCTGGAGCCCTGGGATCTGGACGAGAGCTTTTTCTCGCTGTGGTCCGATCCCCGTCTTTGCCGGCATCTCCACCTGCCGCTGCAGTCAGGCAGCGCTGCTACCCTGCGCCGTATGGCCCGCAAGACCACCCCCGAATCATTTTCCAGGCTGCTGCAACAGGCGCGCGCGGCCATACCGGATGTTGCCATCACCACCGACATCATCACCGGCTTCCCCGGTGAGACGGATGAAGAGTTCGAGGAGACTCTGGAATATGTGCGCGCCGCGCAGTTCGCCGGCGGCCATGTCTTCACCTATTCCGCTCGCAGCGGCACAGCGGCAGCGCGCATGCCTAACCAGGTGCCATATCCAGTACGCAAAGAGCGCAACGCACGTTTACGCGCCGTACTGGCCGAATCAGCCCGTGCCTATCAGGAAAAACATCTCGGCCAGGTGCTGCCGGTGCTCTGGGAAAGCGCCACCGCTTTGGGGCCGGAAGGCTGGGTGCTCAATGGGCTGACCGATAACTACATAAAAGTGCGCGCTGTCGCCCCGCAGCGCCTGTGGAATCAGATCACGCCGGTGCGCCTGACCGGCTGGTTTGAGGAGGGAATGCAGGGACAGTTAGCGCTGTAAACATCACGAACAGAAAGGAAGCGAGAATGGCCGACTGCATCTTCTGCAAAATCGTTGCCGGGGAAATTCCCAGCGAAATCGTCTTCAAAGACGACCGGGTGACGGCATTTCGGGATATCCATCCGGTCGCACCGACCCACATCTTGATCGTTCCCAATAAACATATTGCTTCCATCAATGAACTGCAGCCGGAAGACGAAGGCCTCATGGGCTATCTCTTCACCGTCGAACGCAAGCTTGCCGAACAGGAAGGCATCGCCCAGTCCGGCTTCCGCTCGATTATCAACACCGGTCCGGACTCCGGCCAGGAGGTCCACCACCTGCACCTGCACCTGATCGGCGGCCAGCGGATGCGCCATCCCATGGGCTGATCTCTATAAGGAGGCTGTTATGAACCGGGTCGTGCGAGAGCGCGAACTCGCCTCCGGGCAGCTGATCCAGCTTGTTCAGGGTGATATCACCGCAGAAACCGTCGACGCCATCGTCAATGCGGCCAACAGCCACCTGCAGCACGGCGGTGGAGTGGCGGCAGCCATTGTCCGCAGGGGCGGCCATCAGATCCAGGCGGAAAGCGATGAATGGGTGCGCAGACACGGACCGGTGAGTCATGACTCCCCGGCCTACACCGGAGCCGGCAGCCTCCCCTGCCGCTATGTTATTCACGCCGTGGGTCCGGTCTGGCGCCCCGGAGCCGAGCAGGAAGCGGACCAGGCCTTACGCGCTGCGGTGACGGGCTCGCTGCGGGTGGCTGAAGAACTGAACCTGACCTCCATCGCTCTGCCCGCCATCTCAACTGGCATTTTTGGCTTCCCGAAAGAACGCGCCGCCCGCCTGATCCTGTCTGCCATGGAGGCTTATTTCCAGGAACACCCGGAGGGCAGCCTGAAGCAGGTGCGGGTGACCCTGTTCGACCAGCCCACGCTGCAGGCCTTTCTGGATGTCTGGACAGATATACAGCCAACGGCCTGATCCGACCCGAACCTTTTTCATGATCACATCAACGCAGAACCCAAAAATCAAATGGGTGCGCCTCATCCAGTCCCAGAGCCGGGCACGCCGGGAGGAGCAGTCCTTCGCTGTTGAGGGCGTGCGCCTTGTGGAGGAGGCCGCCGCATCCGGATGGCCCGCCCGGCTGGTGCTGCACACTGAGGACCTGAGCCTCCGCGGCCGGCAGGCCGTGGAGCGGCTGGCGGCTGCCGGCGCAGAGGTCGAAATGGTGAGCGAGAATGTGCTGCGCTCCGCCAGCGATACCCAGAACCCGCAGGACATCCTGGCCGTGCTGGAGATGCAGACGCTTCCACTGCCACCCAGGCCGGATTTTCTGTTCATCCCCGATCAGGTGCGCGACCCTGGCAACCTGGGGACTATGCTGCGCACTGCCGCGGCGGTCGGAGCGCACGGCGTGCTGCTCACGCCCGGCAGTGTTGATCCCTACTCCCCCAAGGTGCTGCGGTCCGCCATGGGGGCCCACTTCCGCCTGCCTATTCACGCACTGTCGTGGGAGGAGATCCGCTCCCTGGTACAGGCCGCGGGGCTGCAGGTTTATCTGGCTGCCGCCGGCGAGGGGCAGTCATGCTACGCCAGCGATTTTCGCGCCCCGCTGGCGCTGATTGTGGGGGGAGAAGCTTACGGCGCCAGTGAGCAGGCGCGCCTCCTGACCACCACCCCGGTGCACATCCCCATGCCGGGAGGAATGGAATCGCTCAACGCGGCCATCGCCGCGGCGATCCTGCTGTTCGAGGTCGTGCGGCAGCGTCAGGAAACGCCATCATGAAAATACGCTCGATCACTTACTTTTTCCATCCCGACCACCCATCGCGAAAAGAGGCCCTGGCCCAGGCCGGCCGTTTTATCCGCGAAGCGCGCGCTGCTGTCGAGGCTTCCGGATATGCGGTTGAGACCGTGCGCCTGGCCACGCCGCCCTTCCCCATCTGGCTGGATGAACAGGATCCTGCTGCCGCCAGAAAGCTGATCCGGGAGTTCGAAAACCAGGCAGCGGCAGCAGGGTTCACCTACATCTCGTTGGGGCCGGCGCTGCCGGACAGCCCTGAGAGCTTCACGCGCATCCCCGGTTTTCTCGAGGCAGCGCCGAACACCTTTTTCTCGGGGATGATGACCACCCCCGGAGGTGGGATCTCGCTTCCCGCCGTGCGGGCCTGTGCGCGGGTGATCGAACGCGCTGCCGCGCTGACGCCCGATGGATTCACCAACCTGCGTTTTACCGCGCTGGCGAACGTACAGCCGGGATCTCCCTTCTTCCCGGCCGCCTATCACAGTGCAGACGTGCAGCCGGCTTTCGCCCTGGCCACTGCAGCTGCTGACCTGGCCGTAGAGGCCTTCACCGGTGCGCCAACCCTGCAGACTGCGCAGCAGCGCCTGAGAGAAGCCCTGGAGATGCACGCCCGCAGGCTGGTAGAGGTTGCGCAGCGCCTGGAAAAGGCGCAGAAGGTTCACTTTTACGGCATCGACTTCTCCCTGGCCCCCTTTCCTGAGGAAGCGCAGTCCCTGGGGACTGCCCTGCAGCGCCTGGGAATTGAGGTGGTGGGCATGCACGGCTCCCTGGCAGCCGCAGCCCTTATCGCCAGCACCCTGGACCAGGCAAACTTCCCGCACACCGGGTTCAGCGGCCTGATGCTGCCCGTCCTGGAGGACTCCACCCTTGCCCGGGCGGCCGCGCTAGGCACGCTGACGGTGAAGGATCTGCTGCTCTACTCGGCCGTATGCGGAACCGGCCTGGACACCATCCCGCTGCCTGGTGACACAACCGCCGATCAGATCGCCGCCGTGCTGCTGGATGTGGCTGCTCTTGCGCAGCGGCTGGACAAACCGCTGACCGCGCGCCTGATGCCGGTTCCTGGCAAGCTCGCCGGCGATCCGACCGAATTTGAGTTTGCCTATTTCGCCAACAGCCGGGTGATGCCCCTGGAAGCGGCGCCGCTTTCGGGAGCTTTTCTCGGAGGTGATACCATTACTCTCCAGCCCAGAAAGCCCGGAGAAAATAGTTAAAGCAAACTGCCGCCTGTGGGCGGCAGTTTTGATTCAGATGGCCTGATTTTTACACTCGACCGGCCTGGCTGCCGGCTTTTTCCGGAACCCGCCCGTCGCGACACAGGAGGGGACGCAGGAACTGGCCAGTGTAAGAAGCATCCACGGCACACACCTCCTCGGGCGTGCCCTCGGCAACCAGACTGCCGCCGCGCTCGCCCCCTTCGGGTCCCAGGTCGATAATATAATCTGCGACCTTGATGATATCCAGGTTGTGCTCAATGATGATCACACTGTTACCGGAATCCACCAGGCGCTGCAGCACTTCGATCAGTTTGTGCACATCAGCGGCGTGCAGCCCCACAGAAGGCTCGTCAAGCACATAAACCGTGCGGCCCGTCGCCCGGCGGGAAAGTTCGCGCGCCAGCTTCACGCGCTGCGCCTCGCCGCCCGAAAGCGTGGTTGCCGGCTGGCCCAGGCGAATGTAGCCCAGGCCGACATCCTGCAGTGTTTGCAGGCGGGAGGCCATCGGGCTGAAAGCGGAAAATATTTCCAGCGCATCATCCACGGTCAGGTCGAGCACATCGGCGATGTTGAGGTCCTTGAAGCGCACCTGCAGGGTCTCGCGGTTGAAGCGCGCCCCATGGCAGACGTCACACGGGACGTAAATATCGGGCAGGAACTGCATTTCGATGCGCAGTTGACCCTGGCCCTGGCAGGCTTCACAGCGCCCGCCGTGCACATTGAACGAAAAGCGGCCCGGTTTATAACCCCGCACTTTGCTCTCAGGCAGCTCTGCGAACAGGTTGCGGATATGGTCGAACAGGCCCGTGTACGTGGCCGGGTTCGAGCGCGGCGTCCTTCCGATCGGCGACTGGTCGATGTTGATGATCTTGTCCAGGTACTCCACGCCTTCAATGCGGTCGTGGGCGCCGGGGATGGTGTGCGCCCGGTTGAGATCACGCGCCAGGGCTTTATATAAAATTTCGATCATCAGGGTGGATTTCCCCGATCCGGAAACCCCGGTGATGCATACCAGCTGTCCCAGGGGGATCCTGACATCGATGTTCTTCAAGTTGTTCTCGCGTGCGCCGACCACCCGCAGTGCTTTTCCGTTGCCGGGGCGGCGCTTCTCAGGCACTGGAACCTCCAGCCGTCCGGAGAGGTAAGCGCCTGTGAGCGATTCGGGGCTCTTTAAAATATCTTCAACCGTGCCTTCGCCAACGATGCGCCCGCCGTGCTCACCGGCGCCGGGACCCAGGTCCACGATCCAGTCGGCCTCCATAATCGTTTCGGCATCGTGCTCGACAACCAGCACGGTATTCCCCAGATCGCGCAGCTCCTTCAGCGTGCGCAGCAGTTTGGCGTTGTCACGGGGATGCAGGCCGATCGATGGCTCGTCCAGCACATACAGCACGCCCATCAGGCGCGAGCCAATCTGGGTCGCCAGCCGGATGCGCTGCGCCTCACCGCCGGATAACGAAGCGGCCGAACGCTGCAGGGTGAGATAATCCAGACCGACATCCACCAGGAAGCCCAGCCGCGAGCGAATTTCTTTCAGGATGCGTCCGGCTATGGCCTGCTGGCGGGCCGTGAGGGGTGTGTCGGGCCCCGCAAGGCGCTCGATCCACTCCAGGGTGCGGTTCACCGGCCAGCGGGTGACTTCGATGATGTTCACCCCGTCGACGGTGACGGCCAGCGCTTCTTTGCGCAGGCGAGCCCCCCCACAGGTGGAGCAAACCCGCTCGCTCATGTACTCCATGAGCTTTTCGCGGATATATTCGGAGCTGGTTTCATTGTAGCGGCGCATCAGGTTACCGATCACGCCTTCAAAAGGCGTGCGGAAGGTCGCCTGACGGCCGTGGCGGTTGCGGTAGTGGACGGTGACCTCCCGGCCGCGCGTGCCGTAAAGGACGATATCGAGCTGCTCTTTCGTCAGCGTTTCAACCGGAGCGTCCAGGTTAATACGATATTCACGCGCCGCGGCCTCCAGCGTTTGCCAGTAGTAACCGCCTTCATCGCGCGGGTTCTGCCAGCCGTTGATCTGAATGGCGCCCTCGCTCAGTGAAAGGCTCCGGTCAGGGATCAACAGTTCGGGGTCGATTTCCAGCTTTCCGCCCAGCCCCTGGCACTCGGGACAGGCACCGTGCGGGGTATTGAATGAGAATGTGCGCGGCTCGATCTCAGGCAGGCTGACGCCGTGGACAGGGCAGGCCAGATGCTCAGAGAAATGCAGATCGCGCGGCTCATCCGGGTTGGTGACATCCTGGATGATCAGGTATCCTTCACCGAATTTGAGCGCGGTTTCGACGGAATCGGTCAGGCGGGAACGAGCAGCCTGGGCATCTTCTTCTGACTCTGTCTGGCGCACCACCACACGGTCGACCACGGCTTCGATGTTATGGATCTTGTAGCGATCCATTTCAATGTCGTCGTCCAGCTCGTAGATCTGACCGTCCACCCGGGCGCGCACAAATCCCGCTTTGCGGATCTCTTCCAGCACGGCCTGGTGGGTTCCTTTGCGGCCCCGCACCAGCGGCGAGAGGATGACCAGGCGCGATCCATCGGGCAGTTTTTCGATCGATTCGACAATTTCCTGTGCCGACTGTTTGGAAACCTCCCGGCCGCAGATCGGACAGTGTGGTATACCGATGCGGGCATACAGCAGGCGCAGGTAATCGTAGATCTCTGTTACCGTGCCGACTGTAGAACGCGGGTTGTGGGATGAGCCTTTCTGGTCGATCGACACCGCCGGAGAGAGGCCCTCGATGGAGTCGACATCCGGTTTGTCCATCTGCCCCAGAAACTGACGCGCGTAGGAGGAGAGCGATTCCACATAACGACGCTGGCCTTCGGCAAATATCGTATCGAAAGCCAGTGAAGACTTTCCCGAACCGGACAGGCCGGTGATCACGACGAATTTGTCGCGCGGGATCTCAACAGTGATATTTTTCAAATTGTGTTCACGCGCCCCAACGACGCGAATAACATTTTGGGTCATTCAGAACCTTCCAAATCCCGTCAACTGCGCTGCAAGTCAACAGAAAATTATAGCACAGGTGTTTCATAAATAAAACAGCGGCCTGGTTAAAAACATAAATTTTTAAGAAACCGGTGATGCTCCCTGCAACCAGGCAAAAGTTAATTATACCAACACCGGTCCAGATCCGCCCCCGGCTGAAGATAAGCATACTATAAATGAAATGCAGCGCCTCGCTAACAGCCAGAGTGCTTTACCATTCTTCAAGAGCAGGTTTTCAATTCCAAACGGGATTGCTGCAGCGAGATCTCCATGCCTGCCATAACAACCTGCCCTTGTGTGGAGGTCCCTGAGTGTGCACAGGAGCGGGGTTTCCGTCTATAATTTAGACGATTCAGCACCTGAAAGCACGAAAAGGAAACCGTATGGGCTTTTTCAAACGTATCACCAGCCTTTTCTCGTCCTCATCCCCGGAGCGTGAGGATTATTTTTACCGTTTTGCAGTGCAGTGCAGCCGCTGCGGCGAAATAATCCAGGGACGTCTGGACACGCGTAACGACCTGAGCATCGATTATGGTGACGAAGGGGATGGAGAAACGACCTACTTCAGCCGCAAAATCTTGGTCGGCGACCAGCTTTGCTTCCAGCGCATTGAAGTTGAGCTGCGCTTCGACTCAAAACGCAGCCTGATCGATCGAAAAATTCAGGGGGGCAAGTTTGTCGATGCAGTGGAAGCGAGCGAGGAATAGCTGCCGGCCAGCGGTTTCGCGCCTTGAACGATTAACCACCAGGCCATAACATTCCCCGGTCACGCTCCGGGGATAATCTGAACGTATTCCGGCTGCCGGTCCTTATTCCCCTTTACAAACCCGATGGCCAGATGATACAGCGCATAAAGCTCCAGGGCAAAGGGTAGATAGCCCCCATACCCGAGCGCCGGCATCTCAAAGACATGACAGCAGTCCGCCCAGGGGATTGAATATACCCACTTCGGATAAGAAAAGTAATTCCACATCTCCCAGAAAAAACCGGTCAGGAGTACTCCCAGCCATAATGCGATCACCCGCCGCCAGTCGCCGTGCGCCAGGTCGTCCGCCAGGGAGCGATTCTTCAGCCAGACATTGAGCGGCTCGCAGATGAAGTAAATCGAAATCCAAGCAAAGGGGAAGAAAAGCTGCGGCCAGATCCACATCATAACCAGCATCAGCACCCCAGCGATAAAAAACGCGCTCGTAACCCTTCGATCGGGCCGGATAACCGGCCCGCGCCCCAGCTTGCGGACGAAGTCGAAGCTGCCGATCAATTCTGCTGTCCCGAACACAGCCGGCACGACGGTTGAAAAGTTTAATGTGGCCCAGAGCCAGAAGGTGAACGGAGAGAAAGCTTCTGCGCCTACATAGGTCCAGTTCTGCAGCCGCCAGTTGAGTCCTTCAAACAGCCACCAGACAGGCACGGAGACCAGGAACAGTCCAATATACTGCTTCCAGCTGCGGGTCAGGAGCGAGGTGCCCCGGCGAACGTACACCAGCGAGTCGACCAGCAGGCAGTACCCGAGCCACAGGGGAAAGAAGCCCCAGTGTGTTCGCAGCCCGGTCAGCGTCCAGTTCAGAGTCCAGAAAACAGCGATCAGCCCCAGGCCGATCCAGCCGTGCAGCGGCAAAACCTGCTGTCGGGTAGATACCTCTTGCATGCGAACGTCCCTCCTCTGGCAGCTCAGTTATCCAGGTTGCAGTGAACGGCTGTGTCGTGATATTCCCCCTGAGTCCTTGTCAATTTTAAAATGAAGCGGTGAATCTGGCCCTGTCTGCATTACATACGGACCACAGAACCGGGTCCAGACTCACCGCAAATTGTACCAGCCTGCCGGTATTACCCGGGCAGTTCGTAAAGTTCGACCATCACCCCGTGAGCACTCTTCGGGTGGATAAAGGCATATTTCTTTCCTCCCGAACCCAGCCGGGGCTCCTCGTTGATCAACTGGATTCCCTTTTCCTTTAATTGAGCCAGCATACCTTCCAGGTCATCCACCTCCAGACAGATGTGGTGCATGCCGGGGCCGCGCTTCTCCAGATAGCGCGCCAGGCCAGAGTCGTCCGTGGTGGGCTTCACCAGCTCTATCTCGCTGTCACCGGCAGGCAGAAAAGCGATCTTCGCCTGCTCAGCCGGGTTTTCTTCCGTATGAGCCAGCGGCAGGCCGAGGGCATCGCGCCAGAAATCCAGGGTGCCATCGAGGTCATCAACCAGGATAGCGATGTGATCGATACGTTTGATGGTGGGCATTTTCTGAGGTTCCTTTATCAGATCGATTACAACCAGGTGGGAGGGCTGTACTCGCCCCACACGCTGCGCAGCACGCCGCAGATCTCACCCAGGGTGACATCATTTTCCACTGCCGTGATGAAGACGGGCATCAGGTTTTCTGAAGAGCGGGCCGCCGCGTCCAGATGGCCTAGAATCTCCTGTACGCGCGCGTTATCTCGCCGGCTGCGCAGTTCCGCCAGCTTCGCACGCTGAGCCTGCTCGATGGCCGGGTCAACCTTCAGGCGTTCCAGTTCCAGTTTCTCTTCGACCTGAAAGGCATTGACCCCGACGACAATCTCCTCGCCGCGTTCAACGGCCTGCTGGTAGTTGTAGGCTGCGTTCTGGATCTCGCTCTGGATATAACCCTGTTCGATGGCTGCCAGTGCGCCGCCCATGTCGTCGATCTTCTGGATGTATTCACTGGCACAGCGCTCGATCTCATCGGTGAGGTATTCCACCGTGTATGAGCCGGCCAGAGGGTCGATCGTGTCGGCCACGCCTGACTCGTGGGCAATGATCTGCTGGGTGCGCAGTGCCACACGGACCGCCTGTTCGGTCGGCAGCCAGAGTGCCTCATCCATGCTGTTGGTGTGCAGCGATTGTGTGCCCCCCAGCACGGCCGCCAGGGCCTGCAGGGTGACGCGCACAATATTATTTTCCGGCTGCTGTGCGGTGAGTGTCGAGCCTGCCGTCTGCGTGTGAAAACGCAGCATCCAGGAGCGCGGATTTTGAGCCTTGAAGCGCTCGCGCATGATGCGCGCCCACATACGCCGGGCAGCCCGGAACTTGGCTACTTCTTCGAGGAAGTTGTTGTGGGCATTAAAGAAGAACGAAAGCTGGTCGGCGAAGCCGTCCACATCCAACCCGGCGTCTATGGCCGCCTGAACATAGGCGATACCATCGGCCAGCGTAAAGGCCACCTCCTGGGCAGCGGTGGAGCCGGCTTCCCGGATATGGTAACCGGAAATGCTGATCGTGTTCCAGTGCGGCACTTCCTTCTGGCAGAAGCTGAACACGTCGGTAATCAGGCGCATGGATGGCGACGGGGGGAAAATATACGTGCCGCGCGCAATATACTCTTTCAAGATATCGTTCTGGATCGTTCCCCGCAGCTGGTGCGGCTCCACACCCTGGCGCTTTGCCACGGCAATATACATCGCCAGCAGGATGGATGCTGGGGCATTGATCGTCATGCTGGTTGAAACCCTGTCCAGGGGAATCCCGTCAAACAGCGCAGCCATGTCCTCGAGTGATGAGATGGAGACCCCCACCTTCCCCACCTCGCCTGCTGCGATCGGGTCGTCTGCGTCATACCCGATCTGGGTGGGCAGGTCGAATGCCACGGAAAGGCCGGTCTGCCCCTGAGAAAGCAGGTAGCGGTAGCGCCGGTTTGATTCTTCGGCTGTGGCATAGCCGGCATACTGCCGCATGGTCCACAGGCGGCCGCGGTACATGGTCGGCTGGACGCCGCGCGTGAAGGGATACTCGCCGGGGAATCCCAGCTTTTCCATGTAATCGGGATCGGGATCGGTGGGCAGATTGACGACAGGCAGGGGGATACCGGACGAAGTATGAAAGCTTGCTTTGCGTTCCGGAAAGCGCTTGAGCGTGGGCTTGAGTTTGGTTTCTTCCCAGCGTTCTTTTTCAGATTCAAGGCTCATGGGCATGCTCCCTTCAGGGATTTTTTACCAGTATACCTTATGAATTCTGAGGGAATAAGAGAATTTCGTACTGCAATGACGGTGATCAATCTCCCGTCCGCACCCTGTACAGGAGTATGGTAGCATTTAACAAAACCGCAGGCCGGATGATTCCACTCGCCATATATTCAGGAAAGGTACGATGCAGATCTTAACGGTTGACGTTGGTACGGGCACGCAGGACATCTTCCTGTACGATTCGCGCCTGGACCTGGAGAATGGATTTAAGCTGGTTGTCCCCTCGCCCACCATGATCGTCCACCGCAAAATCAAAGCCGCCACCCGCCGCAGAGAGCCCGTGCTGCTGACCGGGGTGATCATGGGGGGCGGGCCGAGCGGTTGGGCGGCAGAGGAGCATGCCCGCGCCGGGCTGCCTGTGTACGCCACACCCGAAGCCGCACGCTCTTTTAATGACGACCTGGACGCCGTGCGTGCTTCTGGCATTCGGGTCATCTCCGACGATGAAGCTGCCCGCCTTTCTGGAGAAGTGTGCCGCATCGAACTGCGCGATTTTGACTTTGCCGCCATCAGCCATGCCCTGGCACAATTTGGGGTGCAGCTCACTAACCTGGCCGCTGTGGCCGTCGCCGTGTTCGATCACGGGAACGCGCCGCCCGATGTCTCCGACCGCCAGTTCCGCTTCGACTATCTGGATGAACGCATCCGCCAGGAGAACCGGTTGAGCGCCTTTGCCTATCGCGAGGACCAGATCCCCGCCATCATGACCCGCCTGCAGGCCGTGGCCCGCAGCGCGCGCAGCGGGAGTCACCCGCTGCCCGACGACATTCCCCTGGTCGTGATGGACAGCGCGCCGGCGGCTGTCCTCGGGGCGACCTTTGACCCGGTTGTGGCCCGCCGGGAGCGCAAGCTGGTTGCCAATATCGGCAATTTCCACACCCTGGCCTTCCGGCTGGGCACGCGGGGCATCGAAGGCGTCTTCGAACACCACACCGGGCTGGTCCTGCCCCGTCTGGAAAAGCTGCTGCAGGATCTGGCGCAGGGAACGCTCACACATGCAGATGTGTTTGACGATCACGGTCACGGCGCGCTGGTTTATGATCAAGAGCCGCTCTCCCTGCAGGAGGACAGCTTCGGCGTTGTGATCACCGGACCAAGGCGCAGTATGATGCGCGGCTCATCGCTGCGGCCTTATTTCGCCGTGCCCTTTGGTGACATGATGATCGCCGGATGCTTCGGTCTGCTGGCAGCCTGCGCCGACCTGCTCCCCGAGCTGGGAGCAGAAATCCGCACCTCCCTGCTGGCACAGGGCAGCGCCACCACCCCCTGGGACGCTGTCGATTGATCCGAGAAAATCTTCCAGCAGCGCTCAAGGTAATCCGCCCCGCAGTTTTTTATACAATTCTTACACTGATCGGTTTTAATTTGGTTCTACATACTGTAATAATCAGAAGGGTTGACCATGAGCGATATGGATACTGCACCTCAGAAGTCTCAACAGATTGCGTTCAAAGCAGAAACTCGCCAGCTTCTGAATATCCTGATCCATTCTTTATATACTGAACGCGAGATCTTTCTGCGCGAGCTGATCTCCAATGCCTCCGATGCTCTGACACGCATGAATTTTGAGATTCTGACCAACCGGGAAGTGCTCGACCCGGATGCGGAGCTGGGCATCTGGATCATCCCCAACGAAGCCGAGAAAACCCTGACCATCCGCGATACGGGCATCGGCATGACGGCCGAAGAGATGGAAGAAAATTTGGGGACGATCGCCCACTCGGGAGCACGCGAGTTCCTGGCCGCCGCCCAGCAGAGCGGCAAACAGGTCAACGACCTGATCGGCCAGTTTGGTGTGGGCTTTTACTCGGCGTTCATGGTGGCGGAGTGGATCCGCGTGGTCTCGCGCTCGTACCGGCCAGATGCGCAGGCCGCTTCCTGGTACTCCACCGGCAGCGATACCTACACGGTCGAACCGGCCGAAAAAGAAAGGCGCGGTTCGGACGTGATCATCAAGCTGACCGACGATGCACAGGAGTTTTTAAAGGAATACCGCCTGCGCGAGGTAATCCGCAAACATTCCGACTTCGTCCCCTTCCCCATCTATATCGGCGATCAGAAGGAACAGGTCAACCGGCAGACCGCACTGTGGCGCCAGTCGCCGCGCGAGGTCGAGCAGAAAGACTATGATGAGTTCTACCAGCAGATGACCCTGGACTTTGAGCCGCCGCTGGCTCACGCCCACATGGCCGTGGACGCGCCGGTGCAGATGTACGCCCTGCTGTACATCCCCTCCAACCCGGAGCGCGGGCTGCTGTCCATCCGCAGGGAGGAAGGGTTAAAGCTCTACGCGCGCAAGGTTCTCATCCAGGAATATAACAAAGACCTGCTGCCCGAGTATTTGCAGTTCGTCCAGGGCGTGGTGGACTCCGAAGACCTGCCGCTCAACGTGTCGCGTGAAGCCGTACAGTCCACCCGGGTGATGCAGCAGCTTCGCAAGCTGGTCACAGGCAAAGTCCTGGACACGCTGAAGAAGCTTGCCACAGACGATGTGGAAAAGTACAACAAGTTCTGGAAGGCGTATGACCGCTTCATCAAGCACGGGGTCGCAGTAGAATTGAACGAGCCAGAGGCGCTCTATCCGCTGCTGCGCTTCCGCACCACCACCCATCCGGATGAATGGTCGTCCCTGGACCAGGTGGTGGAGCGCATGCCCGAATGGCAGAAATCCATCTACTACATTCTGGGCGATGACGCGCAGTCCGTTCAGTACAGCCCGCATCTGGACCTGTTCCGCAAGCACAACGTCGAAGTCCTGATGCTGACCGACCCGGTCGACTCTTTCATGCTCGTGCGCCTCAACAAATATAAGGATTACCCCCTCGAGAACGTCGCGACGGCAAAACCCGATTTTCCAAAAGAAGAAAAGGCTGAAGCGGAGGCAGAATCGCCTTCTGTTCCTGAGGAAGAGAGCAAAGGCCTGATCGAACGCTTTAAACAGCAGCTCGGCGAGCGGATCAGCGATGTGCGCATGACCGACCGCCTGTCCGATTCGCCAGCGCGCCTGATCGACCCGGAGGGCGCGATGAACCAGGAGATGCAGCGTGTCTACCGGATGCTCGACCGGGATTTCGAAGTCCCGAAAAAGGTGCTCGAGATTAACCCGAAGCACCCGATCATCGTTAAATTGAATGCGCTGGCGGCGGACGACCCGTTGAGCAGTGTGGTTATCGAGCAGATTTTTGAGGATGCGCTGCTGATCGAGGGACTGCATCCCGACCCGGCGAGCATGATCTCCCGCATTCAAAAATTGATGGAGGCAGCGCTCAAATCGTGATCTCAGCCGCCGGCAGTAAAAAGTCCTGCCGGCGGTTCTTTTAAACATTTGTTCTCTTATTGAGTATAATTAAAAGGAAAGCTATCCGCAACTAGAAAGCAAGCTTTTCTTATGGGTACTGGCGAATTAAACCTTTTGAATTCGGGGGTCTGGCTGATACCTCTCCTGTTAATTGCAATTCTGGGAGGGCTGTTTCTCCTTGTGCGCTACTGGCGCGATAAAACCCAGCAGAATTTGAAACAGATGCGCAGTGAACTGCGCCGCCTGCAGAACCGCCGCAAAGAACTGATGCTGATCGCCCAGGAGTTTTCTGAGGATGACCCGGAGCCTTATGCATCGCAGGCGGCCGAGCTGCACGCACGTCTGGCGGATATTACCCAACGTCTGGAAGAAATTGAACGCCAGCACGTAGCCGTGCAGGAACATGCGCACAACCTGCAGTCAACGCGCATACAGGCCAATATTGCCGCCCCATATTTCTATTATCTGCTGCAGAAGGATATTGGTGCACTCTGGGAGCAGCGCGCCGAAGTTGAAACCGCTCTGGAAGCCACTGCCCGGTCAATTGAAAAGACCCAGAAGATCGCCTGGGAGGTGGCCGTGCAGAGCCGCAAAGCTTTCGACGCTCAGCAGCGCACCAGCGATCTGCTCGACACACTGCGCTCCCGCAGTGTGAGCGGGCCGGCGATGGATGAAGCCGCGCGCAAACTGGAACAAAACCGCCGCCTCTTCCGGCAGATTCCGGCCGTATTCATAGAAGGGGATGAAAAAGACGTGCTGGAGCGGACCGACCAGGAAAGCGTGGTGCGCGCCTATGAGGTCGTCAGCCAGACCGGTCCGGTGTTCAGCGAGCTGCTTGCGCAGGCCGAAGACTGGGAGCGGCAGTACAGAGCGGCATCAGACCGCGTATCGGTGATGCGGCAGGTACTTCTGCGCCTGGAGCAGACGATGGACAGCATGCCCGCCGGGCTGAACCTCACCGACATCCGCAGCCAGTACGACCAGCTCCAGATCATTGCTGAAACCCTGCACGCCACCATGAACCGCCTGGAAATTGAAAGCGCCCCCAAAGTTGCAGAGGAGGCCGGACGGGTCAGAAAAACCGCCCAGGATATGGAAGGACTGCTGCGCCGGGCAAAGCAGGAGCACAGTGAACTGGAGCGTTTGCTGTCCGATCTATCCGAGAACCTGCGCCAGCTCTCCGCACAGTTTTCCGATCTGGGCACCCATGCAACGCACCCCATCCTGTGGGACAAAAGCCGTGATGTCCTGACCAGCCTGAGCCGCCAGTCTGCAGCGCTGGGCCCCAGCAAGAAGGCGCGCACGCCTGAGCAGGTTGAGGCGGACCTGGCCAGTGCGCGGGAGATTGCAGCCCGGCAGCAGGAACTGTCCAGGCACTGCCAGGCGATCGCCCACCAGCACGGCGAACTGCTCCAACTGCTGAACAGCCCCGAGTGGAGCCAGGCGGATGAATGGCTGCAGACGAACCGCCGGCTGGTGA